>Ga0114976_10000605_pt1 | contig 22443 bp, 13 predicted proteins | sample S_130805_EF_Meta_FD_87319 | JGI IMG/M metagenome (GOLD analysis project Ga0114976, IMG submission 87319) | Freshwater microbial communities from Lake Simoncouche, Canada to study carbon cycling - S_130805_EF_MetaG | ecosystem: Environmental > Aquatic > Freshwater > Lake | place: Lake... | reverse complement strand
GTTAAATGGGATAACAACTTATGAGTGTAGCAAAACAATTTCAAAATCAAGTTGGAACTATTAAACTTGCAGATTTAGACACCAATTTTTCTCAGCTAGATACTAGATCAACTTCACTAGAAGACAGAGCAACTTCACTCGAAACAAGAACTACTGAAATAGAAGGTAATGTTAAAAACTTTAATCACTGGACTTTTGAAGAAGTTTCTGGAGTTCTTTACTTTAAATATGATGGTGTCGCCAAACTAAAATTAGATTCTGCTGGTAACTTTACGTCAGTTGCAACTGTAACTTCTTATGGAACTCTATAATGCCTGCAATCGCTTTAGAAGGTAAATTATCGACTGGGCACGGATGTTTTCCTCCATCTGAGGCTATTGGTCCATACACCGAAAAATCCTTTATTAATGGTCTAAAGATCCAATTACTTGGGCATACAAAATATGAAGCCCATACCTGCGGAATAGTTACCCACAGCCCAAATGAAAGAATAACGACTTCGGCTGCTCCTACATTCTTTTTTGAAGGTAAAAAAGTCTGTAGGATTAGTGATAGTATCGCATGTGGTGATACTATTGCTGAAGGATCTCAGAACGCATTCATTGCATAATACCTAAATAAGTATATGGCACGAAATACAAGAATATTCAGCGACATTGACCTAAACTTCACTAAACACCCAGTGACGTCGGATGTCGTTCACCGATATGACGAGAACGCTATCAAACAATCTCTGAAGAATCTACTTTTAACTCGAAACTTTGAAAGACCATTTCATAGCGAAATAGGATCCCCGATTCGTGCTCTGTTATTTGAGAATCCTGGACCGATGTTTTCTGTGATGATGAAGCGTGCAATTATTGATGTTATCAATAATTTTGAACCAAGAGTTTCTGTTATTGATGTTAGAGTTGATGATTCTCTTGATACGAACACAGTTTATATCAGAATAGAATTTAAAATAGTAAATACCGAGAGACCAATAACTCTTGATTTTGCACTAGAGAGAACCCGATAAATGGCAACCAATAATAAAAGAATTCAAGTTACAGAGTTAGACTTTGATAACATTAAAACCAACTTAAAGAACTTTTTAAAGGGACAGTCTGAATTTTCAGATTATGACTTTGAAGGTTCTGGTCTGGCAGTTCTCTTAGATGTTCTAGCTTATAATACTCACTACAATGGTTTATACACAAACCTTGCTGTCAATGAGATGTTCCTTGACTCAGCGAGCAAACGTGCTTCAGTGGTATCTTTGGCTAAACTTCTTGGTTATACTCCACGAACTGCGGTATGTCCTCGTGCAGTCGTTAACGCTACTATAGTGGCACCAACAATTTCTCCTGAAGTTGCTACTCTACCTGCATGGCAACCATTCAGTACTGTTATTGATAATATAACATATACATTCTATAATCAAGAAGACGTTTCTGTTGTTAGAAATGCTTCTGGTAAATACACATTTTTAAATTTAGAACTTATTGAAGGCACTCCCCTATCATTTAAATATACTGCATCTGAAGGTGCACGATATATTATTCCTAATGCTAATGTTTGTCAGTCAACAATTAGTGTTCAGGTTCAAGAAAATGCCACATCAAGTGTTTTTGAAACTTATACTATTTCCACTGATATATCAGTAGTTAATTCTGAAAGTAAAGTTTATTTCTTAAAAGAAATTGATGAAGGCTTGCTTGAGATACATTTTGGAGACGGTAACATTGGACGTAGTTTGAATAATGGTAATGTAGTAACTATTAAATATGTAGTTTCTTCATTAGAAGCTGCTAATAATGCCAACGTATTTTCTTATAATGGTGTATCACTTCTTGGAAGTAATGTTTCTGTAGTTACTGTGGCTGCAGCATCAGGTGGTTCTGCGTCTGAGAATATTAATTCAATTAAATACAATGCTCCAAGATTATATGCTGCACAAAATAGAGCAGTAACACCAGAAGATTATAAATCAATTATCTATAGTCAAATGACAGAAGCGGAATCTGTTACTGTTTGGGGTGGTGAAGATAACAAACCACCAGTTTATGGTAAAACATATATTTGCATTAAACCATATGATGCTACTAAACTAACGAATCAACAAAAAGAATATGTAACTAATAATATTTTATCATCACGAAGTGTTGTTTCTATTACTCCAGAAATCGTTGATCCAGAATATTTTAATATTGAGTTAGAAGTTTTTGTATATTATAATCCTAGAGAAACTAGTAAATCTCCATCGCAAATTGAAGCTATTGTTAGAGATGCAATTAATAACTATAATGATATAGATTTAAAACGATTTGATTCTATCCTTCGTTTTTCTAAATTAAGTAGTATAATTGATAGTTCAGATGATGCTATTGTTAATAACATCACACGTTTAAAAATTCATCATCCACATTCTCCCGTTTATAATATTAGTACTCAATATGTATTGGAGTTGATTAATCCTATTTGTAACGATGGTAGTTTAGATAATCCATCATTCCAATCTTCTGGTTTCTATATTCCAAATAGTACAAGAGTTCATTATATGGCTGATGATGGTAAGGGTAATATTGGATTATATTACCTTAATGCTAATGCTGATAAAATTATGGTTAACTCAACCATTGGATCTATTAATTATACTGCTGGCGAAGTTGTTATTAGAAATTTAACAATCACGTCTCTCGATGATAACTCATACGATTGGATTATTAAACCAGAATCATATGATGTAGTATCAGCCCTACAGCAGATCGTTCAAATCGACCCATCATTATTACAAATTACAGCCATTGCTGATAATACTACTAATGGCGATATGGGTGCAGGTTACAACTATACATTCAATTCGATTAGATCGTAATAATAATGCGTACCCCATTACAAGCTGTCGTTAGTAGACAACTCCCTGAATTTATTAGGGAGGATTACCCAACATTTGTTGCATTCGTAGAAGCATACTATGAATATATGCAAACTCAGGGTGTCAATTTAGAAGAACTTAGAGATATTGATACTACTTTAGATAGTTTTGTTCAATACTTTAAGAAAGAAGTTGCATATAATCTTCCAAGCAATATCACTACTGACGAAAGATTTTTATTACAACACATTAAAGATCAATACCTATCAAAAGGTTCTGAAGCATCATATAAACTTTTGTTTAGATTAATGTTTGGTAAAAACGTAGAATTGACTTATCCAGGTCGTTCTATGCTGATTGCTTCAGATGGTAGATGGAATCAGGAAATTTCTATATTCGTTCAAGTTGATTATGGTTCTACTACAGATATTGTTGGTAAATTAGTAGATATTCAAACAGGAAATAAAGTTCTTCGTGTTCTAGTTGATAGAAAAGAAGAAATGACAGGTGAGATCGATCGTGTTGTTAAAATCGGTGCTTCATATGAGATTAATTCTAGTGGAGTTGCTGGAAATTCATTTATATCAGTTACAACTAATACTGGAATTGCAGTTGGACAATTAGTCACTGCGGAAGGTATTGCACCAAACACTAGAGTAAATTCTGTAGAAGGTACAACAATTCATTTATCTTCTGCTAATTTAAATACAGTTAGCGGAAAGGTAATTTTCTCCAATGAAATTTATGAATTATTTCTTGACAAAAAATTCTTTGGTATACTAAAAGCTGGTGATAAAATTCGTTATAAAGACCAGTTTCAGGCAACCATTTTACCAGCAACTTCAAAACTAAATGTAGTCCAGCCTGGAAAATATTTCCGCATTGGACAGGTATTTGAATTACAATCTGGTAATGGTACTGGTGCTTTAATGAAAGTTACTGCTGTCACTGAAACTGGTGGTATTAAATATGCTGAATTTATTAAATTTGGTATTGGTTATTCTGCAGATTTCGCTATTTCTATTTTATCAGCCAATTCAGTAACATCAAAAACTACAACAGCTTCTACAACATCTACTTCTTTAATTAAATCAAACGAATATGTTTCTGCTGGTGCAGGAAGTATTGTTGCTAATTCTACCAGTACATCTATAACAGGCACTGGAACAAATTTTGGACAAGTTGGTGGATGTGCTGTTGGTGATGAATTATGGACAACAAATACTATACCTGTTCTAATCGGTGTTGTTAAATCTATTACATCAGCCACGTCATTAACATTAAGTGGGTTACCTTCTGAATATGAAGCTGGAACTACTTATAGCGGTACATATACTGGTCTTTATAAGTTTAGAAACTTTAGAACAGTTGGTGATTTATACACATATGATTTAGATGCAGAACATCAAGATATACAAGCAATCGTACATAGACAAACAATTGCAGATAGAACTCTAGGATTTAATGAACAGGGTTATATTAACTTAGGTGATTTATTTGACTATTTTTCTTTGGCTGGCTCGAGAACTGGAACAGTTTCTACAACACTTAATAGTCCTATTGTTACAGGTTCTGGAACAAACTGGTTATCTACATCGGCTAAACCATTTATTGCAATTGGAGATCAGTTAAAAACTTCCACTGGAGCTATTCTTGGTTTTGTGAAAAGTATTGATTCTAATACTCAAATTACATTAATGACCCCAACAATTAGTGTTGTATCAGGTGCAACCATGAATGTCTTCGGTGCTTGGTGCGATGGTACATATGGTGGTTCTATTATTCGTGAATTCTCATTAAACTATCGCAATGCTCAGACTGCAGCTGATGAACCAGCGATTATTTCTATTGCATTGGGTGCTTTACAAAAATATCCAGGATATTTTACTACTAATAATGGTTTCTTAGATGACTCTATTTGTATCATTGATAGTCGTTACTTTCAACCTTTCTCATATGTTATTCGTATTGATGAAAGATTGGCGACATATAAATCTGCAGTTAAAACAATGCTTCATCCAGCTGGTATGGCATTGTTCGGTGAATTTAATATTACGAATAACTATGATTTAAGTATTGCTTTAGAGTCGTTAGTGAAATCTCTTGGTATTGGTTTGGAATCTAATTTTGATGCCAATGCTGCAGAACCATATTTTACTATTTCTAAAGGATTATCGACATCCTTACCTAACCAGTCAGAATACAGAACCACTGAATTCTTTAAAGCATTGAACGACGCACCTGAACCATCAGATGTTTATGCTATGTTATTCACTAAGGGAATTAGTGGTGTCTCAGAAGCAGTTTCAATGTTGGATACCTCTCCACCATTTGAAATAGGGAAAGATTTACGTACTTCATACTCTGGTATGAGTGATGTTATCGGACCATATGATATCAGCAAAGCACTTGCAGATGAACCAGTTATTTCTGAAATCATTGCTAATACCATGGATAAATATCTGGTAGACACCCCATCGTGGGCTTATAACGAAGATGGTGAGATTTGGACAAATTCTTACCAAGGACAAGATTATTATTCAGAAGAATACAGTGTAGGTCTTTCAAGCACCTTCACCATTTAACCAACAGGAGATCTCTATGATTGAAAATAAAGAAACATTAAAAGCAACTGGTTTAGTAACAGTTGTACATTCTAATGCAGCTGGCAAAGTTGTTAAAGAATTTCAAGTACCTAACCTAGTAGTAACATCAGGTAAGAACCACATTGCAGCTAAAATTGCAGCAACTACTAACGTACCAGTTGCAATGACTCATATGGCTATCGGTACTGGCAATGGAACTCCAGCTGCAGGTGATACTGCTCTTGGAACTCAAACTGGTCGTGTTTCACTATCAGGTTCAGTAGTTTCTACAAATACTATTACTTACACCGCAACTTTCCCAGCTGGTACTGGCGATGGTGCTATTACTGAAGCAGGTATTTTTAATGCTTCTACTGCAGGTGTTATGCTTTGTCGTACTACTTTCCCAGTTGTTAATAAACAAGCTGGTGACACTATTGCTGTCACTTGGGTTGTTACAGTAAGCTAATTTTAAATTTAAGTTTAAGGTTCGTAAATGGCGACATCATCTTCTCTAATTAAAACAATTCTGCACAAGTCATTGGCAGATGGTGTTTATCGAGACGTAGCAACTAAGTCTTCAAACTATTACTACTTTCTCGGAAAAACTCTAAAATGGAGTGATGATTTAAATCCACCATTTGCGACTGACTCATATGCATATGAACGTGAAACTCGTGATGAAATTATTACGATGAAAGCCATTGGTCCATCAGATGTATCATTTGTTATTCCCAGAGTTAATTGGACTTCAGGTAATGTATATGATATGTATGATGACGAATATCATAATGAAATTATTGGTTTAAATGTAATTAATGGTGGTTCTGGTTATACAACTCTTCCAACTATTACAATTACTGGAGGTGGTGGCACTGGTGCTAAATTTTACCCAGTAGTAGCTGAAGGTCAAATTATATCAATTGAAGATATTGGATATGCGGGTACATCAAGAGGTACTGGTTATACATCTCAACCAACAGTAACTGTTACTGGTGGTGCAGGATCTGGTGCAATATTACAAGCTGTTATTAATAGACCATACTCTGGTGCAACAAAATTAGAAGATGCAGTATTTTATGTTATGACAGAAGACTTTAACGTCTATAAATGTCTTGATAATAATAATAATTCACCTTCAACAGTTAAACCATTGGGCACTTCTACTTTTCCAATGTCTACTGTAGACGGATATGTTTGGAAATACATGTATAATGTTCCAATTAATCTCCGTAATAAATTTCTATCAGATCAACAAATGCCTGTGATTTCAGCATTGACTAATCAGTTCTATTCTAATGGTGCAATGGATAGTATCGTTATTAATAATAAAGGTTCTGGTTATACAACTGCAACTTTGACAGTTACTGGGGATGGATATCGCCAAGAAGATCAAGTATTCTTAACTTCAATTGATATGGTAACTACTGGAGAAAATTATTCTTCTTCTCCAGTAGTCACAATTAGTGAGCCAATCGCTGACTCTTCTTCATTTATTGGAGGAGCGACTGTTTTCTTAGGACAAAAAATTCGTAATAGTACATCAGATTACTATGAAGTTGTTACTCCAGGAACTTTATCTGTAAATGAACCAACTCATAGATTGGGTACTGTTCAAAACAATACAGCAGCTTTAAAGTATATTGGAACACGTGCACGAACAAATGTAACAATTGGTGCATCAACTGCTTATACAGCTGGATCATTTATTGTGGGTTATACTTATACCATTGCATCACTTGGTACTACAACAAATACTCAATGGAATACTATTGCTGGAACATCGGGTGTTACTTATAGCGTTGGTAGCACTTTCACTGCTGCCACCACTGGAAGTTCTTCAGGCACAGGAACTGCTACTGGAAAAATTATTAGCGCAATAACTTTAATTGGTTCAGTTCGAGAGATCAATTTAACCAACTCTGGTAATGGATACAATTCTCCTCCCACAGTTAATTTTACTGGCGGTGGTGGATCAGGTGCAATTGGTATATGTAAGATGAATGGTAGTTCGATTAAGTTTGTGACTATACATAATCAAGGAGATAACTATACTAGCGATCCGACTGTTTCCTTCGGAACTGAATGGTCTGCTTTAACTGCAGTTTTAGTTACAGAACAGTATTATTCTTCAAATAGATTATACACTGTGACTGGCGCAGGAATTCTCGGGTCTGTTGCACCTGTTCATACTACTGGTGCTGTAGTTAATTCACCAGCGTTTGCTAATTCAACAGCTGTGACTTTAAATAGCACTGTATATGTTTCTAATAGATTATATAAAGTTACTACTGCTGGTACAACTCATGCATCAACTATTCCTTCACATACTACTGGAACAGTAACAAATGGAACTGCTGCATTATTATATCTTGGTGCACCAGCTACTTTAACATATTCTGGATATCCAGCTACAGGTGAAGTTGTTCGTAGATTTGGTGCTGGTTATTCTTCTGTACCATCTGTTACTATAACAGATGCAACTGGCATAAATGCACAAGCATCATTTAAAACTTCTAAATCTGAGGCTAAATTACTTCCAGTTATTTCTGGTGGGCAAATAGTTGGTGTTATCGTTGAAAATGCAGGTGTTGGATATTCAACTGCAACTATTACAGTTTCTGGTGACGGAGATGATGCTGCATTAGCACCTGATCTTAATATAGGTACAATCCAATCTTTACAAGCTAATAATGAAATTTTAGCAACTGATGGAACTATCAATGCAATTAAAGTGGTTTCTGGTGGATATGGTTATGGTGTTGCCACTGTTCAAATTAATGGAGATGGCACTGGCGCACAAGCAATCGCAACAATTAATAGTGCCAATGGTAGAATTAGTAAAATTACTATAACTGATCCAGGCGAAGGATATACCTTTGCAGATGTTGTTATTAGTGGCAATGGACATGCAGCTACCGCAAGAGCAATTATGTGCCCAAATGGCGGACACGGTAAAAATGCCCCAGATGAATTTTTTGCTAGAACATTAATGTTTTACTCAAACGTATCAACTGACTTGAATCAGGGATTTGCTGTAAATAATGACTATCGTCAACTTGGTATTATTAAAAACCCGAACATATATGGGACTGACCAAAGATTCCAAGGTGTTATTGGCTCTGCATGTTTTAACGTAGAGGGAACTATTAATACCGCAAATTTCCCGAAAGATACTGATGTAACAGTTGAACGAGTTGTTAATGGAGAAACCTTTTTACGACATTATCGTATAGTCTCTGTATCTACCTCAGGTGCACTATTACAATCGCTTGATAACGATACACCTCAGATTAATGATAGTTTTGTAAGTGGAGCCCATACATTTTCGATTTCCTCAGTAGGTGCTCCAACGATTGATAAATACTCTGGACAATTAATGTTTATTGATAACAAAGCAGGGTTTACTCCTTCTGCTGATGAGACTGTTACTTTACGTACAGTTATTAGATTCTAACATAAATAGAATAAGAACCAACTATTAAGAGAAGATTAAAGAATGACAATTAACTTCAATACCGAACCTTACTATGACGACTTTGACGAGACTAAGAAGTTTTATCGTATTTTATTCCGCCCAAGTTATGCTGTTCAAGCTAGGGAATTAACACAGTTACAAACTGTTTTACAGAATCAAATTACAAAATTTGGTACTCATGTATTTAAAGAAGGTGCCATGGTTATTCCTGGTGCTTCGAGTATTGATACAAAAGTTAGTTATATTAAATTAACAGAAAGTTATAACAGTGTTTTAACTGATACTAACATTTCTAATTTTGCTGGTAAAACTATTAAAAATAGCACTGGACTTCAAGCTGAAGTTTTACACTATACTGTTGCAGAAAATGGTGACCCATCAACTCTATATGTTCGTTATAAAAATTCTGACTCTAATACAACAACCAAAAAATTTGCCGAATCTGATGTTATTCAAACAATAGATGGTGTATATTCAACACAAGCTGCAGCGACTAATGCTACAGGTAAATCATCTCTTGCTATTATTGAGCAGGGTGTTTATTTTCTTAAAGGACATTTTGTTCTTGTCTCACCACAAACCATTGTTCTAGACAAATATACTAATCTTCCTACTTACCGTATAGGTCTTGTTTGTAATGAAGAAATCGTTACAGCTGAAGAAGATATTACTTTATTTGATAATGCTCAAAATTCGTTTAACTATGCTGCTCCTGGAGCCCATCGTTACACTATTGATGCAATTCTTACAGCAATTCCAGATTATACCGATGCCCAAACTTGGCAACAAACTCGTGAGTATGCTGTTGGAGATTTAATTAGATCCAACACTCTTTATTATCGTGTTATTGTTGCTGGTGTTTCTGGGTCATCTGCACCGACTCATACTTCTGGTGATGCAACAAATGGTACTTTGACTCTTGCTTATATTAACACGTATTCTTCAGTAACTGATAAAGATTCAGATACTGATTTTATTGAGTTGATTAGAACTAATAAAGGTAATGTTAGAAAAGCAGCAAGAAATACTGAGTATTCTGTTTTAGAACAAGAATTTGCTCGTCGTACTTATGATGAATCTGGTAATTATACTGTTAAGAATTTTGATATTGATGTTCGTGAATATCGTAATAATAATCGTGGGCAGTGGGCTACTGGAAGAGTTTATCTACAAGGAGACATTGTAAGTAATGCAGGTAACACTTATGTTGCCAAAAATACTGAACAATCATCATCAATCACACCAATTCATACAACTGGTTCTGAATATGATGGTGAATCAAATGGTGGTGTAGAATGGGAATACACAGAAATTCCAAATTATAATCGTGGCATCTATTCTCCAAATGTTGGTGAAACTGAAGAAGAACAAAAAATTAATGATGCTAAACTTGCTATTGGTTTAGATGCAGGTAAAGCATATGTGCAGGGTTATGAGATTGAAAAAACTTCTACTGAATATGTTGCTGTAAATAAAGCCAGAGATGATGTTCAAGTTGTTAATGCTGTTATTCCAGCTACAGTTGGTAACTATGTTTTAGTAACTAACGTAAGTGGTTTACCACCAGTTCAAAACTACCTTGACATTGATATCTATGATAGATTAAATGGAACACGGGGTGTTGTTCCAAGTGGAGCAACCCTAATTGGTACTGCACGTGCACGTATCTTAGAATGGGATAATGGTGATATTGGCACTCAAACATCAGTTTATAAACTATCATTGTTTGATATTAAAATGGTTGGTAATACTGACTTTGTTCGCAAAGCCAAATCATTCTTCTATAATGGTGGTTCTGCTGCTCTATCTTTTAGTGCAGATGTAAAAGTTATTCCAATTCCTTTAATTAATACTGTAAGTATTTCTGGTACTGCAGTTACTGGTAAAGGTACAAATTTCCTTGATGATTTTATTTCTGGTGACTACATTTATGCAAATGGTAGTTCATATCGTGTCGCTTCTGTTGAAACTAATGGTGGATTAACACTAACAGCTGGTCCAGGATCTGCTATTAGTGATGTATCATATGCTAGAGTTTCTACTACTGTATATGAACCAGAAAACACAAAATTAATATTCCCTCTTCCTTATTTTGCAATTAAAGATGTTCGTAATTCATTATTGGCAAATGATACTTCATACACTGTTTATGAAAAATTTAGTAATAATGCTACAGTATCATCAACACCAACACTAACAATTTCAACTGCATCTGGAACATTTGCCTCTGCAGCTGAAACTGATAATTATATTGTAGTAGATAATACTACTGGATTAATCATCAATGTAACTGCTGGAAATATCGCACCATCTACATCAACATGTGTTATTACTTTGGGATCTACATATTCTGGTAGATCTATTAGTGTTATTGCAGCTATTAATAAAACAGGTATTACACTAACTGAAAAAACTAAACTTCCACAATACTCTGAAACTGTTGAATTTACAACTGCAGCCACTGCTCAGAAAACAGAATTACTATTAGGTAAAGCTGATGCATATCGTTTAGTTTCAGTTAAGATGAAATCAGGAACTTTTTCATCTTATGGTTCTACATATGATATTGATATTACAGACAGATATGATTTTGATGATGGTCAGAGATTGACACACTACGATATTTCTCGTTTAGTATTAAAGAATTCATATGCTCCACCTGAAGCACCAATCGCTGTTACATTTGATTGGCTCAAACATGATGCGGGTGATTATTTTACAGTAAACTCATATCCAGCGGATATGTATAATAGCATTCCTACATATCGTGGAAGCCCTTTACGAGATACAATTGATTTCCGTCCAAGACTTAATGATGCTGGTACAAGTTTTACTACTGGAACCAATCCATCTTATTCAAGAATTCCAAAACGTGGTATTGATGTTATTGCTGATTTCACTTATTACCTAGCAAGAAAAACTAAAATTGCTATTGACTTTAGTGGAGAGTTTTTTGCGATTGATGGTGTATCATCATTAAATCCAGGTTCACCTCCAGATCCTTCTATGGGTATGGTTCTTTATAGTTTAACACTTCAGCCATATACATTTGGTACGAGTTCAGATAATGTAATCGTTGAAAAAATTGATAATAAACGATATACAATGCGTGATATCGGTAAACTAGAAAAACGTATTGATAACTTAGAATATTATACTTCTTTATCTTTATTAGAGCAACAGACTGAATCATTAGACATTGTTGATGCAAACGGAGATACAAGATTTAAGAATGGCTTTATTGTTGATGGTTTCACTGGACATAATACTGGTGACGCAACAAATCCTGACTACCTATGTTCTATTGATATGAACAATGCTGAGTTACGTCCATTCTTTGCAATGAATAACGTAAACCTTTTAGAAAAAGCTATTTCTCCAGGCGCACGCAACAATAGAAATTATAAAATGTATGGTGATGTTATCACATTACCTGTTGTTGATCATCTTCCTGTTGTTACTCAACAATTTGCTTCTCGCTTAGAAAACATCAATCCATTTGCCGTGTTCACTTTTATCGGTGATGTTAAAATTAATCCATCTTCTGATGACTGGTTTGAAGTAGATCGTCGTCCAGATTTAGTATTTGATGTTGAAGGTAATTTTACCACAATGAAAGTGCTTGCTGAAAAGGCGAATGCTTTAGGTACTGTTTGGAATGGTTGGCAAACTCAGTGGGTTGGTGAAACTACAACTACTGCAACTGCATACTATGCATCTGGACGTAACTGGGTTACATGGGGTACTATCTATACAGACGCAACACCGATTGGGCAAGCACGCACTGGTGTTAAAACTAGTCTTGTGACCAAAATTGATAGACAAATAGTGGCAGATCGTGTATTATCAACTGCTGTTATTCCTTACATGCGCTCTCGCAATGTATTAATTCAAGTTCAAAAGTTAAAACCACTAACACGTTTTTACCCATTCTTTGATGATATTGATATCTCAGCATTCTGTACTCCTGCCACTCGAATTGTTTATACTCCGTATGGCACTGGTACAGGTGCTGCTTTAATAGCGTCTAGACAAGCAACCCACAACAAATTTGATGATGTGACTAACGTAGGTGGTCTTGCAGCTGAAGCTGCACGTCGTATCGATGGCGATTCACAAATGTGTTTAAATAAAGGTGAGTTTTTAACTATTAAAAATGGCGCAACTACTGTAGCTACTGCAGTCGTAGTTGGTAAAGAATATAATCCAGATACTGGTGAGTACTCATTATTTGTTAATAATATTATTGGAACTATCTCTTCTGGTAATACTATCACTGGTTCTAATCCATTAGCTTATGCTTCTGCTGCGACAGGAACAGTTGTTACTACTCCAACAGTTAAAGTTCTTGGTGATAATTTAGTAACTAATTATAATGGTGATGTTCAACTACTATTCAATATTCCAAATACAGAAGCTGTTCGTTTCCGTTGTGGAACACGTGAATTAAAATTAGTTGATACTACAACTCCTAGAGGTGAATTTAGTTCTCGTGCACGTGCGAACTATCGTGCTGAGGGTGTATTAGAAACACGTCAGCAAACTGTCAATGCCGTTCGTAATGCTGAGTTAGTTGAAGAACAATTAACCGAGAATCAAGTTATTATCCAAACTGCAACACGTTCCGCATTAAATCACGTTTGGTGGGATCCTCTTGCACAGACATTCTTGATTGACACTAAAGGTGGATGTTTCTTATCTAAAGTTGATGTATTCTTTGCTACTAAAGATCCAGCGGTTCCAGTTATGCTTGAGATCCGTGAAGTTGTTAACGGATATCCAGGTAAGCGTGTCCTACCGTTCTCACGTGTAACATTAAAACCAGAACAAGTTAATCTATCAGAAAATACTGTAACATTAAATGATACAACAGTAAAATCATACGACACTCCAACTACATTTGAATTTCCTTCTCCAGTTTATGTTCAAGAGGGTACAGAATATGCAATTGTTCTTGCCTCTGACTCAAACAATTATAATGTTTGGATTTCACAAGTTGGTGATTTAATGCCTGGAACTGCTCGTACTATTTCTGAGCAACCATATCTTGGTTCATTATTTAAATCTCAAAATGCTTCCACTTGGACAGCAGATCAAACTCAAGATTTGAAATTTACCATTTATCGTGCTAAGTTTGATACTGGTGTTGTTGGTAACATAGAATATGTCAATGATGTTCTACCAATACAAATGCTAGAAGTTAATCCTTTTGAAACAAGAACTGGACAATCTCAAGTTCGTGTATGGCAAAAAGACCATGGCATGCCAGTTAATTCTAAAGTTGATTTAGTCGGTGGAACTTTTGGTACAGGATTTATTAGCACTGGTTCTAGTAGTACAACTGTTACTGGTATTGGTACTGCATTTACCAGTGAACTTGCTGTTGATGATTATTTGTTTGCAAGAGGACGTGAACAGAAGTCAGTTTATCTTGGAAAAATTGCATCAATTGCTAGTAACACATCGTTGACTCTAGCTGCAAACGCTGCATTAACTGTATCAACGATGGGATTCAGATATGCCGATACCATTAATGGTATTCCAGCTAATCAGATCTTCACAACTCATATTATCTCTGATGTTGATTTAGATAGCTATGTTATTGGTGTTGGTGTTGCTGATCCTATTACAACTAATGCTACTGCTTCTGGTTATGCTGGTGGGCAAGGTATACTTGCCACTAGAAACTTACAATTTGATTCTATTCACCCATCGATTACGATGCAGACATTTACTGAAACTCCAGTGGAATTTGGATTTAAAGCAACGAGTGGTATGTCTATAGATTCTATTACACAGAATGCTTATGAAAATATCACTACTATGGATCATGTTGCAATTTTGCCTAATGAGAATAATAGTTTTGTTGCACCCAAAATGGTTGCTTCAGAATTAAATGAATCAAATGCGCTTAGTGGTGAAAAATCTCTATCAATGAATGTTTTAATTAGCAGTCAAAATGATGCGTTGTCTCCAATTCTAGACACACATCGTACTAGTCTGATTGTTATTAATAATAAAGTTAATTATCCAACAGAAACAAATGTAAACGTAGCTGGATTAGATGATAATACTATTCTTTCTGCAAATACTACTATTGCCTTTAGTTCTGGAAATACTATAACAACTGCTAATAGTGCTGCTAGATTAGCTTTAGCTACTTTGACTGTTGGTAAGTATTTAACTATTAGTGGTTCTGGAACTTCTGGTAATAATGGTACATTTTTAATTACAGAAATTGCATCTGATGGTTCTTCAGTAACTTTGAATAAAACATTCACTTCTGTCGTAGCTGGAACAGCAATCACTCTAAAACAACGTGAACGATTTGTTGATGAAACTGCACCATCAGAATCTTCAACTTATAGTAAATATGTAACTAAACGTATCAACTTAGCACAGCCATCGACTTTCATGAAAATTCGCATGGCAGTTAACCTACCTGCTGAAGCTGATATCGAAGTTTACTACAAACATGCTGTTATTGGTGATAATGCTTCGTTTGATAGCGAAACATACAACCTAATGACTGCAGATGCTCCAATTGCACGTTATAGTAATTCTAATGGTAGATTTGTTGATGTCACTTATTCAGTTGATGAATTAGAAGCATTTGACGCTGTAAGAGTTAAGATTGTTTTAAAATCTAAAAACTCTTCTGAAGTTCCTCGTGTTAAAGATCTTCGTATTATCGCTTGTGCTTAATGGATAACATAGTTAAAATTGAAAACGCAGAGGGTCTCGTGAGAGACCTCTCTAGTGGCGCAGTGATAAATACTAATAAGACAGAATACGAAAACTATTTGCAAAAGAAAAATGCAAATAAAAAACTTAAGACTCAGTTAGAACAAAATGCTGACGATATTCATAAATTAAAAACAGATATGTCAGAGATTAAGCATCTGCTTATGGCTCTCAATAATAAGGAAAAATAATGGCGGTAATCGTACTAAGATCGGTTAAAGGTAGCCCACTATCAATCGCAGAAGCGGATGCCAATTTCACAAATTTAAATACTGAAGTTGGAACAAAATTAGACTCTGCAGATTTTATTGCAGAAAATGTCTTAACTTTATTATCAGAATATGATTTAGAGGGTGACGGAAGTGGTTTAAATGCCACAACAATTTTATCTAAAGAACTGCTAGTGACAGCAACTGCAAACAGTATTGCTTTACGCAATGAAAGTGGTGGTTTAAATGCCACTACATTCACTGGTAACGTAACTGGTAACGTAACTGGTAACGTCGTTGGTAATTTAACTGGTACTGTTACTGGTAATGCCACTAACGTGAATGGTGTTATTACTATTGAACATGGTGGCACTGGTGCTACCACTGATTCATCAGCACGAACAAATCTTGGATTAGGTTCTATTTCAACCCAAGCAGCAAATAATGTATCTATCACTGGTGGTTCAATTACTGGTATTACTGATATTGCTATTGCAGATGGTGGTACTGGAGCATCAAATACAACCCAAGCAAGAACTAACTTAGGTTTAGTTATTGGTTCTGATATTCAACCATTCTCCAACGAATTAACTGCTATTGCTGCAGCAGCATCGTCTACAGGTTTCTATGTTCGTTTGGGTACTGGTTCTGTTACAGAAAGAACTATTACTGTTGGTGGTAATGGATTAACTATTACAAACCCAGATGGTGTTTCTGGTAATCCAGTTATTAGTATACCAACTGCTGGATCAATGCAGTTAGCTACTATTACTGCAACATCTTCTTTTAATACACCATCTATTACAAAATCTGGAACTAATGGTACTGGAGATATTGGACAAACAGATAATCGTTTTGGTACTATTTTTGGTACAGCTACATCTGCTCGATACGCTGACTTGGCAGAAAAATATACAACAGATAAACAATATGAAACAGGAACTGTTATTGTAGTTTCTCTTGATGATTCTGCAGAAGGCACTTCTTCGTTTGAATATGCTCAAAGAGTTCTTGGTGTTGTTTCTGAAAACCCAGCATTCTTAATGAATGATGAAGCACCTGGACAAGCACTCGCACTTCGTGGACGTGTTCCAGTTAAAGTTGCTGGTCCAATTAAAAAGGGACAGCCATTGGTGGCAAATCAAGATGGTCGTGGTATCGCTGGTGATCATCCAAATAGTTTTGCTATCTCTCTTGAAACTAATTTAGACCCCAATGTAAAACTAATTGAGTGCGTAATCCTCTAAAAATAGGCTCCTGATGGAGCCTAAATTATATTATGAAAAAGTTTTTATTAGTAAATTATACAACACCTAATTCTTCTGCAAATGAGATTCCATACTTATGGCTAACTCTCAAATCTTATTTCCAACGTAACTCTAAAGTCCCATCTGCATGGCAGTGGCTCGATCCAGAGTATTCAGATGTCGCAGAATCCCCACAAGAACTAATTGACAGAATTGTCATTCAAGAACCAGACGTTGTTGGTATTTCTTGTTACATGTGGAACGATAAACTCACAATGTATATTGCTGAGCAAGTCAAAATAAAACTCCCAAACATTAAAATTATTGCTGGTGGTCCAGCCCTTTACTACGAACATTTTAAAGGATGGTTTGTAGAAAATTGGTTCATTGACGCTTTGTGTGAATACTCTGGCTACGGAGAAGTTTTTATTACAGATTACCTTGATGGTGTTCCAATCAAAGATATTCCATTTTGTGTTTATCCTTCTTTGCGTAGAGCATTTTGGAATAAAGCTACCTCAGATTATAATAAAAGAGAATTTAATTATCCAATGCCATATTTGGATAACATTGAATATCTTAAAAAATTCCCAAAAGAACAAACAACAATTATTTTAGACACATCACGTGGGTGTCCTTATGCATGTTCATATTGTGAATGGGGTGGTGGCACTTCTACTAAGGTAGTATTTAAACCTATTGAAGAAACTATTAAAGAACTTGAAGTTATATTTGAGTATCTAAACCCAACTCATATTGATATAATTAATGCTAATTTTGGGATAGTTAAAGATGATATTAAAATTGCAAAAAAGATAGTAGAACTCAATAACAATAAATGTGTTAAATACATTAATGTTTATGGTCCAACTAAAACTAGCAAAAAATTTCTAAGAGAGATATATGATATATTTTTATCAAACGGAATTTTAGATGATATAAAAGTTTCTGTTCAGCACACAAATCAAACTATTTTAGATAATATCAGTAGGATTGATATGCCGTTTGATGACCAGATAGAATTTTATACCGATTTAAGAGACAAGTACAATAAAAATTTAAGAGCAGAATTAATAATTGGTCTTCCTGGTGAAACTCTTGATACATTTTATGATCTAATTGAACATATAACTAAATCAAAATATCTTGAACCTACTATGTATGAGTGGATGATGCTACCTTCTGCTCCAGCTGCATCGCCAGAATATATGTCTAGCATGAAAATTAAAACTAAGAAAGCATTAGTAAATTTAGATTTGCAGGGTAGAAATGTTATCCCAAGAAACGAATATACAGTAGACAAACAATTAACTGGAACTAGACATTTATTATTTGATCAGAACTGGTTACAACCATATGACATTGTAGTATCAACATATTCTTATGGTGTTGAGCAGTGGGTTGAAATGGAAATGTTTAAATACTATTTCTCATTCCTGAATAGAAATAGAGTTATAACACCTATTCAAAATAGACTAAGATCTAATGGTGTGGACATTACAGAATTTAACAGAACATTGTTTAAAGAATTTTTATTATCAATACCCACTATATCTAAAATCTATAATGAATTTATTGATAACATTAATAACGAAACACCCAGTGATATTTTATACGCAGACATTGCACCAAACTTACCTTATATAAGTCATTATAGCACTTTAAAGTTTTTGATTTTATTAAATCCAGAAGGATTCTTTAACGCATTGAAGATATGGTTAAAGAAATATGATGATGCAATTTTAGATGATATTTGTGATCATCTATCTGATAATATTAAAACACCAATGAAAATGGATATACCTCAAAAACAAAAAATTAGTGAGTGTATATCCATGTGTAAAAACTGGGGTGATAATTTATTCCTTGACGACTTCGTCCCCCAATATTAGACTAAATGCTTTTAATTGAACTGCTCGGTGGTAAACCTTTTCAACTGCACAGTTAGTAAAAAATACATTATCTGGAACTTCAATCGGGCAGTTTGATTTACACAAACGGAATACTTCACAAGACTTACAGTGTTTTTCATATCGTTCTAAGTCAACTCGTTTTAGTTTAACCTCATCGAGTTTATCAATATGTCCACCAATAAATGATTCATCTGTATGTGGACACGTGCGAATATTACCTTTCATATCAATAGAAAGAACACCCTCGTCATCGACACCACATGAAGTTATTGATGTTGGTAAAATTTGCTGGCGCAGAGTTTTAGCGTAAGGTAAAACACCCATACCACCTTGCCATAAATTACTGTTTAATATTTTATTGTCAACACCATTCATCTGTGCGTGACACGCATCAAGATATCGTTCCACAATACCTTTAAAGTCTTGTAATGCATCACCAGAAATAACGTGATTGGCAGATCCTGACTCATTGTCATAATCATAGTTATGCCCAAGATTCCAAGAAATTGCCAAGCGAGTCATATCAAGACCATTTTCGGAAGCGTAGTTATAGAAGAAGTTATTAATATCAAATAGATTATAGTTGGTGCGAGAAAGAACTGGGTTAAAACTAAACTTGATGTTGTCAATTTTCTGTGCAGCTTTTAATATTTCTATTTTTTTATGTAAGAATTCTTCACCACGTAGTCTCTCATGTCCTGGACCATCATGGGAAACACCAATAGTAACTGTACCTTTTAACTTACTAAAAAACTCAATATGTTTCATTTGAAGTGGTGTACCATTGGTAGGGATAAACCAAGTTAATCCTTCTCTATCATACGCAAGCATAATATCAACCATCGTTTTCCAATAAAGGAAAGTCTCACCACCCCACAGGTCAATCTTTTCTAAACGACTCATATCAAGTTTAGATAACTGTTGAATAAATTGTTCAGTTGTTGTAATCTTTTCTCGTTCATCTGGATTACCGATGTCTTTCTGCATACAATAATCGCAAGAATAGTTACAAGCGTGTCCAAGAAGAATACGAATCCAAAAAGGTTTATCAGATTTTACACGTGAACGTGTTTCTTTTATAACATCATTATAAGCATCAGTGGGTTCTACTGGTTCAGATAAAGGATTCATATCTTTATCATACATGCCATTAGTGTAATTATCATAGTAGAACTCAATATTACCAGAACGAAATTTGGTGATAGAATCTGCAGTTCGTTCAATCATGGGAAGACGATCTGGCTGTTTTTTCAGCGAGTTTTTAACTGATGTTAAACTAATGTTATAAGTGTGTGACATTATTTAAATTGAAAGAGTGGTACAATCTTGTCTGATGGTTTAACTAAACCATATTGAGTAGACTGCCAACCATTCTTTTCTAATCCTTCATGAAAGTTATGATATGGTTTTAATGATAGTGTAGGTATAAAGTTATAATCTTTATTTACAATTAAGTTATCTGCAACCCAATTGAAATAATCTTTGTAGTTCTTTGTTGCTCCTGAATTCACTAATTTAAGTTTTTCTGCATGTCGTTTGTAAACATCTATTTTATTAGCCATATGAGAGTATACATGACGATCTATATTCCAACCATCTGACAATGTATCATACGGAGTGCAATTAGGGTCAATCGCATCAATCAACGTATGGAAGAACGAATCATACTGCAAGTAATCTGCCTCACCACATATAGTAAGTATATCACCATTATGAGTTGCAAAAGATGTTTGTTGCGAATCAGTATTAAGTAATATAGTACTGAATGTTTTCGCATCGGCATGGACAATGTATTTTACCTCATTAGCCACTACCCAGTCAAGTATTTTTTTAACTGGTTCCCATTGCAAAGATTCCGTATCTGTTTGAATAAGTTTAATTAATGATATCGGCATCATTTTGTGAATCTTATTTAACTTATCAATAATATCTTCTATTTTAATCTTTGCGAGCCATTTATCTGAGAATGTAAATTCGTAGATACCTTTAGGTCTTGCAATCTCATTGGTTAGAATATCCCAAGCACGAATAAAGTTATTATCAGTCATAGAGCCAAAATGGAAGATCCCAGCATGGTCTTTATACCATTCAAACAGATGGGGTTGCTGATGCTTCATCCAATATAAATCGTCAATGGTACTGGCGAAAGTATAATTTGAAAATACATCTACCCAAAGATCGCACATTTTTTGCGTAATTGCTTCTGGCACAAATCTTTGAAACTCAGTTTTATTCTTCTCAAAGTATTTGTCAACATAACATATATGACACCCAGCAAAACAATTATATCTTCTAACTATTGAAAATATGACTTCGTTCTGCAAACTTTTGAGATTGTCTTCCTCTATAAAGTATTGTCTGAAGTTTGTGTCTTTAGTTACTGTTTGGTTTCGCATCTGCTATCCAATGGAAGAAAGATTTTTTCTGGTGAATCTTGGTGGTGTATCTTACCATAGCATCAATAATTTGATAGAACTGAACACATTTAGTTCCAGGTTGTGTATCAAACATCTTATGTAGATATCTCAATCCACATAGTTTAGCAGACGGACAGGTTACGCATTTCTCTTGCACAATGTCTTCTGGCATACCGTTACGAATTAATGTTGGAACAAAGTTTGGAGATAAACCATCTGTCCATCTTCCTATTTGATACTCTGGTCTTTTATATTCACAGAAGTCATATTCAGAATACATAAACCCATCTGGTGATAGAATAATTTTATAATGGTCACCGAAATAATCTTTATCCGTAATACCATAGTTTCCGTCAATAAAAACCATTATATTGTAGTTGTAAAGAACATTAATAAAACGCATAAACGAATCAGCGAATTGAGACAAGTCTAAATCTTCAACGAATGTTTTAAATTTGCGTTCACCACGATGATGACGAAGTGGGATAAGATTGATTGAACGAACTTTGCAACGAGATATTTTATCAAGAATATCTTTAATACAATCTAAACTAAACACCTTACGATCCAAAATAGGCATAACAAATTGCCAATGAATAGGGATGTTATAGTAACCACAAAGATCGATAGCTTGGTAGATATCAAACTCTTCACGATTTTCTTTTTGATAGATGAAGTCATAAGAGATAGTGAAACGTAAGTATTTACGCCACTTTTCTAAGAACCACTGTTCTTTATGGAACAGGGATGCGTTGGTAGTGATTGATACATACAATCCTTTACCATCTAGATAATCCTCTTTTAGTTCTTCGAGGATTTGATCCATTCGTTTAACGAATAGGAATGGTTCACCACCATGTAAAGCAATCCTATCAATTTTGCATTCTGAATCTTTATAAGACTGAACGAAAAAGTTCTTAATTAAACTAAGATGGTGTTTAGTGAACGTCTGGCTACCGATATCTTTTTTAATATATTCTCGGTCGCAATATT
>Ga0114976_10000604_pt1 | contig 22448 bp, 19 predicted proteins | sample S_130805_EF_Meta_FD_87319 | JGI IMG/M metagenome (GOLD analysis project Ga0114976, IMG submission 87319) | Freshwater microbial communities from Lake Simoncouche, Canada to study carbon cycling - S_130805_EF_MetaG | ecosystem: Environmental > Aquatic > Freshwater > Lake | place: Lake... | reverse complement strand
TTTTTTTTTTTTTTTTACATGTTTTTTTAATTTAAAAAAAAAAAAAAATATTCTTTTAATTTTGTTGATTTTATTTAATGTTTGGCAATTAATTATAACAACTATCGTAAGAAAAGATTTAGAAATTGGATATTATCAATTATGTATATGTTCTATAAATTTGTTGTTAGTTATATATATATCTTTCATTAAAGAACTAAATATTTTATTTAAAGTATTCTTTTATACTTCGTTAATATTTATTTCCCTCATTGCTTTATATTTTATTTATAAAATATTTAATAATTTTATTCAGAATAATATAATTCATTATTTATACTATTCAGAAAGTATAATCCCAGAAACTAGAGATTTTAATCAAGCTTCTATCAGAAGCACTGGGCTCGGACGAATTTTACTTCTTTTAACATTTTTTTTATTTTTTATAAGAGACAAATTTAATAATTTGAGAAAATACACGGTATATTTATTATTGTTCGTTGTTAGTATGCTGCTCTACGGAACACAAGCTAGAGGAGCTTTAGTCGGAATTCCAATAATAATATTCTATTATTTATTTTTTTTTAAAGAAAAAATATTAAAAAAATTAACAATAGTTATTTTTGTGTTTATAGTACCGGCTTTTACCTTTGAAATTTTACTGAATAAAAATTATAATTCTAGGAATAATTCTAGGAAAACTGAGAATAATATAGAAAAAGAAAAAAATGAGATTGATGGTAAATATGTAAGCCGTCTTTCTACTGATAAAAAAGACTCTGGCAGACTTGAAATATGGATTAATAGTATAAATATAATTAAAGATAATAAGATTATTTTAGGATACGGATATCAAGCTGATAGAAAGCTTATAGGTGAATATTTAGAAAAAAATAAACTTATTAAAAATTTTAAAGTTCTTGAAAATAATTCTTCTAATGCGCTACTATATAGTTATTTATCCGGGGGTATTGTTTGTTTTTTTATTTTAATATTAATTTATTTCTTAATAGTCAAAGAAATATTTATAAGTTTATTTGTATATAAAATTTTTGATAGTACAGATTATTTATGTAATTTTTCTATCGTTTCACTAGTTTATTTGATCCTAAGATCCATTTATGAAAACGGATTTACAATTTATGGAATAGATCTAGTATTTTTTATAATTTCCTATTTTTTACTATTAAAAAGTAATAATAGGGTCAGCAAGCATTAAAAAAAATATTTATTTTTTCTCTTATTTTTTTTTTTTCATTTAAAAAAAGTTTCTTTTTTTAACTAATTTTTTTTTATTTATTTTTTTTTATTTTTGAATAGATGTTTTTATAACACTCATTAAAATTACTAAAATTTAAAGGAACTAAAAAATTTCTCGTATTTAAATTCATATTTTTTTGATAAATATTATTATAAAAAACAGTTTGATTGCAAGAAACGCAATCTAAGAGAAATAATGAATAAAAATTGTCACCCGGATTAAATGAAAATGAAACTCTATCTAAAATTGTGATCATTTTTTTTCTGGAAACATTTTCATAACTTTTAACATTCTCATAAACAAATTTATCACCTACAACGATTAATTTTATTCCTGCATGATATAATTTTTTTATTAGAAATTCTATTAATCGTAATGATTTTGTAGTTCTTGATCTTAAATAAAAAACTATATCGATATTTTTTTTTCTTATTTTTCTTTTTTTATAAAACAATAAGCAAAAATTAAATAAACATAAATTATAAAAATCACTAGGTATATATTTTTTTAAGTTTTCAGTTGAAAAAATATAAAATTTATATTTATTAAAGATCAACTTTAAACTAAGAATATATAAAATAGGAAAAATTTTTTTTCTTAAAAAAGAATTAAAAGAATTTACTTTATTGTAATAAACATTACCAGTAATTGGACCAAGAATTGTCTTGGAGGGAAGAAGAAGAAAAATTAAAATATTCCACAATGGTAAATAATTTACGTAACAGGTTTTTACCCCTTTTAAATGATAATACCAAATTAAGATAATACCTTTAAAACAATTTATATATTTGTAAAAAAAATTATTTTTATATTTTTTTTTACTAATTACACTAAATTTATTTTTATTAAATAAATATATACTGTTATTTGAAACAATTTTTAGATTATTTTTGTTCTTGAATATATTTTCTATAAAACACCTAGCAAGTAACCCTTCGCCTGTGAAATCTTCTAAATCTGAAGACCATAGAAATATTTCATCATTCATTGTTTTTTACTTTTACTATTATTTTTATTTTATCGAATTTATTAAATAACTCTCCATAAATATAATATAATAAAGTTTCTAATAATCTTTTTATTCTTCTAACGGGATCAAATTGTAATCTCCAAATTGTTTCTCCTATAAAATATTTTGTAAAAAATTTTGGAACAGATTTTTCTTCACCTGAAGCCATATTTATAGCGCCACCTAAACAAATAATTTTAAAAAATTTTTGGGTTTCAGCTACATAATTTGCGAGTATTTCCTGCTTTGGTGTTGGTAAGGTGGTGATACAAATTTCATCTTCTCTAAAAACTGGGATTAAATTAATAAAATTTATTAATTTACCTTGTGGTAAATTAATATGAACAATTTCTGTATTAAATTTTTTTATAAGAAAATTTTTAGATTTAAGCGGAAGAGTTCCTAAAATAAATATTTTTTTTATATTTACGCTATTAATTTTCATTGAACTTAAGAATTCTCGACCAGGAATCTTGCTAATTGATGTCGGAAAAAATTTTCTTTTAAAGAAACCATCTGGCCACAGAATAGTATGTTTACTAATAATGTAAGAGCCTTTAGATAAATAGCCCAAGAAAGCCAAATTTAGACCACTAATTATGAAATTTTTATTTATATTAACTTCGGATAAATCTTTTATCAGTTGTATTTTTTGCTCTTTACAAAGATTATTTATTATTAAATTTAGTTTGTTAATATTTCTTTCTTTAGAAAAAATTTTTAAAAGTTTATTATAACTTAATTCATTTATTTCAACCTTATTTGAAAAAAGTAAATCTAGTTTTTTATTGATACTTTGCATATCTTCATCATTAAAAACTACGCCGATTTTATATTTATTAATAATTCTATAAACCTCACCCCCAATAAGACCTATTATAGGTTTTCTATAGTTTAAATAAGTTTGAAATTTTCCAGGTATCGTTGCATTAAAAGCTTCTTTATATTTTAAGGAAATCAATAAATAATCAGCTTGTTTAAAAAAAAATTGAATATCATTAAATTTTTTATAACCATGTAAAATTACATTATTTAATTTTTTTTCGAAAATAATTTTTTTTATTTGATCGAGATTTCTTCCTTGCCCTAATATATTCAACTTAACTTTCTTATCCCTTATGCTATCCATCATTGATAAAACTTTATCAAAATTTTGTGACTCACCGATATTTCCAGCAAAAAGAATATTTTTATAATCAGGATCAAAAGAGTCATTAATTCTAATAATATTTTCTAATTTACTCTCTGTATTCTCAGGCCATGAAGGAAAATATATTAATTTTTTTGATAATTTAAAATCTAATTTTCTTATTTCTCTTTTGAACGCCAATGATTGACACAAAACTAAATCAGAGAAACGATAAATTAGAATAACTATTTTTTTTAAAAAAATATAAGAAAAAGAATTTTTTTTTATAATATCCAGATCAACTAAGACCTGAGGCCATAAATCTAATACCCAAATAATATGTTTGGCTTTTTTTATTTTAGATAAAAGTATACTAATAATAGCGACGATAATTGGCGAAGTGGCGAAAGTTATAATTACATCATATTTTTTTTTCCTTAATAAGAATGGTCCTAAAATAATTCCTGAAATTAAAAATGATAAGTAATTTATAAATAATGAAAAATTGCTTCCAGATTTTCTTGGAATTTGTGGTACTCTATAAATGTTTATATTTTTAAATTTTGAATAATTTTCTTTTTTTTTTTTAAATTCCGGGTAAATTTCGCCTTGTGGATAATTTGGGTAGCTTGTAAGTACATCTACATCATTGTTTTTTTTTTTTAGCTCAAGTGCTAAATCATTTACTCTAAAGTACTCAGGCCAAAAATATTGGGATACAACGAGAATTCTCATTTCCTTATTTTTTATTTAAACCAAATTTTTCGATTAATATATGGAATATAACTTTGAATGATTGTTACTATTTTATCTGAAACATTAAATTGTGAATAATCATTGTGCACATTAGGCTTTCGATCTATAGAAAATTTCTTTAAAACAATTTCTACGCTATTTATAATGTTGGACGAACATAAGCCTGTAATGATACAATTGTCTTGCTCCATTCCCTCTTGCCGTTCAGTAGTCTCTCTAAGATTAACTGCTGGAAAATTTAAAATATTCGACTCCTCAACTATACTTCCACTATCAGAGATAGTAACTTTAGCATTTCTTTGTAAATTTATATAATCAAAATAACCAAATGGTTTGCAAAAAATAATATTTTTAATTAGACTATTACTTATTTTTCTTATTTTACCTAAAGTTCTTGGATGAGTTGAAAACACAATTTTGAAATTTAATCTTTCAGAGATATTTTTAAGAGCAATAAAAATATTATTTAAAACTTCTATTTTATCAACATTTTCTTCTCTATGACAACTAACTAAAATATAATTATTTTTTTTTAACTTTAAATTTCTTAAAATCTTAGAAGATTCTATTTTACTTTTATATGTTTCAAAAACTTCATTAAGTGGACTTCCTATTTTAAATATTTTATCGAGATCAAAATTTTCTTTTATTAAATTATTTTTTGCAACATCACTATAAACCATATTAATGTCAGAAATTTTATCGACTAAAACTCTATTAATCTCCTCAGGAACACGCTGATCATAACAACGGTTACCAGCTTCTATATGAAAAACAGGAATTTTTTTTTTTTTTGCACTAAGGACGCATAAAGAACTATTTGTATCGCCTAAAACTAAAACAGCATCTGGATTTTCTTTAGCTAAAACTTTGTCGACTTTTATTAATAAATTGCCAATAAATTCAATAGAATTTTTATTTTTGTTACTTAAATTATATTTTGGTTTAGTCAAATTTAACTCTTTAAAGAAAATTTTATTTAAATTCTTATCGAAATTTTGGTTTGTATTTACAACTATCGATTTAAAGTTATCCTCGATCTTTTTAATAATACAAGATAACCTAATAATTTCTGGTCTTGTACCTAAAATAGTTAAAATTTTATATTTCATAAAAGTGAATTTTATTTAACTAGAAAATATTTAAATTTTTTATTAATGGTAAAAGCAAATTATACGTTTGAGATTGGTTAAGTTGTTTTGTATTTGAGGAAGTATAATCTGTAATACTTTTATTATTTTTTCTTCCTACTTTAAAATATAATTCATAATTTAATTCTCTATTATCAGATTTTATAGAAAAATATTTTCCATGATCTGTTGCAAATATTCTCTCTTCTTTGCTAATTAAAGTCTCATGCATTTTTTCACCATGACGTATTCCTATAATTTTAATTTTTGATCTTGGGTATTTGTAAATATTTAATAATGCGTTAACTAATATTTCAATTGTCGTAGCAGAGGTTTTGGGTATGTAGATATTCCCATTTTTGCCATTCTCTAAAGCGTATAAAACTAAATTAATTGCATCATCTAATGACATTAGAAATCTTGTCATAGTTGGCTCTGTAATAGTTACATAGTCTTCATTTTTAATCTGATTAATTATTAAAGGTAAAATAGACCCTCTAGAAAACAGAACATTCCCATATCTTGTAATCATAATTTTTGTTTCGTTTTTTTTTAAATCTCTAGCTTTTGCTATGGCTATCTTTTCCATAATTGCTTTGGTCATTCCCATGACATTAATTGGGTACACAGCCTTATCTGTGCTTAAGCACACCAATTTTTCTACTTTATTGATAACGCAACTATCAATTATATTATTAGTTCCAATAATATTAGTTTTAATAGCTTCTAGGGGATAAAATTCACAAGAGGGAACTTGCTTTAATGCTGCAGCGTGAAATACATAATGAGCATTTTTTGTCACATTTATCAAAGAGTCTTTGTCTCTAATATCACCTATATAAAATTTGACATTTTTAACTCTTAATGAGTTTCTAAGATCGTCTTGTTTTTTTTCATCTCTACTAAATATTCTAATTTCTTTATATGAAGAATTTAAGATTTTTTTCAAAAAAACTTTTCCAAAAGAACCTGTTCCACCTAAAATAACAATTATTTTGTTTTTAAAAATTTTCATTCAGATAAATTAAGACTTTTTAAATACCACTGTAAGTTTATAATTATATACAGTGACCATACAATTTGTCATTATCTAACAGTATATTCTAAAAAAAAATTAATCAAACTAAAAGTGCTTTGAAATACTTAAGATTAAAATTAAACTTTACGATTTATTTCAAAAATTAAATATCGTATTAACTTCAAGCCCGTTGGTAAAAATTTAAAATGAGTCTTTCCATATCGTCTTGGCTTTTCTACTGTTGGAAACTCAATAAACTTTAATTTTAATTTATAAGCCCTTAGAACCATTTGTAAATCTATACAGACGCTAAATGGCATAACAATTTTCATCTTTCTAAATGCAGTTTTTTTCCAACCCTTAAAACCATGTAAAATATCCTTAACAAAGTTTAGCTCTGTATTATTTTTCCAAACTAATGAAGTGAAATAAGCTAAAATATAGACAGACCATTTTCTAAATCTAAAAAAATTAATATCTTCTTCATTTACTGAACCGAGCATTTGTCTACTTGCAATTACTAAATCATAACCTTTTTCAAAATAATCCTTAAATTTATATAAATCTTTTATTGGTAAATTACCCTTTGGAAAAAAAGTTACCACATAATCTCCTTTAGAAACTTTGTTGGCTTGGATATATGCTTGATTTAAACCAGGCGTTGTTTGATTATAAACTTTAATTTTTTTTTTTTTTAAAAATTCTTTTGTTCCATCAGTACTGCCTCCATCAACGGCTATTATTTCATAAAAAAAATTTCTTGGAAGTTTCTTAACATCAATTTTGCATCCTTGAAGTTCATTAAAAACAATTAAACATAAAGTGATTTTAATATTCATAAAATTGCTATTTTTTTATAAAATAATTTCGACTTTTGTTTAAAACAAATGCTGTTAAAGATATAAAAATTAAAAGACTTAAAATTGCGCTAACTGGTGAAACTATTAATTTTAATTTTTTAAACACTTCATAAATATTAGTTAAACAATAATAATCTTTAGAAAAAAAATAAAATTTATATACATCTTTTATAGAGCATCCTGAAAATAAAGTAATTTGAAACCAAGCTGATATAATAATAAATACTAGCCCATAGATAATTAGATATTGAATTTTTTTTGAATCTAACGAATTTAATGCTAATCCAAGCATATAAGCTAAAAATGGAAATAGAATATGCAAATACCATCCTGGAACATTAGCGTTTAAATTTCCTAAAACGAGAGAGTAATAACCTGCCCAAATAAGACCAAATATAAAAAAAATGAGATTTGCAACACCAAACATTAAAAAAATTATCTTAAATGATAAAAATTTGAAAAGTATGAAAAATATTTTTGATAAAATATATAAAATTAAAAAAAGAGGTAATATATAAAAATAATAATTGAAATGAACCAAAGATTGAGTTCCTCCCCAAATAAAAGTTACAGGGATAGTTATTAGCCCTCTTAACAAAATATAAGCATTCGAAAGAGTTATAAAATCTAGATGGTTTATACTTATTTTAGCTACATTCATGCCAATACCAGTGGCTGTAAAACTTCCACTCTTAATATAAGAGTAAAAATAATAAGGAAATCCAACTATCAATACTGGAAGTAATAAAAAGATTACATGTAATAATTTTTTTCTTTTTTCAATAATTTTATTAAATATAAAAATGACAATAAAAAATATACTTACAAAAGTAATTGGTAAGAAAAAAGCTTTTGTTAATAATCCAAATCCTAATACAAGACCTAGAATAAAAGAATATTTTAAAATTTCTTTATTTAAGATTAACTTTGCAGAAAAAAAAATAATCATTCCGACAAACAAAAGGCATAACGAATCGTTTCCTATTCTAGAAAACTCCACAAAGAACATGGGAAAAATGAATGGGTAAACTAAAAAACCTCTTATTATCGTATTTTTATCGAATAAAAAAGTATTGTCTGCTAGACTTAGAATTCCGGAAAGTCCATATGCAATACCTATCAAAGCTAAAACATAAGAAAAAAAGCGTAAAGCCAATATTTGTTGCAAAAAAGAAAAATCCTTAAATAATTTAAGGGTTTGCGCCATAATAAAATAATAAAATGGAGGATGCTGAATATATTCATGATTTATTTGAGAACCTTTTATAAATTCTTTATTTGGTATTAAATTCAATTCTTTAAAATTTTGATTAACTAAATTTTCATTTTGAAAAAATTTATAATAAACCAAACTATTATCGTACGGGGGGTTACCGGAAGAATAACTTCTGGGCCAATAATTATCATCATATATTATATCCATAAAACTATCTTCATTGTTTACAATTTTTTGATAAGAAATTTGTTTAATTGCAGAAAAATGTGCAAGTTCATCAAAATTTTCAAAAACAGGCGTTATAAAAATATAAAAACAACCCCCTGATAAAAGTAAGCTAAAATAAATTAAGAAAAAAAAATGCAGTCTATTATTTTTCTTACTTATACCAATCATTTTTTTTAATATTTAAAAAATTTTTATTGGATATAGACTTTCTAAGTGTAGCGCCTTTAAGATAAGCTATTCCAATTCCCATATTATATAAAAAAGGAATGTAAATTGATATTTTTTTTTCGCAGAAAAAAATTAGTTTCTCAAAAATATGAAGAAAAACACTTGCTCCTGGAATTTTTAAAAGAAAATTTATTAAAATATTTTTTTCTATTTTATAATAAATAAGATCTTTTGCAGCAGTTAGATTTATTTTTATAATATCGTTAACACCATGTCTGCCCAAAAAATTATATTTCTTTAAAAAATCTTTAAAACCTCGATTATCACGATGAAAAACAATAGATTTAAGCTGAATTAATTTATATTTTTTTTTTTTAAATCTATAAGCAAACTCAAAATCTTCAAAGCCATAATTTCTAAATCTATTATCAAAAAATTTTTCATTCTTTTGAATAACATCGCTATTGTAAGCCATATTCATAGTGAGAAAATTTTTATAGGGTACGCTTTTTTGATTAGGCAAAGAATAGACTCTTGACTGTCTATATTTTATTAAATTCTCGTTCTCTTTAAAATTTACATAATTTACTAAGCCAAAATAAATATTTTTTTTTCTATTAAGAGAAAGGGTTTTTAAATAGTTGCATATAAACTTTTTTTCCGGAAAACAATCATCATCTATTAAAATTTTATATTTTCCCTCAGAATTTTTAATACCATAATTTCTTTTAAAAGCCTGATGGTTAATTTTACAATTATAATAAGTAATCTTTATACTTTTAAATTGCTTTATAAAATTTAATATAGATAATTTTTTAATTGAATTGCTATCGCAAATAATTATTTCTAATTCATTTCTCGAAATGCAAATTTGTTTAATGATAGAATTTATTAACTCAAAAATATTTTTTTCTCTGTTAAAAGTCGTGATAATTACTGAGATGTGAATTTTATTTATTTTCATAAAAATTTGTTTAAGAATTCGTTCTGTTTTTATACATTTCGTTAATCATACATTCCCAATTGGGCGGCAAATATAAAAGTTTTTTTTTAATTAATGAACTATCTAACGTTCTATTAAGCAAAATTTTAGTGTCTTTTTTTATTAAAATTTTTTTTTTATAAATCTTAGCTATTTTTTTTAATAAAGAATATTTTGATATTTTGTGAGATGACAAATTATATATGCCAAAAATATTTCGGTTTTTAATATTAATATATTTTTTTATAAAATTAAAAATTTCAAATGTTGTTAATCCTGAAAAAAAAGAATTTGCATATCCTTTGCATTTTTTTCTAGCTAAGAACCATTCTAATAATCCATGTCTAGTTAAAAGTTCATGACCTATAATTGATGTTCTTAAAGTTATAACTTTATTTCCTCTTAATTCTCCTAAATATTTTGACAATCCATATAAATCTGTAGCATTAGGAAAGCACTTTTCATTGTAGTTTCCTAATTTTCCATCAAAAACACAATCGGTGCTAAAATGTATTAAGTTTATGTTTAATGACTTAGTAATTTTATAGATTTCACGAGGAAAAATTGAATTAATATAAAAAATATCTGAAGGTTTAGTTGTTTTTTTTATTTTTTGCTTAACAAATCCTATGCAGTTTATAACGAAATTTGGTCTAAATTTTTTGATTTTAGATTCTATTTTTTTTGTGTCGTAAGCAGATATATTGCAATCTATTTTATCACGAAATTTCTTAAAATTCTTAACATAGCTTTTTCTAACAGTCCCCTTAGTAAAAATTTTAGTATTTTCATTAAATCTAATAAATAATTCACTCCCTAACATCCCGTTAATACCAAGTATATAGATTCTCATATGAATGATAATCGGTCTAAGTGAAATTACTTAAAATTTGTTTCACAAAGTTTTTTATTAATTCAGGTTTGTTATAATTTTTTGATCTTTCATATAAAACTTTATTAACTAGATACTTTAATTCTTTATTTAGGGAAAAGTATAATTTTCCTTCGTTGTTTTGTATTTTTTTTTCATATCTGCCACTAACAAAACCCAAATAAGAATCGATTAACATAAAAGGAAATAGAGCGCTTGCTTCATTAAATATTGTTCCAACTTGTGAATAGCCATCGGAATTAAAAATATATTTTGATAAAATTGGACCAGAATCAACTTTTTTATTCATAAGATGAGTAGTTAATGCGAGAGAATTAAAACGACCCTCTAATATCGTCGCTTCAGTTGTATCCATTCCTTTGTATTGAGGTAAATTACCAACATGAAGATTAATAATTCCATTACTAAACTTATTTATAACCTCTTTTGAAATTATTCCACCTCCTGTAAATAATGCAATATTTGATTTTAAAGACGCAATATTATTATCTATATCCCGAAAACTATTAACGTTTATTAATTTTATATTTTTATTTTTAGCTATATTTTTAATATTTTTATCTTTTATTTTTAAATTTTTAAAAACATATTTCAAAGAAACGTCGCTGTACGAAAAATTATCATCACCTTTTATTATTAATTTATTAAATATTTTATTAAGCAAATTTATATAACCATCTCTTTTTGCTTCTTCAAAAAATCTTTTTATAGAAAATTTTCTAATTATGATTGCTTCGATTGGAATAGAAAAGTGATTACAAAGCTCTATCACACAACCTGCATACAGACTAAATGGACTTGGTGATAAAATAACTACAGATTTTGAACAAATAGCTTCTTGTCTTAAATTATTGTAATTAAAAATAAACTCATTATTTAAGCTATTTTTATCGAAATTACTTTTTTCCTGTAGAGATAATAAATAAAATTTTAATTTATTTATTTCATAGCTAATTTTTTTTAATAAAATACTATTTACGTTAATATAACTTTTTAAAGTAAGAATAGAATTTATAATATTGAGATCAAGTAAATTATCTTTTATAAAATAATTTTTTTTTAAAATCTCACTAAAAATTAAATTAAATAAATTTAAATAATCAATATACAAACTGCCAAATTTTTTTTTAAGATCTTTTTTTAAATATCTTGATTTTGAAGAAATATATTTTCGTATAGTTTCGATAATATCATTACAAAAGCTAATATCATTATTTTTTTTAAGTTGCTCTAGTAAAAAATTTAAATCTTTAAGAGATAAATTTTTTATATTTTTATTAATAAAAATCATTATTTTAAATTAATCTTTCCTAAAAAAACTTTTCCATCTATTTTTTTTAAACCCTCGGCGCTAAATAAAAAATCTTTAGAATTCTGTTTGCCTTCAGAAAAAGCTATAACTCCGAACTTGAATAATTTTTTTGGATAAATATCTTTTTTAAATTTATAAATTTGATGCCAATGAACTAAATCTTTACTATAAAACAAAGAAGAATATGTGCTTTTTACTCCACAACCAATCTCTACAGAAGTTTGCAAAACAGCAGAATGATCGGCAAAGGTTTTTGAATACCAAACCGGTCCAGGAAATGAGCGTCCCGTTCTTAATTCTTTGGTTCTTTTATTAAAAATTTTTAAAAAAGAAGTTTGTAATGGACTGTCCATGCCCCAAATAACATATTTTTTTTTAAAAAGAAGACTAACAGCTCTCCATTCTTGGCTGCCATCTCCATACTTGATAATTTTCTTAAAATTTTTTTTGGGAACTTTATATATGAAACATTCATTATCATTATCGCCTGTAGTAATCCATAAACTATTTTCAAATGGATCGTTATAAATTCCATGAACGTGCTTTATTGAGTTGCGAGGAAAATTATAAATAATTTTCCAACTTCTTCCATCATTATAAGAGCACCATACCGGAACTTTTTCTCTTATATTATTCGGTCCATATTCACCAAAAAAAATTCCATTTTTTGTCACAGCAATAGAATTGTGAAGAACATTTCTGTGATTTTTAAGTCTAGAAACTTTTTTACAAATTTTATTTTGAAAGTTATAAAAATAAATGATTTTTTGATATAAAATTATAACTCCATCTCGTTTATAATTTAAAACAACATTAGATTTATCTAATCGAAATAATCTTCTCAAAATTATAAATTTTGAAAAAAAATTTAAATACCAATTTAATTTTATTATGAAAAAATTTTCTTTATTATCTATATTTAAATAAAATTTATTACAATGACTTAAAATTATGTCTTTATTTCCTGAATCATAAAAATGTACGATTTCAGGATTAAGAAAATAGTCATTTCGTAAGAAATATTTAAACATTAAAGAATTTAAAATTACTTATTTTTTTCATAAAAAGTCGAATAAAAAATCTTTTCTTTATATTTCTCAAAAAAATAACGAGATTTTCGAAATTTACTAAATAAATTATTACTTACATTTATATTTTTTTTTTGAACTACTTCAGTTTGAGTTCTTTTGGCTATCGTGACATCAATACTATGCGTTTTAAATATTTTTTTTATAATTTTAACCACATAAATAATTTTATTGTAAAGATCATAATTATGATCGATTAAATTTTTATCTTTTAATTTATCAAAATTATTCATAATAATTTCTAACCACGACAACAATCTTCGACATACAAAAATTTCTTTTTTCATTACTATTAGGAATCATATTATTTTTTTTAATATAAAATCTCTAATGATGAGAGATTTTTTAAGGTTTTTCTCTATATCATATATGTCCCAAAATCTTACATAAATTTCTCCTATTGATTTAGTTGTGTCTTCTCCTAATCTCTTTAATACTCCGTAAATTAAGAAATTCATATTAGACATATAACTTTAAGCAAAAACAATTTTTTTTTTAAATTTACAAATTAACTGAAATATATTTATCATAGTTGAGATCTTATTATTTAAAAAATGAAGGAAGTTTGATATTTTTTAAATATACAAAACCGCAACATCTAATGCTAGAAAAAATATAAAATCACTTTTCTTAACAATTTTTTTAAGTGTTGCATTCCCATGCATTCTTAGATCTTCATCTTTCTTATTAACTAAATCGAATTTAAGAATTTTATGTTTTTTTTGAGATGTTTTGGTAACTATGAACTGATTTTGCTAAATGTGCCTAGAATTTATATTATTTTCATATAAAATAAAATTACAAATTATTTAATTTCCAATTATTCAAACATGTATCCTTATTAGGATAATTGCCGGAACAGATTATTTTATTTTTTTTATATCTCAAGCTAGAAAAATAAGCCCCCCACCAGTATAAAGTACTATTTGAAATTATATGATACTTACAATAACTCATTAACCATAGCGTATCATTTGCATCATTGTAGCCCAGATCACTTGTAATAAATGCAAATTTATATTTGTTTAAAATAGGAATTTTATTTAGGATATTTTTAGCATTATTTATATTTGTTGAAAAAAAAAAAAAATTGGGATTACTAACTTCTTTTAAAATTAGATCAATAGCCCTTGTATAAAATTCATAAGAAGCAATACCTCCGAATTTTTTAGTTTCAAATATTTCACTTTCGAAAGATCTAATTGCTAAAGAAACTGAATTACAATTATTTATTCTATTCTTCATATTAAGAAAAAGTTTATTTTTCGATTTTAAAGGAAATATTTCTTTAATTATTATATTCTTATTTTCTAAAAAATATTTTTCTGACTGAAAATAACCTAACAAATAAATATCTTTTTTTAGCTTAATATTAAGAACTTTTTTAGAAAAACTATTTAATAAAGTTTCATCTATTATTAAAAAATTAATAAAATTATTTAATAATTTACTTTTTATATAAAATATCTTACATATTTTTTTTATAATTTTAAAAAAAAAAAACTTTAAAATAAAATTTCTACAATTAATTTTTTTTAATTCATTATTATTTAAACCTAATATTTCTTTTTTATTTAGGACGAATTTACTTTTGCCTTTACTTTTTAAAAAAATATATATATCATTTATCAATAACCCAGATTTAGTATCAATTATGAGCTCACAATTATTTTTTATGGATAAATTTCTAGCTGCAGCATATTGGAATAATTGGTTTCCCAATCCTCCAGTTAATAGTAAATAAATCTTATTTTTCATATTTATTATATTCAAATTCTTTTCCTTGTTGCGCAAAGATAAGTCTATAAATTTATATGTAAAAAGTGTAATTACAAGATTAAGTAATTATGTTTTATTCTACTGAAGAATTAATAGATCTAGGCTTTAAAAAAATTGGTAAAAACTGCCAGATTTCAAAAAAAATATTTTTTTATTCTCTCAATATCGAAATCGGTGACAATGTAAGAATTGACGATTTAGTCACATTAAAAGGAAAAATAGTTTTAAAAAATAACGTTCATCTTGCCAAGGGTTGCTCGTTAGCAGGGGGGGGCAAAGGTATATTTTTAGATGATTTTGCAGCAATCTCTAATTTTGTACAATTATTTACACTTTCAGATGATTATATTGCTCCATATATTACTTCCGCCACCTTAAGTAAAATTGCTAGAAAAAATTATTCTAAAGTTTACGATAGAAGTATTTATATTGGAAAAAATGTTTTAATTGGATCTATGAGTGTAATATTGCCTGGAGCAAATATTGGAGATTATTCATCGATAGGTGCTTTTTCTGTTGTTTATGAAAAAATTGAAAAAGGATTATATTTCTCAAATCACAATAAAGTAATAAAAAAAAAAAGAGATATAGATTTGATGAAAAAAAAAATGATTAAAATAAAAAAATATTTAAAATTACATTATTAAAATAAATTAATAAAAAATTAATTTGTTTACTCAAACAAATAAAATTAGCTTAATACCTGAGTATTTTCCTTTATTATTCTAATTATGTAATCTAAATGTTTCTTATTTAACTGATCATTCAATGGTAGGCATATTTGATGCTTGTCAAAATAATTCTGACCAGCTAATTCTTTGTTTATACCCCCAAATAATTTAAATCTATCAATACGTCTATGAACTACTGATACAGGGATACCATATCCGATCATCATTTTAAAAAAAGCATCTCTTTTATTAACTAATATTGTAAATAACCAATTAGAAGACTTTCTATCTTTTGTTTTTTTTAAAAGGACAATACCAGGAACATTTGACAAATTTTTTTGGTAATAATTTGCCAACTTATCTAAATATCTAATTTTATTTTTTATAATTTTCATATTCTCAAGACCCATTATTGCAGCAATATCATTCATGTGATATTTATAACCTAGTCGATATAATTGAAAATTTCTTTCCCCTAACAAAAAAGACTTACTATTTCTGTTAATGCCAAACCATTTCAATTTTTGAGCAAGTTTGTGATGTTGTTTTTTTTGGCAAACTAGCATTCCCCCATCACCAGTTGTTAAGTGCTTTATTGCCTGAAAAGAAAAACATGTAAAATTTGAAATAGATCCTATTGGTTTATTATTATAAAAGGAGCCTAGTGCATGTGCTGCATCCTCAATTAATAAAATTTTTTTTTCCTTTGCAATCTTTCTTATTTCCAACATATCACAAGGATACCCGCCCCAGTGCACAGCAATAATTGCTTTAGTTTTTTTTGTTATTTTTTGCTTTATAGATATAGGACATATGTTTCCTGTATCTTTTTGAATATCTGCAAAAACTAATTTAGCATTTTGATAAAGGACAACCATTGCCGTGGCTAAAAAAGTTTGCGCTGGTAAAATTACTTCATCACCTCTCTTTATATCGGCACAACAAAGTGCTAAATGCAAAGCAGAAGTTCCACTATTAACAGCTGTACAGTTTTTTAAACTAAAATTAGCACAAAAACGTTTTTCAAATAGCTCACTTTTTTCTCCCGAACTAATGTTTCCTTTTTTTAAAATTAAATTTATTCTTCTAAGAATACTTTTATTAATTGTTGTTGAAAAAAAATTTATCTTCATTTATTTTTTTTTTATAATAATTTATAGTTTTTTTTATACCATATTCTAAATTGACAAATTTATAATTTTTAAAATACTTTTTAAACTTATTATTATCCATTTGCTTCATAGGTACTCCCTCAACTTTATTTGTATCTGTCGAAATTTTAATTTTAGATTTAAGTATTCTTTTAACTATATTAGCAATATCTAATATAGAGTAGGATTTGTTTTGAGCAAAATTTATAGGATAATAATTTTTAATCTTATTATTTTTTATTTCTTTTAAAAAAAGATTCGCAATATCCTCAACAAAAATCCACTCACGCTTAGGTTTTCCGGAGCCCCAAACTGTAAATAATTTTTCATTATTTATAGTAGATAATAAAAACCTGAGTACTATGCCATTTAAAGCATGAGTTTTATCAGGATCTAAATAATCTCCTGGACCATAAGCGTTTGGTATTAAAAAATTTTTAGAAAGAATATTGTACTGTTGATTATAAAATTTTGATAAATAATATAAAAATCTTTTTGACATTCCACCCGATAAAACAGATTCGTGCACCTCACCTTTTAACCAAAGGTCTTCTTTTTGAATTTTTAATTCGTGATCAACTGCACAATTTGAGATGGGGTTGTAAATCACAATATTTTTTTTACTTTTTCTAACTGCTTCATACAAATTTAAATAGATCCTAGAATTATTTCTAAATATATTTGCTGGGTTTCTTTTAATAAATCCTAAACTACCAACTTCAGACGCGCAATTTATAATTATATTCGGTTTATGTTTATCTAAATGATTGATTATAACCTCTTCGCAATTCATATCGCAGCCATTTCTTCTAGAAAAAGAAGTAACATTATAATTTTTTTTAAGAATGGCTTTCATATTAGATCCAACAAAGCCGAATCCACCAAAAATAATTATTTTTAACATAAGAAATATATTATATATTTTATATTTAGAACCTTAAAAGCTATATATAAGTTTAATTCCAATGAATAGAATTTTTTGCGTAGGACTCGGGAAACTAGGTTTAATTTTTTCTCAAATTTTGGCCAATTACAATAATAAAGTTTATGGTTATGATATCAATAAAAATATAAATTACGAAATAAAAAATAATCAAAAAAATAGTGAGCCAGAATTAAATAAATTAATAAAAAAAAATAAAAAAAATTTTTTTTTTACTAATAATTTAACTGAGGCAGTGAACTTAACAAACTCATGCTTTATATTATTGCCTACTCCCTCAAAAAAAAATCACGAATTTGATAATAGTTACATTATTCAATTTTTAGACAAAATTGGAAAATATTTACATAATAAAAAAAACTACCTCATCAATATTACTTCAACTGTAAATCCAGGTACTTGCAACCTATTAATTAAATATTTAGAAAAAAATTTTAAGTTGAAACACGGTAAACAATTTGTTCTAACTTATAACCCTCATTTAATCGCTTTAGGATCTATCTATAATGATGTCATTAATAGCGATTTAGTAATTACTGGATCTGACTTGCCTCTAGGACATGAACTTTTAAAAAAAATTTATTCAAAAATTTATAAAAAGAAAATAAGTAAACTAAAATTTTTAAATTTAAAAGAAGCTGAAATTTCTAAAATCGCTATAAATACTTACGTAACATTAAAAATATCCTATACAAATTGTTTAAGTCAAATAGCAGATAAAGAAAAAAATATCGATGTTTCTAAAATATTAAATACGATTGGCCACGATAAGAGAATTGGACATGATTATTTATCTTTGGGAGCATTATATGCTGGTCCTTGTTTTCCAAGAGACAATAAAAATTTTGCTCAATATTTAAGTAAAATAAAAGTATCAAATCAAATTCCATTAACTACTGATAAAATTAATAGTATCCAAATAAAAAGATATATTCATATTTTCAACAAATTAAGAAAAAATTTTAAAAATAAGGTAACTATCGGCATATGCGGCTTGAGTTACAAAAAAAATACCTCGATAACGACTAATTCACCAGGTTTAGAATTATTAAAATATTTTAGAAAAAAAAATCATGTTGTAGTTTACGATGAAATAATGCCAGAAATAAATTATAGAATTAATTTTTATAGAGATATTAAAAAGTTTTTTGTTGACTCTGATATTATTTTTATTTGCTATAAAAACGATAAATTTAAAATAATTGAAAAATTTAATTGTAATAAAAAAAAAATAATAATCGATTTGTGGAATTATATAAATATAAAAAAGGAAAATATAATTTTAAAGAAAGTAGGTGTTAATTAGTGACTAAAAATATATTACTAGTTATTTTTTACAATCTTTCCTTCGTTTAATTCAAATAATTGATGTTTTTTATCTAAATTTAATTGTTTATGAGAAACAAGAATTATTGTAACTGAATTAGACAAATCTAAAACCTCTTTTAAAATTAAATCCTCCGTCAACTCATCTAATGCACTAGTTGCCTCGTCTAATATAAGGATTTCTGGACATTTGTATAAAGCTCTTGCTATACCTATTCTTTGCTGTTCACCCCCTGATAAAGATGTCCCCTTTTCCCCAATTAGTGTTTTTGTGCCTTGAGGTAATTTATTAATTAATTTTTCTAGATGAGATTTTTTTATAACATCTTGAAATAGTTTTTCATCAAATAAGTTTTTATTTTGACCGAAAGTAATATTATCAGATATCGTATCGTCAGTAAGTAGAGTCCTTTGCGATACATATCCTATTTTTTTTTGATATGATCTCAAAAAATTATTAATATTAATATTATCAACCAAAACTTGTCCTTTATTAGGCTCCAATAAACCTGAAATAATATTAAGGAGTGTGCTTTTACCAGAACCACTTTTACCTTTGATTAAATTAATCGAATTTTTTTTTATTACAAAATTCAAATTTTCTAAAATTAAAGAATTTTCTAGAATAGTATATTTAAAGGAAACATTACTTACTTCTATTTGATTATTAAATTGGCAAATAAAATCTTTTTTATCTATTATTTCTTTTGCAAATAAATTTTTTTTTATTAATACTAACTCAGCATGAATTAAATTAATTGAGGGAGAGTAAAACTTAAAACAATTTAAAGCATAAAGTATTCTATTTAAGCATGGAAGAAATCTAAAAAAAGAAATAACAAAAGTGGCCACGATTAAAACTAAATCATTTCGGAATAAATCAAAATAATTATAACCAATGAACATTGTTAGTGAAAATGAAAATAAGACTATAATCTCCCAAATGGGTTTATTAAGTGAGTTAAATAAATCTATAGTTAAAACACGCTTAACAGAATTAATATTATATTCATTGAATTTTTTTATAAAAAAATTTTCATTGTTATCTAATTTTATAGATTGAATTACATGAAAAACTTTTTGGAGATTATTAATTTTTCTACTATCATAATCAGATTTTTCAAGACCAATACGATTTATTTTTTTCTTAAAAAGAAAAATAGTGAGAAAAAATAATATAAAACAAAATACAAATAATATTAAACTAAAAAAAAAAAATTTATAAAGAAGAAATATAATTACAAAAAAAATTAAAAATATTTCAGTTATAAAAATTAAATAGCTATCTATTACTCTGAAACAAAAATTATCTATTTCAGTTGTAATATTAGAAATAAGTTTTGATGAATTATTTTTTAGAAAAAAAATATAATTCTTATTTAAGTAGCCTGAGTAGAATTGATTAGATACTCTAACATGTAGATTTTTTATTTGACTGTTCTTTAGCTTGCAAGTTAATGCGTAAAAAATATTCCTTAAAAAGAAAGTAAAAAAAAAAATTAAAAATAAAGAATGATTGCTTATAGTATAATTTACAAAAATTAAATTTATATTCGAGGAATTAGGATTTGTATTTAAAAAAATTTGTAATATTGGCTGAATACAAAATAATAACAAAATTTCTAGAAATGCTGTAATCACAATAAGAAAAAATATAATAACGATCTTATATTTTTCGTTAGAGGACAGGATTGAGAATATTTTTTGCATTAAATTTCGAGTAATTGTTAATATAACCTATAATTTATGATTATAAAAATATAATTAATAAAGTTTAAACAGAAACTTATTTCAAATAAAACTTAATAAAAAAAATTAATATGCGCTCTAAGATAAAAGTTTTTATTTTAAGTTTAAAAAATAACAATAGACTCATTAAGATAAAAAAAAGATTAAAAATTTTAAGTTTAAATTACAAAATATTATACGGAATTGATGGAAATAATAAAAGAAATCATAAAAAATTATTATCAATATACAATAAAAATAGTTCAATTGACTTTATTGGTCGAAACCTTGCCTTCCCGGAAATCGCAGCATCATATCTTCATTTAAAAGCTTATAAACTTATAGTTAAAAAAAAAATTAGTACTGCAATAATTATTGAGGATGATGTCTATCCATCAAAAATGCTTGGAAAATGGATCAACAATAATATTAAAATTCATGATAATTTTATTTTAAGTTTTTATGCTTATCCCAGTTTAGGTTTTATTTTTAAACAACCATATAAAAAAAATATTTTAAAAACAAAAAAAAATAAGATCAATATTCATGTTGCAAAGACCCACCTTATGAATGGTTCTTGTTATCAAATAAATTACAATACTTGCAAAAATATTTTAAGATTAACGAAGGGAAAAGTATGTGGTTTTTCAGACTGGCCATTTAGTCTTTATAAAAACAAGATAAAATTAGCTGTAACTCTTCCATATCTTAATACTTTTATCAAAAATAAATCAAATACAATGGAGGCCAGGGAAAAAATGACTACAAATATTTTTAATTTTAAGAATAAGTTACCAATCCTAATTCAAAATATATTGAAAACTTTTTATTACCTAAGTTTTATTCCACATTTTTTTGGAAGATATAAAAATTTTAATTTCTACTATGAACATTTTTTTTTTAAATATTTGCAATACTTAAATAATATTTTCCAATTAAAATATTATAATGTAATAAAGATTTATTATATAAAAAAATTTTATTTTTCTGATTTAAGAAATAAAATTTATTAATCTAAATAACAAAAATATAATATTAAATAATTACTTCACTTTGTTAAGTAAAAATTTACTAGGAAATTTAATTTTTTATTTTTTTTATTTCACTATTGCACATTTCTTCTATTAATGTTTCTATTGACGTTTTATTTCTCCATCTCAAAATCTTGTATGCTTTTGAAGAATCTCCAATTAACTGATCTACTTCATTTGGTCTGAAAAAATTTTTTTTTATCTTAATTAAAACTTTTCCATTAATGATTCCTTTCTCTCTTAGTTCTTTTCCCGTCCATTGAATATTAAGACCAATACACGAACAAACTTTATTTATAAAATCTTTAACTGTATACTGCCTGCCTGTGGCTATAACAAAATCCTCAGGCTTATCTTTCTGCAGCATTAGCCATTGCATTTCTACATAATCTCTAGCATGTCCCCAGTCTCTTTTTGCGTATATATTCCCTAAAAAAAGTTTTTTTTTTGAACCATATTTAAACTCAACAAGAGCTTTAATTATCTTTTTTGTAACAAAAGTATCTCCTCTTCGGGGTGATTCATGATTAAATAAAATTCCATTACAGGCAAAGATATTATAAGCATCTCTATAATTGCTTGTAATCCAATGAGAATAAAGTTTTGCTGTGCCGTAGGGACTTTGAGGGTGAAATGGTGTTTTTTCGTTTTGTTTACTAGTAGTTGAATTTCCAAATATCTCTGAAGTCGAAGCATTGTAAAATTTAATTTTTTTTTTTTTTTTTAACATTCTTTTATTTTTTAGTATTCTTAAAGTTCCAAGTGCTATTGTATCTGCTGTATACTCAGGC
>Ga0114976_10000602_pt1 | contig 22502 bp, 21 predicted proteins | sample S_130805_EF_Meta_FD_87319 | JGI IMG/M metagenome (GOLD analysis project Ga0114976, IMG submission 87319) | Freshwater microbial communities from Lake Simoncouche, Canada to study carbon cycling - S_130805_EF_MetaG | ecosystem: Environmental > Aquatic > Freshwater > Lake | place: Lake... | reverse complement strand
ATAAAAATTTTATATTTAAATTTTTATTTTTGTTTTATTTTTATAAAAAAAAAATTAAATATAATTAAAAAAAAATTTTTTTTATTTTTTAAAATTTTTATTTTTTTTTTTTTTTTAAAAAAAAAATATTTTTAATAATTAATTTAGAATATACAAAATAAATAAATTTTTTTATTAATTCAAAGATAGCTAACATGTTAATGTCCCAAAGATTTATTTGAAATTATCTACGTATATAAGGAATTTTTTGTTATATATTAAGCATTTATAATTTGATTTTAAATTATAGGGCATCAATTATTTTTTTAGAAAATTTAATTTCTTTTTCAAGGTTTGGTTCAGTATAGAGCAATGGTTCACTTGAGAATTTGCGTAAAAAATTGTCCTCTTTAATTAATTCTGTGATTTTAGAAAAATCATCACTTACAAAATCTAATAAATTAATAAAAGATTTATTATTGAAGTCAAGATTAACGTTATTATCTGCCCAAGTAATAGGAAGACAATGACTTAGAAAAGCTTCCGGTATCTTTTCTGTGTAATAACCAGGATATAAACTGTTTTCTGGACACAAATTAAATGCGTAATTTTTTAATATATTTTTTTTACTTATGGGGTTGGAATAGTGGTCTTTAATTTTTTTATTAAATATTGGACCATATCCATCTACTTGAAATTTTTTGCTTAAACTCGAGTATATGCTGTAACGAGGTTCATTTAAATGACTAGAAATTAAGCACATTTTTTTTGGCTTTTTGATAAAATCTTCCCCTTGAGGTTTTGTAAGGTCTTCAATTTTATAATATGTATCAAATCTTTTTATGTAAGGATCCATTTCTCTTGCCAAATCTAAATGAGACCAGTCAACAAGATTTTTCCAAAGAGGAAATCTGAGGTGATTTTCATTATTTATTCCAAGAAAAGATGTAATTGCAAAATCATATTTAATATTTGGAATCTGTAAATTTTCCCAAGATAAAAAGATTCTAAGGGGTTTGATTTTTCGATTAAGTAAATAAAAATCTATATTAGGAAAAATTTTTTCTAATCCATTAATTTTTTTTTTAAACTTTTCAATAAATTTTCTTTTTATGCTATTTAGAATTGACTGATTTTCAAAAGGACCAAATAATAATATATCGCAATCTTTAATAGATGTGAATTCAATATCTTTTTTACTTAAATTCTTTATTAAACTCAAAATTACATTAGACTTCAGATCTACAGTGGCATTCCATAATGATGATATTTTGATTTTTTTCATTAAAAATATAATATAAAATTTTTACAGAAGTTAATTGAAATTTAATAGTTCATTATAATACTAAATTAATTTATAAATATAGTAATTCTAATAATTTTTTCAGTTAACATAAATTTATGTACAATTGTAAATTAAATTTTTTTATTTTTAATTTTTTTTTTGATATGATATGCAAGCCTGGATGCCAAAACAAGCAGCATAAAACCAGTATTAGAGCTTCCAACGCTTGGAAAAACAGCAGTAGAACAAATATAAAAATTGTTGATACCCCAATATTTTAAATTTTTATCACAGCTTGAATTTGTTGAATTTGATCCGATTCTTATAGTGCCGCTCGGGTGATAAGTTATTTTTAAAGTTTTCTTTATATTTTCGTAAGATGATTTAAAAAATTTGATATCTGCAATTTTATTAAATCCTGATTTTATCCAATAGTTTTTGAAACAATTATTTAAAAAAATAATATCTTTAAAAATTTTTTTTTGAATTTTATAATTTATATGTAATTTTTCAGATTCTTTTTTTTGAACTTTGTTTGAAGATATCATTATCCTATTTTGAACACTAGGTACTTGCTCAATATTAACTAAAAGTAAAATTTTTTGAGAGCTTTTAAACCATAATCTTTTATTAATAATTCTAAAATATAAAAAATTAAAAATATTTGTAATTATAAAAAAAAAATAATTAAAAAGATATTTTAATTGAAAATTGACTCTACTCTCTTGAAATGGGAGCAGGTGATAATAAGCGCTTGTTAGTTTATTTTCTTTTTGAAAATTACTTGATAGTTCTAATCTTGGATTGTGTATAAGACCATATTTGTAAATAGGTGAAAAATTTAAAATAAATTTTCGTTTATCTCTTATAGACAATTTAGCGGAAACATAAGACAATTGTTCACAAAAAAAATGCCCTAATGTATTATTTTTTTTTATATACTTTTTATTAAATTTATTAAATAAAAATAATAATCTTGTTGATTCGATAGTACCGCAACAGATTATTGTTAGGTCTGCATTTATTGTAAGAGTATTTGTGTTTTCACTACGAGCTATCACTTTTTTAATCAAATTAGTGTTTTTAGCTTTAATTATTTTGATTACTTTTGCATTTGTGTAAATTTTTAGATTGTGATGTTTTAGTTGTTTTTTATAAAAACTATAAAAATTTTTTTTTTTCTTTCTTAAAAAAACAGAAAACCGCAAATTAAAATTTTTATCTTTATTGTTTGGTCCAAACAGTTTAAATAATTTTTTTTCTAAAAATCTAATTTTTAACGATTTAGATAGAATTTTGTAATATTTGTAAATTTCTTTAAATTTAATATTCCAACTCTTTACTCCAATATAATTTCTATTTTGAATATCTGATTTTTGCGGTGGTATCATTTGCCCCCCCCAAATTGTTGACAATCCACCAAGAGTAAATTTTTTTTTATGGTATCCGGGCCCTTTCAATTTATAATTTGATTTATTTAAGACATAATTAGAATTTTTAAAACCATGATCAATTTCACTTCCTTCTTCAATCACAGTTACATCTGCTACTTCTTTTAACTTGTTTGCCAAGAATAGGCCGACTGTTCCACCTCCTATTATACAAATTTTTGTCTGAACTATATTTTCTTTTGATAATTTTTTAAGATCTATAATCATTTAATTTAAGGAATACTTTTATTTAATTATTTGTTAATCAATTAAAGTCTTGTAATATTTTTATATAGAATGCTACATAAAAAGTACTTAACAAATTGCAGAAATTATATAAAAATTTTCTATTATAATTAAATAAAATTTTATTTGTAACAAAATCAATGCAAAAAACTAAAGTATTTGTTTTGACTATAAATAATTCACTTAGAAAAAAAAAAATTAGTAAAAAACTTAAATCTTTAAAAATTAAATTTAAATTTTTTTATGCAATTGATGGTAGAGATTTAAATAATTACGAAATTTTAAAAAAAAAATATAATAATAAAAAAAGTTTGGAATGGTCAGGTAAGAAACTTTCTTATCCAGAAATTTCTTGCGCAGAGGCTCATTTAAGAATGTATAAGTATATTGTAAAAAAAAATATTTCTAAAGCTGTCATAATGGAAGATGACTGTTCTCCATCAAAACTTTTATTTGAATGGGTTAGTTTAGACTTTAATTTTAATAAGTATAAATACGACGTTATTCAAATATTTTATTCATTCGGTATTGTTTATAGAATTGCTAATGAAAACATATCTAATAAATTTTCTTTGCATAAAGCTTGTTTTAATATTCCGTACACCACATGTTATCAAATAACTAAATCTGCATGCAGTTTTATTATTAAAAAAAACAAAAAAATTTTTTCTGCTGCTGATTGGCCAGTAAATTTTACAACTAACAAAATTAGACAGTATGTAGTTTTCCCACAATTTGTTTTTTTAACAAAAGATCATGTCAAAACTTCTTTTCAAAAAAAAAAATGGAAAATGTTCACTATTTTTAATTTAATAAAAAAAATAATACCTTTCTATAACTTTTTAACAGCAATTTATTTTTTGTCTCATTTACCATATTTTTTTGCGTTACAAAAAAACTATGATTATTATAAACAAAATTTTTTATTAAGAAAAATATTTTACATAAAAAATATATTTTCTAATGACTATATAAATTTAAACAGGTAAATGTATAAAAACTATTTATTTTATAAATTTAATATTTTGTAAATTATATCTTTGCAATATATTAAATATTTTTTTTTATCCTAATGAACATAAAAATTACCAAAAAAAAAAATATTAAGTCCAAAATTTACTGCTTCGACATTGATGGGGTAATTTGTAATACTGAAAAAAATTATTACTATAGTTCAAGGCCTATTGTTGCAGCTATTAAAAAAATTAATGAAATACACTCAAATGGTAATACAGTAATTATTTTTACAGCTAGATATATGGGTAGAAGTAAAGAAAATGTACTTTTAGCTAAAAAAAGAGGTTTTAATTTTACTTATAAACAATTAAAAAAGTGGAATGTTAAGTTTGATAAATTAATTTTTGGCAAGCCTTCTTTTGATTATATAATTGATGATAAATCAATTAATTTTAAAAAAAATTGGCATAAATATTTAAAGTAAATTTAAATTATGAGTAATAGACTTAATTTACCAATCAATGGAGATGAAGTAAGTTTATATAAGTTAATAATAATATTTTGGAAAGAAAAATTCTTAATTTTATGTTGTGTTTTTTTATTCTCAATTCTTGGCTTGGCTTATACAATTTTTCGTCCAGTAGAATTATACACAAAGATTGTTTTAAACGATCCCTCAGTTGCAATATTTGAAAAATACAATAAATACTTTATTGATTTATTGAGTGCAAAAAATACTAACTTTAACTACAACCTTAACACTAACGCCTACGCCAACACCAACAACAACAGCAACAACAACAGCAACAACAACACCACTATTGTTGCAAGAGATATATTTTTGGACATTTTTAGAAAAAATTTTTTAAGTATAGATAATCTTAATGAATTTATTAATTCCTTGAAAGAAAATGATATAAATTTAAAAAACTATCTCAAAAAAAATGATTTGATTTCTTCTAGTTTTTTTTATGGAAACAAATTTGGCAAAGTAAATATAGATAAAAGCACAAGTTATTCTGGAGATCAAGTTTTTTTTTTAATTTATCCAGAGGAGATTGATGGTACTAAAATTTTAAATGATTATGTTTTTTATATAAAAAAAAAATCTGAAATAGATTTTTACAAAATTGTACAATTAGCCATTAGCTCTAAAATTGATATAAAAAAAGACGCTTTTGAAATTGTAAAAAAAATAAATCTACAATATTTAAAAGATTTAAAATCTTCAGCTACATATTCTTTAAATAATGAATTAATAAATAATATCAATTATACAAATGTTAACTATATAATCTTAGAACAAGAAATAAATAACTTAGAAAAAGATTTAATTACTATTAAAGAAATTAATATAAATTTTATCCCTATTTCACAAAAATCAACACCTCCAATAAAAAACACTAAATTGTCTAACTATTTTATTATTATATCTTCAATTTTATTTGGTTTTTTTATATCGACAGCGATTATACTATTTAGATTAAAAAAAATTTAATTTGTTTATAAATAATCATCAGTTTAAAAGTTTTGCTAATTATATCTATTATTTATATATAATAAATAATTATTTTTATTCTACCACTATAATATAAATAATAACTTTGTCTTTATAGATAAATAGTTATTAACTTTCATACTTTAAAATGACCCGATTAATTGCTTTAACTTTATTTATTTTGTTAATTCCTTTAACTTTAATTTTGAGTTTATTGATTTTTTTCTTTATCGATAAAGAAATTTTTTTTACACAGGAAAGAATCTCATTAAATAAAAGGTTCAAATGCTATAAATTTGCTAGCTTGAAATATAATAAATTGAACGAATGTAATAAGCCCTCACATTTAGAGACCCATAGAATTAATTATTTAGGAAGAATTATAAGAAAATTTTTTTTAGATGAAATTTTGCAACTAATAAATATAATTAAAGGTGATATTAATTTTTTTGGACCTCGACCATTGCCGGTATATGAGGATTTAGAGTATCAAAAAAAAATTATTTATTGGAATAAAAGAAATCTTATTAAGGCTGGTTTGACTGGTTTAGCACAATGTAAAGGTTACGCTGGATCAATAAAAAATATTAATCAATTAAAAAAAAGACATTCTTATGATGTTTTGTATATTAAAATAATAAAAAAAAAAAATATTTTTTTTACGTATAAAATTAATTTATTTATTTTAATCAATACTTTATTAATTTTTTTCCGTTAGTATATAAATCTTCTGCATAATTATGTTTAAAAAAATACCTCTAAATTTTTTAGAAAGTAAATACATTTACAATTTTATATCTTTACTTTGTGCAACCTTAGTTCCGCTTTTAGTAACAGGTCCTTTCTTACCAGATTTTTTAGTAAGTGCATTATCTTTATGGTTTCTTTATTATACAATTAAAAACAAAGTTTATTATATTTATAAAAATAAATATTTTTATTTTTTTTTAGCTTTTTGTAGTGTGTGCATTTTATCATCATTACTATCTGATAATATTTTATTCAGTTTAAAAAGTTCTTTATTTTATTTCAGAATAGGAATTTTTGCTTTATTAATTTCTTACTTGATCGACAAAAATAAAAATATTCTTAATTATTTTTATTATTTTTTGGTAATAACTTTTTCAATTTTAATAATTGATGGATATTTACAATATTTTTCTGGAAAAAACATACTTGGTAATAGATACATTATAGTTGATTCTAACCACTCACCAAGAATCTCATCCTTCTTTGGAGATGAAACAATTTTAGACTCTTATTTATCTAGGTTATTCCCATTACTTTTTGCATTATTTGTTATAAGAAAAAAAAATTTAATAGAAGTATGCTTTATTTCTTTTTTATTTATATTTGTTGATGTTTTAATCTATCTAGGAGGTAGCAGGACTAGTTTCTTTTTTCTAAATTTATCTACTATTTTTATAATTATTTTTATTGCACAATACAAAATGTTACGCTTAATAACTTTTTCTGTTTCTTTTTTAATAGTTATTTTACTTACAATTAATGACAATCGATTATTACAGCGTTTTATAAAAATGCCTCTACAAAGTATGGGGTTAGAAAATCAAGAAAGTAAAAAATATATTTTTACACCCATGCACGACAGTCACATTAAAACTGCTTTAAATATGTTCATTGAAAACCCAATTTTAGGAGTAGGTCCAAGACTCTTTAGAATTAAGTGTAGTGATATGAGTTATGCAGTGGGTGAAACTCCATGCAACACCCATCCTCACAATTTTTACATCCAATTAGCTGCAGAAACAGGTTTTATTGGTTTGTCTTTTATTTTAGGATTTTTTTTTTATTTTCTATATTTAGTTATCAAGCATACCAAACTTTTATTATTTAATAAAAAACTTTTTTTGAGTGATTATCAGATATGTTTATTATCAGGAGTATTAATTACAATATGGCCTTTTTCACCTAATGGAAATTTTTTTAATAATCATCTAATGCTTTTTTACATTTTAACAATCGCTTTTTTAAAAAAATTTAAAAAAAATTTGTGAAAATTAATCTATTTAAATCAAAGTCTTTTTTTTATTTATTTATTGTACTAAGTTTATTTCCGTGGATTCAATTTACCTTTAAAAATACTTTAGGCATACAACCTTACATTGCTATTTATTCATTATTATTAATTCTTCTTAATATAAAATATGTTACTTTTAATAAGTATATATTTTTTTTTTTATTTTTCGTTTTTGTTCATTTTATATTGTCCGGGTTAAACTTTGAATCAGTGAGAGGTTTTTTAAGCTATTTAAGTTTTTGCCTAGTTTATATTGCTACTTCAAATTTCATCAAGCATTCAAAGGAAATTAATTTAAGTTTTATTTTAAATTCTGCACTTTTGATTTATATTTTTGTTGGATTGGTTCAAATTTATTATAATCCAGACCTTTTTATAAATTTAATAAATAAACCATTCGGATATGGACAAATTGCTGGGCGTGGTGTTGAAAGTTTAGCAGCTGAGCCTACTTTTTTAGGGTTTCATTGTTTATTTATATTAATTTTTTATTTTTGTTATTCAATAAGAAACAAACAGTATAACTTTAATATTTTTAAATTATTTTTAAAAAAAAATAAAATATTTATTATTTTAAATTCTTTTTTATTACTTTATATCTCACGCTCACCTTCAGCTATTTTCTTATTTTTAATTTTAATATTTTCTTATTTATTTTTATCATCAAAGTTTATCTTTTTCTTAACTTTAATATTTTTTTTGGTCGGTTTAGAAATCTTTGAAGCTAGCGATTTAAGAGTTTTAAATTTTTTACAAAATTTAAGTAATCCTGAAATGATATTTTTGGAGTTGAGTGTATGGGAAAGATTATTAAATATTTTTATAAGTTTTTATTTTGGAATTTTGAAACCCTTTGGTAATGGTTACGTAGAACTCCAAAGTTTTTTTGATGAATTTTGGTATCTTCAACCTGAAAATTATAAAATAAGTGCTGTTCGATTTTCAAGTTTTCTAGGAACAATAGTGTTTGAATTAGGTATTTTTACACTTTTATATTTCTTATTTTTTTTTATTTATAATCCTATTCGAAAAAATTTTAGTAGAAAAAAAAAAACTCTCCTATTAATTTTTTTAATAACAATACTAATTCAATCTATACCCGTTTCCTATCCTTTAGTCGCTGTCACTTTGGCAATTATAAATTCTTATAGTTATAATTCTTTTCCTGGAGGCAATAAGTAAGTAAAAACTAATTGAATAAAAAGATTATATTTATTATATACAAGTTAAAATCATTTTTTATATTTTATTTTCATTAAATTGATAGCTCAACTAACAATAATCAGACTTTATAAAATTATAAATATAATTTTTTATTTTAATTTTAAATTTTATTTAATTTTTTTTAAATATTTAATTTCGCCTTCTTTTGAACATAAGAAAATTTTAAAAGAAATAATAGACGTAAACACGTATTTAGATGTTGGAGCTAATAGAGGTCAGTTTATATTACTATTAGATTATTTTTTTCCTAGTTGTAAAATCATAGCATTTGAACCATTAAAAAAAGAGTATCATTTATTAAAAAAAATTTTTAAAAAAAATGCTAATATAAAAATATTAAACTATGCAGTTGGAAATAAAAATGGCATGATAGACATTAATATATCAAACTTATCTGACTCTTCATCCGTATTATTTCCAACGAAATTGCAACTAAAAAATTTTCCTGGAACCTTCATTGTCCAAAAATCAAGCACTCGAATTAAAAAGTTAAAAAATTTTACAACAAATATTAAAAAACCTATTTTTTTAAAAATTGATGTTCAGGGTTATGAATTGGAAGTTTTAAAAGGATCAAATTTAAGACATATTAAATATATATATCTAGAAGGTTCTTATGTTGAGCTTTACAAGAATCAAGTTTTAATTAAGTCAATTATGAAATTTCTATTATCAAAACGCTTTAAACTGATTAAAAGAGTAAATTGTTATAAAGATAGAAACGGAAAACCTATCCAAGCTGATTTCCTTTTCATAAATAAAATTTATGATAATTAATTTATTTGGTATTAATTTTTTTAATATTAATAAATACCAATTTAAAAATTTATTACAACCGGGCTTACTTGTTTTTCCGAGTGGACCAGGTCTCGCAAGCATAAATAAAGATTTTGTTTATTTAAAATCTTTGCAAGATGCGGATATTGTTTTTTTTGATAGTGGATTTTTTGTTTTATTATTAAGGTTATTTAAAAATATCAAAGTTTATAAGTTTTCTGGTTATAAATTTATAAAATTATTTATTACTTATTTAGAATCTCAAAATTATAAATCATTATTTATTATAGAAAGCGATACTGACTCAGCAAAAGTTAATAAATTATACTTAAAAAGACATAATATTTTTTTGCGTGGACAATATATTGCGCCAATTTATAAGAGAGGGTCGTATATAAAAGATATTATTTTAATTAGAAAATTAAAAAAAATTAAACCTAGTTATATTTTAATTAATTTAGGTGGAGGTGTCCAAGAAGTTCTAGGTAGTTATATTAAAAATAAAATAAGTTATAAACCTACTATTATTTGTACTGGGGCAGCTTTGTCCTTCTTAACTAAGAAACAAGCTCCCATTAATGATTGGATTGACAATTTTTATTTAGGTTGGCTCTTAAGAAGTATTTATAATCCTATTGTATTTATTCCTAGATACTTATCTGCATTAAAATTAATCAGATTGGTATTATTTTCTAAGATTAAAATAATTAAATAGTTTATTTACTTAATAGTAATTTTTTATAAAAAATAATATGCTAATTTATAACTTAATAGTATTTTTTTGAAAAAAGCTTTAATAACTGGAATAGGAGGACAAGACGGCGCTTATCTAGCTTATACATTACTTTTAAAAGGATATTTAGTTTTTGGAACGTCAAGAAATTTTCAACAATCTAATTTTAAAGGTTTAAGAGCACTTAATATTTATCACAAGGTTAAAATTTTAAATATTAATTTATTGGATTTTCAAAGTGTGGTTAAATGTTTGAGTGAAGTAAATCCAGATGAAATATATAATTTGGCTAGCCAAAGTTCTGTTGGCAAATCATTCCAACAGCCACTCGAGACTTTCGAAAGTATTTCTAATGTTACAATTAATATTTTAGAGGCAATCAAATTTATTCGTAAAACAATAAAATTTTATAGCGCTGGATCTAGTGAATGTTTTGGTAACACAGGCAGTAAAGCAGCTAATGAAAATACTGTTTTTAATCCTCTTAGCCCCTATGCAAGAGCAAAAGCTAATGCATTTTATGAAGTTATAAATTATAGAAAAAATTATAATTTATTTGCTTGTACTGGAATTTTATTTAATCATGAATCGCCATTGCGGGGCTCTACATTTGTTACGCGTAAAATTATTGAAGTAGCTTGTCGTATAGCTCAAGGCTCATCTGAACGTCTACAATTAGGTAATATTAAAATTTCTAGAGATTGGGGTTGGGCACCTGAGTATGTCGAGTCTATGTGGATTATGCTCCAACAATCTACACCCGAGGATTATATTATTGCTACTGGCAGAACTTCTAGTTTAGAATATTTTATTGAGTTAACATTTAGTGCTTGTGGACTTGATTGGAAAAAGTGGATTGATATAGATACTAATTTTTTTAGGCCAAACGATTTAATAGAGGGTCGAGCAGACCCTTCAAAAGCTAAACGTTTTTTAAGATGGTCTTCTAATCTAACATTAGAACAAATTATTAATCGTTTAGTTGCAGTTGAACTTGGTAAAATTTCTATTATTGAGTCATAATTATAATTTAAAGTTATGAAAATTACATTGGATAATATTATCTTTTCTTTGCAACGTGTGGGCGGAGTATCGATTTATTGGAGTGAACTTTTAACTCGTTTTTTAAGAGATCAAATTTTAGTTAACGTTATTGAAGCAAAAAATGCCAATGAAAATTTCTGTCGAGATAAAATTAATATTCCCATTGATCAAATATGGCGCGATACTCGCCCTATTAGTATTGCCAGGTATTTACCGGCACTAATAAAAAATAAAAAAATGGAATTATTTCATTCTAGTTATTATCGAAAGTCATCTCTTGATTTTGTTCCTAGCATTCAAACCTGTTATGACTTTATTTATGAACGTTTTCGTAAAGGACCCAGTCAATGGATTCATTCCATTCAAAAAAAACAAGCTATTACAGCTGCGTCTGGTATTATTTGCATTTCTGAAAATACGCGAAAAGATTTACTCTATTATTTTCCAAATATTAAAAAGGAAAATACTTGTGTAATTCATTTAGGTTACTCAAGTGATTTTAGATATTTATCTAAAAAAAAAGCAATGCAATTAATTTATTCTTATATTAAGTTTGATAGTCCATTTTCACTTTTTGTTGGAGAACGAAAAGGATATAAAAATTTTTTTTTAACTGTAGATGCGATTAGACTATATCGTAATCATCGATTAGTTTTTGTAGGTGGGGGCTCTCTAAGTAAATATGAAAATGAATATCTAAATTGCAAATTGAAGAATCGTTGGGTGCATATTGAATATGCTCCAAACAGTTTATTAAATGCTCTCTATAATTGTGCACATGCTTTTATATATCCTTCAAGTTATGAGGGTTTTGGCATTCCTATTATTGAAGCAATGATTACAGGCTGTCCAGTAATTGCATTAAATTCATCTTCTGTTCCCGAAGTTGCAGCTAATGGAGGTATATTAATAGACGATGCTAATGCATCTACTATATATCAAAAATTAAAAAAACTGGAGAACTCCACTTTGCGTAAGGATATTTTTGAACGAGCAATAATAAATGCTAAACGATTTTCCTGGGAACGTTGTTACAAACAAACTCTATCTTTTTATTCAAAAATTTTAAATAAGTAATATTTTATAGATTGGAAATCATTTTTATATTATGAATAATAAAAATTAATAAATGAATAAACTTTAATTATACTTAGAAATGAAAAACATAATTATTACTGGTGGAGCCGGTTATATAGGATCTCACTGTGTTATATCTTTAGTTAATAACGGTTATATTCCAATAATTTTAGATAATTTTTCAAATAGCCATTTAGCTGTGATAAAAAAATTAGAAAAGATTACAAAAAAAAAAATAATTTTTTACAAAGTAGACTTGAGAGATAAGTCTAAAATGAAATCAATCTTTAATAAACATTCTTGTTATTCAGTTATTCATTGTGCAGGTTTAAAATCAGTTCCTGAAAGCATTAAAATGCCGATTTCTTATTTAGATAATAATATTCAATCTACATTATCATTACTAAAGTGTATGGAAGAAAAAAAAATATTTAAACTTATTTTTAGCTCTTCGGCTACAGTTTATAATAGCAAGCAATCATTACCGTTTAAGGAAAATAGTAATATTGGAAAGACTGTAAATCCGTATGGAAATTCGAAGTATATAATTGAACGAATACTTAATGATGTTGCACAATCAGATCGTAGATGGAAGATTGGAATAGCAAGATATTTTAATCCTATAGGTAATCATCATTCTGGTTTAATAAGAGAAAGCCCCAAAAGTATTTCGACTAATCTTCTTCCTTATATTGTGAAAGTAGCAAAAAAAAAACTCCCTTATTTAAAAGTATATGGTAAAAATTATAATACCAGAGATGGTACTTGTATTAGGGATTATATTCATGTGATGGACATTGCAAATGGACATATTGCTATATTGAAAAACTATATGCGAATTCATGGAATAGAAATTTATAACTTTGGCTCCGGCAAAGGTTTTACAGTGTTAGAAATCATTAGACTTTTTGAAAAAGAAACAGGTATACATATACCAATTAAATTTGCTAATCGACGAAAAGGAGATGCACCAGTTTCTTTTTGTAGTCCAAGTAAAGCTTTGCGGCAGTTATCATGGAGACCAATTTATAGTCTCGAACAAGCTATGATTGATATCTAAGAAATTATATAAAGAAAATACTAATTTAAAATTTTAATTATAATATGAAAAAAGCTTTAATCACAGGCATTACAGGACAAGACGGTGCTTATTTGGCTGAATTTCTTTTAAATAAAAACTATGAGGTTCATGGTATTAAAAGAAGAACATCTCTTATAAATACTCAACGTATAGACCATTTATATCAAGATCCACATGAAAAAAATCTAAGATTTATTTTACATCATGGAGATATGACTGACTCCAGTTCTTTAATTAGAATTATTCAAGAAGTACAACCAGATGAAATTTATAATTTAGCGGCACAAAGTCATGTTGCGGTCTCCTTTGAGGAGCCTGAATATACTGCTAATTCTGATGCTTTAGGAGCGCTTAGAATTTTAGAAGCAATCCGTATTTTAAAATTAGTGAACAAAACTAAATATTATCAAGCTTCTACCTCCGAGCTTTATGGTTTGGTGAAGCAATTTCCACAAACAGAAAATACTCCTTTTTATCCTCGAAGTCCTTACGGAACTGCTAAACTTTATGCATATTGGATTACAGTTAATTACAGAGAGGCTTATGGTATTTATGCTTGTAATGGAATTTTGTTTAATCACGAATCTCCTTTAAGAGGCGAAACTTTTGTTACTAGAAAAATTACCCAAGCTTTAGCTCGAATTAAATTAGGATTGCAACAAACTTTGTATCTCGGAAATTTAAATGCAACGCGCGATTGGGGCCACGCTAAGGATTATGTAGAGGCTCAGTGGTTAATGTTGCAACAAAAAAAACCAGAAGATTTTATTATTGCAACTGGAATAAAACATTCGGTTCGAGATTTTATAAATTTAGCTGCGAAAAAATTGGACATGAAAATTAATTGGAAGGGAAAAGGTCTTAAAGAAGAAGGTTATTTTAAAAATAAAAATATTATTAAAATTGATTCTCGTTATTTTAGACCAGCAGAAGTTGATAATTTGTTAGGTGATGCGAGCAAAGCAAAAAGTAAATTAGGTTGGATTCCTAAAATTTCTTTTGATAAATTAGTAAAAGAAATGGTTCAAGTTGATTTAAAACTAGCAAAATCTTTAAAACTTAAGAAAATATAGAAATTTTTTTAAAAATTATAAATCATTTATATAGGCAATGAATCCTAAAATTTATGTGGCAGGACACAATGGTATGGTGGGTTCTGCTCTTGTACGCCGTTTAGAAAAAAAAAAAATTTATCCTATTGTTAAAAATAAAAAAGAGCTTGATCTTACCAATCAATCAGCAGTGCTAAATTTTTTTAAAAAACAAAAGATAAATCAAGTATATGTGGCTGCAGCAAAAGTAGGTGGAATTTATGCCAATTCTACTTACCCCGCAGAATTTATTTACGAAAATTTGATCATAGAAGCTAATATTATTCATGCTGCTTTTTTAAGTAATGTAAAAAAATTATTATTTTTGGGATCGAGTTGTATTTATCCAAAATTTGCAAATCAACCTATGAAGGAAGAATTTCTACTTACTGGACCATTAGAGTCAACCAATGAACCTTATGCCATAGCTAAGATTGCGGGAATTAAGCTTTGCGAAAGTTATAACCGTCAGTATGGAATTACTAATCATATTGATTATAGAAGCGTAATGCCAACTAATGTGTACGGGCCAAATGATAATTATCATCCAGAAAATAGTCATGTAATTCCCTCTCTAATCCGAAAGTTTCATGAAGCAAAAATAAAAAAAGAATCCAAAGTGGTTGTTTGGGGAACAGGAAAATCAATGCGTGAATTTCTTTATGTAGACGATCTGGCCAAGGCTTGTTTGTATATAATGAATTTAGATAAAGCTATTTATAATAAAAATATAAATCCTATGTGTAGTCATATTAATGTAGGCTCTGGATTAGATTTAACAATTGAAGAGTTAGCAAAAACTATTCAGAAGGTCGTAGGTTATAAAGGAAAAATAGAATTTGATCTAAGTAAACCAGACGGCATGAAAAAAAAGCTTCTAGATAGCAAGCGTATTAATAGTCTTGGGTGGAAGCCAGAGGTTTCCTTACAAGAAGGTTTGATGAAGTCATATGAAGATTTTAAAAAAAATATATGAAAAATTTACAAAAAATATTTAACCTTCTTAATTCTAATGAAAAAAAAAGTTTTTATTATTTATTAGTTTTAATTTCTATTACTGGATTACTTGACATGTTAGGAGTGGCATCAATCTTACCATTTCTTGCGTTAGTTATAAATCCCGACATAGTTCAAACAAATGAAATTTATAATTATCTTTACATAAAATCTGCAATTTTAGGAGTTGGTAATTCAAAACAGTTTCTTATTTTTTTTGGTTTACTAATTTTTTTCTTTATGATGTTTTCTGTGATTTTTCGTACATATACTAATTATAAACAAGTTCATTTTGCTTTGATGCGTGAGTACAGTATTGGAAAACGTTTAGTAGAAGCCTATTTGAAACAGCCTTATATATGGTTTAGTACTAAAAATAGTGCGGAACTTGGAAAAAATATTTTGTCAGAAATAAATCAGGTTATCACTTTTTCGATAGTTCCTATGTTGAGTTTTATTTCGCAAACTATAGCAGTCATAGCAATAATTATTTTACTTATTTTAGTTAACATGAAGATAGCAATAATTGCTGGATCTGTTTTGATAGGTAGTTATATTTTTATTTTTTACTTTGTAAAAAATTTTTTAAGCAATATTGGTTCTGAACGCTTAAGAGTAAATAAAGATCGCTTTGCTTCAATCCAAGAAGTTTTTAGCTCTATAAAAAATGTAAAGATTAAAAGATTGGAAAAATTTTATATTAATCGCTTTGCAAAGCCAGCCAAAATATATGCAAAAAATCAATCTCTCGCAGTAGTAGTAGGCTTAATTCCTCGTTATTTTATTGAAGGAATTTCTTTTGGAGCTATGATTATTTTAGTGCTAGTTTTGATTGAAAGAGGAAATAATTTGGAAAAAATTATTCCTATAATTGCATTGTATGCTTTTGCTGGTTATCGCTTATTACCCAGTTTACAACAAATTTATAATGCATTAACACAGATTCGTTTTTCTGAGCATGCTCTCGATTCATTGTATAATGAATTTAAAAATTTAGAGAGTTTAGGAAAAGTTTCTAAAAATCTATTTTTTACTTCAACAAATAAATCTATTACACTTAATAATATTAGCTTTTGCCATCCTAATAACAAAAAAATGACGTTGAGTAATGTCAGTCTTTCTATTCCTTTTTATAGTACAGTTGGAATTGTCGGGGCTACCGGAAGCGGAAAAACTACTTTAGTAGATATTATTTTGGGTTTAATTAATCCTACTGAAGGAACTTTAAGTGTTGATAGCGATATTATAAATAACAAATTAAAATTATCTTGGGGAAAAATTATAGGTTATGTTCCTCAGAGAATTAATTTAATTGATTCTAGTATTAAAAATAACATTGCCTTTGGAGTGAGTGAAGATGATATTGATTATCAATTAGTTCAAGAGTGCGCAAAGTTGTCAGTAATTCACGAGTTCATAAAAGAATTGCCAGATGGTTATAATACTAATGTTGGAGAAGCTGGTGTAACTCTTTCAGGTGGGCAAATACAAAGAATAGGAATTGCAAGAGCGCTTTATAATAATCCTAAAATTCTTATTTTAGATGAGGCTACTAATGCTTTAGATGCTATTACAGAAAAAAAAGTAATGGAATTGATCCACAAAAAATTGGGCAATAAAATTACAACAATTATAGTTGCTCATCGTATAAATATTTTAAAAGATTGTAATATTATTTTTTATTTAGAAAAAGGAAAATTAATAGCTCAAGGCACTTATGATGAGCTTATTAAGTCTAATAAAAATTTTAAAAAAATATCATTAATAAATTGATCTGACATAAAATGATCAAATATTATCTTTTAACAGCTACGTGCTTACCATTATTTCTACTAATAAATTTTTATTATATTCCTATAAAAAAATTTATTAATATTTATGATATTCCTGACTTCCGAAGAAAAATACATCATAAAAAAACTCCATTAATTGGAGGGTTCTTAATTTTCTTTTTTTTTTATTATTTATTATTTATTGATTTTATACTTTTAGAAAAAAATATTTTTTTCTTCTTTGAAAAACATAATTTTTTTTTCGGATTTATAATTTCTAGTAGTGCATTATTTTTGATCGGTGCATATGATGATAAGTTTGTTTTGTCCTATAAAAAAAAATTATTTTTATATTTTTTTATTATTGCTATTTCTTTAACCATAAATAATAATTTAATAATAGAAAATATTAATTCTCAGTTTCTTAAAAAAAATATTAACCTGGGTTCATTTAGTTATTTATTTACTATCTTTGCAATTCTATTATTTATGAATTCCTTAAATATGCTTGATGGAGTTAACATGATGTCAGCTTTATATATTATTTTTTTTTTAATTATTTTATTTTTAAAATTAAATTATAATTTTATATTTTTATATTTAATATTTATTTTGTTATTTTTTTTATATTTAAACTATAAAAACAAAATTTTTATGGGCGAAAGTGGAATAATTTTTTTAAGTTATATTTTATCTTATTTTGTAATTATCGCTTATAACGAAAAGAAAATAGATAATGTAGAAGAAGTTTTTTTAATGATGGCAATTCCAGGTTTTGATTTGTTACGTGTATCATTAACAAGATTTATTTCCTTAAAAAGTCCTTTCAGCCCTGACAATAATCATATTCATCATAGGTTATTAAAAAAATTTAGCAGTAATAAAGTGGTTTTTATTGTTTTATCAATTATTGTTTTACCTTATTCATTATTTTTAATTTACCCAAATATTACATTATCAATTATACTATCGCTTTTTTTATATCTTTTTACTGTATTCGTAGTGTCTTCACCTAAGTTTAGATTTTTTTAAATAAATTAAAATAAATATTTTAATATGAATATTATATCTTATGGTTTTATCCATCCTATTATTGGTATTTTTACTGGTTTTTTATTAATATTTGGGTCTGAATTCTTAGGACAATTGTTGTTAAAAAAAAATAAGCATAGTTCCTTTTTTTTAAATTTAGCAGTTGGAGTAATTTTAGTTTCATTGATTGCTTACATTGTAGTCCTTCTTGGTCAATCACAATACATAAATCCAATGATTAGTTATTTTATTATTATAATCGGGTTATATAATTTTATTTATTTTATAAAAAAAAAAATTTATCTTAATTATCAACTAAATTTTTATTCTTATTTAATTTTTTTTTATTTATTATCTTTATTACTTATTTCAATTTCTGCTCCTACTATGGCAGATGCATTAGATTATCATTTGGGAGTTGCAAAATTTATTCATAATTATCATTATTTTCCTAATCATAATTATTCAATTCATTCAACTATTTCAGGATTAGGAGAAATATTTAACTTTTTGGGACTAATTGTCTATTCCGATGTAGTTGGATCGCTACTTCAATTAATTTCTTTAGCATCATTCTTGTATTATTTTTCTAAAGTTATTCTAGATAAATCAAAGTACACTTTATTCTGTTTATTTATTTTAAGTTCTCCTGTTATCATTTATTTTGTTTCAGGACCTAAATACCAATTATTCCCACAATTAATCACAACATTCGTATTGTATTTATTAATTATAACTAAAAATCTTAATATTAAATTATCGCTTCTTTTATTATTTCTAATTTTTGGTGCAGCTAGCATGAAATTAAGTTTTTTTATTACTGGTTTCGTTTTAGGAATATTTTTATTAATAAAAAGTAGAATTAATTTTAAATTTGTTATTTCTGCTTTAATTCTTTCCCTTTTTTTTTTTTTACCAAAAGCTCTATTTAATTTTTTTACACTGGAGAATTTTAAATATATTAATTTTTTTTCTTTTGTTTTTTAAAATTTTTTGAAAAAATTAAAAAATTATAATGATAATAATTTTTTTTTTCCACTAGGGTTATTTTTTCCAATATCTTTTGGAAATATTAGTACGATTTTAGGGTTTCAATTCTTAATTTTATTTTTGATAAAAAAATTTAATAAAGAAAATATTGAAATTTTTATTATAGCAATAATTTCTAGTATTTTTCTTTTTTTTATGGCCCAACCTATAGGTAGAATCTTTCATGAGATAATATTATTTCTTTCTTTAAATATAATTTTTGCAAAAAAATATAAGTTTAACATCGATTCTATTAATCGTTTCGTAGCAATAAATGTAATGGTTGTGTTTTTAGTTAGTATTTTAGGAGTTTTTTCTTTATCACCATCTTTAATTAATAATTATTATCGTAAAGAAGTAATGAGTATTAACGCGCAATATTATAATGCAGCAGATTGGGTTAATAAAACTATTCCATCAGAAAGCATAATTCTAACTGATATTAGATCAACCGCACTGTTAAATGCTAAGACAATTCATATACCATCGACCGACCAATTTGATGATATTACTAATTATTACAATTTTCTTAAAAAACTTAAAATTAATTATATCGTTATTGTAAATTTTGATTCAAAAATTGATTATTTTTTTAAAGAATGCAATCTTGAATTTGTTAATCAGTCTCCTAAATTTGTAACTGAGAAAAGAAATTTTTTTAATCGAAACGAACAGTATTCGGTCACAATTTTTAAACTAAAAAACGCTACTTTGAAAAATTGTATTTAAGAATTTTTTAATTAATGTTACTATAATTTTAAGTACAATAATTTTATGAAATTAAGTATAATAATTCCCTGTTACAATGAAATCTCAACTATTGAAAAAATAGTAGAAAAAATAAAAACAAATTACAAAGATATTCACGAAATTATAATAGTTGATGATTTTTCAACAGATGGCACTAGACAGAAAATTGAAAATTTAAATGTTGATAGAGTTATTTATAATGACAGCAATTATGGAAAAGGTTTTTCTATAAGGAAAGGTATAGAACAGGCCTCTGGTAATATTATTTTAATTCAAGATGCTGATTTGGAGTATGAGCCACAAGACTATTATAAATTAATTGCGCCTATCAAAGAAGGTTCTGCTGACGTTGTTTATGGCTCTAGATTCATTGGATCTAGTCAAAAAAGAGTTTTATTTTTTTGGCATAGAGTTTTTAATTATTTTTTAACTTTATTATCTAATATGTTTACAGATCTAAATCTGACTGACATGGAATGTGGTTATAAATTATTCAAACATGATGTTATTAAAAATATAAATCTTGAAGAAAATCGTTTTGGCTTTGAACCAGAGATTACCGCTAAAATTTCGAAATTAGATATAAAAATTTACGAAGTTGGCGTTCAATATCATGGAAGAGATTATTCACAAGGCAAAAAAATTACTTGGAAAGACGGAATAGCAGCAGTTTATTGTATTTTTAAATATAATTTATTTAAATAGACTTTGGTTGCGGGGCTTGGATTTGAACCAAGGACCTTCAGGTTATGAGCCTGACGAGCTACCAGACTGCTCCACCCCGCGATTAGATTGTTGTTATATCAATAAATTTATTGTTGTGACAGTCTTTAATATTCTTTCTATATCAAAGTTTAATAATTTTTTTAACTACTAACTCAAATTTAGTTATAAAAATTTGTATTATAAATTGATAATTAAATCTATAAATATACTTGTAAGTAAACTTTGTTAAAAGTAGGTTATTTATTCTTAAATTTATTTGATAATGTTAAAAAACTTTAAAGATTTCAAAGCACTTACTTTTTATGAAATCTTATTTTTACTTTTTCCCGTTATTTTAATTTTAAAACCTATTGTTATTAATAGTTATCTAATTCTAATTTCTTTTCTTTTAATTTATCAATTATTTAAAAAAAAATATTTACATATTTATAAAGAAGTATGGGTATATTTTTTTTTTTTATTTATTTTTTATAGCATTTTTCGTGGTTTTTTTGCTAAAGAATCCCTTGTTGCCTTACAAAGCAGCATTTCCTTAATAAGATTTTTATGTTTTTCTTTATTCATTTTTTTGTGCATTCAAAGTGCAAAAAATCTTAATATTATTATTAAATTTTGGACCTTTCTTCTAATCTTATTATGTATAGATACTTTAATTCAATATTTTTTTCTTGAAAATATTTTTAGTTTTAAACAAGAAAATAATTATAGATTAACAGGAATGTTTACACGACCTGTAATTGGTGCTTATTTAACTTATATTTCTATTCCAATAATTTTTTATTTTTTTCTAAATATTAAAAATTTTAATTTTAATCAAAAAATTTTATTATTCTCAATTTATTTTTTACTTTTTATCACGATTGCCTTGTCGGGTGAAAGGTTAGCTTTAATTAGTTTCTTTTTTAGTTCAATTATAATTTTTTTATTTTGTTTTCGAATAAGCCACTTTATTTATTTATTTTTTTTTATCTTGGCATTATTATTAATAATCTACTATTCAAGTTATGAATTTAGCTACAGAGTTAATCAATTATATTTTACAATTACTAATTTTTCAATTTCCCCATGGGGTCGCTTATTTCATTCTGCTTATTTAGTTTTTGATAGTAATATCATTTTTGGCGTTGGTTTAAAAAACTATTCTATAGTTTGTGATACGCAAATAGTTGATCCTTTATATTACGTAAAAGACTTACCACAATTTTGCTCTACTCATCCTCACCATTTTTATTTAGAGATTCTGAGCGAGTCTGGAATAGTAGGATTTTTTCTATTATTTTTATTTTTTGGATTTTTTCTTTACTCAACAATCAAAAAAATTAAAAAATTAAGAAACAATGTAATTTACAAACAATATAAAGGTCTACTATACGGTAGTATTTTAATTTTACTTATTTATTTTTGGCCAATTAAAACCTCCGGTCGTTTTTTTACTACTTGGAATGGATCTTTTTTTTGGTTTAATTTAGGAATTGTTTTATTAATCACTAAAAATTTTTATAAAAAAAATAGCGAATAATTGTGTTGGATATAAAATTACGATAAACCTCTCTAAATTTACTTTTTTTGATAAAACTTAATTATTGAATTTAAACTTTTATTATATATAAGAACTATGCCTGGTGATTATTGCAAAGGAGTAACACCCGATCCCATTCCGAACTCGGCAGTTAAGCCCTTTAGCGCCAATGGTACTTTGTCTTAAGGCACGGAAGAGTAGGTCGTTGCCAGGCT
>Ga0114976_10000601_pt1 | contig 22502 bp, 44 predicted proteins | sample S_130805_EF_Meta_FD_87319 | JGI IMG/M metagenome (GOLD analysis project Ga0114976, IMG submission 87319) | Freshwater microbial communities from Lake Simoncouche, Canada to study carbon cycling - S_130805_EF_MetaG | ecosystem: Environmental > Aquatic > Freshwater > Lake | place: Lake... | reverse complement strand
GCTAAGTTTCGTGATATAATCGCAGCTACAAATAATCAAGTAGATGAACCAGCACTTGATCATCCCGTAGAACAACAAGAAGAATCAGCAGAAACAAAACATCATAAAGCCAAAATAGCTTATGATAAAGCAGTCAAAGAAAAAAAGACGGATATAGAAACTTTAAAAGATATATCTCTTGATACCGATATTGCAAAAAGATATGCAGGACATTTAGTTTTAATGGGCTATGATGTTCCTGATATTATCAGAGACGCTACAAAGGATACCGAAAATTTAAATTAATTTTTCGGTTTAATTTTTCGCTTGTAATGTTTTTTCCTTTTTATATGAGAATGTTCTAATTCTCTATTTAAATCTTGTTCTTCCTGTAAGACCGAACCATCAATAAAAGCACGCCAAGCTATTAAACCTTGTAGTATAAAATTCAATATGATTATGACGTCCGTTACTTGATTTATACCGCAAAAACCTCCTTGTGTTGAATCTGTATGATGAGAGAGATCAGACGTCAAAGAAGTAATCATAGCTACTCCTACATAGAGAAAAAGTTTAACTTTAACACTACTAATTTTGATTATACTTTTAATAGGTTCTTTTCTTTGCATCGTTATAATAATACTTAGACTTTAATTTGGGGCTTATTACGTGTAAATAATAGCAAATAAGTTATGACACTTAAAGATACTCAAGATTTAATAGATTCAACAAATCTAGCATTACTAGAAGATTTTCGCACTGTACATCATCGCGATCCAGAAAACAAAGAGCTTTTATTACATTTAAAACACGTCCTTAAAGAAGGATATCAAGAGGATATATTAGCCGAAGTTTTAGCAGACGACATAAATTGTCCTCACGACTATTATAAACTATTATTATTAGTTGCCGCTACTAAATAAATTTTATTTTGCAGCGATATTCAAAAACAAGACCGTTAAAATAAAACTTCCAAATACAAGTTTAAAGAAAAAATAAAATTCCGGACTCATACTAATACTTAGGGGGTAAAAAGATAGTATTAGAGAGATATTTCTGTTTGGAAAAACATTTTAAAGGTTTCTAAAGATAATTCTTTATCAAATAATGATTTACGATAATCTGCTATTTTTTGTAAATGACCACTATAACGCAAGGTCTTGAATACTAAATTACCTACAGAATATTCACCATCTTCAGCTAAACTCTTAGTTCTTAATTGTTTTAATTCATCTCTCAAAGCTTTGAATTCTTTTAAGGGTGCTTTTTGTACAATCATATCATCAATTCTATTTTGAAATTCATGAGCTAACTTTAAAACTTCTGGATCATTTAAAGAATTTGTTGGTTCCTGGGGTACCACTAACCATTTATCTTTAATTAAATCATAAATGCCTTTACCTTGATATTCGGCTTCTAAATCTTTTAAATTTACCTCCACTTTATAACCCTTTATTGTAATATCGTGAGAGTCATTAAAATCTTTGCTTTTTACTTTGAAATAATCTAAAACAGTTTCTTTACAAGTATCTTCTTTGGGATCAGCAATAATATGAAGATCCCAATCACTTTCCGGTCTCCATTGATAGGTGCAAAGTGAACCAGTAAGAATAATGTGTTTTATGGTTATGGGTGCTACTACATCATCTAAAAATTCTTTAGATATTGATAACAAGGCCTTTTTAATATCTGGATGTAATTTCCTCTCACTATCCCAAACTCTTGAATTTAATTCTAATGACATTATCAAATTACTTATTGCATTCCCTCCAAAAATCTTTTATTTTATTAAAGATGATTATTACAAATACACCCTTGCGAAGGTAAATAGTAGAAAATGATTATTAAGGCAAAATACATTGCAGCCCTAATTTTAATTGTTTTATTTTCTAGCTCTTTAATTTATGAAGTAACTGGAAGGTCTAATAGTTTTGGTTTTATTTTACTAGGAATATTATTGGGATCAGTTTTAGGGATTATTTCATATTGTGCATCAGTTCATTGGGGTTCAAGATTGTTATCTAAAATTTTTAAAGATTATTAATCATGTTTAAAGTGGATGATTATGTCACCAAAGAAGGTGACCGGTTTTATGTAGATACCGAGGAATGGAAAAAGGGTCCAGAGACCGGTATTGAAGAAGGGGATATTATTAAATTTAACTTTGAGGGTAAAAGGTATATTGCCAAAGTTATAAAATTTGGTAATGAACCAGGACTTTTCGAGTTGATAAATGTTAAAGAAGTAGTTAAGATTCAATCTTAATTATGAAAGACATATCTTTGTATTACGACGATATATATCTCGTCCCACAATATTCTGAATTAAAGAGCAGATCCAAAGCTAATACTTCTATTCAATTCGGAAGCCATTTATTCAAGCTTCCTATTGTGCCATCTAATATGAAGGCTGTTATCAATGAGGAATGGGCAAAGTGGCTTTCAGAAAATGAATATTTTTATGTTATGCACAGATTTAATGGATGTACAGTACCATTCGTTGAAAAGGCTAATAATGAAAATTGGAGAACAATTAGTATTTCAACAGGCGTTAATGACGAAAGTCTGGAAGAACTTTGTTTGCTTAAAGTAAAGGGTTTTCGTATAGATTTTATTACAATTGATGTTGCCCACGGGCATCATATTAAAGTTAAACAGCGTATTGAAGAAATTAAAAAGATTTTTCCAGATACTTTTCTTATTGCAGGAAATACCTCTACACCAGAAGCAACAGAAGCATTAGAGCAATGGGGAGCTGATGCTACTAAATGTTTGATTGGCACAGGCAGTGCTTGCTCAACGAAATATCAAACTGGATTTCATGTGCCTTCCTTTTCTTGTATTCAGGAATGTGCTATAGTTGCTAAGAAGCCTATTATTGCTGATGGAGGAGCTAAACATTATGGGGATATAGCTAAGGCATTAGTTGCTGGTGCTACTATGGTTATGAGTGGTGGAATGTTTGCAGCATGTTCTGATTCACCAGCTCCAGAAGTAAATGGCAAAAAAAGATATTTCGGAAATGCCTCGGCTATAGCTAAAGGAAAAAATCTTCATGTAGAAGGTTTTGATTTGCAAATTGAAGATGCGGGAATAAGTTTAGAAGAAAGATTAAATGAAATTCAACAAGCCTTGCAAAGCTCTATTAGCTATGCGGGTGGATGGGATTTAAGATGTTTTCAACACGTAAAATATGTCAGAATCAAATAATAATTCAGAACTAAAAGAAGAGTATCTTTATCTAGTAACAAGTAATGATAAAGATACTTTAGGAAATTCTCATAATGAGATAGCACAATATCGTAAAGGTAAATTTTGGTTTTTTGGTTGGGAAATGCCAGAGCCCATTGAAAAATTTGCTTTATGGAAAGAATTAGTTGTTGCTTTAAAAAATGAATAAAAGACAAAAACTTCAATTGAGTAATGAAGTTGTTTGTTGGTTGAGTAAAGAAATAACGCAAGTTAAATACGTCATAGAAAGATTGAAAGAGACTTCTCATATTGAAGGTTATATGGTTGGAGAATATGATGTAGATGATTTAAATTATTTGGAAGAAAAAGTAAAAGAATTAGAGTGCCGTTCCGGCTTTGAATCGCGTAATATTAAAAAAATAAGATATGAAGACTGAACTTAAAAATCTAACAGACCGCATTCATCTACTAGCTCAAAAGGTTAAGGCTACAAATATTCAAGAAGTTGTGGATGATCCTGAATGGCAAGAACTTCGCGTATGGCTTAAAGGTAAATGGGCAGCTCACGGACCAGAATGTGTTCATCGTCTTAGAGAGTATTTTGAAAAGGATAAGACCAATCCTTGGAGAGTTCGTCGAGTATTGAATTATGTTACCTGTTCAGGGTTTAGAACAGGAGCTATTAAAGAGCCTTCTGTGGATAGACTTAGAGAGGAAGTCCGGGATACTTGGCAGCAGCTTCTAGGTGATAAAGCTACTCATAAATCCGGAGGTAAGTTGTAAGTAGATTAAATGTCTAAACTTACAGATAGAAGTACAGCTCCAAAAAAATTATCTAAAACAGATAAGAAAGCTTTTTGGAGGGCTAAGAAAAAAATAGCTTATCAGGATCTTAAACAAGCCAAAAAAACTAATAATATTGGCTGGGTTAAGATGCTTCATAAGCGAATCAATAAGTATAATAGTAATATAGGTGAGTCTTTTGATTCTAAAGTAAAAACTATATTAGAGTCTCTTTAAGGTAAATATAGGTAGATGGCTACCTCTAACTATATTTTTAATAATCAAGTTTCTTCTGTTCCTGTAAATCCTAATGCAGGGTATAATAATTCTTGGGTTAAGGTAGAAAATAATGCTCAAAGAGAACTTTATGCTCAGGCATCATACATTACCAATCTAGATGGATTAAGTGTTTCTTTAACGGCTGGTAATGTAAGCATAGGAGATATACATATTGCGGATCCTGGTGGGTTACATGCTAACGTCGTTGATATCGGTGGTGGTCAAGGTGCATTAAGAGTATTAAGTCATGATTTAGAATCAAGTGTAGATGATATAACAATTGGTGATAGAAATGGAAATTTTGCATATGTTACAAACAGTGCATTAAATGTATTTTTAAAGAATGGTATAAGTGCTGTATCAGTAACAAACTTTCCCACACAATTAACTGCTGTTTCTGTTACAAATCAATTAACAAGTACAAGTGTAACAGTTTTAAATCCTGTAAGTTCATTTTTCCTTGTTAACTCTTCAATAGAAATATCAAATGATATTGGTAATCCTGTTCCTGTTAATATTACAAATACAATATTAACAGCACCAAACCCAACTCAACTTGATGCCTTTGGTCGTTTAAGAGTTTCTACACCACTTACTTTATTTGATTCTTCTCATCGTTATAGAGATAATAATCTTTGGTCATCATTAACAGCCGTTGGTGGGTCTTATGCATTTAATCAAAATCAAGGATTAATGGATTTAACCGTAAGTGGTTTATCTGGATCTTCGGTTATCAGAGAAACTACAAAGGTATTTGCATATCAACCCGGTAAATCACTTCTTGTTATGAATACGTTTGTAATGGCTTCGTCTACTACAAATTTAAGACAGAGAGTTGGTTATTATGGTCAAGATAACGGAATTTATTTTCAATTAGACGATAATGTAATAAGCTTTGTAGAGAGATCGTTAGTTACAGGATCTCCATCAGAGATAATTGTTCCAAGATCTTCTTGGAATGGTGATAAACTTGATGGAACAGGAGCTTCAGGATTGACTCTTGATATAACAAAAGCACAGATATTATGGATGGATGTTGAATGGTTAGGTCTTGGTTCTGTTAGAGTTGGTTTTATAATCAATGGTCAGTATATTGTCTGCCATACATTCCATCATGCAAACATAATTGCATCAACATATATAACCACAGCATCCCTGCCTTTAAGATACGAAATTACAAACAAAGCTGCTACAGGTGTTACAAAAACCATGAAGCAAATTTGTTCAACAGTAATATCGGAAGGTGGCTATGAATTAAGAGGTCTTCAACAGGCAATAGGTTTACCAGTAACAGGTGCAATAAATTTACCAACAGCAGGAACATTTTATCCGATAATTTCGTTAAGATTAAAATCAAATCGTTTGGATGGTATAGTAATCTTAACTGCATTATCAATATTAGGATTAGGAGATTCTACTTATAATTGGCAAGTTATAGCATCAGCAACTACTGGTGGAGGTTCTTGGGTAAGTGCTGGTATTGATAGTTCAGTTGAATATAATATCTCTGGTACATCTATAACTGGCGGAAGAGCTTTAGCAAGTGGGTACTTTGATAGTAGTAAGAACAATGTTGGATCAATAGATATTCTTAAAGAAGCATTATTTAAATTTCAATTAGAAAGAAATGGTTTGACAAGTGCACCTTATGAATTATCAGTTGTTGCCGCATGTGCAGCTAATAACAAGACTATTCTTGCTTCTATGGATTGGGAAGAGGTTAGTAGGTAGAATAAGTACTAGTAACTATGTTTACTATTCTTATTGGTGTAGTTGCCCTGATTGTAGCTGGCTGTGCTGCTTTCTTTTCTATACAAGGATTAGCAACTCTTTATGCTGCGCGCTTTGTAGCAGTTTGTGTAATGGCTGGCGGATTAGAAATTGGAAAATTAGTTGCTGCTTCTTTTCTTCACCGTTATTGGAAATCTGTTGGTTGGTTACTTAAAGCTTATTTAACTATAGCAGTTATAGTATTAATGGGTATAACTTCTCTTGGTATTTTTGGATTTTTAACTGGAGCATATCAACAAAGTCATATCAAGGTAGAATTAACAGATGTTAAACAACAATCCCTCAATTCTAAGAAAGAGTTTTTAACTCTTGAAATAAGTCAATTAAATGATAGAATTAAAACCTTAAATGAAGCAAGAAAGTCACAGGAAAGAAGATTGCCAGATTTGTCATCTAAAGCTGCAAAACCAATCTATGAAGATATCAAGCGATCTTCTGAAGAAATTACAACAACGAGATCAAGAGTCGAACAACTCACCACAGAACTCTTCCAAGCAAGCCAAGAATCAATTAATGAAAAAGTGGAGGGTTCCAAAGAGGTTGACATTGGAACACTTAAATATGTGGCAAAGGCTTTCGGAGTGGATATGGACACTATTGTTAAGTGGTTTACTCTGGCTATTGTTTGTGTATTTGACCCGTTGGCTGTTGCCCTTGTTTTAGCTTACAATAGTTTAATAGAAAAATCTTATAATAAAGAAGAACATTTAATTCCAGAACAAAGTTCTGAACCTATTACCAGAAAAATAATTAAAAAAATAACGGGTATACATTATAGAGATCAATCATGAAGAACATAAAATATACACACAATAGAACTTATAGAGATTTTATTGAAGAAGGGATTCCAGCCAAACGACCTCTTTTATTAAAGAAGAGAAAAAATATTTTCCAAAAAATAAAAGAAAAGGTTGCTTCTTTATTTAAATTGTAATATATTAATAATAGTTCTTTGATAAATAATTTTGGGGGCGTACTGGCTTCGACTTATAATCGAAATCTGTATTGCACGCAGTGGTTAATCAGTTGGCCACTATAAAAGCTGATTAAAAAACTAAACGCAGAAGATAATACTGATGCGCTCTTAGCAGAAGCAGAATACTGTTTCAACAATGCCAACGAGATCCTCGCTGGTTTTGAAGAAGAGTACCTCCTCGCTGCCTAAAAACAGTACTAGATCCTATTAAACGTACTGGGAGCTTAAACAATAGGTTGGGGTAGTATCTACGATACTTTATAAAATAAGCGTAGGGAGTGGTTGTAGACTCTTCACTACAATAGGCAGACTAAAAAAGATAGGTCGGTAAGCCATAGCAGCCTGTAGTCAATCAAATGCTAAATTTACCTAAGCGTGTAGAAGTATAGACCTAACATTATAAACACAGGGGTTCGACTCCCCTCGCTTCCATTCCCTTTACTTTATCAATTTTCCAGGTTTTAATTGACCACCTCTTCTTAAAGCCCCTCTGTAATTAGATGCTTGAAGTTTGGCCTTTTTAGATCCATGTTTTTTGTGAACCCAATTACTTAACTTTTGTAATTTAGTAGAAGTTGATAATCCTTTTAAATTTTCTCTAAATTTTTGCCAATCTTTATTTGAAACAACTTTATCTATTTGTTGATGAGTTGCCTCTGTAAAATAATCTTTAAAATTCATTATATTATTATTTAGGGTTGATATATTTTTAATTTTCTATATTATATAAAAATTATGGGAATGTTCGATACTATATTCTGTGAGCGTAAGCTCCCACTAACTAAGGAAATCAAAAAAGCCTTTCCTGATAAGGATTGGACTACAACAGACTTTCAAACAAAGTCTTTAGATAATACAATGACTGCTTATTATATTAAGAAGAATGGTTATCTCTATACTGAAAAAGTAGAAGGAGAGCATGTTCGTACAATGTCTGAAGCTGAAGAAAAGAAGATTAAGAAGCAGGGTAAATTTTGCTGGCCTTATGAGTTTGTAGAGTCAAGTCGTACTTCTGTAAAAGAAGAGATTACTAATACTATTAACTTCTACGATTATAGTGAGGATGAAGAGGGTAATACCTGGGACATTGAATTTGATGCTGTATTTGTAAAAGGTAAGCTTGTCTCATTAAAGCTTGTAAAAGGCGAAATTACAACTACAGCAGAAGTAAATGCAGCTAATGAAAAAGCTTGGCAAGATCGACTCAAAGCTCATGAAAATCATCCTTGGACTAAGACTAAGAAGATTCTTAATAAAATTACTTTTAGATACTGGTCTACAGTTTGGCAGAATATTTCGAGAATTTTAGGAAAATGGTCTCGAGTTTTAAATAGTGCTCAATTGTGGGTGCTCAAAAACATGTACTAATATGAATAGAGATTTTATACCTTTAGCAGCTTGGTTAGGTGCAATGGTTCTTGGTGGTTTAATGTGGTATGGTCTTATTAAGACTATTCTCTACTTTTTTCATTGATCTATCCTAAGTCTGTATCTACAATTAGAACATGAGCAAGATTATAGCAGTTGGAGATATTCACAATCGATGGGTAGCTGCTGAGGCTATTGCATCGAAGTATGATGCTACTCATACCATTGTATTTGTTGGCGACTACTTCGATAACTTTCAAGATACAGCTATTGACGCAGACCAAACAGCTCGTTGGTTAAAGGAGTCATTATCAAAGCCTAATCGAATTCATTTAATGGGCAACCATGACATTAACTACGATTACAGAAATGTTCGTGATAGTGGTCAGATTTATCATTGTTCTGGTTATTCACCTGCTAAGGATGATGCCATTAATAGGATTATGACCAATGAAGATTGGGACAAGATTAAGATGGCTCACTTTGAGAATGGCTTTTGGTTTTCCCATGCTGGGTTCCATCCTTTCTGGTTTGGAAATCCTATGGTTGGAATGACTAATGAGTCTATTCAAAAGAAGCTTGATAAGATTGATCAGGACATTAAGGACAAGTCATTTAGTAATGAACTCTGTGGTGCTGGGCGATGCAGAGGAGGTATTCATCGAGTTGGTGGACTTCTCTGGAGAGATCAATATCAGGAGTCATATACTGGTGAGTACTGGAACGATCAGTCTGGTATTAAACAAGTCTGTGGTCATACTCCAATGCGCAAGGGTATTGATGTAGAGGAGACTCGAAATAAGGGACTCTGTATTGATATTGATTGTGGTCTTCAACAAGTTCTTGAAATCCTTGAAGATGGTAGATATAATATCATTGATACAGGGGTAGAAAACTTTTACCAAGAATCAGAAAGAAAGTTCCAAGAGGAGCAAAAAGCACTGAAGAAACAGCAGTGGGCTTCTCTTGGAGCTTATGATGGTATCTATAACTCTTTAAACAAATCATGAAAAAAATAATCGTCCCAGAACAAAGAGAAGAAGCAAATTATTACTCTGACTTTTCAGGTCAGCCTCTTGGAGATGGTTATGAACCTCCTGTTATACTAAAGCTCGAGTTCAATTATGGGTCTGAATATGACAATTCAGAAATTACTTTGCATTTGTCTGATCGAGACGTACAACCAATTCTTGAGTTGATTAGTTCAAAACTCAATCCTGATTATAGGAAGCATCTTGAGCAAGAATTTATTGAGAATGATGAAGAGTATTTCAATGCCATTGAGGCAAGAGATCCTGTAGAGTGTGAATACAGGATCTCTTGTAATAATTTATATAAAAAGCTTTTAGGTACAATATGAAATGGTTAAAGAGATTTCTATTTATAACAAAAGATTATTGTTGGAAAACAAAATTATGGATTATTAGCTATGCTTATTTACCTGGTTGGTTATTTGATCTAATATGGAAGGATAGAAATGAGTGATATAAAATATACAATTATTAAAGATGAGAAATCCTGCTTTGGTCCAGCATGGTGTGTAAATGGAAAGTGGCTAGAAGAAGGTGAGTATCTTGAACAGAATGAAGAGCTGATTGATTATTTGCTTAATCAAATGAAGGAAGCTATTAAGAAGAATCAGACACTTGTTGATGATCTTCTTCATTGTTTTCAATATGAAGATTATGAATATGATAAAGGCTCTTGTGATACCTGTGGTCACTTTGGTGGCAAAACAACCTGGAAAATATAATCCTAGATAATTTTTATATTGCAAATATTATGAGTTCTAAGATTTGTACTTTTGATTTTGACGATACTTTATTTGAAGACCCAGCATATCTTGTTGCAAATCTTTGGGTAGCAACTGGCACAACAGTTGAACCTATTAAAAGAGTACATGATTTTCTTCGGGAGAAACATAATGAAGGTTTTGAAATTCATGTTGTAACTGCTCGAGAGGAAAGACATATATCAGAGTGCTGGGATCTGATTAAACTATACGACCTTCCAATTAAGTCTATAGTAGCTACTGCTGGAAAGAATAAGACTTCTTTTTTACAAAAGCTTAATAGTATTCTTCATGTTGATGATAATGTTCAAGTTTGTGTTCTTGCGGAACAAGCTGGCATAGAAGTATTACTGGTTGATTGGGGACAGGAAGATACAAATTCTACAGCAAAATTATTTCAAAAGATTTAGTTTGAATTATCCTAAATTCTTCTATAATATAATTCTCATTATGCACAACTGCTTTCTAATCGCCGATCCTCATTTTAGTCATGAGGGGGTTTGTAAGTTCCTTCGAGATGATGGAACTAAGCTTCGACCCTGGGATAATGCTGCTGAGATGGATGAGGTCATGATCGAGAACTGGAATAAGGTTGTTCGACCTGTTGATAAGGTCTATGTCTGTGGAGATTTGGTTATGAAGGCTAAGAAGCAGATTCATATTATGGAGAGACTAAATGGTAAGAAGGTTCTTATTAAGGGTAACCATGATATCGGAGAGCTTAAAGTCTATCTACCATACTTCTATGACATTAGAGCATTTCATGTTCTTGATAACTTTTGTATTACACACATTCCTATTCATCCAGATTGTCTAGGAAGATTCAAAGGTAACATTCATGGACATATTCATCAGAGAACAGTTATGAAGGAGCATGATGGCTTTAGAGTACCAGACCCTCGTTACTTCTGTATCTCAGCTGAGCAGATTGATTATACACCTATTGAGTGGAATGATCTGAGGAAGAAGTTCTATAGTCAGCTAGGTCTTGAGATACAAAACTCTTGACCTAGCTTTCTCTTAATATAGAATAAAGACATGAAACAAGCACCTAATCTTAGAGCCAATGAAAATGGATGTATCTTTGAAAAGGATATTCTAAAGGCTTTACCTGAAGAGTTAATCCCTTTGTGGGAGAATTATATGAGAGGTAAGACAGTTCAGGATGCAGGTTTTGATGAATGGGAGATCTATGCATATGACTATACAACTTTTCAGGACCATATATTAAACCTTATATGGAAAGAAGAAAGGGCTGGGTCATTAAATGAATTAACAAAACAGGCTCAAGAGCTTGATATGGGATACTAATATGAAAGCAGTAAGAGTTGAGTATGATTCAGATGGTGGTATAGGTAATGATGCGATACATATTGTTGGTGCAGGTATGGTTCAAAAGTCTATGACTAATCCTAGATTTATTATTATAAGAGCAGTTGATGAAAATAATCATATAGTAGGAGAACCTATTAAAATTGATATGGACATCGATGTAGATTCAGTATTAGAAGCAGAATATCCTTATGAAGATTATGACAAATCATGAAAAAATAATTGAGCTGAATAAAATTTGGTATAGTCTTATTGGTGGAGATCATCATAAGGACAGAGATTGTCATTTTAGGATCAGTACTCATTATATGTATGGAGACCTTGTTGAGTTTGAAGTAGAACATATAGGTTATATTATGGGTGATAGAGAAGCAGAGTTTAAGACTCAGTTAGAGGCTGAAGAGTATCTTATTAATGATGTCTTTAAGAAAGGAATCCTGGAAGAGATTGATCTTTATATAGAGCATTATGGTGATCTAGAATGGGATCAACATGGACAATATAATCTTGAGCAGTTAGAAGATCTTAAGAAGAAGGTTATTGAAATTGCTCTTTGATAAATAATAATATGACACCTTTTGAACTCATTGGCCATATTACAATGGGTTTATTTGCTGTAGGAATGATATTATTCTTCTTAATGATCTTTAAGGGAGTAAAGAAAGTAAAGAAGAGAGGTAGAAAAGCAGGAAGAAGACTTAGAAGGTTTAATATCTGGATGAGAGAGTTTGAGAAGTTTAAGAAGAGTTGGTTCTATGAGATTTAATTAAATAAATAATAATATGAAATTTGATAAACTCACAGAAGCCTATTTAAAGATAGTTAATGAAGCAATGGATTTAAAATTACCTAAAATCACACCTGAAAATATCAAATATTTATATATTAATCTTCAAGATGGTAAATCTCAGTATATAACCCAGCAAGATGGTGATCATATGAAGGAAGGTATTAAGAGTGTTGATAGTAGATATATTCAGGGTATGCAAGGAGCGAAGATCTGGATGACTAAAGACTGGGTTATTGTCGATCTTACTAATTAAATCTCTTTCAAAGTAACCTTACCTTCCTTGTCAATTATTAGATAGTGACAAGGTTCATCACAGAAAGAGCCTGAGTTGTGATACTCTTTTCCTGATTCTGGACATACAAAGCTTTCGGCAAAATGGATATGACCTCCAAAAATGGCATCATAGTTTTTGTCTTTGATATAGTTTAGAGCTTTGTCTCTTATATTGGTTTTAATCTTTAAGAACCTTTTAGATGTTCTCTTTAACCATCTACTAAATGTTTTGGTTCTATCTATGCTCTGGAAAAAATAATAAATCCTTTCAGCTATATCTGTTATCCAAGGGTGCTTAAAGATAAATGGATCAAACTGATGAAAATGAATAAACAACATCTTCTTTCCATTTACTTCGAGTTCCAACTTCTCAACAAACTCTAGTCCTAGAATCTTGATAATGTTCTTTGACTTTAGATCATGGTTACCAAGAATAAAAGTTACTTTCTTTTTCTTTGATATCTTTCTTAATAGACTCAGAATATTCCAATGTCTCTTTTTGTATCTTTCTATGTACTTAGAATCGAATACATCTCCATTAAGGATTAAATGATTGTACTTTTCGTTCTTTAGAACCTTAGCCAATGATTTAACTTTAGAAACAGGGCTTCCTAGATGAATGTCTGAAATGACAAGAATATTATTGGACATCAATACTATTTATTTGACTTTCCAGCCTTTTGCTCTATAATTTTAAATATGTTCAATCTATTCGGACCTGATAAAAGCACACAAGAGATTATTGATGATACTCTAGGTACTAATCCTTTTGGTTGGCAATATGTACCTAAGGAATCAGTTGAGCATCTTAAAGGAGAGGCTGAGAAGTTCTATAAAGAAATTCAAAGTCTCAAAGCACTTCAAAAAGGCTATATTCACGAGAGAGATGCAGCAAGAGAGATTAATGCTAAACTCTTGAAAGAAAAGGAAGAGCTCAAAGCTCAACTTAAGTCTATTGAGGAAGATGGAACAGAGGAGCACAATGCAGCTATTAAGCTCAGACAGGAGAATGCTCATTTAAAAGATATAATCGACAAGTATAGAAATGCTTTTAAATTAGAGTCCTTTAAAGACACATGGAAGACTCAATATGACCAAGAAGTAGCTAAGAATACTAAGCTTGAAGATAAGGTTAAAGAGCTCGAGAATGAAATTAAAAACTGGAGAACAGGTGTTATGCACTGGAAGGATCTATATGATGAAAAGGCAGATTATGTAGATGAGCTAGTGAAGGAGGTTAATGGTCTTAGACATCTTAAGAAAGAAAATGTTGAGTTAATGGAGAGAGTTAGTGAGATTGATAGTGATCAAAATGAAGCATATAGAGCTGAGATCTTTACTCTTAAGAATGATATTGCTGTATTGAAGGCAAAATATCAAATCCTTGATCATAATTACCAAGGTTGTACGAAGTATAGAGATGAATATAAGCATCAGCTCAATGCAGCTAATAAAGAGAATGAAAAGCTTAAGGAGCATACAAAGAATCTTAGAGAACAACAGACTTTTCTTTATCAGGAGAATGAAAAGCTAAAGAAAGATATTATTGATTATGTTTATGAAAAGGATGAACAAAAACATCCTATGTATCCTATTCATTGGGGTGGATATGAGCCTGAAAAGTGGAGTACAACAAAGGTTGCTGTTGATGATGCTGTTCAAGCAAAGTTGAGGGAGGTATATGGTATTGAAGAAAAGAAGACTTTTAAGCCTTGGGTAGAAGAGCCTATTGATTGGAAAGGCTCATCAAAGTCAATTCCTAATAAATTTCAAGAACAAGAAAAATGGATTTGCCCTTGTAATGTGTGTAAAATAGAGCGAGGAGAAAAGTAACATGCCTAAAGCAATTTTAGAGTTTGATTTAAACGAGGATCAGTACGAATTTGAACAAGCAGTTAATGCTAGTAAGTATCGTTCTGTTCTTTGGGATCTAGATCAGTTTTTAAGAAATAAAACTAAATATGCTTCCGATGATGCAACAGAGGAGCAAATTGCTGCCTATTATGAGCTTCGAGATGAACTTCACAAGCTGATGGAAGAACATAATATAACACTCGACTAATGAAACCTACTGTTGTTTGGATTACAGGTTTATCAGGTGCTGGTAAGACTACCACTGCTAATGCTTTAAATGAAAAGCTTAAAGCTGAGGGCCGTAGATCTGTAGTAGCTGATGCTGATACTTTAAGATACAATTCAAAAACTCCTATTGGATTTGATATTGAAGGTAGATGGAAAGCTGTTAATACAATGATTTATGTTGTAAGAAATATGATTGAATTTCAAAGAGCTGAGGTTGTTATTGTAGCAAGTATTTCTCCTCTTAAACAAATGAGAGCTTTGGCACGAGATATTTTAACGAAATATTGTAATGCTAGGTTTATTGAAGTCTATATGGATACACCTCTTGAGATATGCGAAGAGAGAGATCCTAAAGGATTATATAAAAAATTTAGAGCAGGTCTTATTAAGGATATGTCTGGAATTGACTCTCCTTATGAAGTACCAGAATGGCCTGATATAAGAATACATCCAAGGTCTACAGCTTATGGTAAAATGACAGTTGAACGAGCTGTAGATATCATCTATAATCAAATACACAATACAACAATACTATGACAAAAAAGACACTACTACCTACTAACGACCTCTATCTTCAATTTACAGATGAGGAGATTCAAGAACTTGGCTGGGAGGCTGGACAGAAGCTTGAAGTTAAACAACACGATGACGGCTCTATAGAACTTCGTCCTTATGTAAAGCTTGAACTAGATATGGAAGAGTGGCCAAGAGAGATTCTTGAGTTGATTGTTAAAGAATCAGTTGAGCAAGATATTTCTGCTAACGACGTTATTACTAATATGATTAAGGAGGGACTTAAATTAGTTGGGCAAAAAACAGATGAAAATTGTTTGGCGAATAATATAGAATATCCTTATGACGATGATACATTGAAGAGTGTTTGTGGTTGTTCTAATAATAATGCAGTTCTTGCTACAGCTTATAATTCAGAATATACTACATCATCCTCAGACATGCTTCCCACAACATCCAATATTAAAGAGCACAATATTTCAAATGAAATTGAATATGTCGATCCTAACTTTACTAATAACGATATTAGTATTGCAAAAGATTTAAACTAGATTATTAGGCATTGTACGCTAATTAATATTATGAAAAAGATACTATTGATAGCCGCATTGCTTATTACAGGATGTACCTATTATACTGAAAAACAATCAGAAGCTCTTAGTCAAAATGTTTATGCTGCTAATGATTCACTTAATAAAGCAAGAGTTGATTTAGCTTATTATTATTCTAATGAAACTACAAGACTTGTCAAACCACCAAAAAAACCAATAGACATTCAACCAATATATCAAGCAGGTGAAGTTATAAAAGATGTGAAATCTGGTGAAAAGACAAGAGTCGTTATTGTTCCGAGTCAGTATAAAGGTGACAAAGTTGTAGTTGTTGATTCAACAGAATATCAGGATTTATTAAAGGTTAAAGCCATTGCAGAACAGTTAAAGAAAGATAATGCAAATCTTGCAAATGCAAAACAGAATACAGATAAGGAATTAATAAAACAAACAGAATATACTAATAAGATGGTAAAAGATTTAAATCATCTACAAGCTGAAATCTATAAAAAGGATCTCGCTATTTTGTGGAGAAATATTATTATTATCAGTTTGACGGCTTTAATTGCAGTTTATATCTATTTGAGAATGAACCGTTTCGTAATATTTTAGTTGAAAATATATAATTTATCCATAAATATTAATATGGATAAATTCATTAAAACAATTTCATCTGTAGTTAATTCAGTTGTAGACTGGATTACTCGCAACCCTAAAACATCTCTAGCCATCTTTATTTTTATAATTGGCTTTATAATCGGTTCTCTTTTTTAAGAGCCAATAATATGTGCAAATATCATATCCCATACTATCACTATGCCTTGTTGTATATCTATAGTCTTTGTTTAGGATTTGGATTGGCTCGTTCTTTATTTTATCATCTAGGGTAAATACCTATAGATGTGGCAGAATATTGTTAATATAGGTCAAACGGTTAGTGCTTTTCTTACGAACGGAAAAGCACCACCTAATACTCCACCAGAGTTGGAGAAACAGATGGAAGATACTAATCATTTATCTTCTAAAAAATTCTTTGTAATTTTTTCAGCTATTATAATGATTGTAGTTATGTTTTTAATGGCAGTAGGATTTCTTTTCCTTATACCAACAGATCACGATATTGTCGTGACGGCATATTCCACTATTTTTACAAAAATAATAGAAATATTTGGTCTCGTAATATCTGTGTATATAGGAGCACAAGGCCTTGTTGATTTAAGATATAATAGTGCATCTAGTGCAAGTATAGAAGGTGATGCTCAAAGCGAAAAAGTTGTTGAAGATAAAAATGTAAATGTTAATGAAACAATATTAACAAATAACGCAAAGGAAGATGATTATAATATTTCGGAGGTAGAGGTATGAAAAACCCGTCACCAAAAGCCCTGGCTCTTATTTTAGAATATGAAGTAGGTGGAGGAAAAGATTATTATGAAAAACATTTAACTAAACCAGAATGGCCTGGTGGTGCGTCTGGGTTTACTTTAGGTATTGGAGTTGATTGTGGTTATTATACACCAACTGAATTAGAAAAAATGTTTTATTTTTTGCCAAAAGATCAATTAGAAATTGTTAAAGGTGCTTCTGGTAAGACGGGTCAAGCTGGTAAAGCTTACACTCAACAACACAAAAATAGTGGTATAGTTGTTACTTGGGATCAAGCCATTGAAATGTTTAATAATTTAATTTGGTCAAAGTTTGCTAGACTCGCAGAAAGAGCATTTCCTAAATTAGATGAACTTTGCGACGATGCTTATGGAGCCATAGTATCACTTGTATTCAATAGAGGATCTTCTTTATCCGGAGACAGTCGTTTAGAAATGCGCAATATCCGTGATCTTATTCCAAAAAAAGATTATAAAGGTATTGCCAAAGAATTACGTAAAATGAAACGTATATGGCAAGGTAAAGGCTTAGACGGTTTATTAGAAAGAAGAGAAGCTGAAGCCAAATTAGTAGAAACCTGTATATGAATTTATCTCAAGTATATACATCTCACGTAAAACACAATCCTATTAATAATTTTTCTTCTTCTTTTGGAGGTATGCCACAAATAGAAAAAGATCCAACAATTATTAAATTAGAAAAGGATGTTATGCTTCAAATGCAGCGTTTAATGCCTAAAGAAGAGATAATTCAACAACCTAAAACATCTGTTAAAACATTATCACCCGAGGAAGCTTTAAAAGAGTTGATTAACCTATCAAAATCTTAGAAAATGTTTAAGTGAATTATTTTGATATAAATGAAAAATTGAAAGAAGAATTGGTTTTAAACCATCAAGCCTTTTTTGCCAAAACAATTTTTTTATCAGCTGGAAATCTTTTACTACCAGAACCTTTTTACGAAACTACTGTATTGTGGGAAAAAAACACGGATACGGAAACCTTGCAAAAGGCTTATAAAATAATAGTAAAACAACAAAAAAAATTGGATGAACAGATGACAGATCCTCTTTTTGAATATAGTTTGGGCCGACCTTCAATGGTTTGGGCGACATTTACACAACCTTTAAGTGATACAAAATACACTATTGATTAAGCCCTTTTCGATATAAGTAAATATAATTCTTGTATGAGTTACGTGCCAGACCCTACTAGTGACAAGTTTATAGAAAAATTAAACTTTTTTGAACAAAGACACAGACCGTTTATTAATTTGATTATTAAACCTCTGTTGACTGTAACTGTATTTTTAGCAATAGGTTATTATACTATGTGGATGTCTACTACATACGTTAAGCAAGATAAATTTGTTGATTATATGAAACAACAAGTTGAATTAGACAAAAAACAAGATGAAATCCTCAAAACTCGCTTTGAAGTTACTCAAAGCAAATTAGAAATTATAATAAACAATCAAACAGCATTTACAGAACAATTAAGAGCTTATAATCAATTACTTGGAGGTTTCCAAAAACAATTGGATAATTTAGATGGTAGAGTGACCTATTTAGAAAGAAGACCTCCAGTGCCGACAAACTAATATTATATGAAATTTGATAAAACTGTTTTTAATATATTAAACGAAATCCATTGTTGGAAAGGATATAAAAAGGTCGGCTTAAAAAAGAAAAACGGCAAAATGGTTAATAATTGCCAAAAAATAAAGAATAAAGATAAATAATTTTATGCCATATAAAATTAAAAAAATAAATGGTGGATATAAAGTTTGCAAAGTAACTGGCAAATGTTTTAGCAAAAAACCACTTTCAAAAGAAAAAGCAAAAGCACAAAGAGCTGCTATTGCTATTCATACACACGAATCTACAAGACCTTCTTTAATAAGTCTTATAGAAGATGTATTGAAATCCTGATAATACCCCTTAAGTATTATCGTGAAAAACAAAAGATTTTGTTATCGTCAAGGAGTTATAATGACCGACGCTCATCCTGTTCTTTTAAAAGGTCAAGTAGTAGAAATTATAGACGAAAGCGAATCTCAATATAAGGTGAGAGTTAATATAAATAGTCCAGTTTTCATTTTAAATAAAAAAGACGTTTTAGTAAATTAAAGTTGATTTTTCCTAATAATATATCATATATTAATTGTATGATTCATATAGCACTAGCAAATATTGAAAGCCAAGTTATTAAAGGCATGGTTCTAGAAGCTCCAGCCAATTCCATTGCTTATGATGAGCAAGACCGACCAGTTTTAATTGAACAAGGCGCTGTATTCAAAGTTGCGCATAACAATCGCATTGGAATCAATAGATATCGCATTAATTTGCTTGATATTAAGACTGGAGAGAAGCGATATCAGATGAATTATGGTATTGGTAAGAATAATAAAGGTAATCCTGTTTGGTCTCGTAGAAAAGATCTAGAGAATCCAGAAGATATTCCTCTTTGTTATTCTTTGAAAACAAAAAATCCTCTTTTTAGAAAAGTTCCAGGAGAAAAAAGATATATCTTTACTAAATTAGATACACCAATAAGATTTTAAATGCCTGGTTAGTTTAATGGTAAAACGGTTGATTTGTAATCATCAAACAAGAGTTCGATTCTCTTACTAGGCTCCATTTTGAAGCGGTATTGGTATAATGACTATTACATGGCTCTTCCAAAGCTGAGACGAGAGTTTGATTCTCTCATACCGCATTCACTAAGTATATATGTGTTGGACCCTCTTGAAGCCGCTATGACTGGGTTAATATTATTGCCTTTTGTAATAATATATAGTTTTATTAAAATATATAACTTTCTAGTTGCTATTAAACGTAAATTCTTTTAATATTCTTTTTTAAATACGTCCTCGTAGTGTAGCGGTTAGCACCAGCCCCTTTCACGGGCTTAGCACGGGTTCGAATCCCGTCGAGGATGCCAAAATTTTTGTTGCATTTTTTGACATCTCAAGCATAATTATATTCATAGCTCTGGTGCTCAACAAGACTAAAGCTAAACATATTAACTCGCTTATAACAAGGAGAACAAATATGACAACAAACAACACATACACACTAGGCAGGGTCATTCCTGCAGCAGGTACTGGTTATAACCAACTTCCAGCCCTGTTTAACGAAAGTTGGTTGACAGATGTCCTTAAGGATTTCGATAAAGCATTTGATGTGCCAAATGCTACCTATCCTTATAACATCGTTGCAGAAACAGATCCCGAGGGCAACCCGCAAACCTTCTATATTGAAGTGGCACTTGCAGGTGTCGGAAAGGATCATATTAACGTCAAAGTTAAAGAGAATAAACTCGTCATTGACGTTAGTAAAGAAGATGAAGAATATGATGAGACTATCATCTTCCATCGCAAAGGAATCAGTCGTCGTAAGGGACAATTGTCCTTCACACTGAAAGATAATGCAGATGTTAAATCTATCTCATCGACATACACAGACGGGCTGCTCCGAGTTAAGGTGCCAGTCGTGAAACCGGAGGTCATCAATATTGACGTAAAGGTTAACTAAAGTTTATTTTAGCCTTGACTTGAGCACCAGAGGCTATAATATATCTTTATACGGAGCGATGCCTGAGTGGTTTAAAGGAGAATTCTACTAAAATTCCGAGGTCTAATACACCTCCGTGGGTTCGAATCCCACTCGCTCTTTTGTTTTAACGCGTCGGTGGCTGAGCGGTCCAAAGCAAGGGTCTGCAAAACCTTACAACCACTGGTTCAAATCCAGTCCGGCGCTCCATATAAGGGGTAAGTATTTGTATGTTTACAAGAATTAAAGACGCTCTTCAAGGCAAAGCTCCTATAACAGCTTCTCGTTCTCCTAAATGGACTGGTGTGAGAGAAAGTCATTTAAAACAACATCCTACTTGTGCAGTTTGTGAAGGTAATGAAAATCTTAATGTACATCATATTAAACCTTTTCATTTGCATCCAGAATTAGAATTAGAACCTACTAATCTTGTAACACTTTGTGAATGTGAAAAACATGGTGTAAATTGCCATTTGCTTATAGGTCATATAGGTAATTTTCATAATATTAATCCTCATGTATTAGAAGATATTCCAATTTGGAACGAGAGATTAAAAGAAAAAAACGATAACCCAGACGTATAGTCATTGCTTTATCAGCTAAAACGTATTAATATAAATAATACGTGATGTAGCCCAATGGTTAAGGCGCCTGGTTTGGGACCAGGAGATTTGAGAGTTCGAGTCTCTCCATCACGATAAAATTTATTCCTCGGTAGCTCAATTGGTAGAGCATGCGACTGTTAATCGCAGGGTTGCTGGATCGTACCCAGCCCGGGGAGCCATTTTTTTAAAGTATTAATGGTTCATCTAAGAGATAAGTAATTAAGAATATATGCAATTATCCCCTACACTTCAATCATTACAAACAAATCCAAATGTTGCTTGGAGTAATTCCTGGTTTAATGTTCAAAATGATCAAAATGTACCACTTTTTGCTGCAGCTGTTTATGATACGAATCAAGCCGGTGCTAATGGTTTTAATTTGATTACTAACACTAATACATTAACAGGTTTATTTAAACAAATAGTAGCTATTACAAATACGGTTTTCTCTGGTATTACAGCTGTAAACGGGACACAGTATAATTCAAATATCTCAATTGGTTCCACTACGTTCCCAGTTGGATTCACTATTAATGGTTCATTTAGTGCAATTAAATTAACTTCTGGTAGTGTTCTTGTATACAACGCATAATTCCTAGATTTTTTTATTACATCCATTATAATAAATGGATGATTGATTATGTAGATGTTATTGTAGGTCTTGCTTGGGGTGACGAAGGCAAAGGTAAAGTATCAAGCGCCTTAGCTAAAGATTATGATATGGTTTGTCGTTGGAATGGCGGACCAAATGCAGGTCATACTGTTTATCTCGATGGTAAAAAATTTAAAACTCATTTGATTCCTTCAGGTATATTTCATAATAAACCATCTATTATTGGTCCAAATTGCGTTATTAATGTTCATAAATTTCAAGATGAAATTTTTTATTTACAAGAAAACGGATTTGATACAAATCTTATAAAGATTCATCCAAATGCACATATTATTACATTGAATCATATTGCATATGACATTGAACATCTCAAACCAAAATTAGGAACTACAGGCCAAGGTATAGCTCCTTGTTATGCAGATAAAGCAAATCGCATTGGGTTAAGAGCAAAAGATATAGATATACTTAAACCTTATATTTGGGACTGTAAATTAGAAGGTAAGATTCTTTGTGAAGGAGCACAGAGTATTTGGCTTGATATTAATTGGGGAGATTATCCTTATGTTACAAGTTCTGAAACCTTTCCTCACAATGCTTGTTCTCTTGGATTTTCACCAAAGAAAATTCGAGATATTATAGGAGTCG
>Ga0114976_10000591_pt1 | contig 22684 bp, 59 predicted proteins | sample S_130805_EF_Meta_FD_87319 | JGI IMG/M metagenome (GOLD analysis project Ga0114976, IMG submission 87319) | Freshwater microbial communities from Lake Simoncouche, Canada to study carbon cycling - S_130805_EF_MetaG | ecosystem: Environmental > Aquatic > Freshwater > Lake | place: Lake... | reverse complement strand
TGTAAAAGATGAATATGTTATTGGTTATGCAGGTAACTTTAGATTTGGAAAGTTTATGCAGTATGCAGTAGAACTCCCTAAAGTACCATCTTGGGCGAAAGGGGATAAGGTTGATGAATTTGTCAACGGTATCTTTATTGCATCAATTAGAAAACAAATTACTGAGATGGCTCTAGAAGAAAAAGAAAAAGACTTTGGATTACTTATTGGATTAAGAGGTCGCATCTTTGAACTAGGAGATAACTATGCAGCAGTTGAAATGTCACGAGGATATAATGCAACTGGTTCAGGGGCAGAGATTGCCATAGGCTCTCTCTATACAACTGAAACTTGGAAAGACCCAATTAAAAGAATAAAAACAGCATTAACTGCATCGGCGGAATTTAATGCTTTTGTTAGATCGCCATTCACCATTGTAGAGGTATAAAATGTTAGAAATTAAAATTACATCAGAGCAAGCAGTAGATATGCAAAATTATTTTGATGAGCATATGGATAAGTGTCACCAAGTTTTAGATTATGATGGAGAAAATCTTCCAGAATATCTTCAAGATGTGGAGATGTATTGTGGTTGCCATGTATGTGAAACCAGAGAAAGTTTGCTTGCGGTCTTTACATGGCTGCGAAAAAATGATATACTAGACCTATATGTAGCCGACTAACAAAGGAATAAAATGCAGGTATTTTTATCTGAACCAAGTTTTAAGAAATCAGCAGAAGTATTAGACACTAAGCGACTCGTCAAGCAACTACTTGAAGGTCGTCAAATTATGAATGTCCTAGCAGGTGAATCAACCAGTAAAGGTTGGGCTAATCATCCTGCTGTTCGTATGTTTGAGGGATATGAGCGTACCCTTTATTCCTATTTAGTTGCTATTCGCAATGAAATGCAGAGTCGTGGGTATAAGTGGGAAAAGAATTGGGCAGTTATCCAAGACTTATATGACCGAAATTTTTCTGGTGAACCACAGAACATGCCATTTTGGATGACAGATGACAAAATGTTTAATAGAGTAATCATTACTCATCGTGGTCGGCTATGGGAAAAAGATCCAATTCATTATGAGCAGTATGCTCCAGAAGGAAAATACTTTATGGACTTCGTATGCTGCCCTGATAAATGCACATATTTTTGGGCTACTCATAACACCCCCCTTATGCATTTAAATTGGGAGAAGGCTTCCTAGTGGCTAGAAAGAGGCAAGCAAGGGTCACTGGAGGAACACCAGCACCATTCGGAGAGGTTATTACTAAATCTGGGTGGTGTAGGGGTCAAGAAACTGAAAAGAACCATGAGGGCTGTAGATTTGAGTTCTATAGTGAAATGACAAATAAAATTTATGTCTGTGACTGTGAATGTCACAAGGGCAGAATAAGATTAATTAAGGAAAAACCATGAATAAGCAAAGAGCAGTAATCGTAGATATTGACGGTACAGTAGCAACTAGAACTAATCGTGATCCATATGATTACTCTAAGGTTCTTGATGATGCTTCTAAGCCAGATGTAGTTGAAGTTGTAGCATCTCTATGGCGTTCTGGACATGCCATTATTTTTGTGTCTGCTCGTGATGATAGTTGTTTTGACGATACTTATGAGTGGCTTAGACTACATTGTCCCCCAACAATGAAACTTTTTATGCGTAAAACAGGTGATATTAGAAGTGATGATATTGTTAAGCGTGAAATTTACGAAACTCATATTAAGCCTGAATGGAATGTAGTATGTGTCCTTGATGATAGACAGCGAGTAGTAGATATGTGGCGGGAAATTGGATTGACCTGCCTACAAGTAGATTATGGAGATTTCTAATGGATTATTTTAATGAACAATTAAATAAGTACGAGTACAAACTTTTGAAAGAAAGAGAATCCCGTAGAGAAGCGTTAGCAGATATGATTAGAATGGCAGAGGAAGCAGGATTGTATGAGGCTGAAGCAGAGTTATACGAAACTATTGATGTAGGGGAAGTAGACTGGAATAAAACTGCTATCCAGAATATGGAATTAAATAGACAGAAAACTGAAGTCATTAATCGTGTGCGTGAGTTGCATAAAGAAGTGGATGCCAATGACAGTGTGTGTGGTGACCCAGATTGTTGTGGGGAATACATTGAAGACTGGACAATGTGCGCTGATTGTTTAAGCGATTATCCATGTCCTACTATCAAGATTATAGATGGTGAAGAATGAGTTATTGGTCATGGATTTTAGCGGTAATTGGTATCACTGGAATATTTTTGGTGGGACAGAAAACAATTCGGGGATGGTTAATATTAGCCTGTAATGAATTTTTATGGATAGGATATGCATTGTCTACTAAACAATATGGCTTTATAGTAATGGCTCTAGCATATATGATTATCTACATTAAATCATACAGAGAGTGGAATCGATCTGTTGAACTTTGACGATCCAAATATGATGCCTAAGATATGTTACATTCCTGAACATGAATTTGTAAAGAATAACACTATCTTATCTTTAATTAATCGAATACAATGGTTAATTGAAAAGCGTTTGGAAAAAGACCCTTTACATAACATAAATGATTTGCTATACTGTATAGAGATAGCGAGAGGAATGAAGAATGATTGAAATTGTAGGCGAAATTAATTTTGTCGGTAAGTTTAATACCGTTGCAGATATTCGTGAGTTTTTAGCAACCCTAGAAAAACACGGGGTAAAAGATGATGCAGCACTTCTTGATGGATATGCAACAATTATCTATAGAGGTGATGTAGAGCCAATTGAATGTGGAGAACATTACCCACACGAAGGCAGATTTTATGACTTCTTAGTCATTACACATGCTCACGAAGTGAGCGAAGACCAGGAAACAACGAAAGGGATATAATGGATATTGAAATTTTAGAAGAAGCAGCAGGACTTGTAGCCCAAAATTTTTATGAATTAAAGACGGGAACTAGAGATATTGCTAAGAACCAACAGGCATTTGATGAAGCACTAGCAGATACTATCTTCATCATCAACAACTTTATGCGGGTATCTAGCAATATTGCTATGACTAGAGAAAGTAAAGATAATCTTGACACGGTTTGAAATGGATAACATTGATCCTTATACATTAGGTAAAGTCCTTGAGTATATCGATTACATGTTAGATGAAGTAAAAGATAAGCATTTCCATGTTTATGAAGAAAAAAGAGGGTTTGAATACTCTCTAAGACAACTATCAGTAAGACTAGAATCGTACCTATATGGTGCACAATTAAAAGCGGGGAACATTAGAAATGAACATTAATACCTATATAGATATACTAATCCTAATAGGAGTATTCTCTAACGCATATGTCAATGTAAAGAGATATATTGTAGATAAGAAGAATAAAGATAAGCATACACATAAGCCTACTGTCACTTTGTGCAATAACAACGGATATGTCAATGTTGAAACATTAGCAAAGGCGAATCCACATTTCAACTTTCATCTAGAGTATAGAAATACTCCATTTGAATAAGGCTTGCAGCCTATTGTTTTATACATATTTTATGCATAATAGTGCATATATGCATAATAAAGAATGACATTAAAATCTAAAGAATTATAGTGTATATTAAATTAGTTTTAGGTGTAATTAAGCACATATTAATTCCAATGTCAACCCTTTTGCTCCACTTTGCTCCACATATTAAAAACCCTTATAAATAAAGGGAATTTGCACCATATGCACCCACATATGCACATAATATTTAAAATGTCAAGTGTATTTGATGCATTTTGGTGCAATATTTTGTGTATATTTGTGGCAGTTTTATGCAACATTTTATGCATACTTTATGCAATACTATGCATAAATGCATATATTATGCATGATATGTGTGGAATTTTGAGGGGGAATTTTAATGTGGTCGTAATACTATTATATAGAGTGTATATAGGTATATAGGATACAAGGGGTCTATTCCTTTGCCCCCCATATTTTTGAAGGTGAATTTTTATTCCCTCGTAATCTTATTTTTAAATATGTGTGATAAATTGAAAAAACATTTAGGCGAAATTTCATTCGCCCGTAATCTATTATTAATTAAATTTATTATATGTCCATACATTTAGGCGAAAATTTGCCTGGATCGTAATGTTATTTTTGATAATTTTATTTTAAGGGCATATGCCCCCTATGGCAACATTCCACAGATGAAAAATAACTTACCTGCATAAACTAAATCATCTTGCTCTAAGGCAAACTTCCAAATAGCATTTACAAGTGGGTGTTTTGATGGTTCTGATACAATCTTATCCTTTGATGAAATAGCATTTTGTGCAAATGTATCCCACCATACCTGTGTGTATGTATTCATAAATACATCATCATCTAATAAGATACTGATAACTTTATCAACTGGTTTATCCTCTAGATACTCATAACCTAAAGGAAAGGTGGGAATTGGCTGTGTACTCATCTTATGAACTCCTAAACTATTTAAAGACTTGGTGACTAACCTGATAGCCTACCAATTCCCCGTCATTTTTTATGACTCTAACATCATACCATAATCAGTCTATGTTTGTCAAGTGCTTATGAGAGAAGATTTTTCCCAAGCAAATCCCAATCAGGTTCAGTTATCAATGTTTCGGGGAAGTAATCAACTAAGCAATTACGCAAGTACTGACATACAGAAGCAATACTATCCCTATCTAATTCCTGTCCATAATTATCTGCCATTACCGCCTTGTATGTGATGTAACTAATCATACTGTCATAGAATAACTTCTGCGCTCTAAAGTCAGAGTTTGCCATAAGGCGAGAGAACTCTGTGTAATTGTAATGGAATGGAACTGCACTCTCAAATGTATCTACGATTTTCTTTTCTATCGGCTTTACTGCCATTTTATTCCTCTATTCAGTTGGTCTACAAGTCTATCACGGATTGCGGATTTCGTCAAGGGTATGGAGTAATGAATTACATTCCGCAGCGATGTGCATATTGTCGTTTACAAAGTCCCCCACCTGATGTAGAAATCCATAGTAGTTAATATAATGCATAACTAATTCATAAAATGCTTCCTGGACCTCTTTCTGCTGTAGGGCTAAGAGTTTAACTACCTCGTGGTAATCAACCCTCTTGTCGCATACAGAGTCTAGAATCCTGTTTAAGGCTTTGTCATCGTGTACTGTTGGCAAGTCGTCTAATCCTTACTAGGGGGTCTGTGGAAGATACCACAATACTAGGGGCTTGAACACCGCCCTCACAGGTACAGTATATCATATGATAGGAACATTGTCCACACAAAATGAAGGCTACTTTATCACCAGCCACAGTAGTCCCATATAGGTCACGAGGCTCACGAACCTTGACCTGCGGGGGAAGAGATGGTTTAATTACTTCTGGCATAAACGCCCATACATCATCCTCTTTATCCCTAACAGTAACTACATCATCAAACTTGGTTCCATTCTTTTCAGCCTCTGACAAAACATTCTTCATAGCCTGTGACATTCTGCCACGCTCACCGACTTCAAATCCTTGTGATCGAAGATATTCTCTTTTAGTCATTGTCTCTCCCAGATTTAACAGACTTACCAAATATGATTGCAGCAGGTAGTCCAATAGCCAACCATATAATAATATACTTAATCATTCCATTCCTCATCATTCTTGATTAGGTCAATAGCATTATCTATTGCCTCAAAGAAATCTTCATCACATACAATGCCGTCAGGGAAGTTATCTTCATTGTAAAGTTCCCACCAGGGATTCTGATGATAGATTTCGTATTCCCGTTCAACTGACCATAGATGTAATAAATCTAATAGTTCTGAATCAGTCTTAGCAAATCGTTCTAGTTCATCTGTATAACGACAGATGTTGATGTCGTGTTCTACCCATTGTCCTGGATTATCTAAATCCTCGGCAGGGATAGAAATGTACATCTCACCATTACGAGCAAGGTGCAGGGTGCGACCTAGATACTCTAATGTAGCCACATCAGTAGATGATGTGCCGTCTACATAAAACTCTGGTAACTGCTTGTCTTCATAAACTGTTTCGTGATAGGTAATCTTTACATCATTCTTAATCTCTACTGTTATCATCTCTATGCTTCCTATGCTCTTCGTGCTTCTCTAATAAATCTAGGGCTACCATAGCCTCTAAAAAGTCATCTTCATCTAACTCAAAGTATTCTACCAGAAACTCCATAGTCCTGTCAAGTTTTTTATCAAAGATAGGGGCTGTATAGAGAAGACCGTGTTTCTTGTAATACCCCCACTTTCCCTCTTTAGGGGTTACAACTATCATTACTCCTGCAATTCTAAGACCGCATTTGATAGTGCTTCAATACGCTCTGCAATCCAATAAGGAACACCTAGAGCAACAAGGTCTTCTGCTTCAATCTCGCCACCCGTAAACTCCGAGCAACCATAAGTCATACAGTTCCAACCACAACCACCACCATCTTCATCGTCCCAAGTGGAGATGTTAGGGAACATTGTCTTCTCACAATAGTCGCAATCCACGACTGTATCTTCTGTCCATTCAATAATCATACGAGTATCCTATCAGTTCTGGGGGGATTTGTCAAGGTTAAGTGGGGAACTTGCAAAGAAATACCATTCAAAAGCCTCATCAATAACATCACATATCTCAAAGACAAGTTTATCAATACCTGACTCATCTTGACCAATATCTATACTGTCTAGATATTTGGCTATACCACTATAAATATTATCCTTTAGTTCATCATACATTAGTCATCTTCCTCATCATCAGAGGGGATATACTGTTCATCAGCATCAATTGAATAGACTTCGCCATACATAGCATAGTCTTCCCACTTCCAACCCTGCTCTTCGGCTTCTACAATATTATCTGCTTCAACCTCATAGTTGAATTCTACTACTACTTTAATGTCATAGGTTGCCATTATTTAGCCATCTCCTCTATCTGCCATTGGTCAAACTTCTGACCCTGTTCATCTTCAATCTCGTGGTAGTCTGGATACCAGCCACCATTTTCATAAATCTCTTCTGCTTCTGCAAGGCTATCTGCTGTGATGTAGCCATACACAATGACTTGATATTCTGCCATTTTATTCCTTTTTCTAGTTGATACGAGTATCCTATCAGAATTGACGGGACTTGTCAAGGGTATTTACAATACATTTAATACAGTAGTAATAGCAGACATATAACCATTCTGCCAAGCCTTATCAAGATCGATTTCCATATACTCACCCGCATTAAGAAGTTCTTCCCAATGCTCTTCATCTTGAACAATTACTTCTTCAAGTACCTTATGCATATGTTTAATTAGTTCATCTTTAGTCATCAATTAACTCCAAATCTTCGTGGTTTAGGAAAAGGCTATTATCTTCGATGTGGAAATAATATCCTTGTGGTAGTAGTTCATTGAACCAATGGTATGCATCTTCTGCTACATTATATAAATCTTCAGGAGCAAAGTCATTTTCCCCCAATTGATTTTTAAGTTCTTTCCAATCTTCAATGTTGATATCCCACCCAAAATAGATAGCAGTTTCAACTAATTGAATATCAAAATTACTTGCACTCATATGTGAGCCATCAATCCAACAGCCCAATTGTTCACCAGTTACATCGCTTAAGTCATATATCTTTTTCATATCTGAATCCTACCACATTTATAGGGCTATGTCAAGGGCAAATTTGAGGCTGATCGTAATCCTTTCGTAATCCTATTTTTAAGAAATAGGCAGGGCATTCGCCCCTGTCCCCCCACCGAAGTGGGGGGACGGGTTTTTATCTATCCCTCATCAACCAACGAATAGGACAAAACTGGTTGCCTATCTACTACGGCTACGATTTTACCAGAACAAGCATTAGCAATACTGTCAGCCCTGTCTTGAGAATGAACCGTGATGTTGAAACTGTTGTCAGGAAATGCTTCATACTCTAACCCCATCTTCATTGCTTCGAACAATGCTGTTTTCATTTGCCCCAAGGTGGGGGATTTGATTGTTACAATCATTAGTAAGCCTCGTTCCAATCACTAACTGAATAGTCTTCACTTTCAATTTCTGCATCTGAACCATAACCCGTTGATACATCAAACGATAGGTCACGAACAACTTCATCAAGGTCTTCACCATAAGGTAATGTGATTGTAAGGTCAAACTCTACACTTACAGTAACATTAACAGAACGACTAAGGTCAATCCCAAGAATACGAGCAATGTCATTAGCGACTTCCTGTTCAATTGTTTCATCTTCAAGTGCGGTGGTTAGGACATTTTTGATGTTGTCTTTATCATTATTGTATTTTGAGATACGACCCTCAAAGTTTGCCAAGCGAGCAAATTGGTTTTCAATCTCTCGTGATGTTAATACTTGGTAGACAGCATTTTCTGCATAACCTGATTTGATTAGTACAATGTTGTCATTTTCTGAATAGCGTTCACGGTAATCAACCTGTGGGTCAATTACAGTTTCAATTGGTGTTACTGTTGCTGGAATTGGAAAATCCATTTTATCTCCTAGTTGTTGGTTGTTGTTTGTAAGTCTAATACTAGCACATCTTCATCTGGATTGTCAAGGCAATTTCCAGAATCCGCCCACCCACAATTTTCACAAGGAATGTCAAGTTTCTCAAAATCTGCGTGTGTTGGTTCGCTTACCCATTGCTCTGTTAGTAGTTCACCATTCTTGAAAACTAAGATACCTGCATAAGCATTAGATTCTTCTGTGATTTCATAGTTGAATTCAAGATTTGGGAAACGCTTCGCCATAGCACGATAAGCATTTTCTGCTGGCGACCAAGCAGTTTGGAAGTACCAGTGGAAGTATGCATCACCATTATTATTATGGTCAATCATAATTTCATCACGCTCTAGGGTGATGTCCCACTTAGTACCCCAGTTACGAACATTCCAATGATACCAGTCCATACCAGTAGCCATTTCGTGTGCGATAGTTTCCATTATGTTTTCAGTAGTTGAGGCTTTAGACATAGTGTCACCCTCAAAGTAAGAATCGGTATCAAGAGGTGACAGGAAGTTCCAGAACACACCCTTAGCATTTTCATCTATGACAGGTTCATTAGTCTTCCAGTCAATGTGGTTTGAGGTATGAGTCTGGTCACAAAAATCTAGAAACTCTACGAGTTCTGCTTCAGTCTTAGCGGATACGATAACTGAATTGAAACACCAGTTTGGCATTTGTTTTCCTTTCGGTTGGTTGTAAGAGATACTCTATCAGATGTTGGGGGATTTGTCAAGGGTTATTCTGAATCTTCTTCTAAAGATTCTACATAGATGTCAAAGCCATCCCAATCATAAGTTACATTATGCATAAGGGGAAGACCGTCCCAATGTTCCCGAATTACCATTTCGTCAATGTCTTCTGCATCTCCATCAAAGTCAATGACAATTGAATCTGATACTGATGCTGTGAAAGTTACTTCATACTGTGGCATTTATTTTCCTTTGGTTGATGTTGGTTGCAAATAGGGAACGAGTTTTTAGTCTGCAGATTTCAACTCTTCAGCGAACTGCATTTAGTTCATCTGCCCTATCTACAAGTACCACTTTACACCATACAAGAGGTTTTGTCAAGAGTATTTTGGGGCAAATTTACCTGGTTTTGTAATGTCGTAATACTTGATTTTTAAGAACCAGGGGCATCCGCCCCCAGATCAGGATTTGTCAAGTGCTTTTCAAAATTAATTGCCCCGAAGGGCAGGGGGTTAAACCCCTGCCACTTCGTTTACGATTGACAACAGACGATTTTTCTCTGCGTTTACAGTTGGGTCAAACCCTGCTGTACCCATAAGAAGACTTTCGTCATTACCACGAGAGGTTCTGAACCAGTCAAGGCGTTCGGTTAGTGCGTTGTATGCACCCCAAGCGTTGCCAGCAATCATTCCGTTAGTGTCACCACCATAGATTTCATCTAGCAATTCGATTTTGTTTTCCCACTTAGTGAAAGCACCCTTTTTATCTTCTTCGGGCTTAGGGTATGCTAAGTCTACAATCTGATTGAATTGTGTTTTAGTCAATTCTTTTTCAATCATAGCCTGTGCAAGTTTGTCAAACTCGTCAAGGTATGCGTTAGCAAGACCAAGTGCTTCACGAGCCTGAGCAACTCTACCGTCAATAGACTGTGTGTGTCGCAACTTGAATGAGTGCTTCGCACCCTTACGGAATACTGCGGTGTGAGTATTCATACAGGTTAGGCGGATAGGGGTAACAGTTGCTTGAACAGCACTAGAACCATCGTGGCTAGTAGAAATTGCAAGATAGTTCTTAACAACATCACGAACACCATTAGGGTCAAGAATTGTTTCACGCTCTAGTGCTAATGCACCGAACACAACACGCCCGTCTTTCAACGAACCTGCAACTTCCCAACGCCCACCGTCAAGTAGGTTGTCACCGAAAGCGAACAATTCTTCATTCTGCAAAGTCTTGTAACGCTGTCCAACAACTGACAAAACATCTGGGTGCTTGTCCTCTGGGTGGTCACGAACAACAAGATAGTTAGACTTCTTGGCTGTGTAATTGTCGGGTAGTGGAATGTCTTCAAGGCGAACATTCCAAGAGTTTAGATTTGCTAGAGATAGCATTTCTGATGTAGTAACCTCATCTTGAAAAACAGTTCCAAGTTGGTGGTATGCAGGTGTACGCAAAGAAGCGTATGAAGCCTGACCGTTGATGATTTCGATTTGGTCGATAGCCATTTTATTTCCTTTCGTTTGTTTGATAAACTAAGCATAGCACATAGGTACGACATTTGTCTAGGGTATTTACCTAAATAAACAAAAAAATTTTGGGGCGAAAATAAAAAAGATCGTAAAAGCACTTGACAAATCAAGTGCGGGGGCATACGCCCAAAATTTGCTGATGTGGCTGGATTCGAACCAGCAACCCTGCGATTAACAGTCGCATGCACTGCCGTTGTGCTACACATCATAAGTACCCCCACAGGGAATTGAACCCTGTCCTTCACGATGAAAGCGTGAGATCCTAACCAATAGACGATGAGGGCTAGAAGCGATTCCAACGGGATTCGAACCCGTACTCTCCGCCGTGACAGGGCGGTGCATTAACCAATTATGCTATGGAACCAAAAATGCGGGGGAACAAGTCCCCCGCACACTGTTACCGTGTTACTTAATGCGAGGTGCTTTACGCAAAGCGGTTAGAGAAACATTGGTAACAAACTTACCGTTCTGACGAGTAACAACTCGCTCAGATGTACCGAAGCGTGTATCCCACTTCTCTAGGTAGTTGAATGTAGGAGCGGTCTTGCGGGCGGTCTTGCGATTTGACTTGGACATTTTATTCCTTTTGTGTAGGTTGGATAGTTCTATCTTACTAAATTATTTAGTTATTGTCAAGAGTAAAAAGGTAGGTAGTTTATCCTTGACATACCTAGGTCAGGTGCAGTAAACTACTTTACAGTAGTCCAACGGTCTTGACCTGCAACATCAAGACGAACACGCAAAGAGCCATTTGCGTTCTTGATAACTTCCTTTACTTCGCCTGTCACATTTGACTTAGCGGTAGTAAATGACTTACCAATTTCTGGGGTCTTTTCTAGAGATACCATTTTGCTTCCTTTCCTTTATTGTTGTTTGTAAGTACTACTTTACACCATAGATAGGGTTTTGTCAAGGGTTTTAGAGGGGAATTTTAATCTTTTTTAATGTCGTAATAGACTTGACAATTACGATCTAAGGGCATGTGCCCCTTTCGGGCGGGAATTAAAACATTCCCAGAATGATTATAAAAAATATGAAAGCAATAACATATCCCATATTAGGACAACTGCTCAAAGCAGTATTCGCAATACATCTCGTCAAGTTCTTCCTGAGAAATGTCTGATGCAAAAATGGGGGTAAAGGCAAGACCTTCTGATAAATCAGTGTATGGGTCATGTAACTCTTCTTCATCATAGGTATCTGCAATACAAGAGCGACAATAAATGTCCCCGTTTCTAGTGTATCCTTCGATGTACCACGCTTTTTTCAATGTCATAAACATACTTTAGCACCTTTTCTTTTATTAGTCAAGTTATTAATAACCTAATTTGTCAAGAATCTCATTGACCATTTTCATCTCATCATTAGTAAGACTGTCAATGACTTCATCATCTAAACTATCTACAAACATTTGAACTACATCTATAGCCATTCTGTTAAATCCCCATCTGAATAGTAGTCTTGCGAATGTCCGTCAAGTTCTGCAATTGCGTCCCATACATCATCTTCGCTAGGGTTATGAATACCCCATTCTGCTAACAACTTGAATACTTCTGTTCCGCCCATTATTGTAACCCTGCTTCCTTTTGTCGGTGTTTCAAAATAATTTTAGCATAGTGTGAACGATAGTTATCTAATTCTTCACTAATACTTGTCCAATCTTCTTCTGTAAATAAATCGGTTTCGATAACTACTAAGTCTTCTGCATCACCATAGTTACCATCTGTTGCAAAATAGTGCTTCATACTAAACCCCCTGCCAAATCATCATACTGTCAAATGAGTAACCATTGACGGTATTTTTAGTAAGGTCAATCTCTACAACTTCATCATAGATACTAGGTGTAGATGTTGGGTCAATAGCATAGATACCATAACCTGTTTCATCAAGTATTTCATTCTGAATAAGATGTGAAATAACCATTCGTGTCCAATAAGATGTGTCACCCTTGCGTGGTTCTGCGTGTCGTATTGCTTGTGCTAAATCTTCTGTCCAGTTATCTGCACCCCAATGTGAATAAAGCACTACTGCACTATCAGTTCCGTCATTGAATACAAAATGAACTCTTGCGCCCATTATTTTCTCTCTTTCGTTTGGTTGATAAGATTATCCTATCACATAGGACTGACATTTGTCTAGGGTTTTTCACCTAAAAGTTTTGCGATTGCATCTGGGTCTGTACCGTTCATAGAGTTGCGAATGTGTTCTTGCACACCGTCAAACTCACGAACAAAGTAATCACCGTCTTCATCAGAAATGCGGAATGTGATTAGGTTGGCGGTATCAACATCTGTATTGTTATTGTACATAACATCAGAGCCAAACATCTTACGACCAAGGAAGTCAATAATTCCCTCGCTTGTGATGTCATTCTGACCAAGACCATACTCATGTGTATCTAACATCTCTGAAATTACTTGCTTTACATCATAAGTGTATTCAATGTGTGCAGTAATTAAGTGTGGGTAGTATGTCATTTCTTTTTCCTCAAGTTCTTCTAGTAGGCGTTTCATGTAACTCATAGTCATAACTTACCATACTTTAAGGTATCTGTCAAGGGTATTTGAGAGGGAATTTGTAATGTCGTAATGACTTGACAAACCAGGGGATCTAGGGCATCCGCCCCCTTTCGGGGGTGGTTAAGAACCACTCAACTTTTCTGCAAGCATTTGTTCATAGTCAATGTAGTCTGCTTCCATTAGTTCATCATTCCAATGCCAGACTTGATGATTAGGGTCGAACGCTACTCCCTGCGACTCAAACAATGTGCGGGTAGTATCAACATCAATCTCAAACTTATCTGTATCTTCATCATACAAAACAACATAGTGATACTGCATTAGATTAACTCATCAATCTCATCACACTGACACCAAGCGTCAAGGTGGTGCTGTTCGATAATTGCCCAAGCAGGTGCAACGGTTGAACCCTTGTAGTAAACACCTTCAGGCATTTCAATTTCCTTGTCGTAGTCCATTTCCCAATAAGCGTCAATGGCTTCAATGCAAGGCTGCACCATAGTTGTCGGGATAGGTGGATAGTGATTACCCTGTAAGTGCCAAGCAATCTGTTGCTCGAAACTAATTTCTGTTTCTGCAATTCCAAGTGCGGTTGTTAGTCCCATTTATTTCTCCGTTCGGTAGGTTGATAAGTTTATCTTAGCATAGAGGTCTGACATTTTTACCACGAAGCCTGATACTCAAAGTAATCAAACTTAGACTTTAGACAACGGTCAATGATTTCAAGTGTATTCTTCAAGTCCTTGAAGTACCATTCGTCATACTGTGTTGAACCAAAGAAGAAACCAATACCCGTTGGCAATAACTCTTCTGCTAAAGAATGGTCTGCGAGAACCTGCTTGCATAAGTCACGAAGATTTTTTAAGTTTTCACGAGTGACAAACATCTTTCGACAATCATCTTCGCCATCTGCAAGATTTTCAACGAACCAAGTGTGAACCTGATTAGCCTTACGCCAATAACCCATAGGGAAGTCAATTTGTAAACCTGCGTGACCTGCTGGGTCTACTGCAACACCAAACTGTGAAACAACTTGTGAGAACAATTCATTCTCTGAACGGTCATAATCTTCTGTGTAGTCCCAACGACTAATGTATTCGCTTGCTGAAAGGTATTGGTCTAATCCCATTTGTAACTCCTTGATTGTTGATGATGTAATCATCTTAGCACATACCACCGACATTTGTCTAGGGTATTTGGACAAAAAAATGTGACTTTTTTAATGTCGTAATGGGCTTGACAAATCAGGATCGGGGGCATCCGCCCCCCGAAGGGGGCGTTGTCAAATCGACATGCCGTTGCGTTTATGACTCAACGCAAACTGTGTGGAAGAATAAAATAGTTTCGGCGGGAATGTAAATTATTGCATCACCGTTTGCAGTTTCAAAAGACAACATACCGTTTTCAATACGGTATCGGTTATCAGGGTGAACATCTACAAACTCATAAGGGTTAGCAAAGTTCTCTGGTTGTTGCTTGTATGTAACAAGTAAATTGGTCTGGAAGTTTTTCATTATTTCATAGCCTTTCGTTCTGTTGGGGTTAGTCCGCCAAAAATACCAAACTCGCAGTTATTTTTGATTGCTTGCTCTAAGCATTTTTCTTTGAAGTCACAAACATTACACATTGACTTTGCGATTGCTTGCTTGGTTGCACTCTCGCTAAAGAATAATTTGTCTGCTTCTTTGATTGTTAGTTCTGTGCAGGGTATCTTCATTAGTATCCAACTTTCTTGTGTTTCATTTTTCGTGTGTATGCTTTTTTATTTTTGTGAGGTGCGGAAGCATTAGAACGGCGAAGTTCTAACCTTGCCCGAAGTTGTTCGGGACTTGCTGGGCTTGGTGTGTATTTCATAGTTCCACCTTATCACATAGGTCTGACAATTCTTGGACTGTTTCGTCAATTTGAGTTTGTAGTTTGTGACGGATTTGATTTTTGCCATAGCCGTAGTCTATTGCATAAGCCATAATGTAGCCCGCAGTTACCCAACCTAAACGGCGGTCTGCGGTTGCAGGGTACTTGATTTTTTCTACCTTGTAGGTGACATTTACCAATTCTTCTACAAGGTCTGCGAGTAGTTTCTTTTCTGACATTTTCTGTCCTTTCGTTGTGCTGATGTAATCATCTTAGCATAGGGGTACGACATTTTTGAGCATTGAATGGTATGTCTTAGGTAAATATTAGGTAAACTTTAGATGAACTTTTAGGGCAATTTTGCGACACACCGTAAATCAATTTGACAAATAGCAGCCAGGGGCATGCGCCCCCCCCCCCCGAGGGGCGGTGGGATTATGAATCCCAACCGAATAGAGAAGCCTCTGCATAACTATCTATGAGATAGTCTAAGTCACCCTCATCTTCATCAGAGCCGAACATAGCGTCCCAACAAGTTCCGCAAGTACCAGTCATAAACCGTTCACGCACATCAGCAGAATAATTAGATAGCACATCTTGAGCATAGCCACCGTTGTTGTAAAGAAACAACTTTTCTGGAGCAATCTGAATAGTAAGAACATCTTCACAGGTAGGGCAAGGTAGTGAAGAAACTGAATAAGCAGATAGGTCTGCGGTCTTGATGATGTTGTTTAGAGTAAACATTTAGTACCTTTCGTTTGATTGATAGTTCCACTATAGCATAACGGTCTGACATTTTTGGGGCAATTTGAGAGTGATTTTTAATGTGTCGTAAATTGACATTTACGAGATCTTGGGGCACATGCCCCCGAAGGGGAGGGATGTCAAGTCCCTAGAATGGTGTTTCCACCTCTTCAAAACTATCCCAATCTGAGAAGTCATCACGCATTTGGTCATAGAAGAAATCAGGGTCACACACAGGACACATTAGCATTTCACACTCGCAAACACCATCAAACATCCAATCTGGAGTTGAGGTCTTGAAAGCGATTGGGGCAGAAGTTTCAAAGTTTGACATTTGAAATCCTTTCGGTTGGGCTGATGTAAACATCATAGCACACAGGTCTGACATTTTTGGAGCAATTTAGGGCTGATTTTTAATCTATCGTAATTTGACTTTTTGTTAGATCTGGGGCATACGCCCCTTTCGGGGTTTTGTCAAATCGACACGCTAGAGAATGAAGAAAAAAATTACTAATGCAATGAATAAGAATGTTAGAATCATTATTCTGCACTACCCCTAAAGATTATCCAGATTAGGGCTTGTGTTGTGCGAGGTGTTAGGTGTAACTTTTTAGCAACATCCACAACTGCTTGTGACATTTCTCGGTATTGTGTTTTGTTAGGTGCATTAGTATCTAGCCCACCTGCATAGCACATCCACACATCTATTGTCACCGCATTTTCATCACCTGCAATAGCACGAGCAAAGGCATTTGTTTTTTGTCCCTTGAGTGCGTCAAAGCCTAGCACCAAAGAATTTTCTGCCATGCGTAGATTATTTTTCAAGCCTGTTGCTAAACCTGTATGAGCAAACTCTAATGCCTGAACAACATTTCTATTCCAACGCTGACGAGGTGAGAATGAAGAAACAACACAAGCACCCATTTCTAGTGTTGCAGATACGCCACGAGCATTTAGAATTCGCACAACATCATGCGCCACTAATTCTGCGTCTGCATACCATTGTGTAGCGATTTCAATTTGTGCAGGTGTTGCCTGTGTTGCGATTTCTAGATAGCGGTTGAAGTAAGTCATTTTTTCTCTTTTCGTTCGTTGGTATGATTACATCATAGCATAGACCACTGACATTTTTGGTTGAATTTGGGGCTGATTTTTAATGTGTCGTAACTTGACAAATTGATCCAGGTGGGCATGCGCCCTCGGGCGTGTCGCCACGCCGTTGGGTTGGTTACATTTTGGATACAATTTTAGTTATGATGTATCCAATGCAGATAAACAACGCCCAAGTTTGAGCGGGGTTTAGTGTGATGTCTTTCATTTTGTCACCGCTTTCAAAAATCTTTCATAGTCAAAGTTAGGGTTGTCATTTTGAAACATCTCTACGAAATCTTCTACAAGTTCAATCATAGTATCGCTAGGGATTACATCAACGAAACTGTTTAGAATTTCTGCGGTTGATACATAGTCTTTGCGTGTCATCATTTTAGTTTTCCTTTCGTGTTGCATTTGCAACGGCTTGAATTTTCTTTGCAGTTTCTTTGCGTTGTTCTTCACGCTCTGCCTGAATGTGTTTTTTGAATTCTTCTAAGTTCATTTTTCCTCCTAGAGTTCTATGTCGAAATTTTTGATGTATTCTGCAATACGGCGAACCGTATCCATTTGTGCATAAGCATAAGTATCTTGCATAGCACTTTCACATTCTGCGTGAGTACCTAAGCAATCACACTTGAAAGCGAATGGGGTGTATCGGTCAAGAATGTTCTTTGCAAGAATTTCCTGAATGTTAGTGTTAGTCATAATGACCACCTTTCGTTTGTTTGTTAGTTTCACTTTACCATAAGGGTCTGACATTTTTGAGCATTTTTAGTACTCAAAAATAAAGTATTCAGAATAACCGTCAAGGTTAGTCATAAGACACACGCAACGGTTACGGCGGAAATCTCGACTATCGAGCCACCATAATTCACCCTCTAGGTCATTCCATTGACCATGCATTGGGACTAGAGTGTTAGGGATAAATGTAGCCATGTTAGCCACCTTTCGTTAGTGTTAGCGTTTATTTGCTGATTTCTCAGGCTCACCGCTAACTTGTTTATGCTTTCAGCATACCATAGGGGTACGACATTTTTTGACACATACACGCTATTTTAGGTAAACATTAGGTGAACAATAATCCACAGAGTTATCCACAGATCAGTGTGTCAAATCGACACGCCGTAAATTTGGTAACAATTTGATAACGATTTTTAATGTCTCGTAAAGAGGTTATCCACAAGTTATCCACAGGCGGCATGCGCCCTCGGGCGTGTCGTGTCAAGTCGACACGCCGTGTGAATTATAACAATTTTGTTACAATTTAGTAACAACTATCGGCGGTACAGTGACTAGCACTGTGTCCAATAGCCTTACCTTTATAGAGGCAATTATCGTGAGGTACATTTGTATTACCCTCACACTGTTTACAGTTATCCATTTTGGATTTCCTTTCTAGTATTCTGATAGGTCTATGGTGGTGTAGCGTGGTGTTGCTTTTATGCTACCGTTCCAATTTACAGTTAGCACCTCGCCACCTACAACGATACCGAAGAATTTATCTTCAACGGTGTGAATGTTGCTTATTAGCACATCTGATTTTTGAGTGACGATAGAGCCACCGATTAGCAAGTTTTTGAATTTATCAAAGTCCATTTTTTTCTCTTTTCTTTAAGTTTATGATTTCATCTTAGCACAAGGGTCTGACATTTTTTATGAGGCTTTTCGTGCCTCATAGTCTGCCCAAAGTTGGGCGCATAGTTCAGGCGTGTAGTTCGCCTGATGATACGCAAAGTGATTAGCGTCCCATTCTTTTTTGAAGAGATAGCGTGAAGCAATTTTCTCTAATGAGAACCCACAACCTAAACAAGTTGTCTTACGAAACATAGTGTCCTTAGCCATAATGACCACCGAACCTTTCATTTGTGTTGAGGTTTATTTGCTGACTTTTGTCAGGCTCACCCTCAACTGCTTTATGATTTCATCTTACACTAGGGGTCTGACATTTTTGGGCATTTTTGCCCCATTTTTGACATTTTTTTGAAAAAGTTTTTCGTTGAGTTTTGCCCATTTTTCTACGGATTTCGTTGTCAAGTCGACACGCCGTAGTTTACCAAAAGTTTACCCAAAATTAATCTATCGTAAAGGTCTGTGGATAACCTGTGGATAACGGCACACGCCCTTTTTTTCGATCTGTCAAGTCGACACACCGAGAAAAAGGATTTATTTTTTCAGATTAGAAAAAAGATAAGCAATGCAACTGCACAAAAAAGCAACACTACTTCTTCACCGTCTTTCGCTTTTTGTTTTTTGCAATTAAGTTTTTGCGAACTCGCAACACAATAACGCCAAGCGTTATTAGTACGAAAGTGCGGGCGGGGATTTGAAAATCTCCAAACCAAGTTGACAAGTCTAACCCTGAATTGCTTGCTTCAAACTTGAACCAAGTGATGTAATTTAAGTCCCACATATTTTTTCTCTTTTCTCTTTAGACTAATTCGAATGAATCGATTTGTGTTGTGATTTGATACTGACCTGCAAGAATTTCCATAGCCTTAGAATGTGAGTGACATTCATACACATAAGTCATTCCGTCAATTACGATTACTAGTGAATTCATTTTATTCCTTTCGTTTGGTTGAAGTTTATTTGCTAGGCTCATCAACTTTCGTTGCTTATTTGCTAGGCTCACCTTCAACGGCTTTATGATTTCATCATACCACAAGGGTCTGACATTTTTTACCAATTAGGCTTTTGACCTTTATGGGTGTTGCAAGTATTTCCTGTACCGCTAGGGATAGCGGTGAAACAGATAACGCAAGCAACCTGAATTGCGTTAGGGGTAGTTAGGGCTAACTCTAGTTCAACCTTATCACCGAATGACATTTCATCTAGGTTGGTGAACCCTGCACCATTTTCATTCATCTCAAAAATTTCTATGTAACCCATTTTATTACCTCTTTCGTTTTGTTCTTATGCTTTCAGCCTACCATAGGGGTCTGACATTTTTTACCATTTCAGAGGTGTTTCTGAAAAAAGTTTTGTAACATTTTGATAACGCTAAGGTGAACATTTGGTGAACAATTTGCGACACGCCGTAAGAGGACTTGACAAAGTTATCCACAGGGGCGTGTGCCCTTTTCGAACAGATGTTCGAATCGGGGGATTTGGTTATCGGTCTTTCAAAATACCAAATGCAATAATGAATAGAGCCAATGGGACAAACATTACAAATTCTGAATTGATAAAGTTATGTAGCATTTTTATTTTCCTTTTCTTAGTTGTTGTGATTTGAAAACAGTGTTGCGATAAAGTGCATTACGATGTAGAAGAACATTTTATTCATCACCTGCTGAGATGATAATCATAATTAGAAGAATTAGAAATACAGATGAGATTGCAACCAAACCAATTTCGAGAGAGTTGCGGTTGAAGAAGTTAGAGATTGAGTGAAACATTTTGTTCCCTTTCGTTTGTTGTTAGTATTACTCTAGCATAGGGGTCTGACATTTTTTGATTAGTCTGCACAGATTATGCAGAGCCAACCATCTTCAATTTCCCAAACCTCTAGAGTGTCGCCACACTCTACACAGTTGCAGTTAGTTACATTAAGTTCCAAGTCATTCATTTTGGACTTCCTTTCGTTGTTCTTATAGTACTAACTTAGCACAGGGGTCTGACATTTTCTGCACGACACGCCGATAAATAATAAAAAACTTTCGGGCAATTTTGTGATCCTCGTAACATAAGTTATACACAGGTTATCCACAGGGCGGGTGCCTTCGAACATATGTTCGAATGTTCGATTTGTCAAGTCGACACGCCGAAAGAATTATAACGATTAGGTAACAATTCTAGTGATGTAGGTAACACCGCTCACCGTTGCTTATTAGTACAGCGTTTAGGCAAGCAGTACCTTTCTTAGTGATACCGCCAAACTCACCGCAGTTAGTTTCTGCCCAACATTGGCACTCACGATTAGTTAGCCCACAGCCTTTGTGTATTTGCACATCTTGCCATTGGCGGAATTCTTCATCACGCTTGATTTGTGCTAAACGCATTTGTTCTTTATGTGCAACAAGTACGGGGGTAGGGTCAGGATAGGTGAATGAATAACCACCGTCTAGAGTTACCTCTAGTACATCATCACCGCCATTAGCGATTAGGTATTCTTCGGCTAGTTCTTGCGTAGAGAATGCAATGTTAGCGTTGCCTTCATAGTCTGATGAGATTAAGTAGATTTTCATTTTCTATCCTTTGTTAGTTTCTTATGTTCTTACAGTAGCACTAGGGTCTGACATTTTTAGTGGTCATACATTTGTGAGATGATAACCGCACCGCCACTACGGAAGAGGTTCACACTATGAATACTTTCTCTAAGTATCCACTTACTCTTAGGGGTTCTATGTGTACCCTCTAGGTGTACCCACTTAGGCGTTACCTTAGTTACGATACCGATACTAAAGTTCCAACCCTTATTGGTTCGAACAATTACCTCTTTACCAATTTCTAATTCTGACATTTTCTTTATCCTTTCTTATTCTGCGATAGTTTCGCAGATTATGCAGATGTTTTCTTCCCATTCTGCAAGTAAGTCACCGCAGGTATCGCAGTGGGTAGTAGTGATGAACTCTAGGTCTAAGTAATCAAGTGACATTTTGTGTCCTTTCGTTTTGTTCTTATGTTACTAGTATGGCATAGGGGTCTGACATTTTTGGGACATTTTGGGTGTTTTTTGAAAGATTTTGGTAACGATTTTGTTATAAATGGGCTATTTCTGTGGATAACCTGTGGACAACATGTGGATAACTGCCTATGGGCGCACTATTGCGATTTTACAACACACATTGGAGTGTGTATCATACATATAAAAATTTTATTAACATTTTGGTGAAAATGACTTTTATATAAAAAAATCAAAAAATGCGGAAAGGGAGCAGCAAATAAAGATAAGTGATCCAGAAAAAATCAAAGTTTGGAGGGGGAACATAAAAAGACACACTACAAGTACTATAAGCAGCACATAGAACAATACTTTGAAAAAAGATTCTTTAGTCATCTATATCTCTATCTACTTCATAATTAAAAATAGCATTAAAAAATGTGAACCAGGTCACAATACTAAATGAAAATATGGATAAAAATCCAATAAAAAATTTACTCTTCATCATCTTCAACTAAAAGGGGGTATGGAGAGAAAGTTTTACCTAATACATGCATATCCTTGATAGCAATAGTATCAACACCTAATTTATCTCCAGATACGACTAATAAATCGTAAATTCTACATAATTGAATATACATAGCAGAATTTAATTGCATCATTTGATCAAATTGTTCATCTGTCATGCTGTATTTCTCTCAACATATTCTTGATGACAATCAATGCAGCATACAACTGCTTTCCACATGCCTACAAACTGAAAACTATATGCTTTCAAAATAAAATTGTCTAAATATCGTTTACAAAATGCACATTGTTGAACTTTACTCACCATTGAGTAATCCTAAAGAAAGGGGGAACTGCGCTTGCGCCAAAGAATATACTGCCTTAGCATACTCTTGAATCTCTACTTGACTATCTTTTGCTAATCTCTGTGATAAGAAATGCATAACTCCATGCAGTGAGGTTGTCCACCTATATCTTACATACATACCATATGCAGGTAAAAATAATCTAGCCTGTTCTGGAGCAACATTCATGGACATAGCCAAATTGTATAATTCTTCGCTTTTCTCAATATGATTAATTAAAGCCCCGCTTAATTCTACACCATTTCCATAGTTAATTGGATCCCCGCTTCCCTGCTTAGAGTTTGCTGGCGCACTGCGCCA
>Ga0114976_10000590_pt1 | contig 22686 bp, 19 predicted proteins | sample S_130805_EF_Meta_FD_87319 | JGI IMG/M metagenome (GOLD analysis project Ga0114976, IMG submission 87319) | Freshwater microbial communities from Lake Simoncouche, Canada to study carbon cycling - S_130805_EF_MetaG | ecosystem: Environmental > Aquatic > Freshwater > Lake | place: Lake... | reverse complement strand
GCCTCGTCTATGAAGATGCAGCCGGAGCGATGCAGCAGCAGGCGCGCGAAGGCCAGGCGCCCGGGCAGCTGGTCGAGGCCGACGCGGTGCAATGCCTCGACCGCCGCCTCGGGCGGGACGGCGTCCGCGCCCTCCGGGTAGGCGATGGCGGCGCGCAGCGTCCCCAGCGGCAGGTAGGGCCGCTGCGGCATGAACATCATGTCCTTGCGCGACGGCGTCTCGATCATGCCGGCACCCCAGGGCCAGAGGCCGCCGCTGGCGCGGAACAGGGTGGATCTCCCTGTGCCGCTCTCGCCCTGGATCAGCACGCGCTCGCCGCAACGGATCTCGGCCGTTGCGTCCTGGATCACCGTGGTGCCGTTGGCGAAGGCCACCTCGAGGTCCTTGAGGACCAGGCGGGTTGCGGGGCGACGGGTGCCTCAGCCGTTCTCGCGGCGATGCTTCTCGATCAGCGCCAGCAGTTCGGGCGGGATTGGCTCCTGCGTGACCTTGTCGAACATCGCGTGCAGCCCGCGCTCGAGCCAGAGGTCGAACGCCGCATCGGCCGACGCAGCAGCGCGGCGGGCGGGCTTTGCGGGCATCGCCGCCGGTGCCTCCTCGCTCGTTGGGTCGTCTGTCACCGGGGCCTCCGAACACGACACCGTGAAGAGATCGTGCGCCGCGCATTATGCCGAAGGACGAGCCGGCAAGGGAAGGAAATCGCCGAGTGCGGCTCGGCTCTTCGACAGGTGGCAGACAGCGTGTTGTGTGGGCGGCGTCGCATGACGACAGAACAAGCCTGGAGCTCGGACGTTGCCCGGGATTCTTTCTGGCCGCGCCCGCAACCCTTGGCCAGCCCCCACGCCGACAGCCCACGCCTACATCATATTGATTTCCCATCCTCGACGCACCGGCCTTCACTCACCGCAGGCGAGGAGTAGCTCATGTCTCCCTATTCGACCGAAGAGTTGCTCGCCGCGCTGCCCTATGCGCGGCGCTACGCTCGTGCGCTCGTCGGCAACCAGGCGGAGGGTGACAGGCTGGTAGCGCGGGCCCTGGCGGCGCCCGTTGTCGGACTCCCGGCGCAGCTGGCGCTGTATGCCGCAATCTCGCGGCTGGCGCCGGGCGCCGTCGGCCAGGGCGCGCTCGGCGCGCTGGACCGCCAGCTCCTGCTGCTGACCGCACTCGAGGAGATGCCCGTCGCCGAGGCAGCCAGCGTTGTCGGGCTCACGGCGGAGGCGGCCGCAGCCCGGCTCGCCGAGGCGCGCGCCTCGCTGAAGGCGGAAGCGGTCGCCGACGTGCTGATCATCGAGGACGAGCCGGTGATCGCGCTCGACCTGCAGCAGCTGGTCGAAGGCTGCGGCCATCGGGTGACCGGCATCGCCTCGAGCGAGGCGGAGGCGATCCGGCTGGCGGCCGAGCGGCACACCGGGCTGATCCTCGCCGACATCAACCTCGGCCGCGGCGGCAACGGCATCGCCGCGGTGCGCCGCATCCTCGAGAACGTCCAGGTGCCGGTGATCTTCGTCACCGCCTATCCGGAGAAGCTGCTGACCGCGGAAGGCATGGAGCCCGCCTTCGTGATCTCGAAGCCCTTCGATCCGATGACGCTCGCCGTGGCGACCTACCAGGCGACGACCGCGGGGCGCGTGCCGCTGAATTGAGAAGGGGGCCTTTCGGCCCCCTTTCGGATCACTCCGGCGGCATCGCCCAGGCGTAGTCCTCGTAGCCCGCGACGTAGTTCATGTTGTTCAGCCCCGGGTTGCGATTGACCAGCTTGCGCGCGAACAGCGGGTGCGTGGTCGAGCGGATCTCATGCTCGACCTCGAACAGCAGCTCATGCGTGTCGGGGTCGATCACCTTGATGAAGCGGTACTGGTGCTGGCTGTCCTCCTGGCTGATCAGGCCGAGCTTGGACAGCTTCGCATGCACGCCGCCGAAATCGACGAGGGCCAGCTGGATGTGGTGGCCGTCATAGGCCGGCTGCTTCGCGTCCGTCTCCTTGAAGGTCAGGTACTGGTCCTTGGCGACCAGCACGTGGGCCACGCCCTTCACCATCTTGGTCGGGCAGCCGACGATCTTCTTGTAGAACTTGGCGATGCCCGGCGCCGCGCCCGGCTTCACGTCGAACTCGACATAGGGGATGCCGAGGCGAACGCGGCCGAAGCGCTCGGCATCCGGCTCATGGACGCGGAAGCGGTTGCCCCAGGGGCAGGTGACCGAGACGTGGTCGTTCATCTCCTGGAAGCCGTATTTGGTGCCGTCGAGCCAGCGCTTCGCGGTCTGCAGCCGGTGCAGCAGGAGCTCGCGGTTCTCCATCACCAGGCCGACGGTGCCGCGCAGGCACTGCGCCTCGCCAGTCGGCAGGTGGAACTGGCTGACGCCGGCATTGGCCCACTGGTTCTCGATGCCGGTCAGCAGATAGGGGTCGCGGGTGAGGCCGAGCGCCGACATGTAGAAGGCGGTCGCGTGCAGAGGGTTCGGCACGCGCAGGTTGACGTGCTGGAGCTCGACCGAGTTGCCGAGGTTCTCGGCGGTGCGGCTCCACGGGCATTCGATCTTGGTCATGCCGTCCATGACGCGTTCTCCCTTCGGTGCGGCGCGCGGCAGCCTTGGCCCGCGCCCCGGATCAGGTGGTGGAGGCTCGCATGGCGACGACCGTTCGTCCAGGGCGGCCGATACCTGCCGCCCGCCCTGGCCGGGCCGTGATCAGTCGGCGAACTGCCCGGCCGCCTGGATGATCGGCCGCCACTTCGCGATGTCGGCCTGCCAGAAGGCGCGGTGGGCGGCGGGGGTCGCCTGCTCGGCCGCAACCGGCGCGGTGCCGAGCTCGGCGAAGCGGGCAACCAGTTTCGGGTCGGCCAGCGCCGCCTGCAGCGCCTTGCTCAGCCGCGCGATGATCTCGGGCGGCGTGCCCTTGGGCCCATAGAGCCCGTGCCACACCGAGACCTCGAAGGCCGGCAGCCCGCCCTCGCGCGAGGTCGGCACGTTCGGAAGCGGCGCCACGCGCTGCGGCGTCGTCACCGAGAAGACCTTGATCGCCCCCGAGTTGATCTGCTCTGTGGTGTTGGTGGTCTGGTCGCACATCAGGTCGATACGGCCGGCGAGCAGTTCCTGCATCGCCGGGGCGGTGCCGCGGAAGGGCACCGTGGTCATCGCCTTGTCGACCGATTTCATCAGCAGCAGGCCAGAGAGATGGCTGGCGGCGCCGATGCCGGCATTGCCGTAGTTCAGCCCGTCGCCCTCCTTCCTGATGATCGCGATCGCCTCGGCCAGCGTGTTCGCCGGGAAGTCCTTCCTGGCGACCAGCGTCATCGGCACCTCGGTGACGAGGCCGATCGTCTCGAAGCCGCCGACCGGGTCGTAGGCGAGCTTGCGGTAGAGCGTCGGCGTGGTCGCCATGCCGATATGGTGCAGCAGCAGGGTGTAGCCGTCCGGCCGCGCCAGGGCGACGCGCTGGGCGCCGATGGTGCCGCCGGCGCCGCCGGCATTCTCGACGATGACGGTCTGGCCGAGGTCGCGGCCCATCGCCTCGGCGACCAGGCGAGCGACGGTGTCGGTCGGGCCGCCGGCGGCGAAGGGCACGATCATCGTGATCGGGCGGGCCGGGTAGGTCTGGGCGCCGGCCGGCAGGGCCAGCGGCACAAGGGCAGCGAGCGCCAGAAGCGCCCGGCGCGTATGCCGAAACATGGGATCCTCCTTGGTTGGCTTCCATCCGTGCAATTTTTGCGGGGCCACGTGCAACGGCCGAGTGGAGCGCCCAGTCGGCCCAAGCGATCCCGCGGTCAACAGGCTTCAACGAAAAGTGCCGCTTTCCCGACGCGGTTCCCCACAGGGGTCTTGAAATGGTCAAGATGGACGCAAGATTACGGCCACTTCATCATAAACAGGAGTCGTCCATGACCGCCTTCTCTCGGCGCGGCCTGCTCTCCGCGGCCGCCGCCTCCACCGCCGCCCTCGCCCTGCCCCGCCTGGCCAATGCCCAGAATGTGCTACCCGACCGTTCCGTGCGGATCATCGTGCCGTACAATGCGGGCGGCATCACCGACCTGATCAGCCGCGGCATGGCGATCGGCCTGCAGCAGGCGCTCGGCCAGTCGGTGGTGGTCGAGAACCGTGCGGGTGCCAACGGCACGGTGGGGACGCTCGCCGCCGCCCGCGCGCCGGCCGACGGCACCACGATCACGATGGGCATCACCGACACCTTCGCGATCAACCGCTCGACCTTCCGCACGCTGCCCTACAGCGATGAGAACGACTTCGTGCCGATCTCGATGGTCACCCGCGTGCCCTTCGCCCTGATGATCGGCTCGCATGTCCGGCAGGTGACCGATTTCCCGAGCTTCGTGCGCGAGGCGAAGAAGGAAGCCGGGAAGTTCTCGCACGCCTCCTGGGGCGTCGGCTCCTCCTCGCACCTGGCCTTCGAGTTCGTGGCCCGCAACCAGGGCTTCGAGAAGCTGCACGTGCCCTTCGCCGCGCAGGCCCCGGGCATGCAGGCGGTCGCCGCTGGCCAGGTCGATTCGATGATGCTGCCGGTCGGTGGCGCCGAGAGCCTGGCGAAGGACGGCCGCGCCCGCATCATCGCGCTGGCGCACCCGCAGCGGATCGAGCTGACGCCGAACGTGCCGACGCTGACCGAGCTCGGCGTGCCGCTTTCGACCGGCCTGTGGCTGGCGCTCTTTGCCCCGGCGCGGACGCCGCCGGCGGTGGTCGCCCGGCTGAACGAGGCGGTGCGCGAGGGCATGAAGAACGAGCAGACCCTCGGCGTGTTCCGCCAGCAGGCCGGCGCGGCCGAGCCCTCGACCCCGCAGGAGCTCGCCGACTTCGTGCGGCGCGAGCGCGAGCAGTGGGCGAAGGTGGTGCGCGAGGCCAACATCACGGTCGAGACGCAGGGCTGAGCCACGCGGGGCGGCGGTGACGCGCCGCCGCCCGGATCGACTACAAACGGAAACGCCCGGGCAGCGATGCCCGGGCGTTCCTGCGTCGGACGGCTGGCGCGGTCAGGCGTCGATCTTGAGGGCAGCGATGAAGGCGCTCTGCGGGATCTCGACCTTGCCGAATTGCCGCATGCGCTTCTTGCCCTCCTTCTGCTTGTCGAGGAGCTTCCGCTTGCGGCTGATGTCACCGCCATAGCATTTGGCGGTCACGTCCTTGGACAGCGCGCTGATCGTCTCGCGCGCGATGACGCGGCCGCCGATCGCCGCCTGGATCGGGATCTTGAAGAGCTGGCGGGGGATCAGCTCCTTCAGCCGCTCGCAGATCTGCCGCCCGCGCCGGTCGGCCTGGCCGCGATGCGCCATGAAGGCGAGCGCGTCGACCGGCTCGGCATTCACCAGGATGCTGATCTTCACGAGGTCGCCGGCCTCGTAGCCATCGACCTGGTAGTCGAAGCTGGCATAGCCGCGGCTGATCGACTTGAGCCGGTCGTAGAAGTCGAACACCACCTCGTTCAGCGGCAGGCGATAGACCGCCATGGCACGGTTGCCGACATAGGTCAGCTCGACCTGCCGGCCACGACGCTCGTTGCAGAGGGTCAGCACCGGGCCGAGATAGTCGTCCGGCACCATGATGGTCGCCTTGATCCAGGGCTCCTGGATCTCCTCGATCACGCTGGGGTCGGGCATGTCGGCGGGGTTGTGGAGCTCGATCTCCTCGCCGTTGGTGCGCTTCAGCTTGTAGACGACCGAGGGCGCCGTCGCGATCAGGTCGAGGCCGAACTCGCGGCTCAGGCGCTCCTGGATGATCTCGAGGTGCAGCAGGCCGAGGAAGCCGCAGCGATAGCCGAGGCCCAGTGCCGCACTGGTTTCCATCTCGTAGTGGAAGCTGGAATCGTTCAGCCGCAGCCTGCCCACCGCCTCGCGCAGCTTCTCGAAGTCGTCGGCATCGACCGGATAGAGGCCGCACCAGACCACGGGGATCGACGGCTTGAAGCCGGGCAGCGCCTCGGTCGCGGGGTCGCGGTCGTCGGTGATGGTGTCGCCGACATTGGTGTCTGCGACCGTCTTGATGGCCGCGGTGACGTAGCCCATCTCGCCGGGACCGAGGCTGTCGGTAGGGACCATCTTCGGGGTGAAGAGGCCGACCTGCTCGACGGTATGGACCGCGCCGTTCGACATCATGCGGATGCGCTGGCCCTTCCGCAGGTGTCCGTCCTTCACCCGCACCAGCACGACGACGCCGAGATAGGCGTCGTACCAGCTGTCGACCAGCAACGCGGTCAGGGTCTTCGACGCGTCACCGGTGGGCGGCGGCAGGCGGGTGACGATCGCCTCCAGCACACCCTCGATGTTCAGCCCGGTCTTGGCGCTGATCTCGACGGCATCCGAGGCGTCGAGGCCGATCACGTCCTCGATCTGCTGCTTCACCCGCGCGGGCTCGGCGGCGGGCAGGTCGATCTTGTTCAGGACCGGGACGATCTCGTGGTTGGCGTCGATCGCCTGGTAGACATTCGCCAGCGTCTGCGCCTCGACCCCCTGGGAGGCATCGACCACCAGCAGGCTGCCCTCGCAGGCCGCCAGGCTCCGGCTGACCTCATAGGCGAAGTCGACATGGCCGGGCGTGTCCATCAGGTTCAGGACATAGGTCTCGCCGTCCTTGGCCTTGTACAGGATGCGGACGGTCTGCGCCTTGATGGTGATGCCGCGCTCGCGCTCGAGCTCCATCGAATCGAGCAGCTGCTCCTTCATCTCCCGCGCCGCGACCGTGCCGGTGGTCTGGATCAGCCGGTCGGCGAGCGTCGACTTCCCATGGTCGATATGGGCGATGATCGAGAAGTTGCGGATGTGGTCGAGCGGGGTATCGGGCATTGGGGGTTCCGATGTCTTGCCCGGGAGATAGGGCAGCCCGCCGATAAATCAAAGCGTTGCCTTCTCGCGCGCCATCAGCGCGCGGGCCAGCGCATCGAACTCGGCGACCGTCAGCGTCTCCGCCCGCCGCTCGCCGGCGATCCCGACGGCGCCGAGCAGCCCCTGCGGATCGCCGAGCGCCTTCAGCGCCCCCCGCAGCATCTTCCGGCGCTGGCCGAAGGCCGCCGCGGTCAGCCGCTCCATCGTCCGGAACAACGCATCGCCCGGGTCCTCCGGATGCGGGACGAAGCCGACCACGGCTGAATACACCTTGGGCGGCGGCGAGAAGGCGCCCGGCGGCAGCCGAAGCAGCAGCGTGCAGCGGCAGCGCCACTGCGACAGCACCGCCAGCCGACCATAGGGCGGCGTGTCCGGCGCAGCGCAGATCCGCTCGGCGACCTCCTGCTGGAACATCAGCGCCATGCCTTCAATGCCAGCGGCCCGGCGCAGCCAGCCGACCAGCAGCGGCGAGGCGACATTGTAGGGCAGGTTCGCGATGATCTTCCGCGGCGCCGGCAGCAGCTCGACCGGATCGACCGTCAGCGCATCCGCCTCGATCACCCTGAGACGCCCGGGATGCGCGGCTTCCAGCTCGGCCAGCGCCGCCACCGCCCGCCGGTCCAGCTCCACCGCCGTGACCGCGGCCGCCGGCGAGGCCAGCAGGGCGCGGGTCAGCCCGCCCGGGCCCGGCCCGACCTCCAGCACCTGCCGCCCAGCGAGATCACCGGCGAGGGCCGCGATCCGCCCGCAAAGCGCCTCATCCAGCAGGAAATGCTGGCCGAGCGACTTCCGCGCATCCAATCCATGCCGCGCGATCGTGTCGCGTAGCGACGGAAGCGCGCCCGCACTCAACTCCGCAGGTCGATCTGCCCGCGCCGGCGCAGGTCGCGCTGCACCTGGCGCGAGGCCGCCTCGACCCGGTCGCGCAGGATCTGGTTCTTGATGTCGTCCGCCGTCACCTCGGCGAGGTTCCGCTGCTCCTTCGAGCAGAGCATCATCACCATCACCCCGTCCGGCGTCAGGATCGGCTGCGACGCCTTGCCCGGCACCAGGCCCGAGACCAGCTGGCGCAACGGCGGCGGGTTCAGCGTCTCCAGCCGGATCGGCCCGGGATCGGGCGAGCGGTCGATGCCGGTGGTCTTGGCCGCCGCCTCGATATCGGCGCAGCTCCTGGCGCTGGCCGAGACCCGCTGCGCCCTCTCCGCCTGGTCGCGCTGCTGCTGCGTCGGATTGGTCGGGTCGAGCTGGCCGTCGAAGGGGAAATAGGCCTGGCGCATGTTGACGATGGTGGCGAAGTCCCGCCCCGCCTCGCGCTTCTGCCGCAGGGTCACGATCTGGAAGCCGCCCGGCACCTTGATCGCGTTGCTCACCGCACCCGGCGGCATGCGGGTGACGATGCTGGCCACCGCCGGCTCCATGTCGTCGGCCTTCACCCAGCCGATATCGCCGCCCTGCAGCGCCGACTGGGCCTGGCTGAACTGGGTGGCGGCGATCGGGAAAGGCGTGCCCTTGCGCAGCTGGCTGACCACCTCGTCGACGAAGCGCTGCACCTCGCGCTCGGCCGAGGGGTCGTCGACCGGGATGAAGATCTCGCCCACCAGGTATTCCGGCTGGCCGGTCCGGGCCTTGGCCAGCCGCAAGCCGTCCGCGACCTCCTCGTCGCTCGGCAGCGCGCTCGGCCCAAGCTGCTGGCGCAGCAGCCGCGACCAGCCGATCTGGGTCCGCAACTGGTCGTAGAGTACCCGCGGTTGCACCCCGACCTGCACCAGCGACTGCCGCAGCGAGCCCGCAGGCAGGTTGTTGCGCCGCTCGAGCTCGCCGACGGCGTCGGCGACATCGGCGTCGGCAACCGGGATGCGCCGCCGCTGCACCTCCTGCAGCCGCAGCTTCTCGTCGACCAGCAGCCGGGTCACCTGGGCTGAAAGCCGATTCAGCGTCTCCTGGTCGACCGGGATGCCGGCGTTCAGCGCGAACAGCCGGGCGCGCCCGACCACGTCGGCGCGCGAGACCACCTCGCCATTCACCACCGCGACGATGCGGTTCAGGTCGGCCGGCTGGGCCGGCGCCGGGGCAGCCGCGGCGGCCGGCTCGGCCGGCGGGCGTTGCGGCCGCTGCGCCGCCGCCGGCAGGGCGGCGAGGGTCAGCGCGGCGAGGAGCGCGGGGGGCGAGAGGCGCAGCATGGCCCCAGGATTAGCCGGCCCGCCCGGCCGAGGCCAGCGGGCGGGCACCTGGAGCAGAGCGCCGAAAGACGGGATCGCCTGAGGGCGTGAATCTGCTCCGACAAGAAAAACCTACAGCGGCGTGCCGAACCTCCGGTTCGGCACGCCGCTGTAGGTCAATGCCCCAGCATATGCGACCCGATCGCCTGGGCATCCGCCCCCGGCCCCGGCGCCTCGTGCACCACCCGGCCGCCATGCATCACGATGATGCGATCGGCGAGCTCCAGGATCTCGTCGAGGTCCTCGGAGACCAGCAGCACGGCGGCGCCGGCATTGCGCGCCGCCATGATCCGGGCCCGGACCTCGGCCACCGCCTTCACGTCGAGGCCGAAGCAGGGGTTGGCGACGATCAGCAGCCGGACCTCGCCATCGAGTTCGCGCGCCAGCACGCAGCGCTGGACATTGCCGCCGGAGAGCACGCCGATCGGCGCCTCGGCCGAGGGCGCGCGGACCCGGTAGGCGCCGATCAGCCGCCGGGCGCGGGCCAGCATGCCGCCGCGGTCGAGCCAGAACCGCTCACCGCCCTGCTCGTCGCGGTCGAAGCCGCGCAGGTTCAGGTTCTCGGCGACGCTCATCCGCGGCACGCAGCCGTTGCGCAGAGGTTCCTCCGGCAGCACCCGCACCCCGTGCTTCTGCGCGAGGCTGCGGCTGCCGTCATAGGGTGCGCCATCGACCAGGACTTCGCCACCGGCGAGCGACCGCTGGCCGCCGAGCACCTCAACCAGCGCCGCCTGGCCGTTGCCGGAGACGCCGGCGATGCCGAGGATCTCGCGCGGGTGGACGGTCAGCGCCTCGATCGAGAGGCCGGGCCGTCCCTGGTCGCCCTCGGTCGTCACGTCGCACAACGCAAGGCGCGGCTCCACGCCGGCGGCGCCGATCCGCTCGGGATCGGCCGGCGCCTGCGGCTCGCCGATCATCATCGCGGTCATGTCGGCGGGCGTGAGGCCGGTGGCAGCGCCGCCGCCGGTCCGGCGGCCGCGGCGCAGCACCGTGACCTCGTCGGCGAATTTCGCCACTTCCTTCAGCTTGTGCGAGATGACGATGGCGGTGATGGCGCCGCCATGCGCCAAGCCGCGCACCAGGCCCAGCATCTCGTCGGCCTCCTGCGGCGTCAGCACGCTGGTCGGCTCGTCCAGCACCAGCAGCCGGCGCTCGAGGTAGAGCTGCTTCAGGATTTCCGTCTTCTGCCGCTCACCGGCGGCCAGCGTGCCGACCTCGGCATCGAGCGGCACCTGGAAGGGCATGCGCTGCATGAAGGCGTCGAGCGCCACGCGCTCGCGCGCCCAGTCGATCACCGCGGGGACGTCGGCGCGCGACATGACCAGGTTCTCGGCGACCGTCATCGCCGGCACCAGCGTGAAGTGCTGGTAGACCATGCCGAGGCCGAGCGCATCGGCATCCGCCGGCCGCGCGATCTCGACCTCGCGGTTGTCGACCAGGAAGCTGCCGCTGTCCGGCCGGTAGTAGCCGAGCAGGCATTTTACGAGTGTCGACTTGCCGGCGCCGTTCTCGCCCAGCAGGAAATGCATCGTGCCCGGGGACACCTTGAGGGACACATCATCCAGCGCGGTGAAGCTGCCGAAGCGCTTCCCGATACCGATCGCCTCGATGCCGATGGCGCGCGTCATGCGAGGCCAGCGAGGAACACGTCGCTGGTCGCGACCGCACCGAAGACGCCGCCCTGCATGGTGACCATCTTCACCGCGGCGTCGTGGTTGCCGCGATCGGTCGCGCCGCAGCAATCCTCGAGCAGCAGGCATTCGAAGCCGCGGTCATTGGCCTCGCGCATGGTGGTGTGGACGCAGACATCCGTCGTGATGCCGGTCAGCACCAGGTTCGTGATGCCGCGGGTGCGCAGGATCAGCTCGAGGTCGGTGGCGCAGAAGCTGCCCTTGCCCGGCTTGTCGATGATGGTCTCGCCCGCAGCCGGCGCGAGTTCCGGGATGATCTCCCAGCCCGGCTCGCCGCGCACCAGGATCTTGCCGCAGGGCCCCGGGTCGCCGATGCCGGCGCCGATCCGCTGCGAACGCCAGCGCTTGTTCGCCGGCAGGTCGGAGAGGTCGGGGCGATGGCCTTCCCGCGTATGGATCACGTGGTAGCCGCGCCGGCGCATCGCCGCCATCACACGCCTGATCGGCTCGATCGGCGCCCGGGTCAGCGAGAGGTCGTAGCCCATGGCATCGACATAGCCGCCCTGGCCGCAGAAATCGGTCTGCATGTCGATGACGATCAGCGCGGTGTTCGCCGGCCGCAGGTCGCCGTCGTAGGGCCAGGGATAGGGGTTGGCGTCGATCATCGCGGTCTCCGTCAACGTCCGATCGAAAGCTCGCCCGGCATGCCGCGCAGCGACCGCCCGGGCCGCACCGTGGCGACCAGGATCGCCAGCGTCACCGCATAGGGCGCGGCGTAGAACAGGTAGTAGCCCCAGGTGATGCCGATGGTCTGCAAGGCGGGCCCGATCGCGCCCGCGGCGCCGAAGATCAGCGCGGCGGTGATGCAGTGCACCGGGTTCCAGCGCGCGAAGACGACCAGCGCGACCGCCATCAGCCCCTGGCCCGAGGAGAGCCCCTCGTTCCACGATCCCGGATAGCAGAGCGACAGGAAGGCGCCGCCGATGCCGGCGAGCGCCGAGCCCGCCGCGGTGGCCAGCAGCCGTGTGCGCTCCACCGGCAGGCCGAGCGCGCGCGCCGCATCCTCGCTCTCGCCGACGATCCGCACCCGCAGCCCGACGCGCGTCGCGCGGAACATCCAGGCCATCGCAAACGCGGCGACGATGCCGAGGACGAAGAGCGGGCTGATCGCCAGCGCATTCTGCCATTGCGGGCTTTCGGCCCACCACCCCAGCGGGATATTCGGCAGCAGCTCGGCGCTCGGCTGCACGTAGGGTTTGCCGAAGAAGAAGGCGAGGCCGGTGCCGGCCAGCATGATGGCGATGCCCATGGCGACATCGTTGACCCGCGCCAGGCCGCAGACCGCGCCATGCACCGCGCCGAGCAGCGCGCCGCAGAGTGCGGCCACCAGCACGCCGAGCCAGGGCGAGCCGCTCTCGTAGCTGATGGCGTAGGCGATCATGGCGCCGAACACCATGACGCCCTCATTGCCCAGGTTGATGCGGCCCGCGCGCTCGGTCAGGCACTCGCCGAGCGAGACCAGCAGGAAGGGCGTGCTGACCCTCAGCGCACCACCCAGCATCGCCACCAGGACGGTCTCGAGCGGCCCCATCAGCCATCGACCCTTCGTGGCTGGAACCAGGCGATGCGGCCCTGCAGCGTCTCGCTGGCGAGGATCGCCACGAAGATGAAACCTTGCAGCACCAGCACCGTCGCATCCGGCAAGTCCATCCGCCGCTGCAGCAGCCCGCCCGCCGCGCCGAGCCCACCCATCAGCACCGCCATCGGGATGATCGCCAGCGCATTCTGCCGCGCGAGGAAGGCGATCAGGATGCCCGACCAGCCATAGCCCGCGAGCAGCGAGGCATTGGCCCGGCCATGCACGGCCGCGACCTCGATCATCCCCGCGATACCGGCAAAGGCGCCGCCCAGGCAGCAGGCCAGGATCATCAGGCGCTTCACCGGCAGGCCCTGCAACTGCGCCGCCCGCATGTTGCCCCCCGTCACGCGCCCGGCGAAGCCGAGGCTCGTGCGCGCCACCAGCACCCAGGTGAAGAGACAGGCGGCGAGCCCGACCGGCAGGCCCCAATGCAGGTCGGTGCCCGGCATGGCGCGCAGCATCAGCGCCTCGTCGAGCCCCCAGGTCGAGGGCTTGTTCAGGCTCGCCGGATCGCGCAGCGGCCCCTCGACCAGGTGGTTGAACAGCGCGATGCCGATATAGGCCAGCACCAGCGAGGCGATGGTCTCGTTCACCCCGCGATAGGCCCGCAGCCAGCCCGAAAGCCCGATCCAGGCCGCGCCCGCCACGGCACCCGCGAGCGCCATCGCCGCCCAGACCAGTGGCGCCGGCCCGCCGAGGATCGGCAGCGCGACCGCGATCGCCGCGAGGCCACCGAGGGCCACCGCCGCCTCGCCACCGATGATGACGAGGCCGAGCCGCGCGGGGATCGCGACGCAGAGCGCGGTCAGCAGCAGCGGCGCCGCGCGCTGCAGCGTGTTCTGCAGCGAGAACCAGGAGCCGAAGGCGCCGCGCCAGACCAGTTCCACGAACTCGACCGGCGAGCGGTCGAGCAGCAGCAGGAAAACCGCGAAGGCCGCGAAGGCCGCCAGCAGCGCCAGCAGCGGCGCGAGCGCCGCCTCGAGCGCGCGGCGCAGCGGATAGGTCGGATCCGCCGGCGCCGCCGCCGGCGCTGCGCCGGCGAGGCCTTCGGCGACCGCGCTCACGCGATCGCGCCGATGACGCCTTCCACCAGCCAGTTGGTCGATTCGAGCTCGATCGCCGTCTCGGTCAGCGACTTGCCCGCGGGCACCACGACATTGCCCTTGTTGTCCCGCAGCGGGCCCTTGAAGGCGGCGAAATTACCCTTGCCGATCTCCGCCCGGACCTTGTCGGAGCGCTCGCGCGCCGCGGCCGGCACGGCGAGGCCGTAGGGCGACATCTTCACGAAGCCCTCGGCCAGGCCGCCGCGGACGAAATTGCCCGGTGCCTTGCCGGCCTGCATCTCCTTGGCGAAGGGCTCGTAGACGTTGATCCACTGCCACTCGGCGCCGGTCAGGTAGCCCTTCGGCGCGAGCCGCGACTGGTTCGCATGGTAGCCGCAGGTGAAGAGCCCGCGCCGCTCGGCGGTCTCGATCACCACCTTCGGCCCGTCGACATGGCAGGTGATGACGTCGCAGCCCTGGTTGGCCAGCGAATTGGTCGCCTCGGCCTCCTTCACCGGCATCGACCATTCGCCGGTGAAGATCACCTGCACGGTGATCGAGGGATCGACCGAACGGGCGCCGAGCAGGAAGCTGTTGACGTTGATCAGCACCTGCGGGATGGGCTTGGCCGCGACGAAGCCGAGCTTCTTGGTCTTCGTCACCTGCGCGGCGGTTACGCCGTTGATGTACTGGCCCATGCCGATATAGCCGAAGTAGCTGCCCGTGTTCATCGGGTGCTTGTCCTTCGTCCAGAGCCCGCCGCAATGGCGGAACTGCACGGCCGGGTATTTCGGCGCCATGCGCAGCATGTAGGGGTCGAAATAGCCGAAGCTCGTCGGATAGATCAGCTTGGCGCCGTCGAGCCGGATCATGCTCTCCATGGTGCGCTCGACATCGGCGGTCTCGGCGACCTTCTCCTCCTCGACCACCTTGATGCCGCGCATCCGCTTCAGCTGCGCGGCCGCCTCGGCATGCGCCTGGTTGTAGCCGAAGTCATCGCGCGGCCCGACATAGATGAAGCCGATGGTGAGGTTCGCCTGCGCCTCGGCCGGGCGGGCGCCGAGCGCCAGCGCCGGCCCGGCCAGCGCGGCGCCCTGCAGCAGCGCGCGGCGGGAGATCGTGTCGCGGACGGTCATGGGCTTCCCCCGTTCTGGGGCGCGGCGGGAGCGCCGGCCTGGTCGCGGATCAGCAACCCATGTGCCAGCCACGGGTGGTTGCCGAAGCGGTTTCCTGCCCAAAAACCCGGCAGCGCGCCGCATTCACCGCCGGCCGAACAGCCGCTCCAGCTCGGCCGGCCCCAGCCGCAGGAAGGTCGGCCGGCCATGGCTGCAAGTGGCCGCCCGCGGCGTCGCCTCCATCTGGCGCAGCAGCGCTGCCATCTCGGGCGCGGTCAGCCGCCGCCCGGCCCTGACCGAGCCATGGCAGGCGAGCCGCGCGATCGCCGCATCCAGTCGGCGCTCCAGCGCGAGCGCCGCGTCGAACTCGGCGATCTCCTCGGCGAGATCCCGCAGCAGCGGCGCGGGGTCGGCCGGCCCCAGCAGCGCCGGCAAGGCGCGCACCAGCACCGCGCCGGGGCCGAAGCCCTCGAGCTCTAGACCCAGCCGCGCCAGCGGCTCGGCGAAGCCCAGCAGCCGCGCGCAATCCGCCGGCGGCAGCTCGACCACCGCCGGCAGCAGCAAAGGTTGCGCGCGCACCCCGCCCTCGACCAACTGGCCGCGCAGCGCTTCATGCGTCAGCCGTTCATGCGCCGCGTGCTGGTCGACCAGCACCAGCGCGCCGTCCGGCGCCTCGGCGAGGATATAGGTCTCAAGCAATTGCCCGAGCGGCCGGCCCAAGGGCTGGTCGGCCGGCGGCGGCTCCGGCGCTGGCTCGGGTGCGAAGCCGAGCGGCAGCGGCGCGGCGGGTGCCGACGGCGGCGGCGCGAGCGCGAGTTGCAATTCGGCGAGGCCCGAACGGGCCGGGACCGGCGCCGGCGGAGGCCTTGACCAGCCCGACCAGCCGCCTGGGCTCGGCCGGTACTGCGTCAGCGCCGGCGAGGGCAGCGCGTGGCCGGCCCCGGCCGCCAGCGACCGCCGCAGCGCCGAGATCAGCAGCCCGCGCACCGCCGGCTCGTCGCGGAAGCGCAGCTCGGTCTTCATCGGGTGGACGTTCACGTCGACCGCCTCGGGCGGCAGGTCGAGGAAGAGCGCGGCGACCGGATGCCGCCCCACCGTGATCAGGTCGCGATAAGCGACCCGCAGGGCGACCCGCAGTACCTGGTCGCGCACCGGCCGGCGGTTCACCACCAGGTGCTGCTCGCCCGCGGTCGCCCGGGTATAGGCCGGCTGCGCCGCCTGGCCCGACAGCACGAGGCCGTCGGCGCCCTCGGCCGCAACCGGCAGCGCCGCGGCCGCGAAATCGGTCCCGAGCAGCGCGGCGATGCGGGCGTCGCGCGCCGCCGGCGGCAGCGCCAGCACCTCGCGCCCATCGGATTGCAGGCGGAACCCGACCTCGGGCCAGGCCAGCGCCAGCCGGCGCACCGCCTCGATCGCCGCCTCGGCCTCGGCGCGCGGGGATTTCAGGAATTTGCGGCGGGCCGGCACGGCGTAAAACAGGTCGCGCATCTCGACGCGCGTGCCCGGCGCACCGGCGGCCGGCTTGACCGCGGCCTTGCGGCCGCCCTCCACGGTCAACCCATGGGCATCACCGCCCGCCGGCCGGGTGGTGATGGTCAGCCGCGCGACCGCGCCGATCGAAGGCAGCGCCTCACCGCGGAAGCCGAGGGTGGCGATGCGGAAGAGCAGCGCCTCCTCCGGCAGCTTCGAGGTGGCGTGGCGCTCGACCGCGAGCTCGAGATCGGCCGGGCCCATACCATGGCCGTCATCCTCGACCAGCACCCGTAGGGTCCCGCCGCCCTCGAGCGTGACGGCGATGCGCGTCGCGCCGGCGTCGAGCGCATTCTCGACCAGCTCCTTCACCACGGCAGCCGGCCGCTCGACCACCTCGCCGGCGGCGATGCGGTTGGCGGTGGTCTCGGGAAGCAGGCGAATCGCCATGGGTGAGTTTAGCCCGGCGCGGGTTGCCGCCGCATCACCCGCCGAGGATCGCCCGCATCAGCCCCTCGGTCGAGCCGTCATGCCGACCGGGCCGCACCTGGCCAGCCTCCAGCTCCGGCAGGATCTCGCCCGCCAGCTGCTTGCCGAGCTCGACGCCCCATTGGTCGAAGGCGTTGATGCCCCAGAGCGCGCCCAGGCAGAACACCTTGTGCTCATACAGCGCGACCAGCTGCCCGAGCGCGAAGGGATCGAGCCGCGGCAGCAGCAGGGTCAGCGTCGGCCGGTCGCCCGGGAAGATCCGGTGCGGCAGCAGCCGCTCGATCTCGGCCGGCGCGGCGCCGGCGGCCGCCATCTCGGCCCGCACCGACGCCTCGTCCTTGCCGCGCATCAGGGCAGCGGCCTGCGCCAGGCCATTGGCCAGCAGCTTGCGGTGGCTGTCGGCGAAGCCGTGGTCGGGGCCGCGCACCAGGATGATGTCGCAGGGCACCGGCGTCGTGCCCTGGTGGATCAGCTGCATGAAGCTGTGCTGGGCATTGGTGCCGGGCTCGCCGAACACCACCGGCCCGGTCTGCCGCCCGACCGGCGCGCCGGCCAGGGTCACCCGCTTGCCGAGCGATTCCATCTCGAGCTGCTGGAGGTGGGCAGGGAAGCGCGCGAGCCGCTCGTCATACGGCAGCACCGCTCGCGTCGGGTAGCCCAGGCCGTTGACGTGCCAGATCTCGGCCAGCGCCATCAGCAGCGGCAGGTTCTCCGCATCCGGCGCCGCCAGGAAATGCCCGTCCATCGCCCGCGCGCCGGCCTGCAGCTGCGCGAAGGCGTCCCAGCCGAGGGCGAGCGCGATGGAGAGCCCGATCGCCGACCACAGCGAGAAGCGGCCGCCGACCCAGTCCGCGAAGGGGAAGACGCGATCGTCCGGGATGCCGAAACCCGCCGTCGCGCGCAGGTTGGTGGACAGCGCCGCGATCGGCAGCACCGCCGCATCGCCGAGCGCCGCGCGCAGCCAGTCGCGCACCAGCGCGGCATTGGCCATCGTCTCCTGCGTCGTGAAGGTCTTCGACGCCACCAGCACCAGCGTCCGGCGCGGGTCGAGCTGCGCCGACAGCGCTGCCCAGGCATGGCCGTCGACATTGGCGAGGTAATGCGCGCGCAGCGGCGCCTCGGCCGTCCACAGGGCGCGCGTCGCCATGGCCGGGCCGAGGTCGGAGCCGCCGATGCCGATATTGACCACGTCGGTGAAGCGCTCGCCCGAAGGGCTCAGCAGCCGGCCTTCATGCACCGCGGTGCAGAAGTCGCGCATGCGGGCCAGCGTCGCGGCCACCTCCCCGCCGACCGGCTTGCCGACCGCCTGGAACCCGGCCTCCGGCAGCGCGCGCAGCGCCATGTGGAGCACGGCGCGACGCTCGGTCTCGTTCACAGCCTGGCCGCCTGCCATGGCGGCACGGCGACCGGCGACATCCCGCGCGGCGGCGAGCCGCAGCAGCGCGGCCAGCACCGGCTCGGTCAGCGAGGTCTTCGAGTAGTCGAGCAGGATGCCGTCGGCGCGCGCCGAGAAGCGCGCGAAGCGACCGGGATCGGCGGCGAAGAGCGGGCGGATGCTGGCGGGCGCGCTGCCATCCGGCCGGGACTGCGCGGCGAGCGCCGCAAGCGCAGCCCAGGCTTCCTTGCTGGCCTGACCGGTCATTCCCGCTTGCGCCGCCATCGGCCGTCCCCCTCCGCCCAGCGGCTTAAGCCGCCGGCCCCGGCGACGCAACAGCGGCGCGGCGCCGCTGCAGCGGTGGATCAGCCGTCAGAGGCCGGCGGGCTGCCCCGCCACCACCACCGCAAGTTGCTCGGGCTTCAGCAGCCGCGCCGCCACTGCCGCCAGCCGGTCGCGCGACAGCGCCGCAAGCCGCGCCGGCCGCTGCGCCAGCCAATCGACGGGACGGCCGATCTGCCGGAGCGTCAGCAGCGTATCCGCGATCCGCCGGCTGTCGGTGAACTGCAGCGGCATCGAGCCGGTGAGGTAGGCAATCGCATCGGCGCGCTCTTCCGCCGTCGGGCCCTCGGCTGCCATCTTCGCCCATTGCGCGCGGGTGACCTGCAGCGTCTCGGCGACGCGGGCATTCTCGGTCGCGACCGAGCCGACGATGGTGCCCTCGCCGAACATCAGGTCGAGCCCGGCGCCGATCCCATACGCCAAGCCACGCTCCTCCCGCACCGCCTGCATCAGGCGGGAGGAGAAGCCGCCGCCGGCCAGGATCCGCAGCACCACCTGCGCCGCCTCCCAGTCCGGATCGGCGGCGGCGAGGCCCTGCTGGCCGAACAGCACCGCCGATTGCGGCGAGGCGACGTCGATCACCTGCTGGCCGAAGGCGCGGAAGGCCGGCAGCTTCGCAACCGCCGGCGGCGCCCCGGCCGGGAAGCCGGCGAAAAGCTGCGGCAGCAGCGCGGCAAGCTGCGCCGGCGTGATGTCGCCGGCGGCCGCCACCAGCAGCCCGTCATGGCGGAACTGGCGGGCGAGCGCGGCGCGCACCGCATCCACGGGCAGCGCGGCGAGACTCTCCGGCGTGCCGTTCACCGGCCGGCCGGCGGGATGGTTCGGATAGGCCGCCGACCAGAAGGCCCGGCTGGCCTGGCCGCGCGGGGTCTCGAGCGCGCGGCGGGCGCCGGCGACGCCGCGGGCGCGCACCCGCTCCACTGCCTCGCGGTCGAAGCGCGGCTCGCGCATGGCGAGTCGGGCGAGCCGCACGGCATCCGGCACCGCCTCGGTCAGCGCGCGGAAGCCGCCCTCGAAGCTGTCGCGGTCGGCGCCGAAGGAAAGCCCGATCGCCTGGTCGCGCAGCGCATCGGCGAAGTCGGTGGCAGGCAGGTTGCCCGCGCCCTCGCTCAGCATGGCGGCGGCGAAGGCGGCCGCCCCTTCCTCGCCCGCGGGGTCGAGCGCGGCACCGCCCTCCCAGGACCAGGCGATGGAGACGACCGGGACCGCATGGTCCTCGACCAGCCAGGCCGAGATGCCGTCGGCCGCGACCTGCTGGATCGGGAGCGAGAAGCCCGTCGGCGCCGAGCCGCTCATGCCCGGTCGCGCCTCGGCGCGGGCGCGCCCTCGGGCAGCAGCCAGCCGGTCGTCGCCGGCGCACCGCCGAGCGTCGCGCGGGCGGCGGCCGTCGCCTCGGCCAGCGTGACCGCGCGCAGATGGCGCGGCCAGAACTCCACCGTCTCGAGCGGCAGGCCGGAGGCGAGCGCGGTCCCCAGCATCCGCGGCGCGGCGCCGATGCCATCGAGCGACATCAGCGCGCCGGCCGTCATCTGCCGGATCGAACGGGCGAGCTCGGCCTCGCTCGGGCCGTCCTGCAGCAGGGCAGCGACGGCGGCATCCACCGCGGCTTCCAGCTTCTCCGGCTCGACGCCCGGGCGGGCGGTGGCGGAGAGGGTGAAGGCGCCGACGCCGACCGACTCGCTGTCGAAGGAACAGCCGGCCGAGGTCGCCAGGCCGGTCTCGACCAGCGCCTTGTGCAGGCGGCTGCCCTGGCCGCCGCCGAGCAGATGGGCGACTGCCTCGAGCGCCCAGGCGGCGCGCGGGTCGCCCCAGGTCAGGCTCGGCGCCATGGCCGAGCGGATGAAACTCGCCTCCCGCACCACCGGATCGCGCCGGACGATGCGCGCCTCGGCCGGCTTGTCGGCGGGCGGTGGGCGGTTGCGCGGCGTCACGGCGCGGGCCGGGATGCGGGCGTAGTGCTCATCCACCAGGTCGCGCAGCCGCGCCTCGGTGACGTCGCCGGCGACCACCAGCACGGCATTCCCCGGCGCATAGCGCTGGGCATAGAACTGCATCAGGTCGTCGCGGGTGATGGCGCGGATCTCGTCCTCCCAGCCGATGATCGGCCGGCCCCGCCAGAACTGCGCGCCGAAGAGCGCGGCCTCGAAGGCCTCCCAGAACCGGGCGCGCGGGTTGCTGTCGGTGCGCTGGCGGCGCTCCTCGAGGATGACGGCGCGCTCCGGCTCGACCGTATCGGGCGGGACCAGCGGGCCGGCGAAGCGATCGGCCTCCATGCGCATGACCAGCGGCAGGCGGGAGGCCTCGACGGTCTGGTGGTACGCCGTGACGTCGCGCGAGGTGAAGGCGTTGTCCTGCCCGCCCTCGCGCGCCACCACCAGGCTGAAGGCGCCCGGCGCGACATTGGCGCTGCCCTTGAACATCATGTGCTCGAGGAAGTGGGCGGTGCCGGACTTGCCGGGCGGGTCCTCACCGCCACCCGCGGCATAGAACAGGTAGTGCCCGACCACCGGCACGCGGCGGCTCTCGGCCAGCACGACGCGGAGGCCGTTCGGCAGGGTCCAGGTGACCGCGCCGAAGAGCGGCTTGTCGGTCGCGGCGGGCGCCGGCTGCGCGGCGACCAGGCTGGGGGTGGCCAGCGCGGCCGGCAGGGCGGCGGCGGCGGCGAGGGCGGTGCGGCGGGTCACGGGAGGCATGAAGCACATCTGGGCCACCTCGGCCCATGCGCAAAGTGCCGATGCGGTGCCGAAACCGGGTGAATCGTGACGAATTGCAAGCGCGGTATTCTTTTCAGATCAGATTCACGCCTCCGGGCGGTTCGGCGCATGCGCCGAACCCCTGCGGCGATCTGATCTGGTCAGAAGATGCTCTCCCAGAGCCGGCGGACCGGGTTCTGGCTCTGCGTGCGCTGGATGATCGGCGTCTCGCCTTCCGACGTGTCGCGCCCGAGGGCGGCGTTCTCGCGCAGCCGGGCGGCCTCGCGCTGGCTGTCGACCGCGATGCCCGGCGGGTCGGGCTGGCGCCAGAAGATCAGCCGGTCGGTCAGGCCGCGGTTGGGCTGGTCGAGACGCAGGCTCTCCTGGTCCACCCGCTGGCGGATGTCGGGGCTGGTCGGGCGGCCGGCCTGGGCAACCAGCGCGTTCTCGGCGGAAGACGGCCGGCCGGCGCGGCCGGCGCGTGGGGCCAGCGCCTGGGTCGGCACCAGCGCCGATTCCGCCGCCTGGCGGGGGGTCAGCTCGTTCGGCCGCGGCGCGCCGGGGCGCGGCACCGGCAGGTCGTTGAGCGAGGGCGGCATCGAGAGCGGCGCGCGCGTCGTCACCTGGAACTCGTCCGGCGCGTCGCGCGTGAAGCCGAAGGTGCGCTGGGTCTCGGCGCCGCAGGCAGCGAGCGCCAAGGCGGCGAGCACGGGCAGCAGGGGGGCACGCAGGCTCATGGGGCGGAATCCTTAGGCCCGGCGGGCCGACGGAACAAGGCGTCCGCGAGCAGCACGGCGACGCCGCAGACGATGGCCGCATCGGCGACGTTGAAGACGTACCAGTCCCAGCCCCAGGCATGGGCGCGGATGAAGTCGACCACGGCACCGAAGCGCAGGCGGTCGATGACGTTGCCGATGGCGCCGCCGATGATGGCGCCGAGCGCCAATGCAACCGTGCGGGTCTCGGCGCGGGCCATCCAGCGCAGCAGGAAACCGGCGATGCCGGCGGCGAGCAGCGCCAGCAGCAGGTGGTTCATCGCCCCGTCGCCCGAGAGCAGGCCGAAGGTGACGCCGCGGTTCCAGACCATGGTGAGGTCGAGGCCGAGGGGCCCGGCCTCGAAGACCGGAACGTTGCCGAGCAGCGGCAGGTTCAGGTCGTAGAGGATCCACCACTTGCTCGCCTGGTCGACGAGCAGGAGGAGGATCGCCAGCGGCAGGCCCTGGCGGAGCCGGCTTGCAGTGCTGGCGGGGGCGGTGGCGACGGCGGTGCTCATGCGGCCTCGACCACGGCCTCGCAGCGGCGGCAGAGGGTGGGGTGGGCGGCGGAGGCGCCGACCTCAGGCAGGACGCGCCAGCAGCGGTCGCACTTGGTGCCGGGTGCGACCGTGGGCTCGTTCGACGTCTGCGCGCCCCGCAGAAGCTCGACCTGAGAGACGATCAACACCTCCGCCCACTCATCTGCGGAGAGATGGTCAGCCGGATCGCCCTCCCCGAATACAAGCTGCATCTTCGCCTGCAGGGACGAACCGATCGTCCCTTCACGGCGCATGTCTTCAAGACCGGCCGTGACGGTACGACGGTACGTGCGGATCGCATTCCAGCGTTCCGCCAGCCCGGTGTCCTTCCACCCCGCCGGTACGAACTGGAAGTCGACCAGGTGCACGCTGCCATCCTCGGACGGGAAGCGCGCCAGCCAGGCCTCCTCGGCCGTGAAGACCAGCGCCGGCGCCAGCCAGGTGCAGAGGCACCGATGCAGCACATCCAGCACCGTGCGCGCGCTGCGGCGCCGGTGGCTGTCCGGCCCGTCGCAGTAGAGCGCGTCCTTGCGGATATCGAAGTAGAAGGCG
>Ga0114976_10000587_pt1 | contig 22780 bp, 38 predicted proteins | sample S_130805_EF_Meta_FD_87319 | JGI IMG/M metagenome (GOLD analysis project Ga0114976, IMG submission 87319) | Freshwater microbial communities from Lake Simoncouche, Canada to study carbon cycling - S_130805_EF_MetaG | ecosystem: Environmental > Aquatic > Freshwater > Lake | place: Lake... | reverse complement strand
CTTCTTACGTTTGTTATCTACTACGCATTGTTGGCCATAAGTTGGCACTACCGGAATATATTTACCAGCCCAAGTGCCTTCTTCAAGCACTTCCATAGCGGTAACTTTGCACCACTTAATTTGCTTTTTAAAAGTTTTACGGCGGCTGACTTCATATACGCCGGCCAATTCCATTGCTTCTTTATTAGGCAATTCATCTTCATAAGCAGTAGTGCCGTCAGATAAAAGAACTAAATAAGTGCTGATAATTCGGGTATAAAAATATTCTGCAATACGAATATCATGCTTTGTTACCCATTCGCTATTGCTATCACCGGTGCCACGGGCAGAAAAGCTACCGCCATCATCGGCATCCGGGTACATTTTTCTAAAGTTTTCTTTAGCCATTACTACGGTAATTAGGCATTTTTCAGCATCGGAACCATCGGGCGCGGTTGAATTAGGGTCGAAATATACGGTAAATGGATTGTCAATTGGTTTGATGTAAATTTCTTGATCAAATGAATCAGGGCGTACATAGTCAGTAGTTACACGCCAATATCCCCATCCCATGCGTACTGCAAAGTCAAAAGCGGTGTCATAAGCATGGTCAGCATTGGAATTGACTTCAACGTGACGGCAAATACCAGTAATGATTTGCGCCATCTTGGCATCGGTTTCATTGTTCATCCCCTGGCATTTAATACGTGGACGTTGTTGGCGTTGTTGATTGGTAATTTGGCGGCAATACGCATCAACTTTATTGATGGTTAGGCATGGCCTGGCTTCTAAGTTACGGCTATTTTGAATTTCTACTGGCCATTGATCACCAGCGGCAAACTTTACGTCATCTAGGGCTTCTGCACGATTAGTCGTATCTGCTTCGGCCGCCTGACGTAAGAATTCAATTGCTTCGGTAATTCGGGAATCCCCGTCTGTGTCACCGTAATATTTTTTTTCTTCGTAGTAATCAGCCATATTTATCCCATCCAGCTTGCTGGTGCCCGTTGATTAGCCCTTTGTGGTGGGGCTTTTCTAGGCTCATTAATCATTAAACCAATGTACCGAAACGCATCGGCCCCGTGCGAATATTCATCATGCAATGGTTTTGCGCTGAACATTTTCGTATCGGGATCAACGTCATAGCGATAGTGTCTTAAGCATTGTAAGCCTTCTTCAGTATTTTGCCTATCAAAATAGCATTTACTAAAGATTGTTCTAGCGGCATTAATACTGTCATTTACTGGAACACGGTCAAGGATTTGTACCTTCATTCCGGTAGCCCTGACAATTTCTTCAATGGATTTACCGGTGCCTAATGATTTGGCTTTGGCATCATGCGGTAGCCATATTGTGTCATATACATAACCAAACGATTGAAGCTTGGCTAGGTAATAACTCATGGTTTGCTGGCTATCTTCAAAATAACGTAACAATCTTGTTTCCTGGCCTATGAACTGCAAAATCCAGCAAGCAGTCTGATCGGCCCATCCAAGGTCAAATACTGCATGAACTGGTTTGGTGGCATCGTATGGCACATTGCATATACGGCCTTCTAAATCAGCCATAGTGACTTCTTTAGCAAAGATGGCACCATTCACCGTCTGACGTGGAATTCCTTCCCAAACGTTGTTATAAGCTTCTATATCGCGCCCTTTTAACGCCCTACGTTCTAAATCTAATACTTCAGGGAAATAAGGGTTATCTGACCAATTTATTTTTTGAATTACTGAATTTTCAGGTGGATTTATTACAAACCGCTTCCAAGTTTCATCGGTAGGCAGTTCAGGGTTAAAGCTAATCCATATTTCGCTATCGGCTTTACGGATGGTTGGCACTAGGACGTTCCAGCTATTAGGGCTTACAGATTGGGCTTCTTCCACCCAGCAAATATCTATGCCTTCAATAGATTTAACATTATTGGTATTGTTTTTTACGCCTACAAATATGAATTCTGTGCCATTTGTGCCACGTAATGACCTATCAGTAATTTCATAATGGGCTTCTATTCCAAGGGCAAATATCTGATCACATAGCAATTTATGAACAGAATCTTTAATACTGGTTTGAAATTCACGGGCGCATAGTACGCGTATGGTTTGTTCGCACCCTTTAAGAAGTAATGCCCTAGCTATATTCCATGATTTTGAACCGCCACGCCCACCATAAAGAACTCTATAACGTGCCTTTTCAGGAACAAATAAACATTTAAGCTTTGCCGGGAACCGTGCTTTGGCTTTAGCTTCCTGAATCGTTGTCATGCTTTGGTTCTTCAAAAACTAATGTAAAGCCAGGTTTTAGTTCTGCGCCACCAGGGCCGCTAATTTCTTGTTTAACCCGTTCAGAATACTTACCAGGAAACCGTGCCGCCATAGAACGTGACCATAGACTAGGGTTTAATCGTTCCCCATCCTTGTATTCAAGCATATGGGATTGGGCTTGATCTTCCCACCACGCCTGGCTTAAAGCTTGGGCATCTTCCAAGGCATGACAAAATTCTTCATGGGAATCACGCCATCTGCATAAAGTTCTATATGAAACATTGAGTTGCGCTGACATTTGTTCAAAAGATTTACCCAGCATACCAAGTTCAATGACCTTATCGCAATAAGATGGGTCATATTCAGTTGGACGGCCTACTGGGTTCTTTTGTTCTTCACTCATTTAATGTTGAATCGCTATTAGCTTCTGCCGCATCTACATCAGCCGCAGTTTGTGGATTATCTTCTACTGAATAGACGGCATTAGTTAATTCTGTTGGAACGCCAGGTTGGTTCACAATAGCGTTAATATCCGCTTCCAGTTCTTGGGTTGTTTGGGGAATTGGGTATGGTACGTATATGTTTAAATCAGCCATTATGCGGTTTCCGCTTCTTCAGCTTTTTTTACAATTGTAATATCGTCAGGGTTTACCTGGGGTTGTTGCGCCAAGAATTGTTCATTAGCCATAGCTAACAATTTGTTATGCAATCCTTCTACTACTTCCATTGGTAGCTTTTTAAGGCCAGCAAGGATAAGTTGTGCTTCTTGAATGGTCATATCGCCAAAATTAATGTTCATTTTTTACCTTTCGTTGTTGATTTTTTTGCCGCTTCACGTTTTACTGCATATGCAATAGCAACGGCTTGCTTTACTGGCTTGCCGCCCTCTTTAATTTCAGTCTTAATGTTTTCTTTAAATGCTTTAGCACTTGTTGATTTTTTTAATGGCATAGTGGTCTTTCGTGTTGTGGTTTTTTTAATTTGGGGCCGTTTTTTGGGTTTTTCAATAGGAAATGATGGCTCAACTGCTTTAGGTTTAAGTTTTAACCATTCTATTAGCCGCTTAAACATTAGCAATTCCAGTTCTTCAAGCTTGCTTTAGCGCGTTCTGCTGGGCCTTTGGCTTTTTTAACTACGCCTTCCATCCTGGCACAAAAAGAAGCTTTACGTCCTTTATCTTTTTCTGTCTTGGGATTTGGGGCTGGCGGCTTTAAATTGGCATCGTTCTTGCGGTTGTATTCAGCACGGCCTTTAGCAGTCATACCGGCACCCTTGTCGGTAGGGTTGTATGTTTTATCTTTGCCGGTAGTCTTATGGGCAATAGGCTTATCGTGTTTTTTGGTAGCCATGATTACTTTTTCTTTGCAGTTTTGGCAGATTCTTTAAATGCTTTGGCAGTTGGTGCGCCTTTGCTACCAGGTGTACGCATACGTTCTACTGGCTTGCCTTCAGCCTTTTGACGTTCAATCCGTTCCTGTTTTTTATGGATATTGGCATATAAGCCAGGTTTAGTTGCCATTTGGTTGTTCCTTATCAGTTACAAAACATACATCTTGCCATGACATTATCAGATAACGTTCGTTGTTAGTAAAGTATTCTTGATATTTTAGGTATTCATCGTTACCCATATTGCCAAATCTGACATATTGGCCTACTTCTATTGGCATATCTTGGCGGCGGCCATTGACCTTCTTACCAGGCCCTACGGCTATTACCGTACCCATGTTGTCCACCTCTTTGTTATCCACAATGATGACGGAACTTAAAATGCGTTTATCCGGGCGAACAATTATCTTGTCACCCAGGGGTTTTAATATAAAATCTGTATCAGCCATTGCAACTACTCCGATTGGTTGTATTTGGTTAGAAAACCCCTAGTTTCCTTCACGTGCTAGGGGTTTTCGCTTTATTCTACGTTGTCGTTCTGACTGTTGTTAAACCTAAATGGTGTTCCAACGTCATCAATACTGCTTTTAACCATGTTATTTGATACTGGTTTAGCTAAAATAGCATCTGCGACTGGTGTTGCCGTTTTAGGCATAGGTTTAGCTTTTCTGCCAGTACGTTCCAAATATTCTTCCATTTTCACTAAATCAAGCAAATCCATAGATTTGCCACCTTTTGGGTTTAGATCAGCGGTAAATGGCATAATTAATCGCACATATCTTCAGATTTATAGGCATCACGGGTATGCGTATAGCAAATACCAGCGGTACGGCCTGTGTTGAACTGGTTGTCAGCACCGGTCATATCTTCTTTGCCCATTGCTACGCCGTTAACAATCTTACCGTGACGTTCGCCAGTAGAATCGCTAGAATCAACGCCTTTTGGGGAAGTTGCGCCAGTTGTTGAAGGTACGCCCTTCATTGAATCCATTTTGCCCATGATTAGTTCTCCTATGTGATGGGGTAATACAAACTACATTTTCGTCTATTTTACTACCTTGTCAATTATTTTTTGGTTTTATCTTGATCTTCCATCATCAGGGCTGGGGCTGCTAAACCTATGCCACTAAACAATGGTTGACCTTTTTCTTTAATGTCTTTTTTGGCCGCATCAGTTAAATCTACCATGTGAACTTGTTCGCCTTGTAGTGATGCTTGTAAATTAGCTTTTCTTACCGCCATGCCATACTTTTTGCCATATTTATTAATAAAATCAGGCAATATTTTGTCGTAAAAACCTTTCATACCTTCGCCGCCTACGTCTAGGTCAACGCCTGATAGTTCACGGCCTGTGTTGTTTACCGTACCAATATCACCCTTGATGCCAATCATTTGGGGTTCTTGTTCCATTAGCTTTTTAGCTGGTTCTTTACCAATATAATCTTCAAGTTCATCAGGGCTATTTAATTTACGGGAAATCACTTCTTCACCGTTTTTACCGTAAGCCCGTAATTGACCATCATCGGTATATTTGATTGAACTAATTTGTTTGGAAAGACTATAACGGTCAGCTTGTTGTTTGCCGGTAGTAAATGCTACGGCATCGTAATTGCCCTTAACTGCTTCATTAAGAATCTGTTTCATCATTAATTCATGCCAGTTTTTCTTGAATGGGGCATCCGGTACGCCATTTCTTTCAACAGTCAAATCATCGTAAAGTTTTTTCCATTCATCGTATTTTCCAGCTTCTTGGGCCAAATCATTAAATTTTAAATTGCCAATATAAGTTTTTGCTGATCTTTCGGCAAGTTCATTTATTGGGCCACCCCCTAACATTTCAACTAATTTTGGGCCATCTTCAGGATCTTCATAGATTTTTTTATACATATCGTATTTTTCATCCATGACTTGTTTTTTCATATCAAGCATTAAATTTTCGTATTGTTTTTCTACGTTTTTGCCTGATTTATAACCTTGCCTACGGCCTTTTTGGTGCCAATCAGATTGAATTTCTTCTACCATCAAAGTCTTTTTGCCGTTGATTATGCGGTCATTTACCCTTGTATGAGCAAGAACGTTTGGTTCATCAAAATGACCTGAAGTAAATTTTTCGTTTGTAGCTTGCTTAACCAAAGAATCGTATTCTTTATATTCAGGCGAATCAAACTTCATACTGCCATTTTTAATCATTTCTTGTAATTCATTAAATCTTTTACTTCCAAGCAAATTGCCTTGTAAATTATCGGGAATGGTAGTTAATATTTCACGGTAATTAGTGTATTTACCCGGCAAAGTGTAATCTTCAAACTTGGGGCCACCTTCGCTACCAATGTCAATTATGCCTTCGTCTAAAAGATGTTGACGTAAAGCATCTTGCGCTTCATCAATATCATAAATACCATTTCTGTTGCCAAGGTCTAAAAAACGTCCATTTGGGTCTTTTATTGAATATCCAAAATCATCATTGCCATAAATGTCATACCCGTAATCATCGTAATAATGACGAATGGGATTGTCGTAATACATTTCATTGGCTTGTGTTTTGGCGTTTTCATATAAAACACCGTCAATATCTTCTTCTAATCTAGCTTGGGCATATGGATTTGTATTGTAATCTGCATAACGTTCCGGGTCAGCTTCTAACAATGCTTCCCGTTCCTGGCTACGTATTACGTCATCATTTTTCATGTCGTAATGCAAATCGTCAGCCAATGAATTGATGTAATCATCATCGTGGTAAACGTCACCGCCACCCAAACGATATTCATCATAAGTATCTGCACCACTCATTGATTCATCTAAAACTTTTTGATTAAGCGATACACGGTTTGTATCCATGTATTTTTGTAATTGTTGTTTAGTTACTGTTGGGTGATCTAGTAAATATTGCTTTAGTCCAGTAACTTCCAATTCTTCAGCTTTTACACCTGGCGTTCTTTCTAATTGTTTTAAGAACTGTTCGCCGGTACCTTTTGGTTGTTTTATGTTTAATATGGCGTTTTCTAATGGGGAATGGAACCCTAATTTATCTATATCAGAAGCAAGCTTTTGGCCGTTCTTTTCTAATAATTTAACGTCTGTGGGGTCAAATACTACATAATTGTTGGTGTCGGCACCTTTGCCACCTTTAATTTGAAAGTTTTCGTATTTAACGCCTTTTAAACCAACGGTTTGCAATACGTCAGATAATTCTTTTTGGTCTTTACCAAACAAATTGAATAAATCTTGGCCAGTTGCATCATTAGCAATTAAGCTTTCAATTTCTTTTTTGGTTTGGCCAGTCAATTGTGAATTTTCACCTACCAGTTTGGTTAAAGCTTGTTTAACGTTATCTGTTTGCTTTGATATAGGTTCATACCAATTAATCATGTTTGGTAGGTATTCATCAGGAATATCTACTTTGTATAGATTTTTACCAAATCCTTTGGCTATATCAGGGCTTTCAGCAAAATAGCCCCCTTGTCCATATGCCATGCCATTAGCTTCACCAGCTTTATTAGCGGTCATTGGCCCTTGTATATCTGCATTTGTGCCGTGATAAGCAATCATGTTGCCTATTGGCAAATCTTTAGTTGCTTTTATAGCTTTAGCACCAAAATAACCTAAAGCTGGGGCAATGTATTCACCCATTGTTTCGTGTTGTTTATAGCCTTCATATGGGGCCGTAGCACGGGGTACAAACTCTAATGTTTGTTCAGTAGTTGGGGCGGTTTGCTGAATTGCCGTTGCATATGGATTAGCAAGGAATTCTGCCGCCCTGGTGAAGTTACGTACACTTTTAGGCAAATAACTATTAATGGTATTGCTTAAATCACGTAAATCACCGCTAGTACCTATTGCTTGGGCAACGCCGCCGCGCCCTAATGATTCTGTAACGTTGGGTGTTAGTTGCAAAGCTTCTTTTAAACTGATTCCAGCTTCACGTAACTTTTTTGGGTCTTTTAACCCATGCAAAATTTCGTACAACGATTCCTTTAGTGAACCCGTAGAAGGTTCATTGTAGTAGTCGTATTCTTCGTAGGCCATAACCTATTTTAAGTGAATTTTTACAAAACCACCAATATCACTTGACATTTCAACTGATATTTTTTTAAAACAATTGTCATCAATATTTAATGCCAAACACATTCCATCAATGCCTGATTTCATGGTAGCCAACATATTGTCCAAATCAAACCCACGCCTATTGGGTGGATAAAACACCATTTCTAATGATCTATACGCACCTTGTGGTGTTTTTGCTTCTTTTGTTAAATAAAAACAAGTTTCCTTGTATTCCTTGGCAAATTTAGCTTTTTTGGTCCAATGGGTTTTGACGTTTGGCTTTAGTGCAGAAGGCGGCCAAGGAAAAGTTAGTTCATTCATTTAGCAATTCTTGGGTTTTTTCGTGTAAATCTTCTTCACTCCAGCCCCAGTATTTTTGGAATCCACGGTGGCCAAGGGAATGAACGCTGGTATTTCCAAGACGGTGGTGCCACATACACAAGGGTATAGTTTTAGCGGTTTTACGGGGCTGGCCATGTCTGCGTATATGGTGAATTTCCACGGGCGTATCGGTGTCATTAATTCCATTCTGTTGGCACAATATGCACCCCAATCGTGCCAGTTTTGCATAGTGTTCAATTTCTGCTTTAGTCATAGTAAAGCTATTGTTACATTTTCTTTAGGCAAAATTAAGCCACTATTTCCTATAAACAAACTGTTTGTTTGGTATCTGTATATATTTACAGTACGTTTACTACTTTCTTTCCAAGTGTTTTTGTGACTAATTCCTTTTCTGTCACCAACTTTTGTCCACCCCATTCTTCCCCAAAAAAAATTACTAGGTAAATCATCAGCGCATCCACAAGCAAAATCTTCAATGCCACGCAAATTACCGTGGGATATTGCGGCAGAAAGCAATGCTTGGCCACGTTCTATTAATCTTGCATCTTCTTGAATACAAATTTGATTACATTTAGAAGGATTTCCATAAGAAAACATAACAAAACCAACTAAATCGCCGTTTTCTTCACATACAAACAATTTGTCATTGCAAGTTGGACTCCATCTTTTTCCGGTTTTAATACCAGTTATTGCCGCCTCATAAGCCATTTTTGGTATGAAACCAAGGCAAAACGATTCTTTATTAGCTAAAGAAACAATATAAGGAATATCTTCAATTTTTGCTAATCTAATCATCTAACCAATGTCCAATTGGGGTAGGTTCAGTTGTAATTTGAACATTATCCGCAATCAGATCAGTTTGTGGAACAAAATAAGCAAATCTATTGGTTCCTTGGGGATCAGCCCAGTATTTAGGTTGTTTGGCTTGGTGGCCATACATATACCCATGAATCAAATATTTACCCATTAATCCTGTTACCAAATAAAAACGGCGGTTATCATCATCACTAGGATGTACGATTAATTTGCCGTGGGAATGGTGGGTTTGCCTTACGTCATGGGGGCCTACGTCAGTTGCGCCGGGGGTTCCTTTTGACCAAAATATTCCAAGGTGCTTTGCAAGCGCACATTCGCCCATAGCCCCTTCTATGCTCAATTGCCAGGCATCCGTATCTTTAGCCCCGTAACGGTGTTTAGAACCGTTCTGAATACATTGCACGGTGCGTTGGCACCCTACCAGGGCGGCCATTTGTATTTCGGCTGGGCTTAATTCAATCAGAATAGGCACGAACCAGCCCTTTAGCTATATCTTCCAATTGCTGGGAAACGTCCGTAATATCTACGGCTATTTCGTACGCTTTTGCGTACTCACCCTTAATGGTAGCGGCATGAAAATCTTTCATTAATTTGTTTAATGCAAGGTATGGTGTTGAATAATCAATCATTTGGTTAGCCTTTCAAGGTTACGGTTACTTGCTTCTTGGGTACGCCATGCTTCAAATCTAAGCTTTGCACTTTCTAAGCGGTACTTCCACATTTCTGTTTTGTACGTTGCCGCACCAATAGCTTTGCATAAGTCTTGATAGTCCTGGCTGGCGTAAGCTTCGCGTTCTTGGGCACCCAAGCTTTGTTCGCTAGATTGCTTCATTTTGATGGCTTTTAAGCTGGATTTATAAGCTTCCAATTCAGCTAGTTCACCCTTGGCTTTAGCGTATTCAGGGGCAAATTCGTATAGATAATCTACACAATCATTAGGATCAACAACACGGCTATCTGCTTTCATGATTCCAACCAAAGTTTAAGTAATACAAACAAAATAAAACCCCATACAACTACTCCGGTAAGCAAAAAAACAATAACAAAAAATTCAGTCATTTCCATTCCCCCCAGGCACCACGGTTGCCTTTTTTCCATTGGTCGTAAAAATCCCCAGCAAGTTGTTCCCGGCGTTTATTAAAATTAGAGTTAGCAAAATAACCCCGAAAACCGGTAAGCCCAAGCTTGGTACGGTAAACAAGCAACTGTCTGATTTCACATTCATACCGATGCCTTTCCAATTGTTTGGCTAATTCGTTGTCGGTATTGGGCCATTGATTCCCCAGCATAAGCTTGCAGTCCTAATTCCTGGCCCTTGGCCAAAGTAAGTTCGTCATTACTATACCAAGGTAATGAAGGCCGCTTTACTTCTTTAGGGGTCATATCTAAAATATCTTCAAACCTACCTTGGTGTAACCACGTACTGGCGTGTGGTATGAAATCCATTTCAGTACCCTTTAATTTCCAGTACGCCACGTGTTGTTCAATGGCTTCTACGGCCTGGGCTTGTTCGTCTTTAGTAAGGCGATTAAATGCCCCCAGGGCGGCACGTTTGGCTACCTTCCGGGGGTATTGTTTCCAAAAAGATTCAAACATTAGATGACACCAAAGTTAACTGCCATGGTTTCGGCAATAGATTTTTTAATGGTGATTTTGCACCCTTTAGCTTTATGCTTTGCCGCTATTTCTAGGGCTTTTTCTTTTGTACGCACTTGGTCAATAAACTTGCCGTCAGCTTTGACTACGTAAACTGTAATTTTTTTCCATTCACTCATTTTGTTATCCTTTTTCTTCACGATCACATGACCGTATATATATCTTACTAAAGTTTTCTTTAGTAGTCAACAATTATTTTCTAGTGATATACCCTAATATCTAATAAATGTTGTATTTATGCTAATTCCCGTTTGGTGGACGAACCTCGCCCACCTGGTTCGCCTTCAACTGTTTTCCCTATATGGAGCCACAGAACCCGTCAGTCGTTCAGGAAACCGGCACTAACTTCGCCACCGGCATATGCGCTATTACATTCCTTGATCCCCCAGTAACGCTTCTATCCTGACCGCTGGTGGTGGTGAATCCCCAATCAGAACGATGGGAACTAGAAAAACAAAAAGGGATTTAGGGGTAGCTTTGTGCTAGAACGGCTTGGGAAATGCCTCTTATCCATTTCCTAAACCCACAAAACCACCTCTAAATCCCTAATCATCGAGTGTTCTAGTCCTCAATGTTTAAAACTATATCACAAATTTATTATTTGCAACTCCGGCCAAATAATTTGCCAAGTTTTAGGAAAAAGGTCTTTCCTAGACACCAGGCCGTGGCTTTCCCGTTCAATGGTGGCCGCTATTAGCATCAACGGTGCGGCTGGTATTGCATTGTTGTTGCGCCATTGACACACCGCTTGAACCGTTACGCCACATAGCTTTGCCACTTTTGCTGGCTTGCCTAATAGGTCAATTAGTTGTGCATCTGTCATTTTTTTCCTTTTTTGCTAAATATTTCTTTACAACAACTAAATTTTACTTTACATTTGATAGTACGGCAATGGTGCCGTGATTAATAAAGGAAATAAAAATGGTAGATGAATTAAGCCAATTAATGTTGGAACATGAAGAATTCCTGGAAAAAGCTTTGGATGACATGGAATTTGGTAGTGAAAATTTAACCCAAGAACAAGTTGACTGCATCCGTCAAGCTTGTGGAAAACCACGTAATAGTCACGTTAACCCATTGTTACGTGACGTGATTAATGACTTTGGAAATATTTTTGGAAAGTGAAAAAATGATAATTGCAAAACAAACCAGTTCCGGTAGTGACTTCAAACTACCACCAGCCGGTAGCTTTATGGCCCGGCTTTACCGCATCATTGACATTGGAACCCAAACAACTGAATGGATGGGTAAAAAGAAGATGCAACGCAAAATCATTGCCATGTTTGAATTACATGGTGAAGATAATGACGGTCAGCCATTGCAAACCGCAGAAGGCAAACCGCTGATTGTATCTAAACGCTACACGCTATCCTTGGACGAAAAAGCCACGCTACGTAAAGATTTAGAAGCTTGGCGCGGCAAAGCATTTACCCAAGAAGAACTAGACGGTTTTAACTTGGAAGTCTTGTTAGGCAAGTGTTGCATGGTATCTATTACCCATTCCACATACGATGGTAAAGAGTACGCAAACATTGCCGGTATTAGCCAAGTGCCAGCCGCATTGAAAAAGCTTGGCGAACCAGTTGGTGTAAACGAAACAATGATATTTACCCTTGATCCATTTGATCAAGATAAGTTCAGCAAGTTGTCAGAAGGTTTGCAAGGTGTTATTAAAAAGTCTGCGGAATACCGCAATACGTTTGAACCTAACGCGCCAGTAGTCAGTTCTGTACCATCAGAATTGATTGATGACGATATTCCTTTTTAGGGGGCAATATGAAGCCAATGGTTAAGTTTATGGTTTGTGATCACTACACCCTGAAAACAGTTCAGGAAATTGGGCACGATGAAGAAACTGAAATCATTGGTTTCAGTTATGAAGCTTTGTCCAGGTTTACAAGGGCTTTAATTACTGAAGCCGCTTGCCTGGTCAAAGACCCAAAAGATAGAAGTTTAATCCTACAAACATTAGGTGAATAAATGAAATGTATTGACTGTAAATGGTATGCCGGTCAGGTCAATGACCAATACGGCGTATGCAAACGTTACCCACAAACGGCAAACAAAAGCCAACATGATTGGTGCGGCGAATATGCCAGCAAAGTTGTTGTAATTACACCAGTCCAAGAAGAACCAGTTCAAAAGTATGAAATTCAATTTGAAGAACCAACTGTATTTGAAGCACCAAAACGTGGAAGAAAACCAAAACAATGATAATTAAAGAACGTCAATCGGAAGGGGGGCATTGGTATGATCGTGAAGGAAATAGTGCCTATTCAATTATCGGCAAAAACGGCCAATTACGGCCAACAACGCTACGGGATGCAAGAACACTTAATCTTTGCCCAAGCGTTACAACAATCATTGGAGTTGCGGCAAAGCCAGGCCTTGATACATGGAAACAACAACAAGTCCTGTTAAGTGCTTTAACGCTTCCACGTCAAACTGGGGAACCTGAACAATCTTGGCTTGAACGTGTCATGATGGATTCCAAACAAACTGGCCGTGTAGCCGCAGAACGCGGTACGGCTATTCATGCCATCATTCAGTCGTTTTTTGAAGGGGCTTTGATACCTGAAGCTATGCCAATGTGCCGCCCCGTTGAAGAAGCCATTAAAACGCATTTTGGGGAACTTTTGCTATTGCCGGAACTATCCTTTGCCCATCCCCTGGGATACGGCGGTAAGGCCGATTTAATAGCTAAATCAAGGCATGATTTTGATGGTGTTTGTATGGATATTAAAACCAAGGAAACAGAAGATATTTCCAAAGTTGATATTTGGCCGGAACACGGGATGCAATTAGCGGCCTACCGCCAGGGTTTTAAGATGCCAAAAGCGCGTTGTGCCAACGTATTTGTGGGTTACAAAATGGTCAATGGCAATCCAGCATTTACCGGTGTCAAAGTTATAGAACACGAACCGGATGACCTAGACCGTAGCTGGCTAATGTTTACCAAACTGTTAGAGTTTTGGCAGTTAAAGAACAATCACAAGTAACAACGGGGCCAAAGCGGATGCCATTCCCGGATGCGAATACCAAGCTTTCTTACCGGTGGTATATCTAATGGACGTAGCGAGTAGCCCCACCTTATAAAAGCGGTTAACTGGACGTTGAAGGATGCAACAATTGGGGGTTTTTTCCAGTTTCCACCCCATTAGTAGCAGTTGCCAAATTCACGCTTTGTTGTTTTTAGGGTAAACACCTAGAAAATAATTGTTGCATAGTGAAGTTTTCTTTAGTAAATTATCAATACCGCAACGTTGCGGTGATTAAATAAAGGAAAAAATCATGAAAGCAATGGATATTCAGTTAAGCAAAGTTGACCAATTAGGTATGTTGTTGGCTCAAATTGCTGATTTAGAAGCACAAGCAGATTTAATCAAAAACGAATTAAAGCAAACAGAAGGCCATGTAGAAGGCAATTTGTTTAAAGCTTGCGTTACCCTTTCCCAACGTGCAACTGTTGACAATAAAGCCGTATTCGCTGAAGCCAACGTGCCAGCAGAATTGATTGCTAAATATACAAAAACAACGGCCGTTATTACTTTGAAAGTGACTTCAAAATGAAAGACATTATTTTAGGTGGGTTGCTTGGGGCAGTAATTGCGGTTATTGTGATTACTACATACGGCTTTAGGATTGGAGTGTATTCACTATGAATGAACACATTTGGACTACTAGCGGCACCGATATAACTATTAGATGGCGTATTTTGGGTTGGGTACCGCCTTCAGAACTTCAGGAATACCGCGATAAATGGTCATACTACCAAAACCTACCATTGCGTAAATTAGATGACCAGGCCAAAGAACAATACGAACAAGTATTGCGCCGAGCAAAAGTAGCTAGAATTAAATAACTATTTTTTCATGGGGTGGGCCTTGTTCATAGGCTTACCCTCATGCTTTTTAAGTTCACGTTTTAATTCAAACAATCCGCTACGCATTTGAATCATTTGTTTATCTTCTTTTTTTTGCATTGCTTTTGATTCAACTTCTTCGTGTTTTTCGTTATGCATTTTGTGCCCCTAGTGCTTTAAGTGCTTCTATCATTTTAGATTTCCGGTCATCAAGCCCCAGCAATCCACCATTAATACGTTGTGTCATTACTTGAAAAGAATTGCTTGTGCCTTCATCAGCCAAAGCATTTAACGCTTTTTTGTTCCAAAACCAACCAGCAGATAAAGCGGCATAGCGCGGTTCTTCTAAAAGATGGGGGCTATCTATCAAGTCTATGCCTAAAGCTTCCCCACAATGCTTATAGTTGTCTTTACCGGTACATTGTATCAATCCACGCCCAATATATTTTGCACCATCCCCATCTTCAGTATTTCCCATGCGGCCGGAATATACTTTGTTGGCTATCTTTTCCGGTTGGCGTTCATATTGCGTTGCAGTATCAATATCAGGAAACCGGCTTGGCCAGGTTGCCATTAATGCTTTAGCTGAATAATTTAAGTTTTCACGGGTAAATTTAAAATTACCGCTTTCGTGCATAGTTTGCCCGAGGAAACACGCCTGGCGTTTAGGGGTGGATATATCGTATTTTTCAAACGTTTCGTTTAGCGGTTCAAGCCATTGTTCGCCAAGGCCAAGGGCTTTTAATTGATCATGTTCCATCTTTTTTAGATTTCATATCAATAATTTTTTCAAGAGTTCTGCCACCAAAATAAAACGACATAATGAGCATCCCCCATTGGCCTAGCAATTCAACGTACTTTTGGTTAGTGTCAACACCGCCAGCACTCATCATGGCAAATATTACATAAAAAACTAAAATAAAAATTAATGTCATTGGGCGAATGTTTTTGGATAACCAGCTATCACTAGCCATATCAGCTTGTGCCCTTTTGGTGAGTTCTTGGGCTTCATTAATATCCGCTTGAATATCAGCAAGTTTGCCTTCTTGGGCTAGTTTTGCAAGGTCTAACTGGGCTTGGGCTTTTTGTGCAGGGTCAGGAATTAGCTTATCTACTAGCTTCATTCCTACGCCAATAATGTCATCTATCCCGAACATTTTTGTTCCTTTCCTCAATTAGCTTTACCCGAACATGAAGGTCATGTAATTCTTTATAAATTTCTTCTCTAATTCTTGCCCGTTTTTCTGCTGAAATTGGGCTGTCTGTTGGTATACCTTCAGAAGTAATCAACGCTGGCATCTTGCCTTCAAGTTGTGTAAGGCGGGTCTGAAATGAAGATACTTGACCAAGCAACCAGCCCAAGCAAACTACAACAATGGGAATAACCGCTTTTAGAATATCTTGCATATTCATATTATTTTCCCGAAAACCAATGAACTGCCCAACCGCCCATAGTGCTTAAAGCAGTCAACATACCAATGGCTAACCAACTAGCCCCCCTTTGTTGGGATTGATTATCTAAAAGCTTTTCAATATTGGCTTCCATCTTATCCATTTTCTTTGACATCATGTCAAATTTTTCTTCATAAGATTCTACTTTTTGCCATAGAACCCCATATTTAACTGGGTCAATTTCAAACATAGTGTGTTCCATTATGTTTTCATGATGTACGCTAATGCGTAATATGGTGGAATATTGGCACCAGTACCACTTACACCAGCAGTATTAATAGAAATACCAGTTACCGCTGAAGCAGTTGAAGATTGTGACATTCTGTCAAAAGGACCGCCGCTTACATTCATATTATCTGAACGAACGGCACCTTGTGTATGAACGTGTCCTGGGTCTGTAATAGAATGGGTATGGCTGACAACAATTGCATCTGCACTACCACCAGTTGCGCCAACCGCATATGTTGAACCAGCACCAATAATAAAACGATCACGCAAATCAGGTGTTGCATTTGTGCCATCGCAAAGAACATAACCACTAGGAATGGAACCTATACTTCCTGACCACAATAAAATTGCGCCAGTTGGCAATGGGCTTACTGTTGCAGAAGAAGTTTGCAATATTGGATATAGATTGTCCAATGTTTGCAACGTAACCGCCGCCGCAGTTTGAATAACAAATTTATAGCTATAACCAGTTTGCATCCAAATTTGACTAGGCGTTCTGCCATAAGCATCCAACACAATAGGATTGGTATTAGCAATCGTGCCGTTTACAGTAGTGTAAGTAGTCAATAAAGTGCTTGAACCAGCTTGGTAGGTGTAAATTAATCCACCAGCATTGGGTATGCCATTATTGGTAAAGAATTGCTGGCCATTGCCAACTGGGGATAAAAGTACCGATGCCATATTATTTCCTTGAAGTTAGTTCGCTTAATTTTGTTTTGCCTTTTTCAACTTTGGCTTTTGCGGCTTGACCAATATCGCTTACTGCCCGCGTAGCACGTCCAGCACCGTAAGAGCCATAAAGGGCTAATTTAGGGCTTTGTGCGGCCGCTAATGCGGCTAATGTAGTAACACCAGCTTCAGGGCTTATCATGTGTGCGCCAGCCGCTACGGTTAGATCACCCAATAATTGCAAAGCACCTGGAGTAGATTGGCCCATAGCGTAGCCAGCTAATTTATCAATTAAATTTTTACCGCCAACCTTTTCAAGTTCTTGCAAAAGTTCCAAACGATATTGTTTGCTTAAAGTGCTTTTATTTGAAAACACTTGGGCAAGTTTACGAATAGTAGTATCAATGCCAGTTTTATCGCCTAAACCCAATGCTTGTTGTATTTCACGTTCAAGTTTTAACCCTTGTTCATAATCAGCCATTGTTTTTTCATAATTTTTATCTTGCTTAACAATGGTGTCTTTTACGGCGTTACGGGTAGTTGTCATTACGCGTTGTGCGTTATCTGTCATTCCTGAAGAATAAACATCATCAATACGTTGTTTAAGGTCATCTAAGCCTGAAGCAGTATGTAATTCAGGTTTTCTTTCCCATTCATTAAGAATAGTTTCAATTTCTTTAACTTTGCCCATTGTTTCAGGGCCAACCTTAGAAGCTTCTACACCAAGATTTTTTGATTTAAGTGAATCAACGGTTTCATTAAATGCTTCACGAATAGGTTTGAAATCCAAAAATACTTGATTTCCTTGGGTAGTTTTAATTCCTTCTTGGTATGCTTGCTTGCGGTTTTCTTTAACGTTTTGAAACGCCTGGCGTACATTGCCAACAATTTCCGGTGCTGAAACTGCACCTTCTTTAGCGGCTTCTAATATTGCTGGGTTCTTTTCATAGCCAGCGGCAAATCCACGTTTAGTGTTATATGGGCTTGTATTGGTCATTTTGCCGCTAATTTCAGCAAGCAAATTGCCAGCGTTTTCAGCAGTTGCAACTTCTGCTACTTTTTTAGCGGTACCTTTAACCATGCGGCCAGCAGTTGGGGCGGCTTTTAACAAAGCGGCATTAATAAACCAGGCGGCATCTGACTTTGACATTCCGGTGTTATCGGCTATCCATTTGGCACCCTTGTCAGCGTGTTCAGCGGCATAATCCATAATCTGCCGTGCGCCTTCAGCGTTGTAAATTGGGTCATTAGTGATGCCAAAAAACTTACCAACTGGTTTGTCAAAAAAGCTAGTAGCTTTAGTCAATGCTTGTTCTGCAACTTTAGTGTCACCAATACGATCAATAAGCTTGGCAACGGGTTCTAATGCGAACTGGGCTATTGCTGGTGCAGTTCCTAAAGCAACATCAGCCAAGGAAGCGGCTTCTTTAGCAAATCGTTTTGGATAAGATTTTGCATCTATAAGCATATTGCCCAATTCTTCAGCGGCAGTTACTTTTGTAGGATTGTATTTATATTTAAACCCTGGCACTTCTTCATCCATATTTACGTCATATGGGGTTAACTGAAAAGTGCTTTCAGGGTTAACTTGAACGTGTGGTAAATCTGCTTTGCCGTGCGGCCGATATAAACCAACTTGTGAAAGCAAAACATCCGGAACACGGGGATGAAGGTCAATAGCTTCGCCTTTTACATGGCGGCTTGTTTCAGGTGGGGCTACTAAATTAGGGTTTTTAAGACGATCAAGATATAATTGGCGTTGTTGGTCTTTTGTTCTGTAACCACTAATTAATGGTAAATCTTCGCCTTTCGGATTAAGAATCTTATCTTCTTTCCAAAGCTTATCTAATAAATCTATTCGTTCTTTAAGATCAGGCGTAAGGTTTGCTAAATCAACTTTAGGCTTATTAATTGAAGCTATTTCAGCATTAGTAGGCGCACGAACAGTAACGCCAACATTAGATGATGGAGTGGTTTCAGGACCTAAATATTTGTATTTAAAGCCAGGGATTTCATCATCTAATATATCGCCCATTATTGGTATAAACCTTTTTCCAAACGATGAAGAATTTTAGCTTTGTTTTCTAAATCTTTAAATTCTTCTTTTGTCATTCCAGCATCAATTTCGCGAATACGGGCATCTTTTTCACGTTCAGATAATTGCGAATTTTCAATGTTTTGACGTTGGAAAATACGTGGGTCATAGTTATCTGACCAAGCGGCTTGGAACTTTTTAGCCAAAATTTGACCATTAATATCGCCATTTTTTTCAACAAACTTTTGAAGTCCAAGATTGTATTTTTCGGCGGCAACGGCATCAGCTTTAACTTGTTGCATAACACCAGCCAAAGCTTTTGCATCAATTTTTTCGCTACCGGAAAGTTTGGCGTTAAGGTCTTGCATATGGTCAGTTTTGGCCAATCCCATAACTTCAGCATTTCTAGCTTGAACTTGGGCAATATTTTTGACCAAAGCATCTAAATCAGCGTTGCCCCAAGCATATTTACCACCAGCTTGTAATGTTTGGTAAAGCTTAGAACCGCTTGCGCTATTGATGTATTCTTCAACTTTTCTAATGGGTTGTTGAATATCTTTAGCCGCTTTAAGGTTATATGGGGCTTCATTGACCATTTTTTGGCCAACTTCCCTAGCTTCTTTTTGAGCAGTATTCAAATTCATTAATTCAGGTTCGCCGCTATATTTCAAGCTTCCATAATTAATGATTTGTGGCATTTTGCCGCCAGTAGATTTTGTTGCAGTTCCAGGTGAAACACTAGAACCACCGGCATCACCCAATGGTTTGCCACCAAATCCAGTAGGCGTAATAGTTGGTGCTTCACCAACAAGTGAAGGCGTTTTAACAACAACACGATCAGCACCACCAATATTAGCCATTTCTGCTTTTGGTGCAAATTGATCTATTAAATCCCTTGGGGTTAATGATTCATTACGATATTTTAATAATTCTTGCGCTGGAATTGGCTGATTTCCAAAAGCCATTAAACCTTTAATATGGCCATCGGCGGCTACTGATAATTGAGGGTTAAATTGTTTTAATCTGTCAAAAGAAGCAATAACTTCATTAGCCATTACTGGCCTACCTTGTGATGCCATTTGTCCATAATTTCCGTAAATAGAAGCAAAATTTTGCCTGTTTTCATTGGAAAGTTGGTTCATCGTACGGTTGGTTTCGTAATGATTTTTTGTTAAATCAGTAACGTTTTTAGCAAAATCAGGACCAGTCATTGGTGCCATAGCCATTAATGCTGGCAATTGTTTTAAATCAAAACTTCCATCAGGCAATTTATTGCTTGGGTCTTTTGCCCAATTTTGAATAATAGGCAATTCTTTTTCTTTTTCACGTGCAACTTGTGCTTGCCGATTTAGTACGTCCATTTCTGCACCGTACATTCCAGCCTTCATCAAATCGCCTAATGACATTTGCCCCGAACTTTTAGGGTTTAAATCCGCAGAAAATTGTGCCATGATTAAGCCTTTTTCATCATGCCGTATAACATGGCATAGTTACTCATATTGTTTATTCCGCTTGCGTAGGCATTGGCGGCACCCATTGTTCCGGCGGCTTGTGCATTGCCGATGCTTGAAAGCAAATTACCAGCATTAGTAGCGGCTCCAGTAGCGGCGGCGGCGGTTGTAGCATTTGCTTGTTGGCCAAATCCAGTAGCGGCACCTAGATTACTTACAACGTTTTGACGGTTGGTTTGATAATTTGCAAAAGCGTTTTGAAGCGCGTTTCCAGCATAATCTTGGGCAAATTGTTGGCCACCTTGAATAGCATTACCACCAATTAATCCCCCAGCGGCGTTTAATTGTGCATTTAATTGCCCCCGGCCTTGTTGCAAACCAAATTGGTAATTGGGCATTAAAGTAGTTAAATCATTCATTGTTGGCTGATTTGTAAAATAGCCATTGTCAATAAACTTGCCATATTGCGTTGCACCTTGTTCGCCTAATTTACGATAAGGGGCATTTTGTTCATTAATTTTATTAAACATTTCCTGGTTATATTGCAAACCACGATTTGCGGCATCTGCATATTGACCGGCCGCACTTCTAGCGGCATCAGCTTGCATACTAGAACTAATTACGTTTCCAACCAACATGGTTCCACCCACAACTGCGGCAGTTACCGGATCATTTTTTTCACCATATGCTGGGCCACCAGTTGGATCGCCAATTGGATATTCAGTAGCCATTGACCTGGTTGTTGCACGGCTTAAATAGACTTTTTTATACATAGTTGCACCTATCACATTTAAGGTAGATTTTACCTTCTTCCTGTTTAAATTCAATAAAACCAAGCCTTTTGCAAAAATTAATACCTTTGATATTTTCTTGCATTACAGAAGTTATTGCACTACCGTATTGATCAAGCACTTTTTTTAAAGTAGCTTTTAAATGTCCACGAATGGATGAAGATGGTTTTAAGCCATAACCAATATGGACTTCATTTTCTTTAGACAAAACACCGCCAATAATCCATCCTTGTTCTTTTAATGGCGTTACTTTCCAATCTTTCAAAGCAATTTCAAAACTATCAAAGGGCATATTTAATCGGTCTTTTACGGACGAATAAATCATTGACAATGCCGCCTGGCGGTCAGAATCTTGTTCAGAAAGTGCTTTATACATTTTCATGGATTGTAATAAGGCACTTTAAATGGTTGACCGTTAACCGTAATATTAATAAATCCTACTGGATTAGCTGGCAATACTGCCGCACCTTTGGTAGCCGTTGTAGCTGAAGTAAAGTTGAGTAATCCAAGAAAAAACTGTTGCCAAGCCCTAGTTGGGCGTTTTGTTTGCCCATCTAAGAATTCTGATTGTGGATAAGGATTATTTTGACTATTAGTCCAAACTCCATTTCCGGTGTTATTGCTAGTTGCCATTAATTATCCCCAGCATAAGCTTTAAGGTTGGCCGCAGTAATTACGGCTTTAATAGGATCAGTAACCACCACTTCAAATATTCTATCCCTAGATTGCCCTAATCTGCGCCAAATAGCACGGTTTTTGTAGGCACCTTGTACGCCAATGCTTGTCCAATGCTCATTTGACCAAGTAGAACCGCCATCATCTGACCAACGGCACATAGCTTGTGGGGCAGAACCATCAGGCAAACCAACGCCAGGCTGGAAATGAATTTGAAGTTCAGAAAAATATTGACGTTGATAGTCACTTATTAAATGGGGCGCACGGCGAACTCTACGAATTTCTTCGCCATTGTCGGTGTAATTATTAGGGTCAAGCATATAAATTTGACCATTTGAATGATCGCCAACAAGGTTTACGCCTTGAAAATGAGTATGGCAATTGCCGCGATGGCGGTGAAATACGTTATTTGAATCTACCCAAAGCCATTTGTGCCACATTCCGCTGGCAATGTCATAAGCCCAAGTTAAATCAAGGGTTGGAAAACTTACAACGTAAACTTCATGGCCTTCAATTAAATAAGTCCAGGCCCTAGCATCGGCAATATACCCGCCTTCAATGCTATTTTCCACGGCATGGGTGCTAATTCTTGTGGGTGTATAGCCATTCATCATCATTATTTGGCCGTCACCACGAATATTTTTACTTAAATAGGCAAAAGAATTACCTAATCTAGCTACTGAAAACGTTGCCGCAATGCCGTGTTGGGTTGATGTTCCAGGAATACGTTGAAAAGCAAAAGGAAATAAACCACTATCTACCCATACTTCTGAAGAAATTTCACCAAGCAAATAAACTTCTCTGTGATCCACAATAATTGAAACAATATTGTCAGGCGCACCATCTTTAGAACTGAAGCTTAATGCTGGGGAAATAGGGGATAAAGGTGAAGATGCACCAAATTGTTGTGTATTTGGTCTGTTATATACAAAGTAGTTATCCACCACATCAACAACATTAGCCCCGGAAAAAGCACCATCATTAGGCGGCATAATGCTGAAATTAAGCGCATAAAGTGTAGTTGATGCAACAGTTTGTGGAGTGCTAACAACATAGCTTCCCGTGTTCCCTGTACCTGTACCAAACGTTAATGTAAGGGTTAACCCTGTACCATTACCGCTAGTAGTTGTTGCT
>Ga0114976_10000584_pt1 | contig 22870 bp, 19 predicted proteins | sample S_130805_EF_Meta_FD_87319 | JGI IMG/M metagenome (GOLD analysis project Ga0114976, IMG submission 87319) | Freshwater microbial communities from Lake Simoncouche, Canada to study carbon cycling - S_130805_EF_MetaG | ecosystem: Environmental > Aquatic > Freshwater > Lake | place: Lake... | reverse complement strand
GGCCTGCTGGTCGGGCTGCACTACGCGGTGCAGTTGTCGCGGCCGGCGATGGGGTTCGGCTCGGATGCCGGTGGGCGGCGGACGCCCTGGATCCTCGGCGGGATGGTCGTGCTGTGCATGGGGGGCATCGGCGCCGCGGCGGCAACCGCCTTGCTGGCGGAAAGCCGGGTCGCAGGCCTGGCGCTGGCCACACTTGCCTTCATCCTGATCGGCTTCGGTGTCGCCGCGACCGGCACCTCGCTGCTGGCCCTGCTGGCGACCCGCGTGGCGCCGCGTCGGCGCGCGCCGGCAGCGACCATCGTCTGGCTGATGATGATCGCGGGCTTCGTGGTGACGACCGCGGTCGGCGGCCGCTTCCTCGACCCCTATTCACCGGAGCGGCTGCTGGCGGTCACGCTGACCATCGCCGGCATCGCGCTGACCGTGACCGTGCTCGCACTGATCGGCATGGAGAAGCGCGGCGCTGCCTTCATCGCCGAGGAGAAGCCGCAGGGCAGCTTCCGCGACGCGCTGGCCGCGATCTGGGACGAGCCGCCGGCGCGCCGCTTCACCATCTTCGTCTTCGTCTCGATGCTGGCCTATTCGGCCCAGGACCTGATCCTCGAGCCCTTCGGCGGCCAGGTCTTCGGCATGACGCTGGGCGAGACGACGAAGCTGGCTTCGCTGCAGCACATGGGCGTCTTCGTCGGCATGATCCTGGCCGCGCTCGCGGGCGGCATCGGCAATGGCCGGTTCGGCTCGCTGCGGGCCTGGATGATCGGCGGGTGCCTGGCCTCGGCTGCGGCGCTGGCAGCCCTTGCGTCCGCGGGTGCGGTCGGGCCCGGCTTCCCGCTGCGCACCGCCTATGTCGCGCTCGGCCTGGCCAATGGCGCCTTCGCGGCCGCCGCCATCGCCAGCATGATGCAGCTTGCCGGCGAGGGGCGCGACCGTCGCGCGGGGCTCCGCGTCGGCCTCTGGGGCGCGGCGCAGGCGATCGCCTTCGGCCTTGGTGGGCTTGCCGGCGCCGCGGCCTCGGATCTCGCGCGCAGCCTGATCGCCTCTCCTGGCGCCGCCTATGGCACGGTCTTCGCCGCGGAAGCGGTACTGTTCCTCGTCTCGGCCGTCCTCGCCGCCCGCATCGCGGCGCGGCCGGCGACCGATTTCCCCCCCAATCTCGTCCTGTCCCGCAGCTGAAGGGAGCCCGCCATGGCGCAAGCGATCTATGATGTGGTGGTGGTGGGCGGCGGCCCCTCGGGTGCCACCGCCGCGCATGACCTGGCCCGCGCCGGGAAAAACGTCGCCCTGCTCGACCGCGCCGGCCGCATCAAGCCCTGCGGCGGCGCCATCCCGCCACGCTGCGTGAAGGATTTCGAGATCCCGGAGAGCGTGATCTGCACCCGCGTCAACAGCGCACGGATGATCGCCCCCTCCAACCGCACCGTCGACATGCCGATCGACGGCAATGGCTATGTCGCCATGGTCGACCGCGACCACTTCGACGAATTTCTGCGCGTTCGTGCCGCCGAGGCCGGCGCCGACCGCTTCACCGGGACCTTCGAGCGCATCGAGCGCGACGCCGCCGGCACCCATGTGGTCTTCGCCACCAAGGACGGCGCCGAGCAGCGCCTGACCACCCGCCTGGTCATCGGCGCCGATGGCGCGAAGTCGAAGGTCGCCAAGCAGGAGGTGCCCGCCGCGGCCAACCTGCCCTTCGTCTTCGCCTATCACGAGATCATCGAGGCGCCCGCCCCGGGGACGGGTTCAGGCGACTACGACCCGAAGCGCTGCGACGTCTTCTACCAGGGCAAGCACTCGCCGGATTTCTACAGCTGGATCTTCCCGCACGGCGCGACCGCCTCGATCGGCACCGGCTCGGCGCAGAAGGGCTTCGGCCTGCGGCCCTCGATCGCCGAACTGCGCAAGACCGTCGGGCTCGAGGGTGCGAAGACCCTTCGGCACGAGGGCGCGCCGATCCCGATGAAGCCCGCCAAGCGCTGGGACAATGGCCGCGACGTGGTGCTGGCCGGCGATGCCGCCGGCGTCGTCGCGCCGGCCTCGGGCGAGGGCATCTACTACGCCATGCTCGGCGGCCGGCTGGCCGGCGAGGCGGCGGCGGAATGCCTCAAGACCAAGGACGCCCGCAGCTTGAAGCTGGCCCGCAAGCGCTTCATGAAGGACCACGGCCGGGTCTTCTTCATCCTCGGGATCATGCAGTACTTCTGGTACGGCTCCGAGAAGCGGCGTGAGGCCTTCGTCAAGATCTGCGCGGACAAGGATGTCCAGCGCCTCACCTGGGAATCATACATGAACAAGGAGCTCACGCGCCGCGATCCGATGGCGCATGTTCGCATCTTCTTCAAGGATCTCGCCCACCTCTTCGGCCTGGCGCGCGCCTGACCGCCGAAATCCCTGCGCCCTCGCCCGGAGCACGCTAGACCATGTCTCGCCTGAGCACGCTCGATACCGACATGCCCACCCGCCACGGCCGCGCCACCACCCTGCCGCTTCGCGTCGGCACCCGCGGCTCGCCGCTGGCACTCTGGCAGACCCGGCACTTCCTCTCGCTGATCCGGCGGGTCTGCCCGGTCCTGAACGCCGACGCCTTCCAGGAGCACATCATCTCCACCGAGGGCGACAGGGTGCAGGACAAGCGCCTGGCCGATATCGGCGGCAAGGGGTTGTTCGCCAAGGAGATCCACGAGGCGCTGCTGGACGGCCAGATCGACTTCGCGGTGCATTCGCTGAAGGACCTCGAGACCGAGCTTCCGCCCGGCATCACGCTGGCCTGCCTGCTCGAGCGCGAGGATCCGCGCGACGCCGTCATCCTCGGCCCGGTCTGCGGCGCGCCAGATGCGGCCGATCCGCTGGCCTGCATTCCGCATGGCGCGCTGGTCGGGACCGCCTCGGTCCGGCGGCAGTCGCAGCTGCTGGCGCTGCGGCCGGACCTCCGCGTCGAGATCATCCGCGGCAATGTCCAGACCCGACTCGGGCGCGTACGCAACGGCGATTTCGCGGCGAGCTTCCTGGCCCTTGCCGGCCTGCGCCGCCTCGGGCTTGAGCTCGAGGCAGGCGTGCTGCTCGACCCGACGCTGATGGTCCCGGCCGCCGGCCAGGGCATCGTCGGCGTCACGGTGCGCACGGCGGACGAGGAGCTGCACGAGCTGCTCTCGGCCATCGAATGCCGCACCGCGCGCGCCGCCGCGAACGCTGAGCGCGCCATGCTCGGCGCGCTGGACGGCTCCTGCCGCACGCCGATCGGGGCGCATGCGGTGCTGCGCGACGGCACGCTGGAACTCACCGGGCTGATCGCGCGGGCGGATGGCAGCTTCGTGCTGAAGGACGCGATAAGCGGGTCGCCGAAGGATGCGGCGCGGCTCGGGCTCGCGCTCGGCGACCGGCTGCGGGCGCAGGCGCCGGCGGATGTGCTGAGCTGACGTCAGGTCGCGATTGACCTGACGTTAGTACGCGTGTTAGAACTCGTGCATGAGCGTCGTTACCCGCAGCAAGCTGACCAAGCTCGGCAACAGCACCGGCCTGACCCTCTCGCGCGAGGTGCTGGATGCCGCTGGCGCCGGGCGCGGCACCGAGGTCCGCATCGAGGCCTCGCCCGGCCGCATCGTCGTGACGCCGGTCGAGGGCCCCGATGCGCGCGCGATGGATCTCTTCGAACAGTCGCTGACCCGCTACGGCCGCACCTACCGCATCCTTGCCAGGTAGCGTCGTCCTGCCGAGCGCCGCGACGCTGCCGGACATCCATGCCCGCCTGCTCGCCCGTGACGGCGGCGCCCCCGGCCTGCGTGATCCGGACGCGGTCGAGGCCGCAATCGCACGGCCGCAGCACTTGGCGGACTACGCCGAGGGCTCGCCCGACGTCCCACGGCTTGCCGCCGCACTGGCCTATGCGATCTGCCGCATCCGCCACCCCTTCGTAGACGGCAACAAGCGCGTCGCCTTCGCCGCCCTGCTGGTGACGCTCGGGCTGAACGAGCTGGCGCTGGACGCGGCGGAGACCGAGGCGGCCCAGGTCATCATCAAGGTTGCCGGCGGCGAGATGGCCGAGGCCGCCTTCGGCGAATGGGTCGCGGCGCACACGGTCGCCGCGGAGACGTGATTACGGCTTCGGCGCGGGCGCCGGCCCCTGGCCGTCATGCCGCGGCAGCGCCTGGTCGAAGCACACCCAGCCCGGCGCCGAATCCTGCCAGATCACCATCTCCGGCCGCAGCCGCGCCGTATCGTCCAGCGTGCCGATCCGGATCACCTTGAAGCCCGGCCGCACCGCCGCCTCCGAGTACAGCGGCGTCCCGCAGACCGGGCAGAAATGCCGCTTCAGGACGTTGCCGCTGTCGGCCGTGCTCTCATAGGCGGTGGTCGCGCCGGTCACCTCGGCGCCCTCGGTCGAGAACACCGCGTTCACTGTCGCGCTGCCGGCCGCGAAATACTGGCAGTCCCGGCACCAGCACATGCGGGTCACGATCGGCGCGGCGGGGAAGCTGAACCGCACCGCCCCGCAGCGGCAGCCGCCGGTGAAGGGCGCGCTCAAAGCACCCCCCCACCCTGCCCGCGATACCACTCCAGCATCTGCTCGCCATTCCAGTGCAGCACGCCCGGCTTGGTCGCGACGTAGTCGTAGAACTTCTCGAGGTACTTGATCCGGTGCGGCTGGCCCGAGATGTAGGGGTGGATCGCCAGCGACATGACCTTGGCCCGATCGGCGCCTTCCTCGTACAGCCGGTCGAACTGGTCGATCGCGCGCTTCAGCAGATAGTCGCTCTCGTGGTGCTGCACGATCATCATCGGGATGTCGTTCAGCTCGACGGTGTAGGGCAGCGTCACCAGCGGCCCCTTCTCGGTCCGGATGGTGGTCGGCTCGTCGTCATAGACCCAGTCGCCGATGTACTGCACGCCGGCCTCGACCAGCAGTTCCGGCGTCTCGAAGGTCTGGGTCAGCCCAGGGCCGAGCCACCCGACCGGGCGCTTGCCGGTGAACTTCTCCAGCCGGTCCTGGGCGCGCCAGATCATCGCCTTCTGGTCGGGCTCCTTGTGGATCGGCCCCTGCTCCCAGCTATGGCCCATGAACTCCCAGCCGGCGTCGCGCGCCTGGGCCGCCACGCGCTCGTAATCCTCGACCACGCGGGCATTGATCGAGAGCGTGGGGCGGATGCCCCAGCACTCGTAGAGCTTGAAGAAGCGCCAGACGCCGACCCGCATGCCGTATTCATGCCAGGACCAGTTCGGCACGTCCGGCAGCAGCACCTGGCCGGTCGGCGCCGGAATCACCTGGCGGGCCATCGGCTTGCCGATGTCCCAGACCTCGAGGTTGACGATCGACCAGAGGACGATGCGGGCATCGCCCGGCAGCCGCAGCGGCGGACGGTCGACGATGGCGGAAAAGGCGACGCGGTCAGTGGGCTTCATCGACATCGGGCGGGGCTTCTCCGGCTGGGCAGGGTGCCTACCATGCCAAGCGCGGGGCGGCGCGCAAGGGACCCCGTGGCGGTTTCCGCTGGACATCGGCGCCGGGCAGTGTTAGGATTTAAATCCGTTCATTGAAACCATCCATCCGTCGCCATCCCGCCCCGGGCCAGGACCGCCATGCGCGATCGAGACCCATCCGGACCCGCCGGAACCGGTTTAGGGCTTTAATTGCTAAACCCGATTCTGCCGAGACCCACGAATTTCGAGGCTTTCGCCGAATCAGGACCGGTTCGGCCTCAAGAAATTGAAGCCGGCCAGCCGGCCGCGCATGGGTTGTCCGAAAACCCGCATTGCCCGTCGCCGCGCGCCGCGTTCGCCCTCCCGCCAGGGTCGTGTCCGAAAGCAATTCCAAGCACTTGCGGCCCATCTTCCGCCCCGCCCGCCACGCGCGCAGACTGCCCGCCGATCGAAAGGGGATCCGCCCATGTAGACACTCTACATCTCGCCCGGCAGTTGCTCGCTGGCCAGCCACATCGCCCTCGCCGAGGCCGGCGCCGACTACCGCGCGCAGCGCGTGAACTTCGGCGCCAACGAGCAGCGGACCCCCGCCTACCTGGCGGTGAACCCGAAGGGCCGCGTGCCCGCACTCGCCACCGAGCCCGGCATCCTGACCGAGACCCCGGCGATCCTCGCCTTCATCGCCCAGACCCACGCGAAGGCCGGCCTCGCGCCGGAGGACGCTTACGCCTTCGCCCAGGCGCAGAGCTTCAACGCCTATCTCTGCGCGACCGTCCATGTGAACCACGCCCATGGCCGCCGGGCCTCGCGCTGGACCGATGACGAGGCCGCGCAGGCCGCCATGGCCCGCCACGTCCCCACCACCATGGCCGCCTGCTTCGCGCTGATCGAGCAGGGCATGCTGGCCGGCCCCTGGGTGCTCGGCGAGCGCTACTCGATCTGCGATCCCTACCTCTTCACCCTCGCCGGCTGGCTCGAGGGCGACGGGGTGCCGTTGGCCTCGCTGCCGCGGGTCGCCGCGCATCATGCGCGGATGCAGGAGCGGCCCGCGGTGCAGCACGCGCTGGCCGAGGCCGCTGCCGCCTGATCACCGCTTGGTCAGCGAGCCGAGGATTCCCCGCGAGAGCGCCTTGCCGATCTCGCGCGCCGCGGTCTTCGCCATGGCCTCGGCCGGGCTCTGCCGCTTGCCGTCGCCGAGCAGGATCGAGTTGAGGATCCCGCCGAGGCTGCCATCGGGCTCCGGCTGCGCTGCGCCCCGCGTGGTGCGCGGCCGCGGCGCCGGCGCCGGCGGGGGGAAGTTCCGCTGCGGCATCAGGATCCCGCCCCAGGGATCGTCGCTCCGCACCGGCGCCGGCCCGGTCTGCCGCGGGCCGGACGCCGTCGGCCCCTGCACCCGGCCGTTGAGCCGCTCGAAGGCGCTCTCGCGGTCGATATCGAGGTCGTAGTGCCCGGCGATCGGGCTTTTTGCCAGGATCGCCGCCCGCTCCTCCCTGGTGATCGCGCCGATCCGGCCGCGCGGCGGCGCGATTCGGGCCTGCTCCACCGGGCTCGGCGCGCCATCCTCCTGCAGGGTCGAGACCAGCGCCTCGCCCACACCCAGCATGGTGATCGCCTCCTCGACCTTCACGCGAGGGTTCGGCCGGAAGGTCTGCGCCGCCGCCTTCACCGCCTGCTGCTCGAGCGGCGTGTACGCGCGCAGCGCATGCTGCACCCTGTTGCCGAGCTGGCCGAGCACCGTCGCCGGCAGGTCGAGCGGGCTCTGCGTCACGAAGTAGACGCCGACCCCCTTCGAGCGGATCAGCCGCACCACCTGCTCGACCTTGTCGATCAGCGCCTTCGGGGCATCCTTGAAGAGCAGGTGCGCCTCGTCGAAGAAGAAGACGAGCTTCGGCTTCTCGAGATCGCCCACCTCCGGCAGTTCCTCGAACAGCTCCGACAGCAGCCAGAGCAGGAAGGTCGCGTAGAGCCGCGGCGACTGCACCAGCTTGTCGGCCGCCAGCACGTTGACCGCGCCGCGGCCATTCGGCGTGACGAGCATCAGGTCCTGCAGCGCGAGCGCGGGCTCGCCGAAGAGATGCTCGCCGCCCTGCTGTTCCAGCACCAGCAGCCGCCGCTGGATCGTGCCGATGCTCTGCTTGCTGACCTGGCCGTAGGTCGATTGCAGGTCGGCGGCCCGCTCGCCGACATAGGTCAGGATCGCCCGCAAATCCTTGAAGTCGAGCAGCAGCAGGCCCTCGTCATCGGCCAGCTTGAAGGCGATGTTCAGCACGCCCTCCTGGGTGTCGTTCAGCTCGAGCATGCGGGACAGCAACATCGGCCCCATCTCGGCCACCGTCGCCCGCAGCCGGTGCCCCTGCTCGCCGAAGACGTCCCAGAATACGACGGGCGAGGCTTCGTAGGCGAAGTCGGCGATGCCCATCTCCGCCGCCCGCGCCTCGATCTTCGGGTTGGGCTTGCCGGGCTGGCTGATCCCCGACAGGTCGCCCTTGATGTCGGCGCAGAACACCGGAACCCCGGCGCGGGAGAACTCCTCGGCCAGCACCTGCAGGGTCACCGTCTTGCCGGTGCCCGTCGCCCCCGCCACCAGGCCGTGGCGGTTGGCGCGGGAGAGCAGCAGGGTACAGGGGCGCTCGCCCCGGCCGATCAGGATGCTGTCGGGCATGCTCTGCGAATCCTACCTAGGCTCGCGTATGATCTATGGGCTCCGCCGGCAGCGGCCAAGCGGTTTCCCCTTGCCGCCCGCGACCCCGCTGGCTATACGGCCGCCTTCGCGCGCGGTGGGTCTCCTGCCGCGCGCATTCTGTCGCGCGACGGGCCTGATGGGCATGCCCGGCCGCGACACCCCCGAGCCCCCGCATTCCGCGGCGCGGCCGGGTCCGGCCCCCGAAGGAGGTCCAAATGCCCAAGATGAAGACGAAGTCTTCTGTCAAGAAGCGCTTCAAGATCACCGCCACCGGCAAGGTGCTCGGCGGCCCCGGCAAGAAGCGCCACAACCTCTCTGCCCGCTCCTCCAAGGTGAAGCGGCAGAACACCGGCAACCAGGTGCTCCGCCACCAGGATGGCCTGACGGTCCTGCAGTGGACCCCCTACGGGCTCGATCGGTAAGGAGGCGCAGCCATGGCACGCGTGAAGCGGGGCGTCACGGCGCACGCCCGTCACAAGAAGATCCTCAAGCTCGCCAAGGGCTATGTCGGCCGGTCCGGCACGAATTACCGCCCGGCGCTCGAGCGGGTCGAGAAGGCGCTGCAATACGCCTATCGCGACCGCCGCAACAAGAAGCGCGAGTTCCGCGGCCTCTGGATCCAGCGGATCAACGCGGCGACGCGCGAGCATGGGATGACCTATTCCCAGTTCATCGCCGGCGTGAAGAAGGCCGGCATCGGGCTCGACCGCAAGGTGATGGCCGCCATCGCCTTCGACGATCCCGCGAGCTTTGCGACGCTGGTCGAGAAGGCCCGCGCCGCGCGCAGCTGAGCCGCCATTCAGCCTAACGCGAGCAACAGGGCCGCTCCCGCCAGGGTGCGGCCTTTTGCTTGATCGGATGGACCGATGACCGACGACCTTGCCGCACTTGCCGCCGAGACCGAGGCACAACTCGCCGCCGCCGCCGATTTGCGCGCCTGGGACGCGGTGCGCGTCGGCGTGCTCGGCCGCAGCGGCAGCCTGACCGGGCTGCTGAAGGGCCTCGGCCAGGTGCCGGCCGAGCAACGCAAGGAGCGCGGCGCCGCGCTGAACCGGCTGAAGGCGCAGCTGGAGGCATCGATCGAGGCGCGCCGCGTGGCGCTCGATGCCGCGGCGCTCGATGCCCGGCTTGCCGCCGAGCGGATGGACGTCTCGCTGCCGCCACGCCCGGGCCTGCCCGGTGGCGAGGGCGGCATCCACCCGATCAGCCGCACCATGGAGGAACTCACCGCACTGTTCGGCGCCATGGGCTTCTCAGTCGCCGAGGGCCCGGACATCGAGAGCGACTGGCTGAACTTCTCCGCGCTCAACATCCCCGAGCACCACCCGGCCCGGCAGGACCACGACACCTTCTACCTGCCCGCCGGCGCCGATGGCCGCCGCCCGGTGCTGCGCACCCACACCTCGCCGGTGCAGGCGCGGACCATGCTGGGGCAGGAGCCGCCGATCCGCGTCATCGTCCCCGGCCGCACCTACCGCGCCGACCACGACGCGACCCATTCGCCGATGTTCCACCAGGTGGAGGGCCTGGTGATCGACCGCGGCATCACGCTCGGCCACCTCAAGGGGTGCCTGGTCGATTTCCTGCGCGCCTTCTTCGGCATCGCCGACCTGCCAGTGCGCTTCCGCGCCAGCTACTTCCCCTTCACCGAGCCCTCGATGGAGGTCGATATCGGCTGGTCCCGCAAGACCGGCGAGCTCGGCAAAGGCGGCGACTGGCTGGAGATCCTGGGCAGCGGCATGGTGCATCCGCGCGTGCTGGCGAATTGCGGCATCGACCCGCGGGAGTGGCAGGGCTTCGCCTTCGGCATGGGCATCGAGCGCATCACCATGCTGAAGCACGGCATGCCGGACCTGCGGCCGTTCTACGAGAGCGACATCCGCTGGCTGCGGCACTGGGCGACCTCGCCGCTGTCGCCGCCCTCGCTGGCGGAGGGCGTGTAATGCGGCCCGCGTGCGGGCCGAGCGCGCTTCTGCGCGCCGCGCGGACGGGTGCCCATCGGCATTGCAGCGCAATGCCGATGGGGTCCCGGAGTCGCGCGACAGCCAAGGGCGCGGGTGCGCCCGCCCGGCGTTTGAGGGCATAGAAAAGCGATGAAGTTCACCCTCAACTGGCTGAAGGCGCACCTCGAGACCGAGGCGCCGCTCGATGAAATCCTCGCCACCCTCAACCGCATCGGCCTCGAGGTTGAGGGCGTCGAGGATCGCGCCGCCGCGCTCGCCGGCTTCCGCGTCGCCCATGTGGTCGAGGCGGTGCAGCACCCGAATGCCGACCGGCTGCGCGCGCTGAAGGTCGATCCCGGCGACGGCACGCTGCTCTCAGTCGTCTGCGGCGCGCCCAATGCGCGGGCCGGCATGAAGGGCGTGCTCGCGCTGCCCGGCGCCTTCATCCCCGGCACCGGCATCACGCTGAAGAAGGGCGAGATCCGCGGCGTGGCGTCGGAGGCGATGATGCTCTCGGCGCGCGAGATGGGCCTCGGCGACGACCACTCCGGGATCGTCGACCTGCCGGCCGACGCGCCGCTCGGCGAGAGCTACGTGAAGTATGCCGGGCTCGACGACCCGATCATCGAGATCAGCGTCACGCCGAACCGCGGCGACGCGCTCGGCGTGCAGGGCGTCGCGCGCGACCTGGCCGCCGCCGGCCTCGGTCGCCTCAAGCCGCTCGCCGAGCCGAAGATCGAGTCCCGCTATCCCTCGCCGCTGCGCTGGGAGATCGCCGATCCGCGCGCCTGCACCTGGGTGCTGGGCCGCGCAGTGCGCAACGTGAAGAACGGGCCGAGCCCGAAGTGGCTGCAGGACCTGCTGGTGGCGATCGGGCTCCGGCCGATCAACGCGCTGGTCGATGTGACGAACCTCTACACCTACGGCCTCGGCCGCCCGCTGCATGTCTTCGACGTCGCCAAGGTGAAGGGCAGCACGCTGACCATGCGCATGGCGCGCGCCGGCGAGGAGATCCTCGCGCTGAACGGCAAGACCTATGCGCTGACGGATGAGGACGGCGTCATCGCCGATGCCGCGGGGCCCGAGGCGCTCGGCGGCATCATCGGCGGCGAGCACTCCGGCTGCGACGAGAACACCACCGAGTGCTTCATCGAATGCGCGCTGTTCGATCCCGTGCGCATCGCGCGCTCCGGCCGCCGCCACGACGTGCGCACCGATGCCCGCCAGCGCTTCGAGCGCGGCATCGACCAGGCGATCCTGCCGCATGCCCTCGACCTCGCCACCTGGACGATCCAGGAGCTCTGCGGCGGCGAGGCGAGCGAGGTCTCCGTCGCCGGCACGCCGCCCGCCTGGCAGCGCGACGCGACCCTGCGGTTCGAGCGGTTGGCCGGTCTCGGCGGCGCCGAGGTGCCGCCAGATGAGGCGGTGGCGATCCTCGAGCGCCTCGGCTTCGCGGTGAAGGCGCGCGACGCGGCGCAGGTGACAGTCGCGGTGCCGCCCTGGCGCAACGATGTGGCGCAGGCGGTCGTGCTCGACCAGGCACCCTCGCTCGATCCCGCCCGCGCCCGCGCCGCGGCTGAAGGCTGCGCGGCGATCGAGGCAGAATGCGACCTGGTCGAGGAGGTGCTGCGCATCCGCGGCCTCGACAATGTCCCGCCGGTCTCGCTGCCGACCAGCGGCGTCATCCCCTCCGCCGCGCTGACGCCGAAGCAGGCGCGTGCGGTGCTCGCGCGGCGCGTGCTCGCCGCCCGCGGCATGCAGGACAGCGTCGGCTTCGCCTTCCTCGAAGCGAAGACCGCGGCGCTTTTCGACCCCGCCGCGGAGCGGCAAGCCGCTTGGACTCCGCCGGCCGAGCTCAGGCTCGAGAACCCGATCGCCGCCGATCTCGACCAGATGCGGCCGACCCCGGTCGCCTCGCTGGCGCTCGCCGCCGCCCGCAACGCCGCGCGCGGCTGGCCGGACCTGGCGCTCAGCGAGCTCGGCGCCGCCTACCGCGACCCCTCTCCCACGGGCCAGCTCGCGGTCATCGCCGGCCTGCGCACCGGGCAGACGCCGCGGCACTGGGCCACGCCCGCGCGCGGCGTCGATGCGATGGACGCCAAGGCCGATGCGCTCGCGGTGCTGGAGGCGCTCGGCGTGCCGATGGCCGCGCTGCTGCTGACCACCGACGCGCCCGGCTTCTACCACCCCGGCCGCAGCGGCGTGCTCCGCCAGGGGCCGAAGACCGTGCTCGCCACCTTCGGCGAGCTGCATCCTCGGGTCGCCGCGGCGCTCGACCTCGCCGGACCGGTCGTCGCCTTCGAGGTCTTCCTCGACGCCATCGCCGAGCCGAAGCGGCGCAAGCGCGGCGCGCCCGACCTGCCGGCCTTCCAGCCGCTGCGGCGCGACTTCGCCTTCCTGGTCGACGAGACGGTGCCGGCCGAGAACTTGCTGCGCGCCGCCCGCAACGCCGACAAGGCGCTGGTCACGGACGTGCAGTTGTTCGACCGCTACGCGGGCGACAAGCTGCCGGCCGGCAAGGTCGGCCTCGCGCTGCAGGTCACGCTGCAGCCGCGCGAGGCGACGCTGACCGACGCCGAGATCGAGGCGGCGGGGCAAAAGATCGTGGCGGCGGTGACGAAGGCGACGGGCGCGACGCTGCGTGGATAAAGCCGCGCAGCGCGCAAGGGTCGGGCTGGGGGCACTCGCCCTCGCCCTGCTCTCCGCCTGCGCCGCGCCGACCGCGCCCCGCGAAGCCGCCACGCTGTCCTACCCGCCCGCCGCGCGCGAGCGCATGCTCCGCCTCGCCACCGCCGAATGGCGCGACTGGGGCGCCATAACCGTCGATCCCGCGCGCCGCCCGCAGACCGCGGAGGCCGAGAGCAACCCGGCCAACTTCCCCCGCGTCCTCGCCTATTGGCGCGCCGTGCCGGAAGGGCCGCCGATCATCGCGGAGAACCGCCCGCTCTACGTCGCCGCGCTGGCCGGCGAGGCCGAGGGCCGCGAGCTCTGGCGCGAGACGCCCTGGTCGGCCGCCTTCATCTCCTGGGTCATGGCCGGCGCCGGCGTCGATGCGCGCGAATTCCCGCCCTCCGCCTCGCACTCCACCTATGTCGACGCGCTGATCCGCGACGCCCAGCGCTACCCGAGCGCCGCGCCCTTCATCCCTTACCTGCCGGCCGAGGTCGCCGCCGAGCGCGGCGACCTGCTCTGCGCCGACCGCACCCGTAACCCGATCCGCAACTGGCGTGACCGCGCCGCCGACCAGGGCCGCTTCCGCCCCATGCATTGCGACATCGTGGTCGAGGCCGGGCCCGGCCACGTCGAGGTCATCGGCGGCAACGTGCTCGATGCCGTGACGCGCACCCGTTACCCCGCCGACGCCAGCGGCTATCTTCTGCCGCAGGCACCGGGGACACCCACCTGGTTCGCCCTGTTCCGCAACCGTCTGGGCAAATTGCCGCCCTGGAGTCCGACGCAATGACCGACCTCTTCGCGCCGCTCACCCTGCGCGGCGTCACGCTGAAGAACCGCATCGGCGTCTCGCCCATGTGCCAGTACTGCTGCAACGGCGACGGCCGCCCGACCGAGTGGCACCTGCAGCACCTGCTGTCGCGCGCCGTCGGCGGCGCCGGGCTCGTCATCGCCGAGGCATCGGCCGTGACGCCCGAGGGCCGCATCGCGCCCGGCGACCTCGGCATCTGGGGCGAGGAGCACATCCCCGGCCATACCCGCCTCGCCCATGGCATCGCCGCGATGGGCTCGGTCCCCGGCATCCAGCTCGCCCATGCCGGCCGCAAGGCGAGCCGGCTGGCAGGCTGGGAGCACGGACCGGCCGAGCCGGGCTGGGTCGCTATCGCCCCCTCCGCCGAGGCCTTCGGCGACTACGCCACGCCGCGCGCCATGACCGAGGCCGAAATCCTTTCGACCATCGCCGCCTTCGCCGCCGCCGCCCGCCGCGCCATCGCCGCCGGCTACCGCTTCATCGAGCTGCACGCGGCGCATGGCTACCTGCTGCACGAATTCCTCTCGCCCATCTCGAACCGGCGCAACGATGCCTGGGGCGGCGATTTTGACGGCCGCGCACGCTTCGTGCTCGAGGCGACGAAGGCGGTGCGCGCGGCGATCCCGGACGATGTTCCGCTTTCCGTTCGCGTCTCGCACACCGACTGGGTCGAGGGCGGCTGGACCACGGCCGAGACCGTCGAGCTTTCGAAGCGGCTGAAGGCGCTCGGCGTCGATCTCGTCGACGTCTCCTCGGGCGGCCTCGATGCCGGGCAGAAGATCCCGCTCGGGCCGGGCTACCAGGTGCCGGGCGCGGTGGCTGTGAAGGAAGGCGCGGGCGTCGCGGTCGCCGCCGTCGGCATGATCACCGAGCCGGAGCAGGCCCAGGCCATCCTCGCCGAGGGCAAGGCCGACCTGATCCTGCTCGCCCGCGTGCTGCTGCGTGACCCCTATTGGCCACTGCACGCCGCGGCGAAGCTCGGCCGGCTCGAGGCGCTGCAGGCCGCGCCGCAATACGAGCGCGGCTGGGCGGCGCTCGGCAAGATGCCGCGCAACGGCATGGTGGGCGATCCGCTGCCGGCGCTGTAGCGGGCCGGGGAGACGACGGGCTTGAAGGGGCGTTGCCCCTTCAAGCGACCCCACCAAGGGTCGGTTGGAGGTATGCGTCCAACCCCTTGGACCCCCGGAGTTCAGCGCCTTTGGGCGAGGCGCTTCGGTTGGTCGGGCGGCGCCAGTTTCGGACATTCTCCGCATGCGAGGGCGCGGGGCTTTCCGGACATACTCGCGGCGGACCGCCAGGCCGGCACGTTCGGACATTTGCCCGGCGAAGCGCCGACAGGACGTTTTCGGACAAACGGCAGAGGCGGGAATTTTTGGATTTGAGGAACCTAAAGCCCTCAATTCGCCTCAAAAAGGAGGTCGTCATCCCGACAATTTCTTTAATTAAAACAACGACTTACATAGTAATTTCCTAAAGAATTGAGGCCCTAAACCGGGATTCCTCGGCGCTTGTCGCGCAGGGTTCCGGCGGAGCGGCGATGGGACGGATGAACAGCTTCAAGGAGCGGCTGGGCCCGGGGGCCCCGTGCGAACAGACAAGCACCGAAGCCTTGGCGAAAGATGAATCTGGTGGACGCAGTCCGATGCCTCGTTCGCGGCAGGATCGCCGCGCTGGCCGCGATGCGGTCGCAACCCTGGACGCGATGCCGGATGGCCAACGCCGGCGAGGCTGTCTCTGATCAATCTCGGACTGACCGCTATCGCCCCGAAGCGGTCCTACGCTCCGCAGCGAACGCCCACGCAGCCGCCCGACCGCATCTAGGTCGTTCGCTGCAGACCAGGCGGGATCCATCGGCCCTCGAGGGCGGCTTCCTTCGGCCAATACAGCCGCATCATGACCGAGAACGGTCCGCTCGGTGCGGGCAACCAGTTCGCCTGCTGCGCCTTGGGCGGCGCCTCGTGCTGTATGATGAGCGTGAGGCCACCATCGGTGTCGCGGCTGAAGCTGTCCATCATTGACGAGTTGAGCAGGTAGCGGTCGATCGGGTTGGCCACCAGCAGGCTTGCCGGCTGGCTGTACATCGTCAGCGACCAGAAGCTGTTGACCGGCGGCAGCTGCCCCGGCGCGAAGCGCAGCCTGTACCGGTGCGTGCCATCCAGCGGTTGGCCGAGGCTGTCCGCGTAATAGGCCGGGTACATCGCCTCCTGCTTGGTGTTGCCGTAGATGCCGAGCACGGCACCCGTCATCCGCTTCAGGTAGTCGTTGTTCAGGAAAGCGCGGGTCCCGAACAAGTCGCCGGAGGTCAATGACCCGGCCACGACCTGCTGCTTCATCCCCTCGAAGCTGGCCCAGGCATCGGCCATGCCGGCCGCCATCGCCTGCCGCAGCTCGGGCGTGAGGGATGCCGGGTCGAAGGGCAGGCCGGCGCCGATGCCGATCTGCGCGAAGCGCGCCATCAGCGCGGTCTCCGAGGGATGCGTCGGGGCGAATTGCAGCAGGAAGTTCAGCCGATCGAAGAAGGTCAGCGAGGATTTCTGCTCCGCGGGCGACAGCGCGGGCGGGAAGGCGATGGCGGGGGCAGCCGGCGGCGCCGGTTGCCGCAGGAAGGACGACAGCGGCTGGGCGACGTAGCGGTTCTGGATGGCCTTCACGTTGTCCAGGTCCGCCGGATCGAACAACTGGGTCCGGAACTGCGCGGAGAGCAGGGAGGTCTCGCTGCGGATCACCTTGGTGATGCCGGGCGGTGTCGGCCCCTGCCAGCCCGGTCCCGCGATCATGAAGCTGCCGCCCCCATTGCCCGTCGTGCGGCTGCCCAGATAGTCGAAGTTATGCGTGTACAGGTCGATGAGCTGGAGGCTCCAGTACCGCTTGGCCTCGATCACCGGCACCGTGAAGACCATCGGCTCCGACCGCAGGTCCATGCCGATCCAGCTATAGGGCGTGTCGGAATTCGGGGTCTGGATCGCGGTATCGGCCGGGGTGAACACCCGGGGGATGTTGAAGAGCGTGTTGTAGGGCGCCTTGAACTCCGGGTTCGAGCGGTCGATGAAGTAGGCGTATTGCACCCGGTAGTTGTCGACCATGGGAAAGCCGTAGATCGTCGCATCGCGCGCGATGGCGCGGGCTTCGGCCGGGGTGACGGCTGTCGCGGCCGAAGCCTCGGCGCGAAGCAGCAGCCCAGCCCCGATCGCCTGCACGGCGCCGCGCCGGGTGACGGTCATGGCGTCGCTCCTCACCTGACGGGGGTAGCTGGCGGCAGGGTGTAGCTGCCGTTCAATACCGAGGGACCGGGCCGATACACCCGCATGAGGAAGTTCCAGCCCTCGGTGATGTCGAGCCGGTTGGGCACGTCGCCACAGGCCGCCTTGGAGCCGAAGAAGGCCGTCAGCGTGCCGTCGGCGTTCATCTTGCGGTTGGCCTGGTTCAGGATGCTGTTGTCGCTCTTCATGTAGCCATCGGCGCCGTACATCGTGATGGACCAGAAAGCGCTGTTCTCGGGGACCTGGTAGGTCGCGGTGTAGCAGCCTGTCGCGGGCAGCTTGCCGTTGTAGTTGATGTAGATGGCGTCGCGGTTGGGAAACAGGCCCCAGGCGCCGGCCACGGCGAGGTGGCGGATCGCTTCGTCGGCCTTGCCGCGCGGTCCCATGAAGCCGTCCGGATACTTCGCGTAGGTCGCAAACTCCGCGTTGTAGGTCGCGGTCAGTGCGGTCAGTGAGGCCTTGTCCCAGGGCGGGGGCGCGAAGGCATCGGCGCTGCCGGCGGTGATGACGAGCTGATCCTGCAAGCGATTGACCAGCGCGACGTCTTCGGGATCGTCGGGCTTCAGCAACTGGATGCGCACCACCACCGCCAGGTATTTCGTGTCGGTCGGCAGGGTGTGGGTGCCCGGGGTGTAGATGGTGCCGGGGGCATAGTGGTCGTTGTCCACCAGCAGCGCCGAGAAGTATCGCCCGGCCGGCATCTCCGGGAGGGTGATGGTCGCGCCCTTCGAGGTATCCACGATGGCGGCGGCGTAGAGCGTATCCCGGTTCATCCGCACGACAGTCTGCTGGTCGAGCGGCGTGGGTTTGCGGATCTTGAAGAAGCGGTTCACCCCGCCGGCCTGCTGCACGATATTCGCGAAGGACCGATCAGTCTCCGCCCGCGCATACGTCTCTCGGGTGACGACGATGCTCTGGGCTGCGACCTCCGCAGCGCAGAGGGCCCCGACCAGAAACGCGGCTATCCATCCGATCAGCCTGCCATGGCTTGGCATCATGATGGTCTCCCAGCAATCGACCGCTCGGGCCGTTGCGCATGAGGGTAAACGTCGGTGCGTCGGGCCGGCAAGGCGGTTGCAGAGCGCGCACGTCTCGTCCTGACGGCACGTCGTGCTCCATCCGGCACGGGTCCCGCAGCGGGCAATGACCGGGTGCTGTCCCGCGACACGTCAGGCGAGGGTAGGTCCGCTCCCCGCTCATCGCCGACCTTTCGACTTCGACCAGAGACAGACCCTGAATGCAGGCGTCGATCACCCTCGGCTGCTGCGCCGGCGCAGAGCGCCGGGCCCCAGCATCGCCATCCGGGCAGGCTCGGGGACGCCGAGGATGGCCCGCGTGGCGCTGTCGGCCGTCGCGGCGCTGCCCCATCGCCCCGCGTCGATACACGGGATCATGCGGCGCAGCACGCGACCGAAACGCCGCCGAACCCAGGCGCCGAACTCCCGGTTTCCAAAGGCCCTTCGGCCTTTGAAGGGTGGTTGAGCGCCAAAGGCGCTCAACGAGAGGGCAGCGCCCTCTCGGCCCGCGCCGCGCCTGGCTACCGCCGCCGCCGCAGCGCCAGCACGCCCCATTGCGCACCGAGCGCGCCGGCCAGCATCCAGGCGCCGGTCGCGATGCCGCTGCCGCCCTCCATGCTGCCGGCGGCGATGCTCGCCAGCGCGCCGGCGCCCATCTGCGCCGCGCCGATCAGGCCGGAGGCGGTGCCGGCGAGGTTCGGCCGCACGCTGACGGCCGAGGCGATGGCGCTCGGCTGGGTCATGCCATTGCCGAGGGCCACCACCACCATCGGCGCGAAGAACAGCACGAGCGTCGGTGTCGCCAGGCAGGGGACCAGGAGCCCGAGCGCGCCACCCGCCAGCGTCACGCTCGTGCCGATGCGGATCATCCGCTGCGTGCCGACGCGCTGGGAGATCCGCGCCGCGGTGAAGGTGCCGGCCGCCCATCCGACCGAGATCAGCATCATCGCCACCGCATAGGCCGTCGCGGAGTAGCCTAGGTGCTGCACGATCACGTAGGGCCCGCCGACCGAGAAGGCGAAGAACATCGAGGTGGAGAAGGCCGTCACCGCGCAATAGGCCCGGAAGGCCGGCACCCGTAGCAGGCTGAGATAGGCACCGAGCAGCCCGGCAAGACCCGGCAGCGCCTGTTTCTCGCGCAGCGTCTCCGGCAGCCGCGTCTGCACGGCAATCAGCAGCGGCAGGCCGAAGACCAGGCAGGCGAGCATGCTGACGCGCCAGCCGAACCAGTCCTGCAGCACGGAGGCCAGCAGCGGCGAGAGCATCGGCGCCACCGACATCGCTGTGCTGACATAGCCGAGCACCGTCGCCGACTGCTCGCGGGAGTAGCTGTCGCGGATGATGGCGCGACCGAGCACGAGGCCAGCGCAGGCCCCGAGCGCCTGGAGGACCCGCGCCAGGATCAGCCAGAAGGCCGAGGGCGCCAGCACCGCCGCGATGCTTCCGGCCAGGTAGAGCCAGAGGCCGATCAGCAGCAGTGGCTTGCGGCCATAGCGGTCGGAAAGCGGCCCGTAGACCAGCTGCCCGACCGCGACGCCCGCGAGGAACAGGGTCAGCGTGAGCTGGATCGTGCCATAGGGCACCGCCATGGCCAGCGCGAGCGCGGGCAGGCTCGGGATCAGCATCTGCTGGGTGAAGGGGCCGAGCCCCGTCATCGCCACCAGCAACAGGGTCGAGGGCTTCGGCCGCCGCGCCTCGGGGGCGGCAGTCGAATCCCGGACCGGGGTCGGGGGTGGAAGGGCCGGGCCCTCCGTCATGTCGCGGGGGCTCACGGGGGGTCTTTAGGCCAAAGCCCGCCCGCATTGCCATCGCCGAACCGGGATCGTCATGCGCAAGCCGCCGCAAGCGTCCGCGCTGCGCGATGCAGGGCAGCGGGAGCATGGCCGGAGTAGCCCAGCATCAGCGCCTGGCGCGGCTGTGCGGCGAGGTACATGGGCGAGACCGGACGGACCACGACGCCTGCGCGGGCCGCGCGCGCGGCGATCTCCTCGTCGGCAAGGCCGGGCCGTAGGGGCGCGATCAGTTTCAGCCCCTGCTCCGGTAGCTCGGCGGTGAGCAGGCCCTGCAGATGCTCGGCCAGCGCCGCCGCCAGCGCATCGCGCGCCGCGCGGTACTGCAGCCGCATCCGCCGCAGGTGCTGGGTGAAATGGCCCTCGGCCAGGAAGTCGGTGACGACGCCCTCGGCCAAGGTCGCCGGGTGCCAGTCCGTGCGCAGCCGTGCCGCCAGCACCGGCTCGAGCAGGTCGGGCGGCAGCACGGCATAGCCGAGGCGAAGTCCGGGGAAGAGCACCTTGGAGAAGGTGCCGACATAGATGACGCGACCTGCCGCATCGATGCCCTGCAGCGCAGCCAGCGGCCGGCCAGCGTAGCGGAACTCGCTGTCGTAGTCGTCCTCGAGCACGAAGGCGCCCTCGCGCCGCGCCCAGGCCAGCAACTCGAGCCGGCGCGGCATCGAGAGCACGGCACCCGTGGGGTATTGCGCGGAGGGCGTGACATAGGCGAGCCGCGCGCCGGGCTCGGCCGCGACACCCTCGGCAACGCGAAGCCCCTGGGCGTCTACCGGCACTGGGACCAGCCGGGCGCCGGCCGCCTCGAGCGCCACACGGATGGCGGGGTAGCAGGGATCCTCGACCCAGGCGGCATCGCCGGGCCGCAGCAGGACGCGCAGCACCAGGTCGATCGCCTGTTGCGCACCGGCCGTCACCACCACCTGGTCGGGGTCGCAGCGCACCGCCCGGGCGGCGCGCAGGTAGGCCGCGATCGCCTCGCGCAGCGCGCGGGCGCCGCGCGGGTCGGCGTAACCGAACATCGCGGGGTCGGGGTTGGCGAGCCGGCGCTGGGTCAGCGCCCGCCAGACCTTCTGGGTGCGCTCGTCCCAGCCGGTGCGGCCGGTGTTGAAGGGCTCGGTGCCGTAGTGCTGGGCGCCGGGCGCAGGCTGCGACACCGGGGCAGGCCCGGGCAGTTCCGGCACCTCGGGCAGGTCATGCGGGACTCGGGTGCCGGCCCCGACGCGGCCTTCGGCGAAGCCTTCGGCAACCAGTTGCTCGTAGGCCGCGACCACGGTGTTGCGCGCGACGCCGAGCCGTGCCGCCAACGCACGGGTCGGCGGCAGCCGGCCGCCCGGCGGCACAGCGCCCGACAGGATGCCCCGGCGAAGCTCGAGGTAAAGCTGGCGCAGCACCGGGACCGGGCTCGACCGGTCGAGCCCGACCAGCAGCAGGTCGGAGAGGTCAGGCGCAGACAACACCAGAAATGGACCAGCGCGATCGGCCTGGATTGGCCCTCGCGCCGGACCAATCCTGCCGCTTGAGTGGCCACAGCAGCAACCCCGTCGAGAGCCACCATGCCCGATTCGACCAGCTACCCCGTCAGCGAGCGCAACAAGGTCCGCCGCCTGCACGAGCGCGGCCGCTACGACCATGCCTCGGTGCACGCGATCCTCGATGCGGCGATGCTCTGCCACATCGCCTATGTCATCGACGGCCAGCCCTATTGCACGCCGACCGCCTTCTGGCGGGAGGGCGAGCATCTCTACTGGCACGGCTCCTCGGCCAGCCGGATGCTGCGGACGCAGAAGCCGGGCATCCCGGTCTGCCTGACGGTGACGCACCTCGACAGCCTCGTGCTGGCGCGCTGCGGCTTCAACCACTCGGTCGACTACCGCTCGGCCATGTGCTTCGGCCGCGCCCACATCATCGACGATCCCGAGCACAAGACCCGCGCGCTGGACGCCATGATCGACCGCTTCTACCCTGACCGGAACGCCACGCTGCGGCCGAGCACGGCGCAGGAGCTGAAGGCGACCATGGTCGTCGGGATGCAGATCGAGGAGGCCAGCGGCAAGGTGCGCGCCAAGGGCGTGGGCGACGAGGAGGAGGACTACGCGCTGCCGATCTACGCCGCGCGCTTCCCCGTCACCCAGGTGCTGGGCGCCGTCGAGCCCTGCCCGCGCCTGCCGGCCGGCGTGGCCTATCCGGAGGGCCTCGCCGGCTTCACGCCGGGCCGGCGGCTGGATGAGCTGATGCTCGAGAACCAGAAGAGGAAATATGGCGACGACTGACCTTGCGACCGCCCCGGCAACCCAGCTCGCGGCGCTGATCGCCGCGCAGCAGGCCTCACCGGTCGAGGTGCTGGAGGCGGTGCTGGCGCGGATCGCCGCCTGCGAGCCGAAGCTGAACGCCTTCGTCGTGCTGGATGCCGAGCGCGCCCGGGCGGCGGCGCGCGAGGCCGAGAACGCGGTGCTCTACGGCCAGAAGCTCGGCCCGCTGCACGGCGTCCCGGTCACCATCAAGGACATGCAGGCGGTGCAGGGCCTGCCGACACGCCGCGGCTCGCGCCTGTCGGATCCGCAGCCGGCGGTGGCCGATGCGCCGCTGGTCGCGCGGCTGCGGGCGGCGGGCGCCATCATCCTCGGCAAGACGACGACCACCGAGCAGGGCTGGACCGCGGTCAGCCACAACCCGCTGACCGGCGCGACGCATAACCCGTGGCAGCACGGCGTGACGGCGGGCGGTTCCTCCTCGGGCGCGGCGGCGCTGTGCGGGGCGGGCTGCGGGCCGCTGCATCTCGGCACCGATGGCGCCGGCTCGATCCGCCTGCCCGCGCATTTCTGCGGGGTGGTCGGCTTCAAGCCGACCTATGGGCGCGTCCCCTACGCGCCGCATCCGAACAACGGCAACCTGTCCCATGCCGGGCCGCTGACCCGCACCGTCGCCGATGCGGCGCTGATGCTCTCGGTCATGGCCGGCGCGCATCCGGCGGACCACACAACGCTGGAGGGCAACCTGCCGGCCACGGTGGCCCCGGCCGAGCTGAAGTCGCTGCGCATCGCCTTCAGCCCCGATCTTGGCCACGCGAAGGTGGACCCGGAGGTGGCGGCGATCGTCACCGGCGCCGTGGCGAGGCTGGCGGCGCTGGGCGCGGGCGTCGAACAGGTGACGCCGCCTTGGGGTCCTGTGGGGCCGGAATTGGAACGTTGGATCTGGGGGCTTGCCATGCGCGCCAGCTTGCCGCGCGACGCGGCCATGGCGGCCGAGATGGACCCTGGCCTCGTCGCTTGCACGCGGGCCTAT
>Ga0114976_10000583_pt1 | contig 22876 bp, 11 predicted proteins | sample S_130805_EF_Meta_FD_87319 | JGI IMG/M metagenome (GOLD analysis project Ga0114976, IMG submission 87319) | Freshwater microbial communities from Lake Simoncouche, Canada to study carbon cycling - S_130805_EF_MetaG | ecosystem: Environmental > Aquatic > Freshwater > Lake | place: Lake... | reverse complement strand
CGTCTACAGTTAGTTCGTGTGAAGATTGCTGGGTAAATGTAATACCCTGGATTCTTAAATAGTTTCCTGTAGATTCGTCTAGATTTAAAGCAAAGTCTGTTACATTAAATACAAGGAATTCAGCGGTGTAGGGGTTTGACCTAAATCCAGAAACAACATAGCCCTGCTTGTCATTGAATGTTGGAGATATCTTTGAATACAATGCTGGATAAGCCTTATCATATTTAACATTAAAGTATGCACACTCACGCATAATTGTTCCAAACTCCTCATAATACACGTTCTGTTTTTGTTCACCGCTTGTAGTTACGTTAGCAATAAACATATCTATTACAGATGGATTTACCAAATTTTTTCTATATGGCTGAGAATTAAATGTTTCTTTTGTTACTGAAAGCAACCTACTTTCTTGTGGATTTTCTTTTTGATACTGAGAAGAACCAGAATCCTGAAGAGCATAGACGTGCTCAAACATTGACTTTCCTTTACCACGAACAAAAAGAGCAATATTTTTATTTGTTGTAGTTGACTTTATTGGCTTTGTATCTATAACTGTTCCAACAATTTTATTATTTATATAAAGATAAAATTTTAGTGTGCTGCCTATTTTTTCAGTTTTAATTGATAGGTCATATACTGTGGGTGCCCCTTCTCCAGTTGTTCTAGCCATTCCTGGAAATAGTCCATCGTCTACAAGTATTGGTGCTGTTGTATGCAATAAAGTAATTGGTACAGCATTTCCAAGATTATCTTTTAAAACTTTATAGAAAAACACATTTGGTATTGTGTCTACGGTATTGTTTGTGCTAGTTTTTTCAAGTATTGTTTGTGATGACAATGCTGTAATTTCAAAGTAATATCCTGTGTTTAGTCCATCTGTAGAGGTATCCACATATATTCCAATTCCGCCTCCAGTGCCAGTTACTAAATAACTATTATCATTATTAACAACAGTAGTAATTGCACCTGCACCAATAGGACTTTGAGAATTTTTCTTAGATGTGCCTAAAATTCTCATTCTTGTTCCAAAAACATCTGCTCTAGGGACTATACTACTATAATCTTTAAAAACATAAGATAGGTAGTCATTGTATGGTTTTGCTGGTGCAACGCCTGTTATATAAATTGCTGATGCTTGACCACTTCCTTTTCCAACTGTAGAATTTATTGTTTTAGTTGTTGGCGATTCTGTAAAATAAGATGTGTCAAACATGTTTTTTGTTGAATATTCTACTTTTGGTTTTTGTGTGAGCGAAGTGATAGCCGCCACAGTTGGATTTTTATCGATAACCACATCTACTACAGTAATTTTTTGATTTGTAACGCCAGAACCAGTTAAATTTTTAAGTACTGTAAAACTTTGTTTATTGCTTGCCACAGTGTCAACAACATCAGAGCCGCCTGATATACCTGTACCTGTAACAATCCAGCCCTTTTTAATACCCTCTGCTGTTGCAGGAGAAAGAATAGTTATTGTTTTTTGACCTGCTGCTCCAGTAACCGAACCTGCAGAAAACACATACTCTGTTTGCTCATATCTATGATTTCCACTAAATATCCATTTAGAATCCATCTTAAATGTTTTTGCTTTAGTGCCATTTAGCCATTCATTAGTGTCATTTAAAACTGTGTGAGTTGCTGGAACCATTTCTCCAATACCATGTACACCTGTTCCAAACTGCATACGACCATGTTTTGCAATACCTGTCATATTTCCATTTATATCAAAAGTTGGTTCTGCATATATCTTTACTTTGCCAGTAGGAAATATTTTGCTATTAAAAGGAAGTTTTGAAAAATAGTTTGCATAATCATCTTGACTTTCTATCCAAACATTTGTGCTAGGAAATTGTGCATAAAAGAAAATTTCTCCAGCAGTTGCATTATTTACTGAAACAGTTATTCTTTTTTTCTTTCTATCAATGCCAGTAATAATTGCGTTTGTTCCAAATGCACCTGCACCAGTGTCTCTGAACAACCTTTGACCAACAGAAAGTGAAAATATATTTCCTTCTGTGAGTATTAAAGTATTTCCAGTTGCTAGAGTTCCTTTTAGTCCAGTAATTTTTTGGCTTTGAATAGTGTGTTGAACTCCTTTATACTTTATGATTTCTGAGTTTGCATACAAATATCCTTCATATCTAGTTAGCCAATATACAGATTGACCAAAGTCCATAGTATTGTTTACAATTTTACCATTTTCTATTGTTGGCGGTAAGTTGCCAAGTTCTATGTTTAAAGGCATTGCCGCCAAAGAATAACTTGACTGATTGCCGCCTTCTTCGTTAGTGCTTCTAAGAGTTTCTGTTCCAGAAACTTCCCAAAGAAGAACTGGCTTATATTTATAAGACTGGTTATTGTTTAATAGAGAAGCCTCTTTTATAGTTCCATAAGAACGTTGCAAATACTTATTAGAATAAGTAATCTTTCCACCGTTAAAAATTTCATCATCTATTGATGAAATATCTATAATGTTTGCAAGTGCTGGAGAAAGCAAAACTTTTGCTGTTGAAGTTGTTCCATTGGCAGTTGAGGCAACTCTAAATTGTGTAGATGTTGCGTCAAAAACTTTTACATTAGTTAAGTTATATGCGGATGAAGAAGCCCCTGTGATTGACACAGATTGATTTGCAATTAATTGGTTATTACATATGTATGTTACATAGGTTCCATCACGAGATATTGCGGTGATGTCATATGTATTAGAATTTTTTGTTATTCCATTCTGAGCAAAGTCTTTTGTTCCATATAATTCTAAATCTGTTTCTCTTTGAAGTGTAGTTGGCATCATATAGTTTTTTGACATAGCAACAAAATTATTAAATTCATCAAAGAACATTGCTGTTTGAGTAGACCTTGCCAAATCATTTAATACTTCTGCTACCGTTGTTTCTGGGGCTACATAAAAATATGGAATAACACTCTCATTCTCATCTTCATTTTTATAAAATATGTAATTAGAAAATCCTACATTATCCAACATTGTAGCAATAGCCTTGCTTAACTTTACATTTCTCATCATCATACTTGGAGCAATCATCGATTCAAAATGGAAGAATAAGTCTCTAAGTTCTAGTGTTGCCTTTCTATCCTGTTTGCTTGTATTTGGAAAACCATCTACATACATAGTTTTAATAGGAACAAAATAGTCAATTAGTCCAGAGTCCGTGTTTTGTGTAATTTGTTCTTGAAACTTAATTTGTAAATTTTTTGAACTAATATCAGATATCAAACTACCCTTTACAGTTCCATTAACAACAGCCAAATCATTATATTCATTTAAAGATTCATCGTAATCGAAGATGGTTATTTGCCCTGTTGAAGCAGACAACTCTCCAACAGCAATACCTGTATTGCCAATGTCTGATGCAATTTTTGTAACAGAATATTCAGTTGTTCTATCTGATATGTCAGCGACTAGTCTAGGTGACATTTCAATTAATTCAAACATTGAATCTTGTTTACTCATGGTATCTACCACAATTCTAAGACCCTTAACAAACTTAAGTTGTCTATAATTTGCTGTATATTTATCTGTTACAGTTCCATAAGTTGTTGGCGATGTAAGTGATGTAACAACAGATGTTTGAATAGTTTGAGATTCTTCATTTACAAGCCATCCATATGTTGGTACAAATGATGAATATCCCAATGGAGCACCGTCTCCCAAACTTGTTCCATTATTTGTCCAATAATAATATTTTCCAGTTGTTGTATTTGTAATATCTGGAATCAAATATCCGTCTCCTACATATCCAGATATTGGTAATGATGCAACTGATGGATAAGTTCCCAAATCTCTAAATGATGTTGTTGGTATGTTAGATACCCCAAAAGAAATTTCTACATAGCCATTTGAATCAATAATTCTTTTTGTACCACGTCTAGAATCTTTGTCAAATGTGATGGCTGTTTGCCAGTTATTGCTGCTATCTAAAAATTGAATCTTCCAACTCACTGGTGCCTGTTGATTTACCATTGCACCAACATTGGCTGGGTCTTCGTAGAATGGGTCTGCAAATTGCAAATTAGTTGATTTTCTAAATGAACCCCTGTCCTCTTCTCCAACATGTGTTTGCATTTTAACAACAATTCTATTTGCTGGAACTGGGTTGCTATATATTACAAATGGGGCAGCATCGTCTATATAGTATTCTCCAGTGCTCTTTAGTTTACTTGCAATACCTCTTTGAACTGGGGTAAAGTCATACACTGTAAATGAAGTGCTGCCTGAAGTTTGATGAACTACAGATGCTTTAATTTGTGTTGGCGAGTCTATGCTTTTAATTACCGCATTAGAGCCAAAGGCTCCAGAACCACTAGTTTTTATTAATGGTTGTCCAACAACTAAACCAATAGTAGAAGATACTGATACCAAATTTGAATCTTTTACAAGAGTTGAAGTAAAGGAAAACGCTGTAGCATATTTTTCACCCTCTACCCTATACGAATTCCAATACTTAAATTTATCATCTTTAGAAGAAAGATAATATCTTGGTTGAGAATACAGGTTTCCACTTGAATTATTTAAATAGTTTTTACCAAAGAATCTGATTTTATTTATACCAGAGCGTGGTCTAAATCTGCCTAAACAATCTGAAAGAGAGTATAAGATTTTTTCTGTATCATTCTTTTTAAGAAATACTGTTTGAACAGTTGAGTTTTGAGTAGTTAATCCAGAGTTTAAAACTAGTTGGGAATCAGTATAGCCATACCAAGTTGGATTTTCTGTTGTAGATGTTTCAGACGCATAGGTTGATGGTATTGAAAGAGTTTCTGGTCTATGCTTATAGTTTCCTACCTGTAAAACGTTGTCTGAAAAGTTCATGTTCCATTCTGCAAGAATAACAGACTTAAGATTTATAGAAGAAGACTTCTGTAAATGGGCTTTAAGATTATCGTTTTGAAACATTATACCTCTTCCAGCGTTACAGATACATTCCAAAAATCGTAATTAGCACCGCCACGCTTTACCACATTGTAGTCAAAACTAGAAATAAACATTTCAATAACTTCGTTGTATTCTGCTAGATGTCCATACTGACCAGATTCTACAAAGTTACTCTTTTTGTCATATGCTAGGAAAACATAAAACGAACCTGTATGATTATTGTACCAGTCTAGCAATTCATTACCACCTGCACCACCATCAACTGTATACTGTGTTGGTTTTTCAGTCATTTCTATGTTGTCCCAAAAAGTAGCCTCGTTACCAGTACCTACTTTAAAATTGCGTAATGTTATAGCCGCTTTAACTGCGTTGCTTGGTGCGTTTGCTGTAAGAGAAACCTGCCTCCAAGATGTAGTAATTGAAAAATCTTGACTTTCACTTCTTGTTACATTGTTTGAAGCATCAAGCCAGTCGATACAAATATGAACTTTTGATGCATAAACTTCTGAACGAACATAGGCAGATGCTGTGTAAGTTTGATTAGCAGTTACTGAAGAATAAGGTGATGCAGAATTTGCCCAATAGTTTCCATCTGCAGTAGTTGAACTTATTTTTAAAGAACCTAATCCTGAATAAAAAATGCTTGTTGAACGTGAGATAGAAGCGTTATCACCTGGAACCCAATAGTCATAATTTGTTTCAAAATAAGAATTTGTAATAATATTTTTTAAAGAACTAACTCCAGTTGATACGTCAAAATTTGGATTTGTAGAAAATGCTCTAGAGGGAAGCATATCCCAAGATGTACTAATAGTCATCTTATCGGCAATGTGATAGGAACGCATACGACCATTAATCATACGTTCACGTTTTTCAATACGTTCTGGCTTAAATGATATTTCTTTCCTATTGTGGTCAGAAAGTATTAGGAAATCACTTCCTGCTGTAGCAGCATTAACTTCAAATCCTGATGGAACATAAAATCCATTTGAGGTTTCTGGTGGGGCATCTGACCAAAGCATAGCCTGTGGTCTACGGTATGTCTTTCTACCAGAGATATATGTACTTGTAGCCATTATATAGCACTGCTCCTAATTCTTTGTGAATCAATTCTCTTAATCTGTCTAAGGACTGCATCTGCAATGTCGTTAGAGTCAGATGATGAATTGACGTTTAATGTAATACTATAATTATACACTGAATCTCCTGAAGATGTTCCATCATTCATTTTGGTTAGTGTTCTTGAGCCAATTCTATCTACCGCTGATTTCCTCATAACAAATTCTCCAGCAGTTAGCATGGCTGGAATAGTGTCTGTTCCAAGAGCATACTTGCTTGCTGCAACCTTAAGCCCTTTGTTTGCATAAACCATACCACCCATAGCATAATATTGATTAGCAAACCTAAGCATGTTTTCTGCATCTGGAAGTATTTGGTTTTTACCATATCCAATATTTGTTCCTGTATAGGGTTTGTGTGGATTAAACATTTGACCAGATGCAAAATCAGAACTTTGTTTTAAAGTTTGTCCATCACGACCATCAGTACTATCAAATAGTTTAGCCTGGAAAAGCATACTCTCTGTGTACCCAGCAGTCCTAAGTTCTTTTCTATAATTATCTATTTCACCAAACTTCGTTGCCATTTTTGTTGCTTGATTTATAAGTTCTTCTGGTTTAGCACCTTTTGCAATAAGTTTTCCAAAAGGAGTTGTAGGTCTTAAAGCATCTGAGGTATTTAACCATGTTTGATAGTATCCTGGAAGCATATACAATATACCACCTGCTTTTTCAAATGTTTTCTTCATTTCATCAAGTTTTGTTTTGTCTGCTGCAAAATCTTTATTTGAATTTTTAATCAATTTTGCTCTAGAAGCAATTTCTGCTGGGATGCCCTTTAAGGATTCTGCTGCATCTGCTTGACCACTTTTTGAAGAAAGCATTGTATTTTTTTGATAAGTAGTTGCATTAGTAACTTGGTCTGCTGTAAGAACGTTACCATAACTATCGACAAGACCATAATCCTGTGCTGCTGTTAATGCTTTAGCAAGTTTTATTTGATTTGCTTTCCATTTTTTAAATTCTGGAGTATTTTTTCCACCAAATTTCTTTTCTGCAGCAGCATCGCTCATTGATGCCCCTGCATTTTTCTTAGCAGTAGCATAATCTTGAGCAGCCTTTAAAGCACCAGGAGTAACATCCTGAGCACCTTTAATTGCCGCTGTAAATGCTTTACCCTGTACAGAACTTGCAATATTTCCAACTACCCCAGTAGGTTTTGAATCGGTATCATTGGCATTATTTCCACCCTTATCACCTTTTCCACCATCACCTTTTCCACCATCACCTTTTCCACCATTGCCTTTTCCACCATTGCCTTTTCCACTACCAGTACTAGAGCCACCACCGTTTGCTCCAGGAAGTTTTGAAATAAGTGTTGAATTTGCTAAAAGAATAGCACTTTGTTCAGCAGCAATAACAGCATTTCGACCAATTGTGATTTGACGATTCATTTCTACAAGTTTATTTGCTGCAATTTTTTCAGTATTTGTTGCAATTATTGCCTCTAGGTCTGAGCGTGTTTGTGTTTCTCCTAAAATCTTAACTGTAATAGCCTCAAGTTCAGTTTTACGAGCAAGTTCTGTGCTCTCTTTTGCATCTTCCAATGCTAATCTTTGACTATTCTGTTTAGCGGTTAGTGCTGCTCTAGCGGCTGCAGCAATATCACCCTTAGACAAAGCATCTGCAATAGTTAAAGTATCTTGCTGTCTTTGGTTATTCTTTTCTTGAATCTTACCAATCTGGTCAAGTGCTTTAATACGTTTATCATATTTTTCATTAATCTTTTTTTCTTTATTAGCAATGACATCAAGACCTGCCTGATATAGACCATTATCTTTTGCTAGTCTTTCTGTTGGACTTGCAAGAACATAAGACAATCCAAATTCTTTTTTATCTTTAATAATCTGAAGTTTTCTAAGTAAGTCTAGTGCCCCTGGTAGGAGTGCTCCAGTTCTTTTATTAATAATTTTATCTTGCTCTTCTTCTGTAGCACCCATAAATACGTCTATCATATTTGCACTTACACCTTGTTGCTTTAGACGTACCGCCCAACCAGCAAGCAAGTTAATAGAAGTAATTGTATACCTCTTTAAAGCAGCAAGAGATGCATCCCATCCTGTAGTTAGTTTTTGCTGGAAGTTAGAAGTCTCTCTCGCCATTTGAACAAACTGGTCAAGAATTGATGCCTGTGGTCCAGCCTTTTCTCCTGTTCCACCGTCTTCTCCTGGTGCCTTTGTATTATCTACTCCTTGAGTAGTAACTGTTCTATCGGACTGCCAAGCAGCATAATCGGCATATGTCTTTTTCATTCCGTTTGACGCATTCCATGCATTGTATGAATCAATCATGTCTTTGTCACCCTCTTGAAGCATTGTCATTACTTGTTGGAACTCGGATAGGAATACAACCTTGTTTTGCTTGTTGTATTTCTTAAAGTATGCTCCTACGCTCTTTTCTCCCAAAGCCTTTGCCAAGTCTGGACCAAGAATTTTTTGTGCAACCGTAATATCAAATTTTGCTCCATCAACATCTTTTAGTTCTGCTACGTTTTGCTGGAACTCTAACATTTTTTCTGGATTTTCTACAGCAAATTTCATAATTGCTTCTGCTGTTTTCTTTTCTCCAAAGAACACGCCAGTTGTTTTTTGTGCCAGTTCTACAGCATCATTCATCACCTTTGCTTCAATAGGGTCTTTAAGACTCATGTCTAAAACAAACTTCTTTTGCTCTACCGCTCCCATATTTCCTGCCAACCCAAGAGTTCTATTTAATTCTGTTGGACTATTTTCCATCAATGTCTGTAATGTGTCTGCTCCTGCTTGGTCTGCACCGAATGCTGTTTTTGCAACGCCAATTTGATTTAATCCTATTTGCTTTTGAGCAACTGCTGACATAAGCATAGTCTTTTGGGTAGCAGAACCAGCCATAGAATCTATTTGTTCTTGTGCAAGTTTAGCCTGTACTTCCTGACCACTGCCTTCAAATGCTTTCTTTAATCCTTCTCTTGCTGTATCGAGATTTGCAATTTGTGCGTTAAGCATAAATCCAAGTCCAGTCCCTTGAGACTCCAATATGCTATACATTTCCTGAGTTTGTTCTTTATTAAACTGTAGCAACTCTGCTTGGTCTGCAAGGTATTGATTTTGTAGTCTAGTTGCTTCTGCTGTATCTCCAGCAGCCTTTGCTGCTTGTATTCTTTTTTCATAGTCTACTGTAAGTGAGTCAACCATTTGCTGTTGAACTGATAAAGCACTTCCTAAACTTGCTTGTAGGTAACCAGCATTTTTTGCAATATCTCCTTGTAGTTGAACTGCAGCAATTGAGAATCCTACAAGTGCTCCAATAATAGTTCCAATAACTGGCACTGCACTTCCTGCTGTTGCAAGACCTGCAACTATTGCAGAAGATGAAGCAACGCCACCCATTAAGGATGCTGCTCCTAGGGCTATACCGCCAGCCGCTGCACCAGCACCCATACCTAGACCAATACCTGCACCAGATGTTCCTGCATTCTTTGCAGTATCATTAACATTAGCGTTAGAAATTTCTGCCTGTTTTTTAAACTGTTCCATAGACTCAGCAACAAGACGCATTCTTATTTCTAAAGGTTCTTTCTTTAAGTCTTCACCTTTTGGACCTACGAGGTCAGTTATTTTTCCTGCCACTTCGATACCTAAAGACATATCTCCTAGTTGAGCACCTAGATTTGAAGCAATACTTCTAGCCTGAGCAGGAGACAAAGCACCACTGGCTATTGCAGTACCAAGTTGATTTACAATCATTGCCTTTGCTTGGTCTAAACCGCCACCCTTAATTGCTGCACCAACAGATTTGACTAATTCTTTTCCAGCATCGCTCTTCATGTATGATTCACCAAATGTTGTTTTACCTTGAACAACATTAAAGAAACTTCCTGCACTGGTTTCTCTACGCTTATCCATTGCTTGGCTACCTGTAACAGTTTTAGCAAATTCCGCAAATTTATCAATAGACTTTGTAGATGAACCCATAGCAGTTCCTAGAGCCAATGCCTCATCTCTAATCTTATTTAACTTGTCTTGTACCTGCATGTAGGCTGTAACCAATGCTGCACCTGCTCCAACAATCATACCAGCATAGCCAGGAATAACAGACATTGCAGCGGTAGCAGCACCAATAACTGGAAGCATCTGCTGTGCACTTTCCCCTACAGCACCTGGCACAGTTGATGCAAGACCTGCTGCTGCAGAAAGACCATACATCGCACCCTGAACTTTTCCAGTTGTAGCATTTCTTGTAAAGAAACCTCTTTTTTCTTTTTCTGTCACATTCTTTTGAAGTTTAAACGCTTCTTCTTTTTTAAGCATAATTTGCTTATTTGACTCTAGCAACTTTCTTTCCTCTTCAGTAAGAACGTGCTTTAATTTTAATTCTTTTTCTTTTTCCAAAAGTTGTCTATATACCTCATCTTCAATAGACATCTGTTCTTCGATTTGCTCACGAGTTAGAATTGTCACTTTTGAATTTGGTTGAAGTATTTCTAATGGTTTATCTGACTTTGCTGTTTCATCTTTTACAATGTTAACATTTAGTGGCTTTCCAGATTCCATTGCTACCTCAGAACTGAATACTGAATTTATTCCTACCCCTGGACTTCCTTTAATATATCCTGGAAGATTACCAGCAATCATTTGCTGAATCATTGGACGGTGCTGTGCTGCTTGCTTGGCAGGAATAACAGCCTCACCTGGAGATAGCATAGCAGGAACTACATCGCCAGCACCCTTTGGTCCTGGAACTGAGAACACACCGTCAGCAAAAAAGTATGGCTTTGATTTTGTTTTTTGTCCTGGAACTCTGTATTGGTTTAAAGATAATCCTTTAAAGAAAGTTTTTGCAGGTATTCCATTTACAGTAAATTCACTTGCTTCTTTACCCCAGTCATCTTGATAAATCCAGTCTTGAAGAGACTGTAGCATTGCTATTTTATTTCTAGCAATTCCAGCGTATACTTCTTCTCCTTCATATCCTAAAGAATATTTTTGATACCCTGGAAGTTCTTGCAAAATAGGTTTTCCATTTACAAGCAAATCATCGAAGGTAGGAACACCAATTCTCTTATATTTACCAGTTTTTTTACTATATACAGACTTTCCTATACCACTAAACTCACCCTGAGTTATCATTGTAGCGATTTGTGCTAGTTCGTCTAAGTCATATGTTCTGTTCCAATCTTCAAACTTAAAACTCTTTAATCTTGAAGATGTGAAAACTTTTTTATTTGCCTCTGGCTTAGTTGCACCTTCACTATACTGCATCATCCTTGATTTAGGAAGTTGAGTAAACATTCCTGGGAACTTTTGCTCGATAGTATCTAAAACTCTTGGAGTACCCTTAGCATATCCAGGAACAACACCACCCTTAGCAAGTTTAAGAGGATTAATAGTATTAATACCTAGAAGACTTACAGCACCACGAGTCTTAGCCATATCGTCATAGAACTCTTCAATGTCATACCATTGCATATACTTAGAAGTTTTGTCATACTTCATCTGTTCTGGTTTACGATAATCTTTATTTTCTCTAGAAATTAGTTTGACACCCTTAGTATCAATACCCAGTTTTTGCAGGGTATCCAATGTAACAGCATCATAAGTCTTTGGTCTTGCAGTCATAAGAAGAATCTTATTACCACGCATCTGAGCATCTTTTAGTCTTTGAATAGCAGCAGGAATACCTTTAGGGTCTTTGGCTACTTCTTCCCACCAATTAAGTCTTTGTTCTTTAGGTAGTTTTGCATTTCTTTCTTGGTGTGCTGGCATGAACGATGCTAGGTCAAGCAGTGTATCGTCTACGTCAAATACGGATGCTTTAGGCTTACCCATTCCACCTGGAACAATGCCACCCTCAGCCATTCTTACAGGTTCTTTACCTAGGGCTAACTTATTAAAGAATGCTTGTCCTGCTGATGGGATAATTCCATTTGCAGCCATTTCGTTGTATCCCATTTGCATGGCTTGTTCGGAATTTCTCCATTTAATTCCAGCCTTTAGTTTACTAGAATCGTATGTCCATCCTGATGCAGGACCCTTGTTATCTCCAAAACCTTGTTCATAGTCTTGCTTTCTAAATCCAAGAGTTGTTGGTTTAGTTCCTTGTATTGTAGAAAGATATTGTCTCTGCTGTTCTTTAGTCATTCTATTCCAGGTTGCAGGATTAGTTACTTCCGCCCAGTCTTTAGGTTTAACAAGTTCTCGATTTACTGTTGGCATAGGGGCATTCCAATTTCTTAGTGATGCCCAGCCAGTAGAACCATATGCTGCTTCTTGTGCTCTTCTGCGTATTTCTTTTTGTTCTATTGTTCCTTCTTCTTTGCCAGTTCCAATACCTTCAAATTCCCAGGTTCCAAATCTTGTAACATTTCCTTGTCCAATAGTTCTAACAATACTTGTTCCGTTATCATTAAATTGTGCAGAGCCATCCCTTATCATTCTAAGAACAATTGAATGAATTGAATCATTACCTGATTGGCTTAATTGTTTTGGTTTGCTTCTAAGTTGTGCAACCTTAAGTGCTAAACTATATAGTTTTTGTTTACTTTCATTTATGTCAGTTACTTTTGAAGATTTTCCAAGAACATTTCCAATGATGTCATTAATTGTTCCATCAGTTATATTTCCGCCAGCAGCAGCAATTTGTGTACCCAATTCATCTTCAATTATTTGAGAACTTGGCAAATCAATTCCAGCAATAGTTGCACTCTTCGATAGTTTGCCAACAAAACCATTCCAAATTGAACTAAATGTTGATGAAGGATAACCACTAGTCTTCATCTTCTGATTCATGTTTGCTGGAAGTTGGGCTGTCAAATTAGATACTGGTTCAAAACCACGAAGTTCTTCTTTAGTTACTCCTGGAAGTATATCTGTAATCTGTTTAAGAACTTGTGGATTCTTGGTTAAATCTATTGGAGTAACTAAGTGAGTGTCATTGATATTAAGTTGTTTCTTTATCTCATCACTAGACATGCTCATCAAACTTTGAGCAAATGACTGACTATTTTCAATGCCAACAAATCCACCTTCAGCAAGTTTCTTTGTAGGCACTTTCGAATGCATGACCTGATACTTAGCCCAGTCAACCCCCATACCTGCCTGAAGTCTTTGCTGCATAGCCATGTATGCTGCCTTTTCTTCTGGGTTAAGATTTCCAAATCCAGCAATTGTAGCCTGAAGTCTTGGAGCAACTGCCTGAATCTCTGCCTTGATTGCTGCATCATATTCAGCAGGGGTCATACTCTTAGCAATATCTGATGTTGCCTCAGCAAAGAATCTCTTAGCACCACCCTTTACGCCAAGAAGATTAATGATTGCTTGTTCTTCCATAGAGTTAATTTGGCTACCAAGAGCACGTTTACCAGATGCTCTTTGGAATACCCCAGCAGGACCAACGTCAGCAAGGACGTTTCCTCCAAGGTTTCCAACACCAAGGTCTTTATCTCCACGAAGAAGAGACGCAACAAGTTGTTTAAAGTATTGGTCTTTAGTAAATTCTGTTGGAACATTAGCAAGTCTCTCGTCCAATGCTGACTCAAGAACTAAGAATTTTCTCTTGTCTTCTGGGTCTGTTGGGTCCATCATTACACGAAGCGATTGCTTTGGTGCTACAAGTCCATGTACGTCACGAGCAATAGTTGTTCCTCTAATTTCTGCCATTGCAGAAACTAAGTCCATTTGTGGCTTAACGAATACTTTTGTTCCGTCTGGTTTTTCATATACTCCAGCAACACCAAATGCAGGGAAAGAATGTCCAGCACTTGGAGTGATTTGTGTGCCATAATTTGTTGGTGGAGTTTGACCATAAGGACCTGCATAAACTTCATCGCTAATCTCTTTAAGAGTTTTTCCTGTTCTTGCAAGACCTTCAATTTGTTTTTCGGTCATTGGACCAATCATGCTTTGACGCATACCTGCACCTGGAGTGCCATCCTCAAATCCTGGAAGGTTTCCAGCAATCATGCCACGAATTACTGGAGCATACTTTTTAGCAGACCTTGCAGGAATAACTGCTTCACCTGGAGATAGTAGTGCTGGAACAATGTCACCTGCACCCGAAGGACCTGGAACCATAGATACACCGTTAGCATATTTTCTAGGTGTAGCATTTGGATTTCCTGTTGGAATACCTGGAATACCAGAATAAGCCTGTTGAGCCTGTACAGCATTTCTATAAGCGTCTGTCAGTTGTTGAACTGCAGCAGCCTCGGAAGTGAATGTTTGACGAAGTTTTGCGTGAGCCTGGTCTAGAGATGCAGCAATAGCAGCACTCTTTAACTGCTCTGTGTTCATGTAAGAAGTTTGTTCTCCAAGAACATCGGATGGTTTTGTAGTTTTATTTATGAAAGCCTTCATATTAGTAAAGAGTTTCATAATGTTTGCCACACCGTTAGCAATAAGACCAAATGTCATTAGCAATGCAGGACCAATACCAGCAACAGCCAAAACTAATATAGAAACAAAAGATTTTGTTCCTTCACTAAGATTGTTGAAGCCATCTAAAATCTTTGTCACAAATTCAATAATTGGAGTTACAGCCTTTAGGAATGCTTCTCCAACTGGAGCAAGTTTGGTTTGCATATCTTGAATAGATTTTTGAAATTTAAACATAGGAGAGTCTGAGATTTTACTCATTTCTCGTTCTGACAATACTGCAAGTTCTTCTGCTGTTTGATTTGCAAGACCTGCTACCGTGGCTGCTTGGCTACCCTCATCAATTACGTTCTTGAATAGTGTAGATAGACGAGAGAATTGGAATTTACCAAACATCTGTTCAATTGCACGAGCACGATTTAGTGGGTCTAATGTGTCCAGTGCCTTAGCAAAATCAACAACTGTTCCCTTAATGTCTCCCTTGTTTCCCTCAACAATTGCTTTAATGTTGACTCCAAATTGTGCCAAAAAGTCCGAAGCCTTTTTAGTTGGATTAATCATAGATGCAAGACCAGACTTAAGTGCGTTAGCACCTTCAGATGCGTTAATGCCACCTTCCTTCATTGCTGTCAGGAAGAATGTTAGGTCTTCGACATCTCCACCAAGTTGTTTAACTACTGGGGCTGCTTTTGGAATAGCAATTGTAAGGTCTTCGATGCTAACAACAGTTTGGTTTTCTACTGCGTTAAGGAAGTCTACGCTTTTTGCTAGTTCATCTGTAGATATACCAAAAGCGTTTGTAAGGCTAATGGTTGTTTCTAATGCTTGCTGTTGCTCTACTTGACCAAGTACCGAAAGTTTTGATGCCTGAGCAACCTGTTGCATAAGGTCAGTGCCTGTTTTACCCATAGCCGCTGCTTGAGCAGCCATGTCCATGGTATCTGCAACAGCAATACCATATTTTGTAAACTCATTTGCAAGTGCTTGAACAGATTTAACCATTTTATTGGTTTCTTCTGTTGTTGTATTCATGTCTCCATAAACACGCCTAAACTTTAGAGATGCTGCTTCAATCTTCATATAGGCTTGGGCTGCTGCCTGACCCATTAATGTAAGTGGAATAGTAAAACCAACCATAAGTTGGCGACCAGCCCACTGAGTGTTCTTACCAAAGTTTAGAAGTTGTGTAGAGCCTTGCTTCATCAACTGGTTAAAGAGTTGCTGTTTCTGTGCCGCTATTTGGGTTTTTGTTCCCAAATTATCCATATCGAGAGCAAGTGGTCTAACAGCAATTGCTTTCATTGCTCCAGAAGCATCACGACCAAGTTTAATATACTGGGTCTGTATAGTCTTTACTCTGTCTACTGCTACTTGCTGAATAGTTTCAAATTCAGATTTGAACAGTTTTCCAAAAGTTTTAGATGCACCACCAGCATACCTAAAGTATTGACCTATAGATAGTTTGTTCTTTTCGAGGGACTCTGTAAAAGATTCCGCACTTGTTTTAATTGTTTGTATATTTGCAGAAAACTTGCCAGTAGCATTGATGGATGTCATCAAGTTTTGCTGCATTTGAACAGCGGCTGAAGCATTTTGTGCTCCAGCATTTTTCATTGCCTGTTGGAAGGCTGATATCTGCTGTTGTAAAAGTTTTAGTTGCGACAGAGCATCTGACGTATCTATATTAACTTTTATATTTGATTCGATATCAGCCATTCAACTACACCGCTTTGTTAGCCGATTAGACCACCCATTAGCGAAGCCTCGCTAAGTTTAATACCAGATGCCTCTTCGACAATCTTGTATACTGTAGGAAGGTCTAGAAGTTCTTCTAGAGCCTTTAGGTCTGTGGCATGTTCTGGAGCGTACTGCTTCATAGCAATTTGTACACACTCCATGAGAAGAGTCATTGACTTCTCGTTGTTATCTGCTACTTCTGCGATACCCTCAAACTTTGTCATAAAAGGGCGAAGAAGAGAGATTTTTAGTGGACGAACGCTAATTTTTGTTCCGTCCAATAGTTCTACTGTTTTAGTTTCATTAATAGTTGTAGACATGAATCCTCCTTATGGTTTCTTAATAATTATAACATAAACAACTAGTCTTTGGTAATAACTTCGTACTCAAGGCCCATGCCGATACCGAAGCCATACTGTTGTGCTTTTTGTCCTTGCAACGATGTAACGTCATTAGGGTCTCCATTGCCAATACCAGATACTTGTGCCGCTACCCTGGCTTTCATTGCCTCCCAAGGGTCTGGTTCATTCTTATTCTTTGATTCATCTAGGTCTACTCCTTGCATCGCAGCAAGAAACTTTTTTTCATTATAGTCTAGTTCTCTTATTGATTCAAGAATAGCCATTAGTTCTGGCATAGATATGCTTGACTCTAATTCGTCAAAGTTTTTCCAAGCACCGAGCACAAAAATTTCGGACTCTAATTTTACCAAATCCAGACTATCCCAACTATTTTCTTTCTTTGCTGGTTTTATTTCTGATGCATCATTTTTGTCTTGGGCTTCTTTATTCATCTTTACTCCAGCACATATATCAATAATTTTATATATTGTTGGAAGGTCTATACTATCTTCTACATCTTCAATAGTTTTTAACACTGGATGAAATTGCTTCATTGATATTCTTACACAATCCACAAGAACAGAAATAGACTCTTCATCGGTTTTGCATTCCTTAATTAAATCAAACTTATCCATAAATTGTTTTAAATATTTAATCTTAAGAGGAGACATTTCTAAGATAGTTCCATCTATTAATTCTAGTTCATGTGTTTCGTATATTGTTGTAGGCATATCTCTATTATAGCAAAAGAAACTGCCCCAGGAATCCCTAGGGCAGTCTCAACGATATTCAGTTATTATTTAATTTTAGTATGAACGGTCAACGATACGTCCGTAAGCACCGTTGTTGTCTGGAAGCAGACGGAACGATACTTCGAAGGATGTTGCTGAATCACGCTTTGCTGATACTGTTACACTATCGATTGAGATAGCACGGTATGCAATGTAAACACGCTCTGCTTGGTTGCTTAGTGTGTCTGATGTACCTGCGTTACCAACTCCTGATAGGTTTCCAGTTCCTGGACCTACTGCGATAATACCACGTTCGATTGGGTAGTCCCCAAGGTCGCCTGAAGTAATATCTAGGAATTTGTTGGTATCTGTTCCAGAAGTTGTAACTCCTGCGTTTGTTGCAGCAGTTACTACTGTTGTTGGATTACCCAGAGTAACTAGTCTATTAGTTTCTGTCTGAGTACCTAGGTTGAGTGTACCAAAGTCAGATGTCTTGCCAGCAATTGCTAGGAGAAGGTTCTCCAAGGTTGCTTCGGCTAGAGTTGTCTTTAGTGTAACCTTCATTCCCTGCTTGAACAGTTTAGCGGTATCTAGTAGTTGGTCTACCATAACCTCTCCAAAGTCTGGAGCAAATGAGATTTCAACACCGTTGTTTGTGTATCCAACGTTACGGAAAACATCTGAATAACGAAGTGATAGTGTTTCTTTGTAAGATTCACCATCAATGAACGTAGGGATGCTTGCCTTAGTTAGACCCTGGTTAGTGTCTACTGTTACGAATAGTGCTGCTGCACCAACGATAATGTTAGCGTTTGAGCCTCTTGTATATGCCATATTTATTTCACCATCTTTCATTTATGAATTTTGTGGTTCGGTGTTTCCTCTATATAATTATAGCATAGTTTTATGACTACTCTAATTCTAGCATTGTGTAGTCGTAGTAGATAACAATTTTATTACCGCCATAGGTTCTGGCTGAAGCAAAGTTGATGATATCTCTTGTTTCTTGTAATTGAAAGACTTTAAAACTATGAAACCTAAAGTTTGGCTCAAGACTTACACCCTCTACCGTAATAGGTCCATGTTTAATGCACCAATCATTTAGGTCCTGGGCTGTTTCGTCTTCGCCATCCATAAGTCTGTTTACTTTTTCAGTGATTTTAACCATGTTAATAGTAGAGTTTTCTGCTGTAGCATAGAAATAGTAAAGAAGTTGCTCACATTTAATGTGTGGAAATGGACCTTTACGCATTCTCATCATTCTGTCATAGGTACACATAACCCCACCTGGAGGAAAAAACTCTGTTAAATCGTTAATTGTAGATGGAGTAGTTGGAAAGAATGGCACTGTCTCAAAACCTAGGTCTTCTAACTTTTCCTGCAAGTAAGCATTTACCCAAAGTACTGGGGTATTTAAAATAGATGTTTTACTCATTCTTCAATTCTACCACCTTTAGATATCCACTCGTATCCAATTTTAAATCCCAAAGGCTTTCCCTGTTTTGAACCAGAAGCAAAATTTTGTTTATAAGTTCTTACATCTTTAAAATGTTCTCCTAAACCACTAGATATTAAAAAAGATTGAGAAAAATAGTTATCAAAGAAATCTTTAAGTGTATTTTCAAATCCACCTTCTGTTGCAGGTCCTCCTGGATTCTCGACAAAAATTGGTTTTTTAGTAAATACTTGTTCTCCATTATCATTAAAAGATAAGACACCACCTTTTTTTGGCTTTATTGTTATTGGAGACCCATTCTCCATAATAGTTGCTTTATTATAAAATGGTGTTGTTGAACCTTTAGAAAGTGAATTAGATTGTGACAGTGTATAACTAAAAGATATTAGACTATTGTTATTTACAATATATTCTAAATCAAATAGTCTTGCTTGTGGGCTTCCTGTTTCGTACCACTCATAAACATGGTGAAGTGTTTCTGGACTTACTCTAGCATTAGAGTCTATAAAGTTTTTTAGTGATTCTAAAACTGTTGCTCCTAGATTATCCATAAATTTTGCTTTTCCAGCATCTACACCTTCTAAAAATCCAATAGAATATTTGGCAATATTATTTAGGCTATTTACTAAATTATCTGTTTTAAAGTCAATTATCAAAGGTCTACCGCCTGATTCTCAGAACGTCTGAGCATGACTTTGTAATATTCTACCTTTCCAAAAGGACCAACTATAGGGTTTATTGTTGATATTTCAAAGAGTGTTGAACTACCAGAACGTGGTCCAGCAGACTCGTTATAAATTGTGTATCCATCGGAACTTCTAATATTAGTAATAACAATATTTGTAATAGAATATAGTGTGTCCGTGCTAGAGATTGTTGGGTCGTTTCTAAGTCTGCCAATGATAGAATTACTTATGTTGATGTTTGCTTCAGTATTAACATCTTGTTTATATTTGCTACCTGCCACATTAAAAAAACAAGCAACTGTTTTATCTAAAATCCATTGCTTCTTTGTGTTACCATAAGCCCCAGTTTCTACTATTGGATAGTAAATATCAGCAAGTAGTGGATATGTAAAGTCTGTGGTTTCGCATATCATTATAGTATTGCTGGCTTGAAGACATTGCCCTTATAGTTGTTAAGAATCTTATCAACAAGCATGTTGCCAGTTCCCTCCAAAAATTGTGGAGCAAATCTAATATCAAATTGGTCTGTGCTGTACTGAGTCACAAAACGTTTGTAATAATCGTTTGACCCACATTTTAGTTCTTCTATTAAAATTGTTGCTGCCCTTTCAACATCTGGTGGAATAGTCTTATAGCCAGCGTCAAGGATGAAAGTGAAGTCACTTCCTTCTGCAAATGCTGCATATCCAGTTCTTTGTCCAGCATGTACCGCTAAATCTCCAGAGGCTCCTGGAAGCCTTAGTGGAGTTGATTCGTTTCTATTGTATATTCCATTTGCCTCTACCCTAGCAATAGCAGAGTTATCTAGCAATGTTTTGTATTCGTATTCCCAAGTTCTAATGACTGTTCCAGCAGTAGTTATATTTCCTGTTGTTGCATTTGCAAAACTAAAAGATGTTGCTGTTGGAACCGCTGTAATAACAAATCTTCCACGGTATCCTGTAGGAACAACTGCAGAAATAGTGACTACGTCTCCAACCTCATATCCATGAGCAATTGGTGTTGTTAGTGTGACAGTTCCAGAAGATGTTGTAGGTGTTTGAGTTGGTAGTGTTATGGCAAAATCTTCACCATTATAAATAAGAACATTGTTCTCATATACTTTTAAAACTTTGTTTACATTATGCCAGATTGGAAAATAATCTCCACCCTGACCTTCTTTGACGATAACAAGTTTGTGATTATAAAAAGCATCTCCATTTGCAGAATGGTCTAGAATATAACCATCAATAATTGACCTTGCAATAATTTCCCATTTTTTGTATTCAGCGATTTCATCTGCTGTAGATGCTAGTGTGTTTGGATTAACATATGGACGATAGACGCTTAGGTTATCGTCTATAACTAATTCTCCACTTGAATCTGTCACCTTAAACAAAAATTCACGGTCATACTGTACTTTTGAACGTGATAAGGTATATGATATCTGTTTATTTGCATCTGAAGTAAGCGTAGATGTTTCAAATGAGTGGTCCACCAAATCCTCTACATAAACAGAATATGCAGTGTTAGCCGCTGGCACATCCCATTTAGTTATAATTGGATAAGGTGGAACTCTCAAAACCTCCATTTAGGCAAATGCCTCCGCTACTTCTTCTGGAGTACATAGGCGAATGCCTTTTTGTGTTGTCCAGAAGTCTGCATACTTCTTTGGAACAATGTTGTATCCAACATTAATCTTTCCAAAACCGTCTGCGTATACGTTGCGTGTTGAGAATAGTGCAATCTTTGTAACTGCTGCTACTTCTTCAACCTCTTTCTTTTCTACCTTTGCTTTTCCAGCATTTGTGGTTGTTGAACCAATTACGCCATCTGCATTATGTCCTAATGTAGGAACGTCTCTTGTTGGTTCTGGTGCTACGATAACCTTTTCCTCAACTACTTCTGCTACTGCTTCTGCAACTGTTTCTACAACTGCATCTTCAACAACAGGCTTTGGGGTAGATGTCTTTTTTTCTTCAGCCATGATAAATCCTCCTTAGATTTATTTTAATTATACCAGATAAATATAGAAAGGGGGTAGAGAAATAAATCCCTACCCCCAATCAAAGGGTGACACTAAACAGAATTAGTCTGTTGTTGTGTCTGCGAATGCAACTGCATCCAGTTCTTCCCATGCAATTCCAAAGCGAACGAATACTGTATATTCTACAGTGTCCTTCTTTGGTACATAGAAACGGTTCACAGTGATATCTCTCTGGAAGCCCCAAATACGGTTCTGTGGGAACGTTAGGTCAACGAATCCTGCAGGGTAGTAAGGAACTTCAAGAACAGGTACACCTAGAACACGAGTCTGACGTGCTCCACCAAAGGTCTGGTTTGCACCACCGATGAACTCATTACGAGTGTTTTCGGTAGAACCAATGGTTGAGTAGACTGTAGCATTATTCTTAACGATGTTAGCAAATGTGTCTGTACCAGCATAGAACTTTAGTCCATTTGTGATGGCACGGTATCTGCGAGGCATAGCCAAGATAAGTGCTTGTAGTCTTTCAGTAGTCCAATCAGTGAACGCAGTGTTGCTTCCAACTAGAGTTGAGTTGATAACTTCGTGTGCACTTCCAGGGTTGTTACCAGAACTAACGCTAGGGCTAGTCTTCTCCAAGTTAATGAATCCATTCATAATGCTTAGGAACGAACCTGTTGAACCGTCACCGTTAATGGCTAGGTCTTCGATGTCGTTACCGAAAGCATTAGTCATTAGACGAACTAGGTGGTCCTCTAGAGCAGCACCCTCGATGTTATCTTCGAGTGTCTCCGCAGAAACTTCCCAGTCTAGACGAATCTTCTTAGTGGTAAGTTCAACCTTTGAGAAAGTTGCACCTGTGTTAGTGTATGTTGAAACACCCTGGTTTGCAGCACGAATAACACGGTCTCCCACGTTAATCTTCTCCAACTCCATTGTGTTTGCTCTCATTGTAACTCTGCGACCGTCCTGTGCAAGTGTGGTTGCGTCCCAAACATAGTCGATAAATCGTCTTGCCTGTTCAGGGCGTAGGATACCAGTACCTGGATAGTTGTTGTTCGCAGTGCTAGATGGGTTTACACCGTTTGCACCTGTTGTTACACCAAAGTTAGCAGTTGGGCTGTTGCCTAGGAAAGTTCCGTTTTCTGAGAACGCTCCTGTGCCGCTTGACACGCTGTCTGATGTACCGAAAGCACCTTCAGCGTTAGGGTATCCAGAAACTGGAGACGCACCTGAAGGCATATTTTTGATAATTTCTTCTGACATTTTATTTTTCACCTCCTAGTGAATTATTTTAGTAAATCGGATGTTGTGAGGAAACTTCCGCCCCATACTGATTTTTCCACCAGTACTGGTTCCTGAATGACCTCACCGAGGTCACCAGACTTACGGAAAGCGGTGTCTGCTTCTACTGCGTCAATACGCTTTCCAAGATTTGTCTCAGTTTCAGTTACTACGGTAGTAACGTGTCCGAGAGACTTTTTTAGTTCAGCAACGTCAGCAACTAGTGATGCGTTTGCATCTGCTAGTGACTTGATGATTGCTGTAATGTCGCTAAAGGCTGTTGTAACTGTTGAGCCTAGTTCTGAAACTGCCTTG
>Ga0114976_10000579_pt1 | contig 22976 bp, 22 predicted proteins | sample S_130805_EF_Meta_FD_87319 | JGI IMG/M metagenome (GOLD analysis project Ga0114976, IMG submission 87319) | Freshwater microbial communities from Lake Simoncouche, Canada to study carbon cycling - S_130805_EF_MetaG | ecosystem: Environmental > Aquatic > Freshwater > Lake | place: Lake... | reverse complement strand
TCACGACGTTTCCGGCGTTGCCACGAGGCAAACATGAGTGCAAGTGCCAGCGCGATGAGGGCGAGCACGATGAGCGTTCCGATAACTTTATCCACGCTCATCGAATCCAATCGTGTCCTCACGGGCGAACGTGGCGATGACCCTCTGATCGACAAGCGATCCGTCTCGAACCGTAAAGTAGCCATGGCGCATCGTGTGCACAACCTTGCCCGGAAGCTCGAGCCCCAGAAAAGGGGAATTTTTGGACAATCCAGCAAGGTCTTCGACACCGAATGAGCGAAGAACTCGCTCGTCAACGAAGACCAGATCGGCTGGGCGTCCCACCTCGAGAGTTCCAGCGGTGTTCGCCACGCCACCGATGTGAGCGGGAGCAGTGCTCATGACTCGTGCCACGTCGTTCCAGCTCATTAGTCCTGATTGCACCATCGTCATGTTCACAATCGAGAGTGCAGATTCCAGGCCGACCATGCCAAATGCCGCATCACTCCACTCGCAATCTTTGTTCTCGATCGGATGCGGAGCGTGATCGGTAGCAACGATGTCAACGGTGCCGTCTGCCAAGCCGGCTCGTACGGCGTGAACGTCTTCGTCGGTCCGCAACGGCGGGTTGACCTTGAACCGAGCGTCGTAGTCGAGGGCGCTCTCCTCAGTAAGGAGCAAATGATGTGGAGTCACCTCTGCCGTGACTCGAACGCCACGGGCCTTGGCGGACCGAACGATTTCCACCGAACCCGCTGTCGACAAGTGGCAGACGTGAAGTCTGGAACCTGTCTCTTCAGCGAGGAGTATGTCACGGGCAATGATGATTTCCTCCGCGACTCGGGGCCATCCCGCGAGGCCGAGCCGCGCAGACACTAGCCCCTCATTCATTTGTGAGCGCAGGGTGAGTCGAGGTTCCTGAGCATGTTGAGCGATGACTCCGTCAAAAGCCTTCACATACTCCAATGCCCGCCTCATGAGCAACGGGTCGAATACACATTTCCCGTCATCGCTGAACACTCGAACGTTTGCGCGAGAAGACGCCATGCTGGCTAGATCAGCCAGGGCTTGGCCCTCGAGACCAACCGTGACCGCGCCCACCGGTCGGACAGTTGCGTAGCCTGCTTCGATTCCTCTGCGCCAGACCAACTCCACGACACTCGTCGTGTCTGCGACGGGAAGCGTATTCGCCATAGCAAATACGGTCGTGAACCCTCCAACGGCGGCGGCTTGAGTTCCCGTAAGTACGGTTTCACTCGACTCAAACCCAGGCTCCCGCAGGTGTGTGTGCAAATCAACCAGGCCAGGGAGGAGACGTAAACCCGTGACGTCGACCACTTCGCCTTCGATGTGGTTGAGTCCGGGACCCATAGCGCTGATCCGACCGCCTGTTACGACGACGTCCGTCACCTCGTCATTCGGCAAAACCGCCCCGATAAACTTCACTGAAGTGGTCATAGGTCCTCTTTTCCGGTGAGCACGGCAAAGAGCACTGCCATGCGCACGAATACACCGTTGGCTACCTGTTCAAGCACTGTCGATGCCGCGGAATCCGCAGCCTCGCTGCAGATCTCAAGCCCGCGATTCATCGGACCGGGGTGCATGACAAGAGTTTTCTGTGGCAAGGCTTGGAATCGTTGCGCGGTGAGACCCCAGATGCGCGTGTACTCGCGCTCATGGGGAAAGAATGCGCCGTGAATCCGCTCCTTTTGGATGCGGAGCATCATGACCGCATCGGGAGAGCTGCGCAAGACTTCATCAAGATTGGTTTCCATGGACACAGGGAACGCGTCTCGTTGTGCAGGCAAAAGCGTCGGTGGCGCGACAAACGTCACGTCGGCACCCAGTGTGGTGAGTAGCCACGCGTTTGAACGGGCGACACGGCTGTGCAAAACATCGCCCACGATGGCAACACGGACTCCAGCCAAGTCGCGACCTCGAGATGCCGTCTGGTGGATGCGGCGCCGCAGTGTGAACGCGTCGAGAAGCGCTTGCGTAGGGTGCTCGTGAGTGCCATCCCCCGCATTGACCACCGGTACGTCAATCCAGCCCCTGTGTGCCAGCAGATACGGGGCGCCGGACGAACCATGACGAATAACCACGGCATCCACACCCATGGCAGCTAAGGTTTGGGCCGAGTCTTTGAGACTCTCGCCTTTCGACACGCTTGAACCTTTTGCCGAAAAATTAATGACATCCGCGGAAAGCCTCTTTTCTGCGCTTTCGAAAGATATCCGGGTCCGCGTTGAGTCCTCGAAGAATAGATTTACGATTGAACGCCCACGCAGGGTGGGAAGCTTTTTATGGGGTCGGTCGGCTGTTTCTGCCATGTCCTCGGCCAAATCAAGGAGAGCAATCGACGTGTCTCGATCGAGGTCGGCCGCGGAGAGAAGGTGCTGCATCTTTACTCCCCAGCAATCTGTATCAGGTCGTTGCCATCAGTTTCGACCAAGCAAACGTTGATGCGCTCAGCATGCGAAGTGGGAAGGTTTTTTCCCACGTAGTCCGCGCGGATGGGAAGTTCACGGTGACCCCTGTCCACCAGCACCGCAAGACGTACGACGCGAGGGCGTCCGAGGTCAGTGAGTGCGTCAAGAGCTGCGCGCACAGTGCGACCCGAGTAGAGAACATCGTCAACCAAGATGACAGTGGAGTCCTCGATACCTCCTGGAATCCGAGTCGGCGAGCTTGACCGAGTGGGGCTTGTGGCCAGGTCATCCCGATACATGGTGACATCGAGGGCGCCCACAGGGACGTCGACGCCGGGTTCGATTCCTGAGATGATCTCAGCGATGCGCTCGGCAAGGACAACTCCGCGCGTGGGTATGCCCAAAATTACAAGACCCGACGCGCCGCGGTTGGACTCAAGAATCTCATGTGAGATGCGAGTCAGCGCGCGTTGGATATCAGTCGCCTGCAGGACGTTACGAGCAGTCATCTGACCCCCTTCCCCGCCTCACAGGACGGCCTTAAAGGATGTCGTTTTTCTTAGGCTAGCAGACCTGGCGCCAGTTAGCGCGGTAGCGCGGCAATTGCGCCGAGAACGCCGTTGATGAAGCTCGGCGAGTCATCTGTACTCAAAAGAGTGGCAAGTTCAACGGACTCGCTCACCACAACGGCGGAGGGAACTGCTGGGTTGAAACAAAGTTCCCACGTCCCCATTCGCAGAATTGCCCGGTCAACAGCAGGCATTCGAGCTATGGCCCAACCCCGGGCGTGCGTCTCGATGGTTTCGTCAATGATGACGCCGTTATCAATTACCCCATCAACAATTTCGCGCGCGTATAGCCAGGAAGACTCTCTGTCCGGTTCATTAACGGCGCGAGACGCCTCCGACTCCAGGGCGTCGGCAAGCGAGATGTTTCGCACGTCAGCGGCAAAGAGGATATCCAGTGCGCGCTTTCGCGCCTTGCGACGGCCGCTCACGCGCTAGTCGTTGACGCGGCCGAGATAATCGCCGGTTCGCGTGTCAACCTTCACCTTCGTTCCCGACTCCAGAAAGAGCGGAACTTGAATTTCAAACCCGGTCTCCAGCGTGCCAGGCTTAGTGCCCGCCGAGGACCGATCACCTTGCAATCCAGGTTCCGTATAGGTCAGCTCAAGCACAACACTCGCAGGGAGCTCGACATAGAGTGCCTCACCCTCGTGCAACGCAATCTGAACGTCTTGATTTTCCAACATGAAATTCTGTGCGTCCCCAACGGTCCCAGCGTTCACCGAGAGTTGTTCGTAGGTGTCTTTGTCCATGAACACGAACTCATTGCCGTCGTTGTAGAGATATTGAAAATCCCGTCGGTCCACCGTAGCGGTTTCAATCTTGGTCCCCGCGTTGTACGTCTTGTCGACAACCTTTCCCGAGAGCACGTTCTTCATTTTCGTGCGCACAAATGCTCCACCCTTACCGGGCTTCACGTGCTGAAACTCGATGACGTTCCAGAGCTGTCCATCAATTTTGATGACGACGCCGTTCTTAATGTCCGCGGTGGTTGCCATGAGAATTCCTTGATCCAAAGATTTGAGTAATGCGGGCGATGCTGCTCAGCCCAATATACCGGCGCCCACACGCGCCTCACCTCTAACGGATGAGTTGGGCGAGTGCGAGACGGTAAGAGTCGAACCCGAAGCCGGCGATGACACCGGTCGCCACACCAGAGATCACGCTATTGTGCCGGAACTCTTCTCTCGAGTGAGGATTTGAAATATGGACTTCGATGAGAGGAACACCGGATTTCGTTAGCAGTCCGACCGCATCGCGCAAAGCGTAAGAGTAGTGAGTGAATGCTGCTGGATTGAGAATCACAGGCGTCTTGTCGTCGGTTGCTTGATGCAGCCACTCGATGAGTTCTGGCTCGCAATTTGTTTGGCGGACGTCGACGTCATGATTTCCCGCCTCAGAGAAGAGAATGAGACGCAAATCTTCCAGCGTCGCCGTGCCATACACTTCCGGTTCGCGCGTGCCGAGCCGATTCAAGTTTGGTCCGTTGAGAACGAGGATGCGCACGAGCGTTATTCTATTGACTCGGGGGACGCAGTCTCCTGATATGCAGCGAACAACACGGAAGTATCGGGCACGTTAACCGTGACTGGCTTGCCAATGGCGCTGAGCGTGATGAACCGCAACATGCTCCCTCGCGATTTCTTGTCTCGGCGCATTGTTGCAAGCAAAGTGTCCCAGCGACCGGCGCTGTACGTCGTCGGCAAGCCGAGTAGCGACAGCACTCGACGGTGACGATCAACGTCGTCCGCTGGCAGAGACGACGTGAGCGCCGAAAGCTCGGCGGCAAAAACCATTCCGACAGAAATTGCTGCACCATGTCGCCATTGGTAGCGCTCCGCGTGTTCAATTGCGTGACCAAGGGTGTGCCCGTAATTGAGAATTTCGCGATTACCCTGTTCCGTGAAGTCCTCAGAAACCACGCGCGCCTTAATGCCAATGGCCTTTTCGATGAGTTTTCGAAATTCAGGAGATTGCGTATCCGTTGCCGTCTCCACATGACGTTCGATAATGTCGAGGATTTCAGGATCGGCAATGAATCCACATTTGGCTATTTCGGCGAACCCAGCCAACTTCTCATTCACAGGAAGAGTGTCCAAGGTCGACAGGTCGGCGATGACGGCCGAGGGCGCGTAAAACGATCCGACCAGATTCTTTCCTTCGTTTGTGTTAATTCCAGTTTTGCCGCCGAGCGCCGCATCGACCATGCCCAGAACAGTTGTGGGAACGTTTACGAGCCGCACGCCACGCAACCAGGTGGCCGCAACAAAACCGGCAAGGTCAGTGACGGCGCCTCCACCAAGTCCAATGATTGCGTCCGTGCGTGTGAAATCTGCCTGACCCAAAACCTGCCAGCAGAACGCGGCTACTTCAACTCGCTTGCCAGCTTCTGCGTCGGGCACCTCTGCCAGAATGACCTGAAAGATTTGGCTGAGCTCCTCTCGGAGAGCTTTTGCTTTGTCAACCAGTGTGGGTGGATGAACAATCATGAGCTTGGTCGCGCCCACGAGGACCTTAGCTATTGTCGGAGCGCCGTCACGCAGCAGGTCCCGACCGATGAACACGGAGTACTCGCCGCCTCCAGTGACCTCAATCTCAGTGATGTCAGTCATGCGCGCCCGCCTCTCGAGAAATGATCCATTCCGTGACCGCGTTCGTCAGCTGTTCAGCGTTTGCGCTCGACGTGTCAAAGTCAATCGTCGCCAAGGATTCGTAGATGGGTCTGCGCTCGGCGAAGATTAGCTCCCATGCATCAATACCCTCGGCGAGCAGAGGCCGATTCTTTGTGGACAGATGCGAAGACACTGCCTCGCGGGTGATGTGTAGGTAAATGACGGGCAGCTTGGCGAGGTCTTCACATGTCGACTGGTTCAAGATTGCGCCGCCCCCGAGGCTGACGACACCGCCCAGATGCAATGCGGACTCAACCGCTTCTCTTTCCCATTGACGAAACTGCTCCTCACCGAATTGCTGAAAAATTGATGGGATGTCACCGTGCAACGCGGAAATCATTTTGTCCGTATCGTGAAAAGGAGACCGCAGGGCACGGGCGACGCGTTTTCCGAGCTTCGACTTCCCAGAAGACATGGGGCCGATAAAAACGGCCCGCACGGGCGCGCCAGTAGTCGACGTCATGTCCAACAATCTCTAAACGTCGGTCGCTGTACGAAGCGAATCAGAAATGTTTGCGATGAAATTATGAAGGTTTCGCTTGGTTTCGGATATGTTGTCGCCACCGAATTTTTCCAGAACTGCCTCCGCGAGGACGAGCGCGACCATCGCCTCCGCCACCACGCCAGCCGCAGGGACAGCAGAAACATCGGAGCGTTGGTGGTGAGCCGACGAGGATTCTCCCGTCACGACATCGACTGTCTTGAGTGCATGCGGCACAGTTGCGATGGGCTTCATTCCAGCTCGAACGCGGAGCACGGTTCCTGTGGAGATGCCACCCTCGATACCTCCGGCTCGACCCGTTTCGCGCACAATTCCGTCCGGAGAGGGCGTTATTTCGTCGTGCGCAAGAGACCCACGTCGTCTCGTCGTTTCAAAACCGTCACCGACCTCGACACCCTTGATTGCCTGGATGCCCATGAGAGCGCCGGCCAGGCGTGAGTCGAGTCGTCGATCCCAGTGCACATGGCTACCCAGCCCAACGGGCACGCCATAGGCAAGTACCTCAACAACACCGCCAACTGTGTCGCCACTCTTGTGAGCGTCATCGACCTCAGCGAACATTAAGGCGCTCGTTTCAGGGTCAAAGCACCGCAGTGGATCAGCATCTATCAGGTCCACATCCTCGGGGTGGGGCAACCGCGCTCCTTCCGGAACGAAGATCGGCCCCATGGCGACGGTGTGCGCGATAGTTGTGATGCCGAGCTCACGCAAGAAGGACTTCGCGACGGCGCCGAGGGCTACGCGAGCCGCTGTTTCCCGCGCGGAGGCTCGCTCCAGTATCGGCCGTGCCTCATCAAAACCATATTTCTGCATGCCAACAAGGTCAGCATGGCCCGGGCGAGGCCGAGTGAGGGCGGCACCACGACCACTTTCGAGAACACTGGGATCAACCGGCTCCGCACTCATCACCTGCTCCCATTTTGGCCATTCTGAATTGGCAATTCGCAGAGCCACTGGGCCGCCTAACGTCAAGCCGTGTCGCACTCCCCCGCTCATGAAGAGTTCATCTTGTTCAAACTTCATGCGCGCACCTCGACCAAAACCGAGTCGACGCCGAGCGAGGTCGGCAGCGATTTCTTCGCGACGAACGGGTACTCCGGCCGGCAAGCCCTCAATGATCGCGGTCAATTCGGGACCGTGAGATTCACCTGCAGTGAGCCATCGCAACATAGCCCTAGCCTACCGAGAGCACTCGAAGACCTGTTTCGTCGAGGCCAACGGCGGCGAACATTGCGCGACGAACTTTGTCTTCTCTATCCAGAGGATTGTGAGGTTCGCCCGACACGAATATTCGCACCTGAACAAGTGCTTGGGCGGCGAGCATGCTGAGTCCACTGATGACGCGCCCACCCTCCTTTTGCCACGTGGCCGCGTTCATGCTCGGCCACACGTCATAAGCGATGTCAAAGAGCACATCTCCGGAAGATCGCTCAAGTCCAGAGAGGTCGACTCGGGCGGTGCCGGGAATCGTGCTCACCGTAACACTCGCTCGAGGTACCGAGACGATATCGTCCAATGAATACAGTGAGAAACTGAGATCGAGACGGCGTGCGAGTGTCTCGATGGCCTCGGTTCGTTTGAGGTCGCGAGCGATGACACTAATTCGATGACAGCCCATACGAGAAAGCGCAACGAGGGCAGATGCAGCCGTTGCCCCGGCCCCCACGAGGGTCGCCGAGTCGACAGAGGTCAGGTCGAGAAGTCTCAGAGGGTTTTCTACGCCGGCAATATCCGTGTTGTAAGCGTGAAATCCATCACTGTGCTCATCTTGGCCGGTTAAGCGAACCAACGTGTTTGCGCCACCGGTAAGAATGCTTCCCTCGTCGGACCACGCCGCAATTGTTTTTGCCTCGCGTTTGAGAGGCATGGTAACCGAAAAGCCACGCCAGCTCTCATCAAGAGCTTCCACAAATGACGCGAGTTGGCGCTCGTGAACGACGATCCGCTCATAGCTCCAATCAAGACCGAGCGCTTCGTATGCTGCACCGTGCAGTTGCGGCGACTTTGAATGGTCGACCGGATCGCCAATCACCGCGAAGCGACTAGCCATACTCCGGGTGCTCATCCATCCAGGCAATCCACTTTTCGACGCCCGCCGCGTGCTCATCCGCTGTTTCCGAGAAGATTGTTTCTCCGGTGTCGAGATTCCACGTGACAAAAAACATCCACGGCCCATCCGCGGGATGAAGCACGGCATCAATAGCCAAATCACTGGGGTTACAGATGGGGGCGAATGGCAAACCAGGGTGAACGTAGGTGTTGTAGGGGTTGCCCTCGTCGGCCCGTTCAGCGGAAGTTGTCTCGACCCGATTCGTGGCGCCAGTCCCATACGCCACCGTTGCGTCGGATTCCATGTTCCAACCTTGATCAAGTCGATTCTGAAAAACGCGCGCGACCTTGTAGAAATCATCGCGTAATCCGGACTCTTTTTGAACGAGGGAAGCAAACGTGATGATTCGGTAGCGGTCCTCTGTGGATACACCAGCCGCTTCTAGGGCCTCAAAACAGCGATCAACCATTGCTTGCAGAATTTCATGCGCTGTCAGTCCTGGACTGAAATCGTAGGTAGCGGGGTAAAGAAAGCCCTCCAGTGAAACAGCCTCTGCCGGCAAACCGAACGAGGCAACATCTGCTGCGGCGGTCTGAACCTCGGAAAGCGGAATTTCTGCCTTCGTGGATATTTCTTGCAGAACATTCGTCATGCGCTCACCTTCCGGAATAACCACGGTGACAGTCACAAGATTCGACAGGTTCTGCAATGCGTCCAAAGCCCCCTGAGCAGACATTTCGAGCTTGAGTTTAAATACGCCCGGAACGAAGACAACTTGAGGTTCGGCATTGAGCAGGAGCGTGTAGAACGGATCAAAAGACTTAATCACGCCTGCCTCAACCAAATTGTTCGCAATCTGGTCTCCAATTTCGCCCTCATTGATTGTGAACATGACTTCGCCTTTTCCTGGACCGGGGAAGTCATCGGGAGCGGCAAAGAGACTGGAAAGAGGACCCGACGTAACTGCCCAAAAACCAGCACCTCCAAGCCCAAGCAGCAAGACCACCGTTGAGAGGCTTGCAATGAGCGCAACGCGACCGCGGCGGCGTGAGCCTTGCGGACCTGGTGGCACGGTGCCACCACCGAAAGGACTCGGAGCTGGTGCACCCAGCGTTGAATTCTGGTTCGTATTGGACCCAAACGATGAATTAAAGTCGCTCATCTGGTCTCCCTAGCTAACATCGCGGACATTCGATCCCGGCACCACACCCTGTGAACGCTCAGAATCAAGAGCGTGCTGAAGGAGCATAACAGCGGCGACCTGGTCAACAACCGAACGTGAGCGACTGGGTTGCTTTCCGTTCATGCGCAACGCTGAATGTGCTGACACCGTCGTGAGTCGCTCGTCGATGAGCCGAACGGGGACCGAGGACACGGATGCGATTTGCTGAGCGAATCTGATGGCATCCTCCGTTGATAATGTGTGTTTCCCTGCCAAGTTCATGGGTAAGCCAACGAAAATTTCGAGCACACTGAGTTCCGATGCGATGACCAGAAGACGCTCTATTGCACTTTCGTCTCGGAGCACGGTCTCCACGGGGGATGCGAGAATTCCTTCCGCATCAGACCGCGCGACGCCGATTCGCGTCGCTCCGACATCGACGCCCAGCCTTACGCCTGATCGCATGTCACCGAGCCGTAATCGCCGCAGTGACCGCCGTCAGGGCATCCAAAAGTTTAGACGCATCCGACCCACCACCTTGAGCCATGTCATCGCGGCCACCGCCGCCGCCGCCGAGCACATCGGCCGCGACCTTGGCCAGTGGTCCAGCCGCAACGCCAACCTGGCGGGAACCTTCAGTCGTTGCGACAAATACGGCGGGCTTGCCGTCGATGATGGAGCCTAAGGCGATAACGAATGGCTCGGACTGAACCTTGTCCCGCACAGCAGTTACGAGACCCCGTAAATCATCCGATGTACTCACACCTTCCACTGAGGTGACGATTGCGGAGACGCTCCCGAGTTGCGCGGAGGCGGCCACAAGTGACGGAACTTGCTCACGTAAGAGCCGGGCCTCGAATTCTGCTACCCGGCGTTCCGCCTGCTTGAGGCTTGCAACAAGTTCCGACACGCGTGCCGTAACTTGATCTCGGGGCGCCTTCAGTGACGCCGAAAGCTCGGCAACAATGCTCCGCTCAACGACCAGGCTCCTGAACGCGTCCTGTCCCACGAAAGCTTCAATTCGGCGGTTTGACGAGCCTACGGAACTCTCCGCCGTGATACTCACGAGTCCGACCTGTGAGCTCCTCGACACGTGCGTTCCGGCACACAGTTCTCGCGACCATGGACCACCGATGTCCACCATGCGAACGACCTCACCGTACTTCTCTCCGAAGAGTGCCATTGCGCCCAGAGCCTTTGCCTCGTCGAGAGCCATTTCACGAGTCACGACGTCATAATCAGCGAGAATCGCGTTGTTCGCGACTTCTTCAATTTCGGATCGCGTTTCGCGCGATAACGCATCATTCCAGGTGAAGTCCAAGCGCATGTAGCCCGCCTTGTTGTAGGAGCCACTCTGGTGGGCTGTTTCACCCAGCGTCTCACGCAGAGCCGCATGAATGAGGTGCGTGGCGCTGTGAGCCTGTGCCGCGGCACGTCTCCAGGCGCGATCAACGTGCGTGCTCGCGCCTGCTCCCACGGAGATGGTGCCCGCGCGAACTCGGGCCGTGTGACTGACCAGACCCTTGATGGGTTTCTGAACATCAAGCACCTCGAGGTCGAAGCCCGGACCAGCAATGGATCCGGCGTCCGATTCCTGACCACCCGACTCCGCGTAGAGCGAGGTGGCCGTCAAAATGACTTCAATCGTCTCACCTTCGCTGGCACTCATGACAGGCAGTCCGTCTCTCAGGAGCCCGATAACAGTTGCCTCGGTGTCAAACTCGTTATAACCGGTGAAGACCGTTTCTCCCGCAGACCTCATCTCGCTGTAGACACTGAGATCGGCCAATATTGACTTCTTCGCTTTGGCATCGGCCTTGGCTCGCTGCCGCTGTTGTGCCATCAAAGTATCAAACGCGGCCCGGTCAACCGATAGCCCGGCTTCATCGGCCATTTCGAGGGTGAGGTCAATCGGAAACCCAAACGTATCGTGCAATAAAAACGCAGTGTCCCCGGGAAGACGGCTAGCTCCCTTTTTCATAATGTCGGAGACGGCGGTGTCGAGAATTGTCGTGCCCGATGCCAGAGTCTTGAGGAACGCCTCCTCTTCTCCGTAAGCGATTTGCGCGATTCGCGAAAAGTCAGTCTCAACACCCGGGTAGGCGGCTTTCATTGCGTCGCGAGAAGCGGTAAAGAGTTCGGGGAATGTGACCGCGTCGACACCGAGCAGTCGCATTGCACGGACAGACCGGCGAAGAAGTCGACGAAGAATGTAACCCCGTCCCTCGTTTGACGTCGACACACCATCCGACATGAGCATGAGCGAACTTCGCACGTGATCTGCAATGACCCGCAAACGCACGTCGTTCTCATGATCTTGGCCGTACGTTATGCCGGCCATGTCAGCCGCGCGGTCGAGAACGGGACGCACTTGATCAATTTCGTAGAGGTTTTCGACACCCTGCTTCAGAAAAGCGACGCGTTCCAGACCCATCCCCGTGTCGATGTTCTTGTTGGGCAACTCTCCAAGAATCTCAAACTCGGTCTTGCTCGTCCCTTCCCCGCGTGCATATTGCATGAAGACAAGGTTCCAAATTTCGATATACCGGTTTTCGTCGGCCACGGGTCCACCCTCGACCCCGTAATTGGGTCCCCGGTCGAAATAGATTTCCGAACATGGACCAGCTGGGCCCGGTTGACCGGTTGACCAGTAATTGTCTTCTTTGCCACGACGTTGGATGCGCTCCGTCGGAAGCCCCGCAATCTTGCTCCACAGCTCGATTGCCTCATCATCATCTTCGTAAACCGTGACCCAGAGGTCCTTCTCTGCGAAACCCAGTCCTCCATCGCTTTCTAGAGAAGTCAGAAGTTCCCAGGCGAAGCCAATTGCGCCCTCTTTGAAATAGTCGCCGAACGAAAAATTGCCGTTCATCTGGAAAAACGTCCCGTGACGCGTCGTCTTTCCGACTTCCTCAATATCGAGCGTTCTGATGCACTTTTGAACACTCGTGGCACGCGGGTATGGCGGAGGCACGTGACCGGACAGGTAAGGGATGAACGGAACCATGCCCGCAACTGTGAATAACAGAGTGGGATCGTCGCTCACGAGAGATGCCGAGGGTACGACCGTGTGGCCGTTCTTTGCGAAGTAATCGAGCCAGCGTTTGGCGATCTCGGCGGTCTGCATTGTGGGTTACTTGCCCTGACGCAGTTCGGCGTCACGCGTGCGGTATCCGTCGACGACGGCTTCTTTCACACCCGAAACAGCGGAATCTACGTTGGCAAGAAATGCCTTACCGGATTCGGTCTTGCTCACCTCATGAGCGATGACGAATCCCGCAACGACACCCAGCGAAATCAAAAGAATGTTCTTCATAAGGCTCAAGTGTAGGCGAAACGAACGAGGCGGCCGACTCGCCAAATGCGCGAACGGCCGCCTCGAATCGAGCTACGACAGACGTTGAGGACTAGCGTGCGGCGTAGTACTCAACGACGAGCTGAACTTCACACGTCACGGGAACTTCGGCGCGCTTGGGACGACGAACCAACGTCGTGCGCAGCTTGTCGAGCTCGACCTCGAGATAGCCCGGGACGGGAGGTAGAACATCCACGTGCCCACCGGCGGCGGCAACCTGAAATGGCTCCATGCCCTCGCTACGCTCGCGAACCTGAATGACCTGTCCCGGCTTCACCCGGAACGAGGGACGGTCAACCAACTCGCCGTTGACCGTGATGTGGCGATGAACAACCATCTGACGCGCTTGAGCCTGAGTGCGCGCAAATCCCGAGCGCAGCACGAGCGCGTCGAGACGCATCTCGAGCAACTCAACTAGATTCTCACCAGTCAAGCCTTCAGTTCGGCGCGCCTCTTGGAACACACGACGCAGCTGCGCCTCACGAATTCCATATTGCGCACGGAGACGCTGCTTCTCGCGCAGACGAACGGCGTAGTCGCTATCTGCCTTGCGCTTAGTGCGACCATGCTCGCCCGGAGCGTAGGGACGCTTTTCGAGGTACTTCGCCGCTTTTGGCGTCAGCGGAATACCGAGCGCGCGGGAAAGACGGGTCTTACTGCGGGTACGTGACTTGTCAGACACGATGTCCTTTCGATTTTCACAACATTAAAACGCACGTATGGCACACGAGCGAGAAAAATGAGAGGTTGTGCCAGGAGCCCGGCTACAGGGCAATTCCAGATCTTCGCCTCTCGTCACGCAGCCGCACGCAACAAGAAGAAAACAGGCGACCTAATGCTAGCACCCTTGCTTTCTAGTGTTCACGCAAGATGCGCTGGATGCGTTGCCAGCGTTCATTGAATCCTGCCTCGGCACCGCGGTCTGTCGGGTGGTAATACGCCACGGCACTCAATTCGTCGGGGAGATAGCTCTGAGCTGCGATTCCGTGCGGCGCACCATGGGCGTATTTATAGCCAACACCGTGACCCAGGCGCTTGGCTCCCGAGTAGCTCGCGTCACGAAGATGAACTGGAACAGGGCCAAATTTGCCGTTTCGGACGTCAGCCAGGGCCTCGTTGATCGCGGTGTACGCGGAATTCGATTTTGGACTCAACGCAAGGAAAATTGTCACTTCGGCAAGTGGGATACGACCCTCCGGCATTCCGACGAATGCAACGGCATCAGCCGCCGCAATTGCTAACTCCAACGCGCGTGGCTCGGCAAGACCAATGTCCTCGGCCGCAGAAATGATCAGGCGGCGAGCAATGAAACGAGGGTCCTCTCCTGCTTCAATCATTCGGGCAAGGTAATGAATCGCCGCATCCGCATCAGAGCCGCGGATCGACTTGATAAACGCAGAAATCACGTCGTAGTGCTCATCACCCTGGCGGTCGTAGCGAAGTAATGCGCGGTCAACAGCCTGCGAGACCATGTCCGCTGTGATGAGGTTATCGCCCGACGCGGCAGCGATAGCAGCGGAAGCCTCGAGCGAGGTCAACGCACGCCGCGCGTCGCCCGAAGAAAATTGCACGATGGCGTCTCGTGCGGTGGGGTCGAGCACAACTTCATTAGCCAGACCGACAGGTGAGCTCACGGCGTTGTCCAACAGTCGCGAGACGTCGGAATGCGACAGCGGTTCCAGTCGCAGGAGCAAGCTTCGTGATAGCAGTGGCGTGACCACGCTGAACGACGGGTTCTCGGTCGTTGCCGCAACTAACGTCACAATGCCATTTTCCACGCCAGGTAACAGCGCATCCTGCTGGGCCTTGTTGAAACGGTGAATTTCGTCGAGAAAAAGAACCGTTGAGGTTCCGTACATTTCGCGAGAGCCGCGCGCGCGTTCCATGACATCGCGAACGTCTTTAACGCCCGCCGTGACGGCAGATAGTTCAACAAACTTGCGTCCGGACTCCGCTGCGATGACCTGAGCGATGCTCGTTTTTCCCGTACCGGGTGGTCCCCAGAGGATTACAGACACGCCAGAACGAGCGTCAGGATTGGCCAATTGTGAAAGTGGCGAACCCGGAGTAATAAGGTGCTGTTGCCCGAAAATTTCTTGGAGAGTGCGCGGGCGCATCCTCACAGCGAGCGGAGCCGTAGCCCCGCCGAGTCCCCGATTTTCCGCGTCCACGAAACAAGGGTAGCCCGCCCCGACAGATGGATAGCCGGAAGACGCCTGACACGAGTTCTCGAGTGTGATTCGAATCGATTAGATTCAAAGCTGCGCAAAAGTTCACTAAATCAGTCGCAACAAAAGAGGGAACAGTGGCCACACCAAAAAAGACGTCAAAAATCGATCGTGTTTCCCGAGATCGAGTGCGCGCCTATGAAGCTCGGCAGCAGGTCCATAGTCACATCATCGCTCGCCGGCGACGCGACAACCTCATTGCAGCCGTCGCCGTCATTGTGGTTACTGGCCTCACAGTAGGTGCGCAACTTCTCCACGTGGCAACAAACCCCGCGAACCCCACACCCACGCCTACCAGCCTGGCAGATTCGGCAAAAATTCCAGACCCTGCACTCGCTGCGAACAGGATGTGGAGCGGTTCACTCACTCTCAACGACGTGCCGCTTCAAGTCGAACTTGATGGCATCAAGGCGCCTCAGGCCGTAGCGAGCACCATCAGCCTCGCTTCGTCGGGCTTTTACAACAACGTTCCGTGCCACCGCCTCACGACGGCCGGCATCTTTGTTCTCCAATGCGGTGACCCTCAAGGTGATGGTTCCGGAGGACCGGGGTATGAGTACGGTCCAGTTGAGAACGCTCCAGCGGATGACCTGTACCCCGCCGGCACGATTGCCATGGCGCGCCAGAGTGGTAACGGATCGAGTATGGGGAGTCAATTCTTCATTGTCTACGCTGACTGCTCGATTCCGAGTGACGTTGCGGGGGGCTACAGCGTCATCGGACGTGTGACCGAAGGACTGGACCAACTGCAAAAGCAGGTCGTCGATGCGGGCGTTCAAAATGGATCCAATGACGGAAAGCCTGTCGTCGACGTCCGAATCACGAATTTCATCCTGCAGTAAGCAACACGTCACGGGCGTAGGCTAGATTCCGCCCATCAGCCATTGAAGAGAGAAGTTCGAGCATGTCAGAAAAGCCGTGGGGTCGCGTCGACGCCGAGGGCAACGTCTACTGCCGCACCCTCGATGGTGAACGTCTCGTCGGGGCCTACCCCGATGTAACAGGCGATGAGGCACTTGCCTTTTTTGAGCGCAAATTTGCAGATCTCGCTCTCGCTATCTCGCTCCTCGAGCAACGTCTCAAGCGTGGAGCTCCCGCATCTGACTTGAGGGCTAATGCTGAGACACTTCGGGCCGGTGTTGTGGCCGGGCACGGAGTGGGGGATTTCGCTTCTCTCCTTACTCGTCTCGATGGCATTAACGCATCGCTTGCGAGCCTCGAAGAGGCACAGAATGAACAAAATCAAGAGGCCACAGACGCCGCAATCGCGATTCGAACGGCGATAGTTGAGCAAATGGAAACATTGTCGGCCTCCGTTTCCGCATCTACTAATTGGAAGACCACGACTGCCTCAGCCGACACCCTTTTTGAGCAGTGGCAGGAGCATCAAAAGTCGACACCACGTTTTCCCAAAGCCGTCGCAAATGATCTCTGGAAACGCTTCCGCACGGCAAAATCCGCCATCGACAGCGCGCGACGGGCGCACTTTGCTCAGGTAGACGCCAAGAATAAAGAAAGCAAAGGTGTCAAAGAAACACTCATCGCGAAGGCCGAGGCTCTTGCTAGCAAAGGGTCAGCTGGAATTTCAGCGTACCGAGGCTTGCTCGAAGAATGGAAAGTAGCGCCGAGGGCGGGCAGAAAACTGGACGATGCGTTATGGGCGCGATTCAAGGCCGCTGGCGACGCACTTTACGAGGCCAAGGCAACTGAACTTGCCGTCGAAGACGCAACTTTTGCAGAAAATTTAAAAACAAAGGAAGCCCTCCTCGTTGAGGCGGAACCGATTCTCTCGATGACGGACCGAGTCGCCGCGCGCAGCGCTCTCAATGCGATCTCGAAGAAGTGGGATGCCGCTGGCAAGGTACCTCGCAACTCGGTCAAGTCAATCGAAGACCGCATGCGAAAGATTGAGGCCGCGGTTCGTAAACTTGACGAGGCGCATTGGGATGCGACAAATCCGGAACGACTTGCGCGCCAGTCTGAACTAGCCACAGCAATCCTCGAGAAGATTGCAAAACTCGAGGCGGAATTGGCAGTTGCGCAGGCAGGAAATAAGCAAACGGAGATCGCCGAGCTCACTGCCGCACTCGAGACGCAAAAGTCCTGGCTCACCATCGTCAAATAGCTTTTCCACAGTTCCAACGTTAAGTGCGACTCGTCGCGCTGTGGATGCGAAACTTCGGTCATGACGTCGACTCACTCGTGGCGAAACCTCTCACCGACAGAAATTGGCGCACTCGCTCTCGACGGAGAATTGTGGCGCAGTCAGGCTACGGTGTGTGAAACAGATACTCCCGATGACGCTATGTCACGGATCTCGTTTGCCCGAACCCACTGTCCTCGCGACACAATCTTCGCGCGCACGAGTGCCGCCTGGATTTGGGATGCCTTCGACCGTATTCCCTCACGTTGGACCGTGACGTCGCGGACAAAGGCGCGTCTCGCAACGATGCCCAACCAACACTTCGTCGTCTGCGACTTGAAGCTGGAGGCGGCAGATGTCGTGAATGTAAATGAGTCATTTGTCACGTCACCAACGCGCACCGCGATTGACATAGCCCGATACGAAACGGCGTTGCCGGAGCCAACGGTGGTTGACATCATTCGCCGATTGCTCGAAACAGCTTCCGGACATACCGACCAAGGGCTCGAGATATACGAACAGGTCTCCCAGTCGAGACATCTCCCCTATAAACAAAGATGTCTCGAGCGACTAGCTCGCGCGACAGCTGTTCAGCCCTCACTCACCCGATACACGTCATAAACCGAATCGATTCTCCTGACCGCACTGAGAAGTCGATCTAGGTGAATGGGGTCCGTCATTTCGAAAACAAATCGACTAATTGCGACACGATCCTGACTAGTTGAAACGGACGCGCTCAATATGTTGACGTGATTTTCTGACAGGACGCGAGTGACATCGCTGAGAAGACCTGAGCGGTCGAGAGCTTCGATTTGAATTTGAACGAGGTAGGTTCCTTTGGAATTTGGAGCCCATTCGACGTCAATCAGTCGCTCTGATTGGGTTTGCAGGTTTATCACATTGTGACAACTCGCCTGATGAACGGAAACGCCCTGACCTCGCGTGACAAATCCCGCGATTTCATCGCCGGGTACTGGGGTGCAGCACTTGGCCAATTTCACAAGGATATCCGGGGCCCCGCGAACGAGCACCCCAGAATCACCTGATCGAGAGGACTGTTGTGGCGAGCGCATTGGAACGACGAAATCGGTGGATTCCAGGTCGTGTTCGGTGTTGAGCGACGCGAGAATCTTTTCTAAAACACTTTGCACCGAGACGTGACCCTCACCTATAGCGGCGTAAAGTGCGCTGACATCGTCATAGCGCAATGTGGCCGTCACGGTTCCCAACGACTCTGGCGTCAGCAATCGCTGCAACGGGAGGTTTTGTTTTCGCATCGAGCGGGCAAGCGCGTCTTTGCCTTGCTCGATGGCCTCTTCTCGTCGTTCCTTAGAGAACCAAGCCTTGATTTTATTTCGTGTCCTCGTCGACTTGACGAAGTTCAGCCAGTCCTGACTTGGGCCCGCATCTGGATTCTTCGACGTCAAGATTTCGACCACATCACCGGTGGCGAGGGCGCTCTCCAGTGTGACGATGCGACCGTTTACCTTGGCGCCCATAGTTCGATGACCGACTTCCGTATGGACAGCGTAGGCAAAGTCAATTGGCGTCGCGCCCTGGGGCAAGCCGACAACCCGGCCCTTGGGTGTGAAAACGTAGACCTCCTTCGCACCAATTTCAAATCTCAGCGAATCGAGAAATTCACTGGGATCGTCAGTCTCGGCCTGCCAGTCATTTATATGTGCAAGCCACGCCATATCGGTGTCCTGCACCGACGACGCGTTCGACTTCGTTGCTGAAACACGTTCCTTGTACATCCAGTGGGCGGCGACACCGTACTCAGCGCGGTTGTGCATTTCGGGAGTTCGAATTTGAATTTCAACCGACCGACCTTCGGGCCCGACTACCGTCGTGTGCAACGACTGGTAAAGATTGAACTTCGGAGTTGCGATGTAGTCCTTGAATCGCCCAGGCAAAGGATTCCAACGGGCATGGATGAGTCCCAGAACCGCGTAGCAGTCACGCACCGTTGGAACAATGATTCGGATTCCGACGAGGTCAAAAATATCCTCAAATTCGCGACCCCGCTGCACCATTTTTTGGTAGATCGAATAGAACTGCTTTGGCCTACCCGCAACATCTCCTCGGACTTTGGCTAGTCGAAGGTCATCCTTAACGTCAACGATGACACGCGAAACAAAGTCCTCACGCTGAGGCTGTCGATCGGTGACCAGACTCTCGATTTCTGCATAGATCTTGGGATGGAGCACAGCGAATGCAAGGTCCTCCAATTCCCACTTCATCGTCTGGATGCCTAACCGGTGGGCCAGTGGAGTATAAATCTCCAGGGTCTCGCGTGCCTTGCGCTCCGCGCTTTCGGCCGGCATGAATCCCCACGTACGCGCATTGTGCAGGCGATCGGCAAGCTTTATCACCAGAACGCGAATATCCTTTGACATCGCGACAATCATTTTTCGGACTGTTTCCGCCTGTGCGCTATCGCCGTACTTAACCTTGTCGAGTTTGGTCACCCCATCGACCAGCATCGCGACCTCGGGACCAAAATCTGCGCTGACCATATCGAGCGAGTAGTCAGTATCTTCAACGGTGTCGTGCAATAAGGCTGCCTGTATCGTTTTAGCGCCAATTCCCAGTTCCGCGAGAATTTGTGCCACGGCAACGGGGTGCGTGATGTACGGCTCTCCGGAGCGTCTCAGTTGCCCCTCGTGCGCCCGTTTTGCCGTTTGGTAGGCCCGCTCGATGCCAAGAAAGTCAGCCTTCGGATGATGCTTGCGGACTGTCTTGACAAGGCGGTCGAACCCACCAGTCTCCTGGGTTCGACTGAAAAGACGAGGAACGAGGCGGCGCAGGGAAGGCGTCGTCGCCGGTGACGGCGGTGCATCAACCATGTTTCCTCCTCTCCCCCATTATGCGATGGAAATCGAAAGGAGCGGGACTTGACTGCGACTACGACGAAACGGTGTCCTGGTGCACTCGACTTTGTTCAGCAAGAACCTTTTTGTCGTGTTTAGAAATTGCTGGTTCACGCTGACGAAGTTGTGCGTACATCGGAGCCGCGAGGAACAGCGTCGAATACGTTCCCACGGCGATTCCAATGAGAAGCGCGAGGGAAATATCCCGGAGAGTTCCTGCGCCGAGAACAAAAGCGCCGATGAAGAGGATGGACGCAACGGGCAGCGCTGCCACGACCGACGTGTTAATCGATCGCACCAAGGTCTGATTAATGGCGAGGTTGACCTGTTGACCAAACGTCTTGGACTGATCGGCACCGTTTCCCAGGGTGTTCTCTCGAATCTTGTCGAAGACCACGACTGTGTCGTAAAGCGAATAACCGAGAATCGTCAGCAGTCCAATGACCGCACCAGGAGTAACCTCAAATCCCGTTATTCCGTATATTCCCGCTGTAATGATGACATCGTGAATCAATGCAACGATCGCGACGAGCGACATCTTCCAGGTCCGGAAGTAGAGTGCCATCACAATTGCCGCCAAGATAAGAAACACGATAAGACCACGAATTGCTTGACTCGTAATGTCTTGGCCCCAAGTTGCTCCAATGAACGATGCCGTGACTTGTTCCGGGGTGACGTTGTAGTCGCTGGCAAGTTGTTGACGAATCTCACGAGTCTGAACATCCGTGAGTTGGCTCGTCTGGACTCGAATCGACTCAGTTCCGAGAGTTGAGACTTTCGCTGCGACATCCGGCACGACGGACGTGACGGCATTCGTTGCGATGGCCTGGTCGCCACCTGGAACGCCCGAAACGACAAACTCGGACCCACCTGTGAATTCGATGCCGAAGTTGAAGCCACCCCGAGCAATCGGCCCCAAGATGCTCACGAGTACGAGGAGTGTCGATACGAGGTACCAGATCTTGCGACGACCCACAAAATTAACGGACCGTGCACCGGTGTAGAGGTCGTTTCCAAGCGAGGTCAAGCTGGCCATTAGTCGTCACCCTTCACAGCTACATTCGTATCCGAAGAGCCTGCCTTGCGTTCGGCAATGGTCTGTCGACGGGCGGCCTCTTTTGCCGATTTCGCCGCCTTGCCTGCAGAAACACGTGCGGCGGACGGTGCCGCAAATTGAGCTCGCCCTCGATAGACGGCTCCCAGAGCCACCGGGTCTAGTCCGCTGAGTCGATGACCGCTTGCGAAGAAGCCGTTTCGGCTCAGCAAACGCAATACAGGGTGCGTGAACAGTGACACGACGAACAGGTCGACAATTGTCGTTAGACCCAGGGTCAACGCAAATCCTCGGACGTTTCCAACAGCGAGGACAAACAAGACGCCGGCAGCAAGGAAGTTCACCGCATCCGAAGCAATGATGGTTCTGATCGCACGGCGCCAGCCATTTTCTACCGCTGACTCGAGACCTCGACCGTCACGAAGTTCGTCACGAATCCGCTCGAAGTAAACGATAAACGAGTCCGCCGTAATTCCGATAGCGACAATAAGACCAGCAACACCGGCAAGAGACAAACGGTAGCCCTCGCGCCACGAGAGCAAAGTGACCAAAAAGTAAGTGATTACTGCGGCGACGGCCAGTGAAAAGACGGTAACGAGTCCGAGAGTTCGGTATTGAATCAGAGAATAGACAACGACCAGGATCAATCCAATGAGACCGGCAAGTAGTCCACTTTGCAATTGCGTCGAACCCAGGGTTGCAGAAATGGAATCCGAGCTCTGTACCTCGAATCCAATGGGAAGCGCTCCGTATTTGAGCTGATCGGCCAGCGTCTTCGCAGACTCCTGCGTGAATCCTCCACTGATCTGAGGCTTTCCATCGGTAATGACAGCTTTCGTGGCCGGTGCAGAGATGACACGCCCGTCGAGCACGATGGCGAACTGATTCAGCGAGCCTTGAAGTGCGTTGAGGCGAGACGTAATGTCGGCAAATTTAGTCGTTCCCGCGCCATTGAAAACCAAGTTGACCGCCCACTGTCCGGTCGAGGCACCGGTCTGCGTGGTGATAAGTCCAGCGGAAGCATCGCTGATGTCACTTCCATCAAGTTCGACGGGGCCGAGAATAAACTTTGCCGTATTCGTGTCGTCGCACGTAACCAATGGCTCGTCGGCGGGCGCAGCGTTGGTCGCGTTCGCTGCCTCGGATCCACACGTGAAAGCCAAATAGCGAGACTGCAATTCAGGCGTGATCCAGTTGAGATCGGATGCGTTTGATGGCGCGATACTCGGCGTGTTCGGAAGAGTCGGATCATATGTGGGCGTAATAGTTGCTCCGTCGGGACCCACCTGCTCCGAGGACGGCGCACCCGCAACAAGTACCGGGCGAAAATCTAGCTTCGCCGATGCTTGAATACGAGCAAGAGTCTGGTCATCTGGTTGTCCCGGAATCGACACAACGATGTTGTTGCTGCCCTGCGTATTGATTTCCGACTCAGAGACACCCGCGGCGTCAATACGCTGACGGATGATGGACACGGCTTGCGTGAGTTGCTCGGAGCTGACCGTCTCACCACTTTGCAGAGTGGGCGTCAAGACAATCTGCGTTCCACCTTCGAGGTCGAGTGCGAGCTTGGGTGTCCAACTCGCGCCGCTCCACAAGACTCCCGCCCCATTCGCGCCAATCAGCGCGACGATGAGAACGAGAAGCCAGACGAGCGGGCGCCATGCCGAACGGGAGGATGATTGCTTGGCCACAGGGGAATCGCCTTTTGTGTCGTGGAAGGATGTATGCCGCCAGTTCGGCGACAGAAACTACTTCTTGGCCTCGTCCGAGGCGGGAGCCTCCACGGCATCGAGAACACGGACCACGGCCTGACGGGCAACGGTCATGGTGGTCTTCGGCGCGATTTCGAGAACGACCTTGTTCTCACTCTCGTCGATGGACTTCACAGTGGCGTACACGCCAAAGCTCGTCATGACGGATGCGCCAGCGACAACACGCTTCTGCAGCTCCAACGCGTCCT
>Ga0114976_10000578_pt1 | contig 22997 bp, 20 predicted proteins | sample S_130805_EF_Meta_FD_87319 | JGI IMG/M metagenome (GOLD analysis project Ga0114976, IMG submission 87319) | Freshwater microbial communities from Lake Simoncouche, Canada to study carbon cycling - S_130805_EF_MetaG | ecosystem: Environmental > Aquatic > Freshwater > Lake | place: Lake... | reverse complement strand
GTTATTGATATCTCCACCTTTAATTAAATCGTGCTCTAAAAGCGTTTCTAATTCATGTAAAAAACAAAAAGTTCTACAAGGAGATATTTCTGATTTAAAATCTTTGATTGTTTTAAGTGCCGCATGTTGTGTGCCTAATACTGGGCTATTAAAATCTATCAGGGTGGTGATTTGATAATCCAATGCTGGCAATGCAACCATCTCTACGCGCTTATCTTCGTCGTAGTGAAAAATATTTTCATCAATACTGTACCAAGCTTTTGCAGCATCTTGTTCTAATACACCTACTTTTTCAATGGCTTCTATAAATGGAGCAGAGCTACCATCCATGATTGGAATTTCTGGTCCGTTCAATTCAATTAAAAGATTGTCAACACCTAAACCAACTAAAGCGGCAAGAATATGTTCCACCGTACTCACTTTAGCATCACCCACTTGCAATGTAGTTCCACGACTTGTATCCGTTACTAAATCACAATCCGCCTTAATCAAAGGTTGGTTTGGTAAATCTACCCTTTGAAACTGGATACCAAATCCTGGATTAGCAGGCTGCAATGTCATGTCTACTAAAACGCCTGTATGTAAACCGGTTCCGCTAATACTAATACTTTCAAAAAGGGTATGTTGCTTATCGGGGTTAAAATGTTGATCCATGTGTAACTAGTTTAGAATAGCTTAGTTAAAAGCTTGATTTTAAGCAAAAATACGCCTGATTTAGGCTTTTTGAGACAGTTGTTGTACTAATATTTCGAGTTCTTGGACTCTTTTTTCCAATTCTGGGAGATTTTTGACATAAACCTGGCTTCTTAAGCTTTGTTTTTGCTCAACTGCCGGGTAGCCTGCAATGGTCATATTTGCAGTTGTAAATGTTTTTGTCACACCAGCTCCTCCTGCAATTTTTATCCCATCTGCAATGGCAATATGACCAGCTAAACCAGCCTGACCTCCAATCATGACATTCTTTCCAATCTTTGTACTACCACTTACACCAACTTGTGCGGCGATGACGGTATTGATTCCTATCTCTGCGTTATGTGCTATCTGAATCTGGTTGTCTAATTTAACGCCTTTACGAATTATTGTTGATCCGATAGTTGCTCGGTCTATAGTGGTGTTGGCACCAATTTCAACATCATCTTCGATGACCACGTTTCCAAGTTGTGGTACTTTTTGAAAACTACCATCTTCTTTTGGGGCAAATCCAAAACCATCACTTCCAATAATGCTACCACTATGAATGGTGACATGGTTGCCAATGACACAATCTGCATAAATAACTACACCCGGATGGATGGTGACATGGTTGCCGATTTTTACATTTTCTCCAATGACTACATTGCTAAATATTTTTACATGTTCACCCAGTACAGTTCCTTCATTGATATAAGCAAAAGCTGCAACAAAATGGTTTGCACCTAATGTAGCAGTTGGTGCAATAAATGAAGGTGTTTGAATGCCCACAAGTTGTTGGGTCTTTAGTTCTTGGTATTTTGTAAGTAGGGTTGCGAATGCAGCGTAGGCGTCGGGCACCCTAATTAAAGTCGCATTTATTTTTTGTTTTAATACTTGCTGATCGCTAATGATGATAATCGAAGCGGCGGAAGAATATAAAAATGCTTCATATTTTGGATTGGCTAAAAAAGAAAGTTGACCAGCAGTGGCTTCCTCTATTTTACCAAAATTCCTTACAGTGACAGACGCATCACCTTCTATTTGACCTTGAATCATGATTGCGATCTGTTGGGCACTGAATTCTAGCATATGTTGCATTGTTTATTTGAATTGGGCTTATTCACTTAGTGAACAAATGTAAAATTTTTTAACTGGGGTAGAAAGACTTTCGACAATTAATGCGTTTTGTACCTCAGAAATGGTAGAAATTTCACCTTTTTTTAGCAAAATATGGATATTCTCACTGTCATTCTTGTATAAAGTGTTGCTTGTTTCACCTTTAAAACAGAAGAAAGCAGCAGCTTCATCATCCACATTGAACCTTGCTTTTGTAGCCATTAATGCTTGATTTAAAGCAGTATCCGTGATGGGTTCCGATTGCAACTGACATTTATAAATTTTTCTGTTCAATAATCTATTGCACAATAAAGATAAAATAGGATCCGAATGTGTTTGCCATTTTTTGATGGCATACATAATATCTGTATCATCTAATTGGCAATAAGCTGTTAAATCAATTTGCTCAATGGCCGTAAATTCATTGGATAAAAAATAATCTAAAATACCGCCAATGGCGATGGTACTGTCTTTTGCTTTTGTCAATTGTTTAGCTCTTTGAATTATTTTAACCAACATATTCTCCGCAGCAATGACGGTCTTGTGTCGGTATACTTGCCAATACATCAGCCTTCTGGACACTAAAAATTTCTCTACACTATTCACGCCTTTTTCTTCTACTAATAAAATATTGTTCTTTACGTTTAACATTTTTAAAATGCGCTCATGGCCCACTACGCCTTCACTTACACCTGTAAAGAAACTATCTCTTGATAAATAATCTAACCTATCCACATCTAGCTGACCACTAATTAATTGATGTAAAAAAGTTTTAGGATATTGGTTGGTAAAAATTTGAATTGCCATTGTTAATTGACCATTCAATGCAGGGTTAGGATCTGCGTTGAGTTGATTCATAATTAATAAAGAAAGTGCCTCATGGTGCACGCCTTTTAATAATACATTTTCTAATCCATGTGAATAGGGGCCATGGCCAATATCATGCATTAAAATGGCTGCTTTTGCAGCTTGGGCTTCTTCTGCACTGATCTCAATACCCTTGTCTCTGAGTTCATTGATCGCATTACACATTAAATGATAGGCACCCAATGAATGGTGCAGTCTGGTATGCACAGCACCAGGATAAACTAGTTGCGCTAAAGCCATTTGCTGTATCCTTCTTAATCTTTGAAAAAAAGAATGGTTGAAAATGGCAAATATCAACGGGTCATTGATCGTAATAAATCCATGTACAGGATCGTTGATCATTTTTCGAGTCAAAAATTCCATAGGCTAAATGTGTTGACAAAGTTACGAAATGTGAATAACTCCTGCGTTTTATTTAAATAGCTACTGTACCAAAAAACTATCTTTGTAACATAGCTTAATGAAGGTAAATCCGACTTAAAATAGCCCAATTTTATGAAAATCACACAAGGCACTTTAGATAAATTAGAAGATATTTTAGGAGAATCTGAATATGTAGTTCGTTACGAGCGTGGTAATTTCCAGAGCGGCTGGTGTTTACTCGAATTCAAAAAAATCGTGGTTTTAAACAAGTTTTTAAATTTGGAAGCTAGAATCAATACCTTACTTGAATTGATTCCACAACTCACAATTGAATTTGATAAGTTGACGCATGATTCTCAAAAATTATATGAGGAAGTGAAGCGCATTGCATTGTCTGAAGCATAAATTTTAACCCTATCCATTTTGTTACGTATCACTATTCTAGGATCAGGCACCAGCACTGGGGTTCCCCTTATTGGATGCGAATGTCCTGTATGTAATTCAGCTGATCCCAGAGACAATAGATTAAGAACAAGTATTAAAATTGAATCCGATACTACTTGTATCATCATAGATACCACCCCAGATTTTAGGTATCAAATGATTCGTACAAAAACAACACATATAGATGCAGTGGTATTCACCCATCCCCATAGAGATCATTATGCAGGACTAGATGATATCAGGCCTTTTAATTTCTTCTCGGGTAAATCAATGCCGATTTATGCCAATACCATTACGCAGGTAGCCATTCAGCGTGATTTTTATTATGCTTTTGAAGCGGATAAAGAGGCAGGTTTGCCAGAGATGCAATTGCGCACCATTGATCATGAAACAGCTTTTAAGATTGGGGACATTGAATTGATACCGATTCAAGTCATGCATCGTGATATGCCAGTATTAGGTTTTAGAATGGGTGACTTTACCTATATCACAGATGCCAATTCTATTTCGGCCGAAGCCATGGAGCAAATAAAAGGGTCTAAGGTCCTCATCCTAAATGCACTTCGTCCCCAGTCCCATCCAACACATTTTACATTATCAGAAGCCATTGCATTGACACAGTCACTCAACATTCCTCAAACTTATTTCACGCATTTTAGCCACCAGATTGGTTTACAGGCTGTGGTGGAGCCAAGTTTACCAAAGGGCATAGGGATGGCATATGACGGGATGGTGATTACAGTATAATTACTCCAATTGTTTTCGAATTATTTTTTCGAATTATTTTTCTAATTATTTTTCGAAGTATTTATACGTAATTTTCGCATGGTTTAAAAAAATAGGTTTGTTGAAAATCACCATGCAATTTGATTGGAAATCTTATTTCATTTTTACATCAAAAGAGCAAAAAGGAATTATCGTTCTTGGATGTATTTTATCTTTAAGTTTATTGATGCATTATCTATTACCAACAACTTCTGTCAATCAGGGTAATTTTTCAAATTTCAAAAACAAACCTATAAAGGTTTTTTATTTTGATCCCAATTTGTTAGATAGCATGCAAGGATTTCAATTAGGATTGTCCAGCAAACAAATGAGAACACTGTATCGTTATCGAGCAAAAGGAGGGCGATTTTATAAAAAAGAAGACTTATTAAAATGGTATGGAGTTTCTGAAACTCAAGCGCAAGGCTTACTTCCTTGGGTTCGGATTCAAACAATGGACTCCGCAGATGGGGCTCAACAAAATACAAATCGAAAATGGGAAAAGTATGCCCCTGAGCAAATTGAAATTAACAACCCCAATGCCTCGGATTGGATTCGAATCACAGGTTTACCAGCCTATAAAGTAAAGCGAATTTTGACCTATCAAAAATGGACAGGCGGTTTTACAAATCTTCAAGGCTTAAAGAAAGTATATGGCATCACTGCTTTTGATTTTCAGATAATCTACCCCTATTTAAAGTACCAGTCCAATAAGGCTAAAAAAATGGCTTATCAAACGATGCGCTTTGAGGATTGGATGGCACTTGGCATATTTGATGAAAGGGCTGTATATAGGATTTTAAAGCTTCGAAAAGAACAAGAGGGTAGGCTGACTTGGTCGGAAATGGTGATACAGTTTGACCTCACTGAAGCAGAAGCGATGCTATTAAAAAAAAGAACCAATCTTAGTAATTAAATTGGTATTCAATAACTCAGATTGGTTCAAATGGCTATGCCAAATAGTTAAGAAACTTATTTGTGCTTGAAAATTTGATTTACAGCACCACCTAGCATAGGGAATTTTTCTTTTACAAATGCAGCAATGGTTTCGATAGATTGCTTTGCTTGTTCTGGTGTAACACCTGCTTCTTTTACCAAACGGTCAATTAGTTCTTGCATAAATTTATTTTTAAAGTGGTTATATATTTTTCTTAAGCTACTTTTAAAGCGCTTATTTTACTTTTATCAAACATGTCTTTGGCATAAACTAAAGTCACATTAAATACTTTGGTATCCGTGCCCGGAAGTTCAAACATAGCTTGAGTAAACAAACTCTCACAGATACTTCTTAATCCTCTAGCACCAAGTTTGTATTCCATTGCTTTAGCAGTAATGAAATCAAAAACTTCTGGGTCAATGGTAAGCTTGATATCTTCTATGGCAAATAATTGTGTGTATTGTTTGATCAATGCATTCTTTGGTTCTGTCAAAATACTTCTTAATGTTTCAGCGTCCAATGGTTCTAAGTGTGTTACAATAGGAAGACGTCCTAGCATTTCGGGTATTAAACCAAAAGTTTTGATGTCTTGTGCATTCACAAAGCGTAATAAATTTTTGCGTTGTAATTCTTGCTCGTCTTTGTTGACACTAAATCCAATTGCATTGGTATTGATTCTTCTTGCTATGATTTTATCAATGCCGTCAAATGCGCCACCGCAAATAAATAAAATATTCTTAGTGTCTACTTTGATCATTTTTTGATCAGGGTGCTTTCTTCCGCCCTGAGGAGGTACCAATACTTCTGTGCCTTCTAGCATTTTTAATAAACCTTGTTGTACGCCTTCTCCACTTACATCCCTTGTAATAGAAGCATTATCACTTTTACGTGCGATTTTATCAATCTCATCGATATATACAATCCCTCTTTGCGCTGCTTCTACATCATAGTCACAGTTTTGCAAAAGACGCGTTAACATACTCTCTACATCTTCTCCAACATATCCAGCCTCTGTGAAGACCGTGGCATCCACAATAGCAAAGGGTACATTTAAAAGTTTGGCAATGGTTTTGGCAAGCAATGTTTTACCTGTACCCGTTTCACCAATCATGATCACATTGCTTTTTTCTATTTCAACATCATCCTTGATCGTTGTGGGTAGGTTAATGCGTTTAAAGTGATTGTAAACGGCCACACATAGTATTTTCTTTGCTTCATCTTGGCCAATGATGTATTGGTCCATAAACTTTTTAATTGCAATCGGCTTTTGTACTTTGAGTGTACCTGCTTTTCCAGCTTCCTTTTTTTGATGAAATTCTTTATCTACAATTTCATGAGCGTGCTCAATACAATGCTCGCAGATGTGACCTTCTTGTCCAGCAATTAGGATTTTTACTTCTTCTCTGCTTCGACCACAAAAAGAACATTGTATATTTTCTGTTTTACTCATTTTCATTTAAAGCAATTTATGAAGCGCTATTGATTATAAGCTCTTAGCAATTTTATCTACGATACCATATTCAACCGCCTCTTTGGCATTCATCCAGTAATCTCTGTCAAAATCAGCCATAATTTGTTCTATTGATTTACCACAATTCTTTGCTAAAATTTGAGCACCTAATTCTTTTGTCTTTCTAATTTGTTCTGCTTGAATTTCAATATCTGCACTTGTAGCTTGAAAATAGCCTCCTAAACTCGGTTGATGAATCATTACTTCGCCATGTGGGAAAATAGTGCGCTTTCCTTTTTCACCCATACTCAATAAGATAGAGCCCATACTTGCTGCTAAGCCCATACAAATGGTATGCACAGGGCTCTTAATTAAGTTCATTGTATCAAACATCACCATCCCACTAGTCACCACACCGCCTGGACTATTGATATAAAAATGGATTGGTTCGCCTGGCTTATCTGCATCCAGTAATAAAAGTTTAGTCACAATCTCTCTTGCAGACTTATCATCCACTACACCCCATAAATAAATGGATCTTTTTTCAAAAAAGATTTGTTCCATTTTCTTGTTCAAAAAAGAGGGTGCGTTATCTTCTTTTTTATCTTCTCTATGTTCTTCCTCTTCTTCCATTAAAAAACGATTGGCGGGTATCATATAAACAGTTTAAATTAGTATAATTATTTTTTTAATTTTCTTGGGTTGGTTAACAACACTTCATCTACCAAACCGTAGGCTTTGCCTTCGGCAGCAGTCATCCAGAAATCTCTATCACAATCTTTTGCAACCAACTCCACATCCTTATGGGTATGTGTGGCAATGACCTCGTATAGCTCGTGTTTTAATTTCTTAATTTCTCTTGCAGTAATTTCAATATCTGATGCTTGGCCTCCAATGGCACCGCTCGGTTGGTGTAACATGATACGGCTATGTCTTAATGCTGTTCTTTTACCTTCTACACCAGCACATAATAAAATGGCTCCCATACTTGCAGCCATGCCCGTACAAATAGTTGCCACATCTGGGCTGATAAATTGCATAGTATCATAAATTCCCAATCCAGCATAAACGCTGCCGCCTGGACTATTGATATACATTTGAATGTCCTTTGTGCGGTCTGTACTTTCAAGAAATAATAACTGCGCTGTAACAATATTGGCTACATAGTCATTGATACCCTCACCCAAGAAAATAATTCTATCCATCATTAAACGGCTAAACACATCCATGCTTGCCACATTCATTGGTCTTTCTTCAATAATATAGGGTGTCAAATTGGTCACACTATTTTGGTATTGATGTAGACTATTACTTCCGATCCCTCTGTGTTTGATCGCGTATTTTTCAAATTCTTTTCCTATGTTCATAATTGCTTTTTTCAGATTGTAAAGGTAAAACCTATTCTCCTAAGCTATTGCAAAAAGAGTGCCAAATTTGACCGGAAATGGGGCTATAATGCAAAAGCCCCCGAAATGGGGGCTTCAAAATCATTATTGTTGCATTGTAAGCCTAATTAGTGCTTATGGTTATTCAATAAATCTGCAAATTTTTCTGCTGTGATTGGTTCTTCTTTGGCAGTCACTTCTGCTTCTAATGCGTTGAATAATTTATCTGTGCTAATTCTGTGGTAACTATCTTCTACAAATTTTCTGTCTTGCATCATACGTGCAGCATAATCTTCTAACCATTGGTCATTGTCACCCAATGCACCTAATTGGCCACCCATATAACTCATCAATTGTTGTTTTGCAAAACTCTTTAAATCTTCCGCCACCACTTCTACTTTATGATCAGCAATTAATTGTGTACTAATGACAGTCCACTTTAATTGATCTTGGAAAACTGGATATTCTTTTTCTGCTTCTTCTTCTGTTCTTTGTTTGTCTCCACCTTTCTGCAACCAACGCTTTAAAAATGCAACAGGAAAATCCATTTTAGTTTGCTCAATTAAACCATGGTAGATTTGATCATGCACTTGATTTTTTGCTTGTTGCGCATAGTACCCTTCGATATCTTGCTTCACTGCTGCTTTGAATTCCGCTTCGTTGGTGATGGCCTGATTAGGGTAGGTTACAGTAAATAATGTTTCGTCTAAAGGTGCTTTTTCAACTAAGCCAACTTTGGTAATCACTAGTTTAAAGTATTTATCAGTATCGGCCTTTGTTAATGCTAAATCATTTAAAATGATATCTAGTTCTTTGTCATCAAAGGCTTTGTTTAATTGAATGACAACGGTATCTTCGTTCTTTTTCCCAATGAATTGCTTTCTTTGTTTTTCACTAAAATATTTAATCAATAAAGAATTATCTTTTTTGATACCCCCTTCAATTTCATTACCTTCTTTATCTGATTCAATAAAAGTTACATTCAATACATTGTCTTCGCTAGTTGATAATTCGGGCTCAGTCATGTTACCATTTCTGATTTGCAGACGCTCTACTTCGCTTTGAATCATCTCGTCCGTTACTTGAATTTTATATCTTTTAACTTTGATGTCTTTTGTCTTTACTTCAAATGTTGGCTTTAATCCAATTTCAAAAGAGAAATCATAATCCGTTGGATTGTTATGATCCATATTAGCAAGTTCCGTGGCCATTGGAAGTGGTTGTGCGAAAATGTCAATCTGCTCCTTAGACATATACTGGTTCATCTCATTCTCTACCGATTTTAAAATCACATCGCTGAAAATTGCTTGTCCATACATTTTTTTAATCATTCCCGCTGGTACCATTCCTTTTCTGAATCCTGGAATATTGGCCGTTTTGGCTTGTTTTTTTAAACTTGTTTCGTAGGTCGTTAAATAATCTGCTTTTGAAATAGTCACCGTTAATTGGTCATTTAAAGGCGCAATGTTGGTTCTTTTTATGGTTGCCATAGGTCTTGCTTTTACTGCTTAATTGAAATGTTTAAGGGGGGCGAAGGTACAATTTTTGGTTTTAAATAAGGCATTATAATAGTAAAAAGGCCCCAAATTGGGGCCTTTTCTGTGCGGATGGAGGGGGTCGAACCCACACGCCTCGCGGCGCTAGATCCTAAGTCTAGTGCGTCTGCCAATTTCGCCACATCCGCTTAGGGGCTGCAAACTTAAACGATATTTTTTAAAATTGGTCTAAGAACCCGACAATTTCCTCTAAATACACTTGATCAATGCGATCAAAATGTGCTAATTCGGTACTATCTACATCTAAAACACCTACTATTTTACCATTTTGAAAAACAGGTACTACAATTTCTGATCTGGATGCGCTACTGCATGCGATATGTCCTGGAAATTTTTCAACATCTTCCACAATTAAGGTCATCCCTTTTTCCCAACTTGTTCCACAAACGCCACGGCCTTTCTTGATTCTGGTACAAGCCACTGGTCCTTGAAAAGGGGCTAATACCAATTCATCATCCACTACCCAATAAAAACCGACCCATAACCAATTGAACTGTTCTTTAAGCGCCGCTGCTATATTACCAAGGTTGGCAATTAAATTAGCCTCTCCAGTCATTAAGCCTTTGATTTGAGGTATCAATGATTCGTACTGTGTTTTTTTATCTCCATGATGGAGTACTAAATCTTCTGCCACTTATTTTATTTTTTAAAGATGGATTGCAAATCTTTTCTTTCGATGCGTGCAACAAATACGATGAATGCAAAAAGTAAGATGGTTGCAAATAAATAATTGAAAGGTTGATTTGTTGAAACAAGGTGTAACAATAAATTAATACCATATACCAATAATGCAATGATAAAATATGCAATTAATTTTTTGGTGGCGTAAGGCACAGGATAAACGCGTTGTCCCCATAAATAACTCACAATCATCATGGTGCCATAACAAAAGAAAGTGGCCCAAGCACTTGCCATATAACCAAAATGTGGAATGGCAAAATAGTTAATGACAATTGTGATGAATGCGCCTAATAAGGTGATCCAGGCGCCTGCCATGGTTTTATTACTTAGTTTATACCAGATACTTAAGTTATAGTAAACGCCTAAAAACATATTTGCTATGAGTAAAATAGGCACTACTTTAAGGCCCACATACATGGCTGGATTTTGAATAAATAATTTCCAAATATCAATGTATAACATCACAGATAAAAACATCACACATAAACTGATCACAAAAAATTTCATGACTTTAGCATATGTTTTTTGCGCTTGATCTGTTTCGGCTTGTTTGAAGAAAAAAGGTTCGGCACCCATGCGGAATGCTTGTATGGAGATGGTAATTAAAATAGCTAATTTATAACATGCACTATACACGCCCACCATGGCCTTATTGGCATCTACACTCTCTCCAGGACCCCACCATCCCAACATGATACGGTCTAATGTTTCATTGATCATCCCACCAAAACCTACTAAAATAAGGGGCACTGCAAAAGCCATCATGCTCCACCAAAGTTTAAAATTGAATTTAAAACGGATGGATCTAATTTCTTTTTGTAACAAGAGCATTACAAAAACATTTTGTACGATACCCGCAATCAAAATATAACCTACTTCCCAATTTGGTCGATACCAATCTTGTAAAAAACTAGTTGGATGTGTTGCTACATAATTTGGTAAAAGACTGATGAAACTATAGGTCGCAAGTATATTGATTAAGATGCCAACAATTTTGATCATTGCAAATTGCTTAGGACGTTCTTGCATTCTTAGTCTTGAAAATGGAATGGTAGTCAAGGCGTCTAGCGCAACTATCCAAGCTAGTAAGCTAATGTATTCGGGGTGGGCAGTAATTTGTAAAAGTTCTGCCAATGGAAGTTTCCAAGTGAACAAGCCAATTAAAACTAGTATGGTAACAAATAGCATTGAAAAGCTACTGGTATTATAAATCTCCTCCTCGTTTTCTTTGGTTCCGAACTTGAAATAGGCGGTCTCCATGCCGTGGGTCACAATGACATTCAAAAAGGGAATAAAAGCATAGACAATCGAATTCTCCCCATAAGCAATATCTGAAAGCTTATAGGTTAAATAAGGGGTAAGCAAATAGCTAATAAACCTTGCGGCTATTGAACTAAGTCCGTACCATGCGGTTTGACTGACTAATTTTTTAATACTACTCAAGGTGTTGAAATTACAGCTAAATTAGTGAAAATAGTTTTGTTTATCTTCACGTTGTAAATAGCAACTTTTATGAGAGTCGTAATACAGAGAGTAACGGAGGCCAGTGTCAAAGTAGATGGAGCGATTGTAGGGTCTATTCAAGCAGGCTTAATGGTCTTATTGGGCATTCAAAATGAGGATACATTAGAGGATGTTCAATGGATTTCTAATAAGCTGGTGCAGATGCGCATTTTTGATGATGCAGAAGGGGTCATGAACCATAGTGTGCAAGAAATGGGTGGATCCATCTTATTGATTAGTCAATTCACATTGTATGCCGCCACTAAAAAGGGCAATCGACCATCATATATCGCAGCCGCAAAACCCGAGATCGCGATTCCGATTTATGAGCAAATGATCCTTCAATTGACCAAGGATCTTGGTAAGCCAATTGCGACTGGGCAATTTGGTGCAGATATGAAAGTTGCACTCATCAACGATGGGCCAGTGACTATTTTAATAGATTCAAAAAACAGAGATTAATATGTCCAATCAAATTACAATTCAAGCAGCACAAGATCAGGTAGATGAATGGATCAAGACCGTTGGTGTCAACTATTTTAGTGAGTTAACCAATTTAGGTGTCTTGATGGAAGAAGTAGGGGAATTATCTAGGCTAATGGTGCGCAAATATGGGGATCAATCCTTTAAAAATAAGGAAGCAAGTGCCGACCTGGGGGATGAGATGGCGGATGTGCTATTTGTGTTGATTTGCTTAGCCAATCAAACTGGTGTTGATTTGACTGCGGCATTGGAGAAAAATATCCAAAAGAAAACCATTCGAGACAAAGAAAGGCACCAAAACAATGAAAAATTACAACCATAATCTTTTCTCGACCTATATTTGCAATCTATGAGTAAGACAGTTACAGACAATACATTACAAGCGATCATTTCGCATGCCAAAGAATACGGATTTGTGTTTCCTAGTAGTGAAATCTATGATGGATTAAGTGCGGTATATGATTACGGTCCTTATGGCGCTCAATTAAAAAAGAACATTCGCGATGATTGGTGGAAGAGTATGACGCAGATGAATGAAAATATTGTGGGTATTGACGCTGCCATTTTCATGCATCCTACTACTTGGAAGGCAAGTGGTCATGTAGATAGTTTTAGCGATCCATTGATTGACAATAAGGACAGTAAAAAAAGATACCGTGTAGACCATTTAATTGAAGCACATGCAGATAAGTTAAATGAAGAAGCAGCTAAGGCTAATGATGGAGCTGCATTGCGTGATCGTGCAAAGCAACTGATTGCGGATATGGAAGTCCTATTAGCGAACGAAGATTTTGCTGGTTTAGGCATATTGATTCAAACAAATAAAATACAGTGTAGTGTAAGTGGCACAAGTAACTGGACAGAGATTCGTCAATTCAATTTAATGTTCTCTACAGAATTAGGTTCAGTTGCAGAAGACGCCAATACCATCTATTTAAGACCAGAAACAGCACAAGGTATTTTTGTTAATTTCTTGAATGTGCAAAAAACGGCAAGGATGAAAATTCCTTTTGGAATTGCACAAACAGGGAAGGCCTTTAGAAATGAGATTGTAGCGCGTCAGTTTATATTTAGAATGCGTGAGTTTGAGCAAATGGAAATGCAATTTTTTGTAAAACCAGGTACTCAAAAAGAATGGTACGAGCATTGGAAAAATGAGCGTATGAATTGGCATTTAAGTTTGGGCATTGCAGCAGATAAATACCGTTTTCATGACCATATTAAATTAGCCCATTACGCGGATGCCGCTTTAGATATTGAATATGAATTCCCATTTGGGTTTAAAGAAGTAGAAGGAATTCATTCAAGAACCGATTATGATTTAACGCGTCATCAAGAATTCAGTAAAAAGAAACTACAATATTTTGATACAGAAATCAATCAGCATTATGTGCCTTATGTGATTGAAACTTCGATAGGCTTAGATAGAATGTTCTTATTGATTTTATCTAATTCCTATGAAGAAGAAACCATTCAAAAAGAAGATGGCACGACTGATTCAAGAGTTGTTTTGCATTTGCCTACAAAATTGGCGCCATTAAAATTAGCCGTATTGCCACTGACAAAAAAAGATGGCTTACCTGAATTGGCTAAAGCTTTAATGGACGAATGCAAGCCTTCATTCCATTGCTTTTATGAAGAAAAAGATGCGATCGGAAAACGTTACAGAAGACAGGATGCAATTGGAACGCCATTCTGCGTGACCATCGATCATCAAACAAAAGAAGACAATACGGTCACTATTCGATATAGAGATAGCATGCAACAGGAAAGAATTCCAATGAGTGAAGTCAAAGCATTAGTATTAAAGCATATTGCATAAATCATTGAACTAATAAAAAAGCGCCCAGTTGAATTCAACTTGGGCGCTTTTTTTATCCGTATAGTTCAAAATGAATTTGAGTTTTTGGAATACCTAATTCTGTTAAGGTAGCCCTTGCTTCGTCCACCATATTTTTCCAACCACAGATGTAAAAATGTGCTTCTTTGCTAGCACCTGATGCCAATAATTTTTTATAGGTGGCATGTACATAACCTAGTTGCGCGCCTTCACGTATTTCTGTTTCTCTAGAAAAGCTTGGGTGATAAAAAAATTGAGGTTCTACTGCTTCTATTGCTTTTAATTCGGCACCATATAAACAATCTGTATATTGTCTGCATCCAAATAACAAATGCATGTTCTGATGCGGTGTTTTCTTTTGATGAATATCCAATAGCATGGATCTAAATGGTGCAACGCCAGTCCCTGTGCAAATAAAATAAAGGTCTGTGGTGATTGGTTTTGGTAAAACAAAAACACCTTGTGGACCTCTCATTAAAAGGGTACTGCCAACAGCCACTTCGTTGAATAAATAAGTGGTACCTAAGCCTCCTTCTAAATAAACAATGACCAATTCAAATTCATTGTTATTACTTGGGGCAGATGCAATGGAATAACTTCTCCATCGCTTATTTTTTTGCTCGTGGATGGGCAGGTCTAATGTTACAAACTGTCCTGGCGTAAAGTCAAATAGTTGTCCATTTGTCAAAGCCATAAAGAAGCGCTTAGTGGTAGGCGTTTCTTGTATAATTTTAGTAACGACCGCATCCTGCCATGGCTGTAACATAATGAATTAATTATTGGTGACGAATACGCTTTGAACGTACACTTTATTATTAGCAAATACCTTTACATAATATATTCCAGTCGTCAAGGTTGGAACTTGCACAGTTTGAGCTGTAATCTGATTGTTTAATTTATCTTTCTGAAATACGGTTTGACCACTGCTATTCATGATACTTAATCCAATGGCATTGGTCTTGACATTGTTAAATTGAATGTAGAATTGATTTCCTTTAATGATATTTTCAATATAATCTGTTGAAACAATTTTTAATCCAATCTCTTTGGTAGGAGCTTGGGGGATATCAGTAATCAGTACCAATTTATTATCGGAATAATTGGTACAAGTACCAATCGTTGCACTGACTTTATACATAGCGTTTTTAGTAATTTTTACACCACTTTTTGTGGCACCTACGATGGATTCGTCATTGATGAACCATTGATAACTATCTGCAGTAGTGGAACTTAAACTATCATTGCCTATTTGCGTTATAATAGGTTTAGCAGTTAAAATGACAGGGATTTTAGTCAATGCTTTTTCGTGTTCAGGGGTGCTAATTTGCATATTGTAAAAGAAGTAATAAAACTTCTCAAAATTCGCGCCTGCCCAGTTGCCAGTAATAGTGGCAAGTACGGTTGGACCAAATGGATGATTGTTGGTTGTGATATTATTATTTCTAAAAATAGTTGCACTATCCAAACAACGTGCAATCAATATATAGTTACCAGCTTGGCTTAAGTTCATATTGATGGCATAGATTCTTCCTGTATCTCCTTGTACAAATGGTGTTGGAGTGCCAGATCCAAGACTACCTGTTGCTTGTGTTGGACTAGGACTACTAGCACCAACATGTAAAATCGTTTTTTGAGTTTGAGAAGGGAAATAGGAATAGGTAGAATCTGTGAAGGTGCTAAGGGATCTTAATTCAAGTTCAACTTTTCCTGCATAGCCAGTATATAATTTTGTGGTTTCTAATCTTAATGGTCCTGTTGTATTGAATCTAATGAATTCTCCATAGCTGCTACCCCAATTATTATATCCGCCTGAATTACTTAATGTGTTATTGTCTTTAGGCCCAATAAATCCATTCCAACCTTTGCCAACATATACATTTTCTGCGGTGGTAGAGGTTCTAATGACAGATCCTTTGGCAATAGGTCTGCTTACATCAGTGTTCTTGTCATACCAAAGGTATTGGTCATCACCTTTTGGATTGGTTACAAGTAATTGGACATTTTCATTACAACCTGTTGCAGAACCAGTAATAGCTGGACTTGGGCTAGCACTGATAATATTAGTAGTCATTGAATTGTTGCCTGGTTGCTGGTCATTTGCAAGACTTACATTGGCAGTGATCGTATAATTCTGACTTAATTCAATTGGCATAGGTGTTTGGAAGGTATAGGACATGATTTCTGATCCATACAATCTACCTGTAAATGTTTCTTTTAGATTTAAAATGGTGGTATTGCCTTTTTTTACTTCTAAGCTAAGCGGAATATTGGTCAATTGCTTTGTTCCATTATTTGCTATTTTAACAGTAACGTATTGCACCGATTTTTCCGATACACCACCAACTGGATTGGTAATTTCCATCATTTGAATATCATTAGATGGATTCACCACCCTTAGCGTATAATCTTGGGTTTCTCCAACAGTATAATTACCACATGCAATAACAGTAGATGCCGCAGCTGCTTCAGTGACCACAACACGAAGTTTAGTGAATTGATTGACAATTAAATTGCTAATTAAATCAATAGTTGTACTATAATCCCCATTGGTGATTGCTGCACTTGTATGCACTAGTTCATTGGTGTCAAATATTCCATTGTTATTATAATCAATAAAAACTTTTACAAATCGATTGTTGTTAGACGCGTCTGCACTGCTTAATTTCATGAATAAAGAAATGGTACCATTGGACTCGCCATTGATAAATAATGCGGTATTGTCAACGTAATTATCTGCAGTTGTTTTTGAGAATTTAATATTGTTTAATTGAATGCTATCAATCTTGGCACCAGCAGTACTTGTTGCTGCTGAGCTACAATAGGCCGTACCCCCAGCTCCACTAATCATTAAAGAATAATTTTGTTGTCCTCTTTCAAGCGTCCCTTTATGTTTAATAGTAACCGTGTAAAGGGTTCCAACCAAACTAGTGTCTACTTCTACTTTTTCAACATTGTCAATATTATTAATTCCTTTGAATGCTTGATTGTCTGGACTGCTTGGAGTTAAATTCCAAGTATAATGTGTCTTATTACCCTGTGTAATTACCAAGTCTAAATCATTGACTAATTCTGGATTAGCATCATTCAAAACTTCACTTGAACTTCCTTTAATATCTGTCCACACAAGAGTAGCTTTTACAGGTCTTGTTCCGGAAGCAGTGATGGTGTAGGACTTGCTTTCTCCGTTGAGTAAAGTATTTTCATACACGAAATGAGGGCTACTTGCATTATTGTTATTGGTGGATGCGGTATTTAAAACTTGGGCAGCTTCAGAAATATTTAGCAATCCCCAACCAAATTTATAATCTGGTCCAGGATATAAACCTGCTTCATTAGCCGTATGAATCGCGAGCCCTTTAACAGTAGCTGATTTTAAAATTCTTGGTGCACCATTGACTGTAAAACGATGACTTAATTCTTGTAATAATAATAAACTTCCTGCAGCTCCAGGTGACGCCATGGAAGTGCCGTTTAGGTAACCATAACTTGAATCGTTGTTAGCAACAGGAGCATATACTGAAACGCCTTGTGCCGTAATATCTGGTTTGATTCTGCCATCATCAGTTGGTCCCCATGAGCTAAAATTACTCATCACCACATCTTCTTTTTTACTGTAGTCCGATGGTATGCCGTATACAGCACCAACCGTGAGTACATTTTTTGCATTTTTATCTGTGGAGATGCTACCATAAGAATCATTACTGCTAATGTCAGCAGGTCGAGCACCAGCATTAATCATTCTACCTGCTTCGTTTCTTCTCCAATACGTTTGTCCAACTGCAGGGCCAACGCTTGTTCTATTATTACCTGCCGCAAAAACAATTAAATAGTTTGGGGCATTATAAGCTATTGAATCATGAATTTGGGCATCGTAATCATACAACCCAAATCGGTAATCTTCTTTATCATTGAATCTACCATTGAATTCCCAACGTGCAGAGTCACTATTGTAATTCCATCCTGTTACGGTCCCATAAGAATGGTTTGAAATTAATAAACCATTTGCAGCGGCTGCAGACATTTCTGACAAATCGCTATTCCAATCGTAATCAAGAATCCCTTTTACATTATAAGCCATCCCCTTAGCGAGTGGATTTAGTCCCTTACTCATTACAATGCCTGCCACATGCGTACTATGCGTTACGACATCTTTAGCGTTGTCTTTTTGTGTAATTCTACCTGTGAATTCTTTATGTGTTAACAATGGACTTCCTTCGTCCCAAACGCCCAATTTATTGGTCATGTTATCATCCGATCCACTTAAGTTTAAATTAGATGCTGCGCCTGGCCATAATTTATTTGTACCAATTGTAATAGAGGCAACTGGATCTGCAAAACCAATATAATATTTAGGCCATCCATTTTCATCTACACCAATTAATTTTGCATTGTTTTGATTTTGAGAAGCATACTGTATAGGCCATCCTTTTTCTTTCGCTGCAAGAACAGCTTTTGAAAATTTATTTCTTGCTTCCAATGCAAGTTCTTTGGAAGTTTGCATCAACACTTCTTTTTTAGTTGCGTCCTGTGCATGTAAAATGGTTGATGCACATACAAAAATAAGGGGGAGTAAAAGGCGTATTTTCATAAATCTAAATTTAAATCAAATCTTTGTATTTCAATCAAGTTGAAGCTTAAAAATGTAACTTTAAACAAACGTTATCCATGCGCAACCATCCATTCAGAGCTGTCCTCTTAATTTGTTTAGTCCCTATGCTCATGGGGTTTTGTTTCCTTACACAGGGCATTAGCGGTCATGTTTTGTTGGAAATTAATACAGTCATGCCATTAAAAGGGAGTGCTAAGCAGAAGGGACGTCCAATTTCAACCATGGTCTATGTTTATGAAGTAGCCAATGTGAATCAATTAGTTGGTCAAGAAGGCAATTATGCAAAAGGGATAGAAGCTAGATTGATTAAGCAGGTTCGTTCAGACAATGCTGGGAAATTCAAGATTAGGCTAGCTCCTGGGAAATATAGCATTGTGCTGGGCTATCAAGAGGGGATTTATATCCCCTATTTTTCTGGTAATACGGGGGTTGCTTTTATTGAAGTATCGAAGCATCAATTCCAAGAAATTGACCTTTTGATCATCGCTTCGTCCGTTAATTGATTGTATCTTTGCGGACTGAACTATGAACGAGCAATCATTGTTTGATCGGTATGATGCATCCCCCCTACTAAAAAAAATAGTAGATGGGATTGCTATGTCTAATTCAGCCAATACCCCATTTCAGGTGCACTTACAAAACCTGAATGGCTCTTCTCCAGCATTTATTTTAAAGCATATTTTCACGCATCCTCAAACTGCAACCTACAATCATGTAGTTGTATTAAATGATGCAGAGGAAGCGGCGTATTTTTATAATTCTATAGAAAGTATCACAGGCGCGATGGACTTGTTTTATTTCCCTTCTTCTTTTAAAACGAGTCAAAATTTTAATTTATTGAATCCTTCGCATGTGATGTTGAGAACGGAGGCCTTGACTAAATTATCAATGGGGGGTAATAAGAAAATCGTAGTGACTTATCCAGAGGCATTCTTTGAAAAAGTGATCATGCCTAAAACCTTACAAGAAAATATCATACAGATAAAGACCAATGATACAATTGGGTTGGATGCGTTGATGGAAAGGCTTATCCAGTATGGTTTTGAGCGAACAGATTTTGTATACGAGCCTGGACAATTTGCTTTAAGAGGCGGTATTTTTGATATCTATTCATTTGGCAATGAAAACCCTTATCGTGTAGAATTATTTGGCGAGGAAGTGGATAGCATTCGTTTATTTGATCCAGCAACACAATTGAGTGAACGAAAATTATTGCAGGTAAATATCATTCCAAATGTAACCACACAGTTTGAGGATACGATCAAAATTCCATTCATGGAATTTGTTGCCGAGAACACCATTGTATGGTTAAAGGATTGGACTTTGATTGAGCAAAAAGGATATGACCAAATTGAAGCATTGGAAGCATTTTTATTGCATACGCCTATCGTTAAAGTGACAGATGATTCAGATGCACATAAGAAAAACACAGACAAAGATGATTTTGTTCCTATCAATGCTGTTGTTGACCAAATATTAATAAGACCCATTATTGAATGGGGGTTTCATGCCAATTTAACCAAGCAAAAAATAGCTTTTAGCACACAGGTACAACCAAGTTTCAACAGGCAGTTTCAATATTTAATTGCCAATTTGCAAGAATTTGAAAAGAAAGGGTATGACCTGTTTTTATTTGCGGAACAAGCCAAACAATTAGAACGTTTACATGCTATATTCACTGATTTAAAAACTGAAATACAGTTTACCCCAATCGTGAAAAATATTCATGAAGGTTTTATTGACCATGACCATAAAATGGTTTGTTATACAGACCATCAAATTTTTCAGCGTTACCATAAATACAAAGTCAAGCAAGCCTATAGTAAAAACAAAGCTATCACACTGCGTACATTGAGTGACTTGCATCCGGGTGACTATGTGACCCATATAGATCATGGAGTGGGCGTGTATAGTGGATTGCAGAAGATCGAAGTGAGTGGCATGATGCAGGAAGCGATAAGAATTATTTATAAGGATAGTGATATTTTGTATGTAAATATTAACGCACTTCATAAGGTATCTAAATATACAGGCAAGGAAGGGACGCCACCCAAAGTGAATAAATTAGGATCCGATGCTTGGGTAAAATTAAAAGACAAGACTAAGGCAAAAGTAAAATCCATTGCTTTTGATTTAATTAAATTATACGCACAAAGAAAAGCGCAAACTGGATTTGCATTTACGCCAGATAATTATATGATGCATGAATTAGAAGCATCTTTTATTTATGAAGACACGATTGATCAAGCTAAAGCAATAGCGGATGTAAAAAAAGACATGGAAGCGCCAGCCCCAATGGATCGACTGGTATGTGGGGATGTTGGTTTTGGTAAAACCGAAGTGGCGATTCGTGCAGCATTCAAAGCAGCAATTGATGGAAAGCAAGTTGCAGTGTTGGTGCCTACTACCATTTTAGCATTTCAGCATTTTAAAACTTTCAAAGAAAGACTTAAAGAGTTTCCATTAGAAATTGATTTCTTAAACCGATTTAAATCATCTACTCAGAAAAAAGAAACCATTGCTAAAGTGAAGGAAGGTAAGATTGACATTTTGATAGGGACACATGGTATTTTAGGGAAAGAAGTGCATTTCAAAGACCTTGGTTTAATGGTGATTGATGAAGAACAAAAATTTGGTGTAGGACATAAAGAAAAATTAAAGACTTTAAGAACCAATGTAGATTGCTTGACTTTAACTGCCACGCCCATACCAAGGACCCTCCATTTTAGTTTAATGGGGGCAAGGGATTTAAGCATTATCAATACGCCTCCAGCCAATAGGCAACCTATTCATACCGAGGTGCAAGTTTTTCATGAGGATATCATACGAGAATCCATCTACTTTGAAACAGAAAGAGGCGGACAGGTTTTTTTCATCCATAACAGAGTACAAGGTTTAGCAGAAATGTGTGCGATGATTCAAAAACTTTGCCCCGATTTAAGTATTGGATTTGCACATGGGCAATTAGAAGGACATCAGTTAGAAGAAAAAATATTTGATTTTATCGAACGTCGATATGACGTGTTGGTTTGTACCAATATTGTAGAGAGTGGTGTAGATATTCCGAATGTGAATACCATTATCATCAATAATGCGCATCAATTTGGACTAAGTGATTTACACCAATTAAGAGGCAGAGTAGGACGAAGTAATAAAAAAGCATTTTGTTATTTATTGGCGCCACCAATGAGCACTTTGCCAGATGATTCACGCAAGCGATTGCAAACTTTGGAACAGTTTAGTGAGTTAGGCTCTGGTTTTCAAATTGCCATGCGTGATTTAGATATTCGAGGCGCAGGTAATTTATTAGGTGGTGAACAAAGTGGATTTATGGCAGAGATTGGATTTGAAATGTACCAAAAAATATTAGCAGAAGCAGTTCGTGAATTAAAGCGTTCCGATTTCAAAGAATTATTTATAGATGAAATTAGTAAACAAGATGATTTTGTGCAAGACTGTGCTATTGATACCGACTTAGAAATCATGCTACCAGATGATTATGTAGAAAGTATTGGAGAAAGGCTTTCATTGTATACTAGACTAGATCAATCAGAGGATGATGCCGCATTAGAGGCAATGAAAATAGAATTAATAGATCGTTTTGGTCCGATGCCTAAACAGGTTGCTTCCTTGTTTACCACAATCCAATCAAGACGCCTGGCGATTGCATTGGGTTTTGAAAAAATGACTTTGAAGGACGAAACTTTAAGGTGCTTCTTTATCAATCGCCCAGATTCTCCTTATTATGAAAGCGCCATTTTTAAAGGCTTGTTAAGCTATACCCAAACTGCAATGAACAATGCCCATTTTAAGCAAGTAGGTAAAACCTTTATTTTAATCATTAAAGATGTCAAGAGTATGGAACATTGCTTTGCTACTTTGACAAAAATTCACCACGGAGTTGTGGGGGCTTAGCGGTAGTAAAAAAAATCGAGGCACTCGTTTATGGGGTGCCTCGAAAAATCATTAGAGAATTTTTAGCTTGCCCTTATATTCTTTAAGGGAAAGCTAAAAATTAAAAACCCTTTGTTGCTACACCATCAGCGATTGCTTTTAAAGCATTTGTTTCGCTCATGATAGCTGCCATTTTATTTCCTTTACCATCGTGACCGCCAGCCATATAACCGCCTTTTGCAGTTTTGGTGATAACAGCGTCCAACATTGGTACATTTTTTTCTTTTGTTTTCAAGCAGTATGCTTTGATCATTTTTGAAGTGTCCATTTTGTATATATTTTAATTTTTAAAATGCTTATTGAAAGTAGTTTATTTATTGATAAGCTAGGTTTGAATTGTACGATTTTTTGTTAAATGTTTATAAATACCCC
>Ga0114976_10000577_pt1 | contig 23009 bp, 24 predicted proteins | sample S_130805_EF_Meta_FD_87319 | JGI IMG/M metagenome (GOLD analysis project Ga0114976, IMG submission 87319) | Freshwater microbial communities from Lake Simoncouche, Canada to study carbon cycling - S_130805_EF_MetaG | ecosystem: Environmental > Aquatic > Freshwater > Lake | place: Lake... | reverse complement strand
GGCAGCAGCTAAGAAGGCAGCTCCAAAGCGTCGCAAGAAGGCAGCAGCTAAGAAGGCAGCTCCAAAGCGTCGCAAGAAGGCAGCAGCTCCAGCAGCAGCTCCAAAGAAGCGCCGTCGCAAGAAGGCAGCAGCTAAGTAAGCATCGCTTATTAAAAAAACCCGCCACTATATGTGGCGGGTTTTTTTATGCAAAAAATTTCTTACTCATCTAGTCCATCTTTACGAAGTGACTGTTCTACACGTTCAAAGATCTCAGCTAGTACAACCTGGTCTGCTTTGGTTAAGTGATCACTAAATCTATTGCGAACACTTTCAACATGATCCGGCGCAGCTGCAACAATCGCCTTCCAACCTTTGGAGGTCATCACCGCAAAATAGCCACGCTTGTCATCGGGACAGGCCTCTCGCTTTACCCAACCAGCCTTTTCCATCACCTTCATCCGATGTGAAAGTCTAGAGCGAGACAAAAGGGCGTTTGCAGCTAACTCACTCATGCGCATTTTGCGATCTGGGGCTTCACTTAACTGGACCAAAATTTCATAATCAGGCATGGATAATCCATGCTCGCCGAGGTCGCCATCTAGGACATCTATGAGCCGGCGGCTAGCCAAGATGTAGCGACGCCAAGCCTTCATCTCGTATTGGTTGAGCCACCTTGGTGCGGTAGCGTTTTCACGTGCCATGAGTGCAGTCTACGGCAAAGGTTGAAGCTTCAACTACTTTCATCAAGTGTCATTTAGGTTTAAGGAGTATTTCGTGAGTATCAAAAAAGCTGGGCTAGATTTTTCTCATCAGGATTCAGCAATTCGCCCTCAAGATGATCTCTATCGTCACTTCAATGGCGGATGGCTAAGCACGGCAGAAATTCCCGCAGATCGAGCAACTGATGGAGCTTTTATGACCTTGCGCATTCAGTCAGAGGCCAGGGTCCGCGAAATTATTGAAAGTGCAACCGGGTCGGATGAGGCCACCAAGATCAGCAATATCTATGCCTCCTTCATGGCAGCAGATGCAGTTAATGCCAAAGGCGCTACCCCAATAGAAAATGAGTTAAAAGAAGTCGACTCAATTACCTCATTGAAAGATTTTATTTCAACCCTTGCAAAGCTTGAGGCCCGTGGTCTTTCAGGAATCTTTGGCACATTTATCTACGCAGATATGAAAGATGCTTCTACCAACATTATGTATCTACAACAGGGAGGAATTTCACTGCCTGATGAGGCGTATTACCGCGAGGAAAAATATGCTGAAATCCGCGCAGCCTTTTTGATCCATGTGGCAAAAATCTTTGATCTAGGAGGAGTTCCACATAGTGCAGAGCTAGCAACCAAAGTAATGGCAATTGAAACCAGTATGGCTAGCCACCATTGGGATCAGGTCAAAGACAGAGATGCAACCTTGACCTATAACAAAATGAACCGTGCCGAAGTTACCGCACTGATGCCTGTCTTTGATTGGGAGCTATACCTAACAGCTGGTGAAATCCCGGCAATAGTTTTGGAATCTGTGATTGTTCAGCAACCATCGTATTTCGAAGGGCTTGGCCAAATCCTGGCCAACTTCGATGTCGACGGCTGGAAGGCGTGGTTGAAGTGGCACATTATTAGCGGCGCTGCTTCGTATTTGTCTGATGAGTTTGTTCAGGAAAACTTCGCCTTCTTCGGCAAGACTTTGTCTGGCACCCCCGAACTTCGCGAGCGCTGGAAGCGTGCAGTGTCCATGATTGAAGGCTCATTAGGTGAAGCAGTTGGCAAGGTTTATGTTCAAAAGTACTTTCCGGCAGAGGCCAAGGCGCGCATGGAGCAGCTGGTTGCCAATTTAATCGAGGCGTACAGAGTCAGCATTAACGACTTGGAATGGATGAGCCCTGAAACGAAGGTCAAGGCGTTAGAAAAACTGGGCAAGTTCCGCCCCAAAATTGGCTACCCAGATAAGTGGCGTGACTACAGCGCTTTAGAGACTACAGCCGATGACTTGTATGGAAATGTTGGCAGAGTCATCAAGTTCCAGCGCGATCATGAACTTTCTAAAATCGGAAAGCCTGTAGATCGCGATGAATGGCATATGGCGCCGCAAACGGTGAATGCCTACTACAACCCAGTAATGAATGAGATTGTTTTTCCGGCCGCAATTTTGCAACCACCATTTTTTGGGCTAGACCATGATGACGCAGTTAATTACGGCGGAATCGGTGCGGTTATTGGCCATGAAATCGGCCACGGCTTTGATGATCAAGGCTCAAAATATGATGGTGATGGCGCGCTCAATAACTGGTGGAGCGATTCAGATCGAGAAGCATTTGAACTGCGCACTAAAGCGTTAATTGCCCAATACGATGCATTGATCCCCGAAGAGGCACCAGATGTCAATGTCAACGGCGCACTAACCATCGGTGAAAATATTGGAGACCTGGGCGGCCTAGCAATTGCCTATAAGGCGTATCAAATTTCATTAGGTGGCAAGCCTTCTCCTGTCATCGATGGCTTTAGCGGTGAACAACGTCTGCTGCTTTCCTGGGCACAAATCTGGCGGGCAAAGGTTCGCCCCGAAGAAATGCGCCGACGTATCGCAACAGATCCGCACTCACCTGCAGAATTTCGTTGCAATCAAATTGTCAAAAACTTCACTCCGTTTTATGAAGCCTTCGGCGTAACTGAAAAAGATGCGCTGTGGCTTGATGAGCAATCCCGCGTCCAGATTTGGTAGCGTTTTGAGTTTTTCATTTGAGATCAAGCACGCCGAAAGTAATTCATTAGCTCGTGTTGGAACCATCAACACGCCTCATGGGCCAATTCAAACCCCAGCATTTATTCCGGTGGGCACAAAGGCAACTGTTAAATCAGTGTTGCCAGAAGCCATGGCAGATTTAGGTGCGCAAGCACTTTTATCCAACGCCTATCACCTATATCTGCAGCCGGGCTCTGATGTCCTAGATGAGGCTGGCGGGTTAGGTACATTCATGAATTGGCCAGGGCCAACATTTACTGACTCTGGTGGCTTTCAAGTTTTATCACTCGGTGTTGGATTCAAAAAAGTGTTAGCTATGGATGCGCAAACTTTTCGCAGAGATGATGTGATTGCGGGTAACAAAGACCGATTAGCTCATGTCGATGATGAGGGCGTGACCTTTAAATCTCACCTAGATGGATCGATGCATCGATTTACTCCAGAAGTTTCTATGCAGGTTCAGCATCAAATTGGCGCTGACATAATGTTTGCCTTCGATGAGTGCACCACTTTGCACAACACTCGCCCCTATCAAGAGTTGGCCATGGATCGCACCTATGCCTGGGCGCTTAGATGTTTGGATGAACACAAGCGATTGACGGAAGAACGTGTCGGAAAGACATACCAGGCTTTATTTGGGGTCATCCAAGGGGCTCAATATGAAGACTTGCGAAAAAAGGCTGCGCGCGATCTTGGCAGCATGGAATCCGGCGGACAATCTTTTGACGGATTTGGAATCGGTGGTGCTTTAGATAAAGGGCAACTGAGCACAATCATTTCGTGGGTCAATGAAATCCTGCCCGAAGACAAGCCACGGCATCTATTGGGAATCGGTGCACCTGAAGATCTATTTGTTGGGGTTGAAAACGGTTGTGACACCTTCGATTGCGTGTTGGCCAGCAGAATTGCGCGAACAAGTGCTGTGTACACAATGGAGGGGCGTTTTAACCTGTCTAACAGCCGTTTTAAGAGGGATTTCAGCCCCATTGACGCAGAATGCGACTGTTATACGTGCGCGAATTACACACGTGCGTATATGCACCATGTGTTTCGTGGAAAGGAAATCGTGAGTGCAACGTTGGCCACCATCCATAACGAACGATTTATTGTCCGCTTAGTGGATCAGATGCGCCAGGCGTTATTGGATGGAAACTTTGCCGACATGAAAGAACAATTTTTGGGTCGATACCTCCACAGAAGTGGTCAGTCCCGGGATTAACTACCCTTTGCCGATCCTAGGTAGATTCCAATTGAATTTGATGGATAGTTCTCGAACCAAAATGACCACGGAGCCAGCAACCACGACCGATGCAGCTTCATGAAGGTGCAGCGCATCTGTGACCAAGTAAACAAGCGCGCCAGAAAAACAGGCGGTACCAATAGTTTCCCGGTGCAATAAGACGGGCTGTCTCTGACACATGATGTCTCGAAACAAACCACCAGATACTGCGCCTATTAATCCTAAGACGGCAGCAGCAACAACAGGTGCTTTATAGGAGATAGCAAACTGAACGCTTGAGACAGTTGCTACAGCTAGTCCAAATGTATCTAGCGACAAAACAAATCGACCCACATTTTTGCTCTTGCCTGATAGAACTGTAATTAGGAATGCAAGTGCGACGGGTGCAAATAGCCACGGAAATAATACCCATGGTGGTTGCTGGCCCACAAAGATGTTGCGCATGGTTCCGCCGGCCAATGATGCAACAGCTGCGATAAACAAAATTCCACCATAATCAAGACCTTTATTGGCAGCTACTCGTGCGCCCACTAATGCAAAGGCAAAAGTTGAAACAATGTCTAGACCAAAAACCAAGAGTTCTAGATCCATCATTGCCCCCCTGTGTGATCCGAATTGCGTTCTAAGCTTGAGGCCCACATGCGATTAAAAGCTGGACCCATAGCTCCAACCTTATATGAGGTTGGGCTAGTAACTTCAAATGAGAAGGAGCTTTTTGGCCTTGTCGACCGCGCTATGTCGGCCATCCACATCTAATTTGCGATAGACGTTACGCAAATGTGTCTTCATGGTGTTCTGAGAAATATGTAACTGTTTTGCGATTGCACTGATTGGGTTTCCAGTCGTCAGGTGCTTTAAAATTTCAAGTTCTCGACTCGTTAACTTTTCTTCAAGAGCGCCCAAATCAGAATTAGCATTTTTGATCCGCTCTGACATTGTTTGAACCACGCTTTCTATGAATATAGTCGGTTTAGCTGCTGCAGCTTTCACCATGATTGGATACAGTCGACTTTGTCGTACGAAATACTCGTGGAATCCAACTTCGGCTCCCAAATCAAGTGCTGTCCGTAAATAAGACAGTGCGACATTTTCTTGATCTAAATTGATTGTTGCTTGATATAAGACTTTATTCACCTTGTCACGCGGTGTGTTTTCGGGCAACTGCGCGACCAAGGAATGAATGTGCTTAGGATCGGCCTCGAATTTTAAATTCATATTAATTTGTCGAATCATTTCTATTTCAGGAATTCGGGCCAACAGTTCTTCGGCTCTCTTCCAATCATTAAGGACAAACCTCAAGAAAACATCTGTGACATCGATGATCCAACCTAGTTGATTTGGAGCTGGAAGGTTTTTCTGTCTCTCACGTTCAGCGGCAAGTGCATCTACAACACGGGTAATCAAGCCTTGAGTAATCTGAATACGTGAGCGAGTTCCAGAAGCCATGAAATACCACGGCCATAGGCGAGCAGTATCTGCCTTTTCTTCAATTTCATTGGATGTTTGAATCGACTTTTCTAGTTGGGATTGTTCAAGTTGGCACCTAGCTAACACCAACATGGCATCAAAAGGTGCTGCAATGCCTGAAAAATTATTGTTCGATGCCTGATTAATTGCAATCGATGCAAACTCTGCTGCTTCAAAAAATCTTCCCTGGCTCCACAACGACATCGATGTAATGCATCCGATGTGGTATCCAGTAATTATTTGATTCTTTTCATCCTGAAAATCGTGGGCAAGCTTGAGTATGTCTTCAATCTCTTTGGGTTGGTCATAGATGAAAGCAATATCAGCTTTCAACCTAAGTAAGGCTATTTTGTCAACTTTTTCTATACCTGCGACGTAATAATCTTTTTCTAAAGCTTTGGCAATCATCTCGCGACTGCGCTCAAAATCTCCGCGAGCGAAATACACATGGGACATAACCATCGCAGTCAACTGGGTAAGAAACTCTAATTGTGGGTCTTGAGTGGCAATAAAATTTAATTCAGCAGCCATTGACTCAGTTTTTTCAAAATCGAGATTAACTAAGTGACCCACAACCTGAATCGTTTTCTTAATCATTTCTCCACTAGGACTATCATCTGCGCTGTATTGGGACCAACGAATAATCTGGTCTCCTCGACCTATTGCCGCCATATCACGGATAGAAATTCGAAGAATTTCTTGTATCCGATCGAAAATGCCAGTTTGAAAAATATGCTCCAACGCTTGTGCTGGTTCTCCAATTTCTAAGAAATGCTGGGCAAGTTTTTCATGAATTGAAACTTCATTGCCATTGATGTTACTTCTCATTTCCCTAATAACCTCAAAAATCAATGGATTGATTGTGTATCTGCGGGCAATGCCAGAAGTAACAGAGATAAACATGCCATCTGTAGCCAATTTGTTAATCTGGCTTTCAGAGTAATCCTTGCCCAAAATGATTGCTGCAAGTTCTAAATCAAAAGATTCAACAATTCCAAGAGATAGAAGTAATTGCCTATTTTCATTACTTAAAGTGTTAAAAGAATCTAATGCTAGAAGCCCAAGTGGATCTGATGATTCAGCAATTTTGAAGTCTTTTCTCACTTTGCCGCGAGAAATATTCCGAACCAACATTTGTATGGCAGCTGGCCAACCATTACATTTCTCGATTATTTCCAGATTTCCTGAATCACGGGAGTCCACGCTGTTTAGATCACAGATTATTTCGATTTCAGCTTTTGAGAATCCTAAGTCTTTACTTGTTATTAAGCTCAGACTTCCCATACTTGCATACCGCGCTAGCGATGTTGCTGGTGTGACTCGCCGGACGATTACAACATGTACATTGTTGGGCAAGCTATCAACCAAGGATTGGGCAAAAGGTGAAATTTCTTCAGCATCGGCTGGCCCATTATCAATTACAAAATTGAAATCTTCTTTAACTTCACTTGCTTCGTGAACCATATATTTGATGTAGCTATCTGGTGATAAGAATCTTTCACTTTCAAATTCAGCCGCAAATTTAGGCAACACATTTCGAACCGCTTGGACAATGTGAGCGAAAAACATTTGGGGAGAGTCATCTGGATCAACAGAGCACCAAATTGTTGGGCGAGATTGGGCTTGCGCCCATTCAGCCACGAGCATTGTCTTTCCATACCCGGCAGGAGCGGCGACGATTGTTGCGCCAGGTGTGTTACCTTCAAATAGAGGAAATAGATGCTTGCGTGAAAGAAAGTTGGCCGGAACTACTGGTGCCACGGTCCGGGCTAGATTCACCCCTGAGATCACACCGCGCTTCATGCGTAAAGGGTGAGGGCTAGCCTTTCCATAATCAAGGCAGCCTCACCCCTAAAGGGGTGATATGGACAGGTTATTTCTTGGAGAATTTACTGAGGGAACTCGCCCTTAACCAAGAAGTACACACGGCGGGCAACAGCTACTGCATGGTCTGCATAACGCTCGTAATAGCGACCCAGCAATGTCAGATCGATTGCTGATTCAAGGGTAATTGCTGCTCCGCTGCTGACAATTCCAGAAATGACCTTTCTATGCAACTCATCCATTTCATCATCATCTTTTTCGACCTGCAGCGCCATTTCGGTATCTCTGGTCGTAATCACCGTAGCGACCTTGGTCGAAAGTTTTTCGGCGACATGACCCATTTCTGTAAAGGGCAAAACTAAATCATTAGGGACCGCACTATTGGGATGGCGCAGACGGGCAACCTTTGCGATGTGGTGGGCCAAATCGCCCATGCGCTCAAGATCTGCGCTCATGCGAAGGGCGGTAATCAATGCCCGAAGATCTGATGCAACAGGCTGCTGACGGGCGATGATGTCGATGATCCGTGAATCTAATTCGTGTTGGTAATCGTCAATCTTTGCATCGGTTGCAATGACTTCTTCGGCAAGCTTTAGGTCAGCTGACAAAAGAGACTTGGAAGCCTTAACAATAGATTCGGAAACCATATTGGTTAAGTCCACCAAAGATTGTGAAACTCCATCAAGTTCGTCTTGGAACGCTGATCTAATGAGGGCCATAGACGCACCTTAAGGCTCAATGGTTAACATATGCAATCCATTGGGTTAACGAGCGGTTAACTGGGGTTTTGCCGCGATAGAGTTTATGGGTGAGGTTAAAGCGCAGAGTTATTGAAGAGGTTTTTGAACCTCGCCTGCTCCCGGAGATGCTTATCAATACGCTCAATAATCTAGATGGCGAAGCGTTAGTTCTTGCACCGGGTGAACAACCAGTTTTTGCGTCCGAAGGAATTGAACGCCTCGGAATCTTGAAGGATGGACGCGTTGATAGCCCCGAATTGTTGGCCACGATAAGGGTAGTTCGTCGTACAAACACTAAACATACTGGCCGCATCGACATTCCACGTGGGCCTATTGGTGAAGGCATTCATGAATTAACCGTGAACATTTTTCCTTTGACCCAAGGAGACTTGGTCATTGTTTTGATTTCAGATGAAAGTGAAGCTCAGCGTGTTCATGAGGTTCGGCGTGACTTTGTTGCAAATATTTCGCATGAATTAAAAACTCCAATTGGCGCTCTTTCGCTTTTAAGTGAAGCTGTCCTTGGGGCAAAAGATGAACCCGAATCTGTCACTATGTTTGCAACCCGAATGCAATCTGAAGCTAAACGCTTAACTGACCTGGTTCAAGAAATCATTAATTTATCTCGTATTCAAGATTCTGATCCCCTGCAAGTTGCAGAGGAAATTGAAGTCGGCTACCTAGTCAAAGAAGCGATCGACCAAAGCCAAATAAATGCTGAGAATAGAAAGATCACTGTTACTTTTCAGGAAGAAAAGAATTTGACGGTGTGGGGTGATCGTGACCAATTAACAATGGCGACACAAAATTTGATTGATAACGCCATTAACTACTCTCCAGAAAACACAAAGGTTGCTGTGACAAGCAAGCTTGTTGATGGCATCGTTGAGATTTCAGTTACCGACCAAGGGATCGGAATTCCAGAATCTGATCTTTTGAGAATCTTTGAACGCTTCTACAGGGTAGATCCTGCACGCTCACGCCTTACTGGCGGTACAGGGCTGGGTCTATCAATTGTTAAACATGTTGCCTCTAAACATGGTGGCGATGTGAAAGTCTGGAGCGCAGAAAATATTGGAAGCACATTCACTTTACTTTTACCGATCTACAACAAACATGCGGAGGCTCACTAATGTCCAAGATTCTCATCGTAGAAGATGAAGCATCATTTTCAGAAGCATTGGCCTTTCTCTTGGGTAAAGAGGGCTTTGAAACCCTGGTGGCCGATGATGGGCGAAAAGCACTCGAAATTTTTGCAAAGGAAGGTGCAGATTTAATTCTGCTAGACCTCATGATTCCAGAAGTTTCTGGTGTAGAAGTGTGCCGGACAATTAGAACAACCTCACAAGTTCCGATCATTATGTTGACAGCAAAAGATGCAGAAATCGACAAGGTTGTAGGCCTTGAACTTGGCGCAGATGATTACGTTACAAAGCCGTATTCATCACGCGAATTAATCGCACGTATTAAAGCCGTATTGCGCCGCGGACTTACAGATGATGGCTCAATCCAGGATCAGGATTTGATGGAAGTTGGCCCGGTAAAACTCAATATTGGAAAGCATCAGGTATTTGTCAACGGCTCCCCTGTTTCTTTGCCGTTGAAAGAGTTTGAATTACTTGAGTTTTTGATGCGTAATTCCGGCCGAGTTCTTACCCGCTCACAGTTGATTGATCGCGTTTGGGGTGGGGACTATTACGGAGATACCAAGACTTTAGATGTTCACATCAAGCGTCTTCGCGCAAAGATTGAATCAGATCCTGCTAATCCAGTTCTGATTCAGACGATTCGCGGACTTGGCTATAAGTTGGAAAACGTTTAATTCTTTTTTGCAGCGCGCTCTTTAGCAATCTGGACCGCTGGGGCTTCTGGCCCCAAGATAGCTAAGAACAGATCCAAAGATACTCGCGCAATCTTCAGCCAAATTTTTGATCTCTTTTTCAAACCAAGAAGCGTTAGTTCGTGTTGATCTAATGTCGCAATCGCTGCATTAGAAATAACTGCGTAAAAGTACTTGCCTGGCCCATCAAAGGGCGGGTTTAAAATAAATTTCACCACTTCGGCAGTACGGGCGACAGTGGCTAAATCATTTGCCCGAAAATCATCAAGTGCCGCTTCAAGCTCAGCCACTGACATTGGGGCATTTGTTAATCCAAGCGGGACAGCACTCTTGCTCCACTGTTGAACATAGGCATCTGGTCCTTGGTCAATTGGATAGCCAAGTGCCAGGTGTGCCTTCAAAAATGAATCGGTAAATGCGCAATGTACCCACAGCAAGAATCTTGGGTCTTTAGCTTTGTAACTTTGTTCTTGGCCTTGCTTGTTTTGAAACTCACCCTTTACACGCTCGTGCATCGCATTAACTCGTGCTGCTTCGCTTTCAATAACTTCAGTTGCTGCAAAGGTGGTAACTGTTAGCCATCTTGTTGTTCCTGCTAATCGACCTAATGGATCTGATTCATATCGGGAATGTTCTGCAACGCCTGAAAGAGGAGCAGGGTGTGCGGCTTGTAACAAAAGCGCACGAACGCCCCCAACTAAAGTTGCAATGCAACCATGCACTTGCCAAACAGCGCTGCCGGGTCCAAACAAGCCCGGACCAGATCCGATTGCAATTGTGTTCACCCAATCGGGCCTGCCATCTTTTGAGCCTGAAACATTTTCCCGAAACTTATCTGCCATTGGCTTGGTCAGTGGAAAGTTATGGAATGCGAACACTTGCTTATCTTAAGGGTCAGATTACGCCGCTATAACGCCGGTGCCAAGAAGTACTAGCAGGATAGTTCCGAGAATTACACGATAGATGATAAAAGGCATAAAACTCTTAGTAGAGACAAACTTCAAAAGCCAAGCAATTACTAAGTAACCTACTCCAAATGCGACTGCTGTTGCTGCAAAAGTTTCGGGAATTGAAAACACATTTGGTGCTGCGCTGCTAGAAAAAGCATCCTTAAGTTGATACAGCCCACTTCCAAAAACTGCAGGGATTGCTAATAAAAACGAGTAGCGAAGTGCGGCATCTCGGGAGTAACCCAAGAGGCGACCCATAGCAATAGTTGCGCCAGAACGAGAAACTCCAGGGATCAATGCCAATGCTTGAGCTGCACCGTATAACAGTCCATGTTGACTATTGAGTTGCTTGAGTGATCGATCACTTTTCCCATACTTGTCTGCAATTCCTAGAACTACTCCAAAGACAATCATGACCGTAGCAATAATCCAGAGCGATCGTAGGTTGTTTGTGATGAGGTCTTTTCCTACATAACCAAGTACAACAATTGGAATACTTCCCACGATGATAAGCCAGCCCATCCGGGCCTGACCTCGTGCCTCATCTGTAAGTTGAGCGCGCTGGAAAACTTGCCGAAACCAGGAGACAACAATTGATTTGATGTCATTGCGGAAAAAAATTATTACAGCCAGTTCAGTGCCTATTTGAATAATTGCCGAAAAGCGCGCACCGGGATCTTGTGCTTTACTCAAAAATTCACCTGCGATGCGAAGATGCGCAGTCGAAGATATCGGCAAAAACTCTGTCAAGCCTTGGACGAGGCCCAAGATTAATGCATCAATCACAATCGTCCTCCATGGGCCTAGTAAGGTTTCTATCCTACCCTTTACTATTTTGAATGATTCGAGCCACCTTAGGTTAGTTTAGAAATCCCAGCACATTAAGCCCTAACCTGAGATAGCTATAAAGCCACAGTGTGCAGTCTCGTTTTCACTCTTTAACAGCACCACTTGATAAGCCTGCTACCAAATACTTTTGAATAAAAATTGTGAAGATGGCGATCGGAATGAGTGCGATAGTTGCTGCTGCTGCCATAGGTCCCCAGTCTAAGGTTCGATTAGAAATGAAACTAGCGACAAGTACTGGGAGAGTTTTCGAATTTTCTCCGGCCATAATTACTGGAATCAAGAATTCATTCCACGAGAGAAGAGCAACAAATACGCCTGTGGCCACAATTCCAGGCATTGCTAGCGGAAGGAGTATTTTGAGAAACATTCGAGTATTTGATGCGCCATCGACCCTTGCGGCTTCTTCAAGCTCAATAGGAATTTGTCTAAAGAAGGAGGTTAATAGCCAAATTGCAAATGGAAGATTAAAACCAGCATAAATAAAAATTAGAGCCCACAATGAATCGTATAATCCAAAGTATGAACTCAATCGATAAAGAGGAAGAAGCAAAACGATTCCAGGAAGTGCACGCACGGCAATCATAAGAGCTTCTAGAGATGAACGGCCCCTAAAACTTGGTCTACGCGCTATGGCATAAGCGCTGAGTGCGCCGAGAATCAAAACTATTAGAGTGCTCATGGCTGTGACAAAAATTGTATTCAGATATATTTTTGGAAATGCATCAATGTTAAACAACGCAGTGTAGTTCTTGAATGTTGGCGTAAAGTTAAAAAACTTTGGTGGAAGTGTGTAAGTGTCCACACGATTTTTAATTGAAGTGCTAAAGGTCCAGAAGAGTGGGAATAGCGCAAGAAAAGAGGCAAAAACCAAAATTACGTAGGATGAGAACTTGCTTTTTCTCGTCGCTCTCATCTGACTTCCTTTGTAGAACGGCGCCATAACAAATAGACAGGTGCGGTAATGATCATAATTAAGACACCTAAAGCAGCTGCCCGCGAAAATTCCAAGAATACGAAACCAGTCTTGTAGGTCCAAAGCCCCAGAGTTGTTGTTTCATTTCCTGGGCCTCCTCTGGTGAGCATAAATAGTGTGTCAAAGAGCTTGAGGAAGTCCATGATTTTTATCATCACTACCACAAGAAGGGTCGGCGTAATCAGTGGCAGTGTGATCTTCCAAAAGGTTTGTTGGCTTGTTGCTCCGTCGATACTTGCAGCCTCGTACAGTTGGGGAGAAATCGACCCAAGAGCAGCCACTAGTAATAACATCACAAATGGTACGGATTGCCAGGAATCAACCAAGATAACAGCGAGGATTCCGGTGGTTTGTTGGCCCAACCAATTTATCTTCTCGACCCCTAATGATTCTAAAACCCAATTGATAATTCCTAAGTCAGTATCAAACATAAATCTGAAAGTTAAACCAACTGCGACTGGAGTAAGCAGCATAGGTGTAATAAGGATTGAACTAAAAATTTTGCTACCTTTAAGGTTCCGATGCAGCACTAATGCAAGTCCCATTCCAAGTGGAATTTGGACGAGCATTCCCAAAATCATCATGATGATAGTGATTCTTAGTGTTGCCCAAGTTTCTGGAGCTTTGAAAGCAGCTACATAATTATCGAGCCCAACAAATTGTGGTGGTAGAAATGAAGAGAGTTTTATATCTAAAAATGAAATGTAAATGCCATAAAAAATTGGGATCAAAACGGTTAATGCTAGGAGCAACCACGCTCCAATTGTAAATTGACCTATTGGCCTAGTTAGTTTCATGCGTTTGGGCATTTATAAACTTTCTAACTAGGCCAATAGGTTTTTAATTTATTACTTCGGCTCTTTGGCGAGAATTGGTTTCAATTTCTCATTCAGCGCCGTCAATGCCTTCTTCGAATCACTCTTGCCATTTAAGACCTGAGTAACTGCATCAATTGCAGCAACTTCAAACTCTGGCCAGACAGCGATTTGAGGATAGCGCTCGATGCGAGAGCTTGCAGGAATTTCCAATTGAGCTAAATAAGGGAACTTCGCAAGAAGCTCGGAATCTGTTGTAATGGATTTACGTCCAATCGCAGCAGCTCCCGACTCTAGATAGCTCTTGGCATTTGTTTTTCCAAGTACATATTCAAGGAATTTCCATGCCGCATCTGGATTCTTTGCATCTTTTGGAATTCCTATATTCCAACCAGCAAGGTGAGTAATGTCAACCGTACCCTTTGGCATAGGTGCAGTTCCAATCTTGCCTTCATTCTTGTTGATTGATTTATCAAGAACACTTCCGTAATAACCGGAGTAATTGATCATAGCTCCAATATTTTCTCCAAGGAATTTGCTTGTAACTTCATCTGAGTTAGCCGTTGCAGCACCTTTAGGTGAAACTGACATTAGCTTCTTTAGGAAATCAGTAGCAGCAATAGCTTCCTTACTATCTACGGTTGGGTTGAGTGCGGTGTCATACAGTTGTCCACCAAATGACCAAACCATAGTCATCCACCACCAAGAAACGTTTGGACCAAAGCCAATAATTTGTCCACCGTATCCTGCTGCCTGAACCTTCTTGGCATTGTCATAGTACTCATCCCAAGTTGTTGCTGGCTTGAGTCCCAATTTTTCATAAATGTCTGTTCGATACCATTGAATCATTGGCTCAGTACTGAGAGTTAAACCTAGAGTTTCACCACTGCACTTGCCGTAGTCCTGTTGGCTCTGACCAAAGTCGTTAATGTCATATTCAGCGGAGTCAGATAAATATTTATCAAGTGGCATCATCGCCTTTGCTTGGCAAAATGGCATTAAAAATGAGTTGTCAAATTGAGCAACATCAAATGCTCCAGCTTTTTGTTGATAAGAGAGTAGTTGCTTCTGATGGGCCTCTCCGTATGGAGTTTCAGAAACATTAACCTTGATTCCAGTTTCCTTTTCGAAGGCAGGAATGAAACTTTGGATAGATGTTGAGGATGGGCTAGGAATTAGAAAAACGTTTATTTCGCCAGAAGCTTTAGAGTCAGTTCCGCCGCTAGAGCATGCAGCAAGAAGTAAAGAGATTGACGCTAATCCAGCAAAACGACGAATTGTTTTGGAATTGAGCACCGCGGATCCTTTCCTTTCAAAGTGGGGGTTTTCCACTTAGGTAAAAGGATGCTACTTGAGATGTTAAAAAAATGATACTATTTTCATCAAATCTGTGAGAAATTATCTCCCTGATTTCAACTTCAAAAAGGAGCTTTAGGTGTCTGCCACTTCGCCATATCGCCTGAATGTCAATGAGCAGGCTGAAAAACTGGCCCAATTCCTCGCTCGAGCAGATGAAATGCGCGCCATAGGCCGTGATCTCAACATCCCCGGGAGAGGCCGAATTGTCTTTGCGGGCATGGGAAGCAGTCATTTTGCTTCCTATGAAAGCTGGGAAACCCTCTCGAAATTGGGGTTGGCCTCGTGGTGGCTTCCGGCATCAGAGTTAATTGATGTTGGCGCAGGATTAATCACTCCCGGCACATTGCTGTGCCTAACATCGCAATCAGGAGAAAGCGCTGAGATAACTCAAATACTGAATCAATTTGATCTCTCGGATGTCGATGTCCTGGGGATCACAAACAATCCTGAAAGTAACCTTGCCAAGCATTCAAATTATCTTGTTGATCTAAAAGCAGGTCCAGAAGCGACCGTAAGCACCAAAACTTATTTGAATAGTCTGGCAGCTTTACAGTTGTTATTTGCCGATGTATCACATAGTCATGAAAGTTCGCGTGTGTCTTTATCCAAAACTGTAGATTCGATTGACGAATTTATTGCAGAGTTGGACTCCCACATAGATTCTGCGAACAAAATCTTCCCACATAAGAAAAATAATGTTTGTGTGGGTAGAGGCGTAGCAGGTGCGTCCTCACAAACAGCAGGCTTGATTCTGAAAGAAGCCGCAAAAATGTCAATCGAAGGAACTACTTCGGCATCTTTCCGACATGGCCCAATTGAAATTTCTGGATCAGAACTTAGTGTGACATTTTTTGACCATGGGACTGAACCGCACAATTCTCTCAATTTAAAACTAGCTTCAGATCTAGAGTCTTCTGGATCTTCAATTACTTGGATTGGTGACAAGGGAACTGGAGCAAAATTACCGTCACCAGATCGCGCTGGAACTAATCCGCGAATTTGTGACACATTGAGTTTTCAAACTTTAAGTTTTGCACTAGCAGCTCGTACCGGCGTTGAAGCTGGAAGTTTTGCTTATGCTTCAAAAGTAACAAATACATTGTGAAAAACTGACCATAATCGAGAGAAGAGGAAGAAATGCAGTTGTTTGATGTCGCCTTTGGCAGAGATTTGTACGCTGAGCTACCTAAAATTATCAATCCTCCTTTCTTAGTTGTTTCAAATAAAGACCTCTGGCCAAAGTTTTCTCATCACTTTGATGACAAGGAAACCTTTGTTCATCTAGTCGACTCACTGGAGATCAAAGATCTAGAAAAGACTTTAAGAGAGCTCCCAGATGTAAAAGCAATTGTTGGAATCGGCGGCGGTGTGGCTATCGATGTTGCGAAGTATTTTGCATGGCGAAAAAATTTGCCGCTGTTCCAGTGTCCAACTTCTATGTCGGTGAATGCACCATTTGGACACAGATCAGCGGTCCGAGATAATGGAATTCTGAAGTACGTCGGGTATGCAATTCCTGAGATGGTTTATGTTGATTACGATGTTATTCAAAGTGCTCCTGAGTACATAAACAGATCCGGTGTAGGAGACATCGTCTGTTATTACACAGCCAAATGGGATTGGGAATACGCGACAAAAGTTGGAAAGTGTGAGAAGAAGTGGCCGTATGATGAGTATTGGGTTGGTCAAGCCACAGAAGTATTGAATTCAGTATTAAATGCCACCTCCGACATAAAAGCAGTCAATGATCGAGGAGTACAGACACTAATGACCGCTCTGCAATGGGGTGGAGCTGCATTCAATAATGCTGGATGGAATCCACGTCCTATTGAAGGATCAGAGCACACTCTTTTCTATTCTCTAGAACATTTGATTCACAAGCCTTTCTTGCATGGTCAAATTGTTTCCTTAGGGGTAGTCATCATGAGCTTCCTCCAAAACAATGATCCAAAATTTATCAAGAGTAAATTAGATGAAATGGGAGTTGCCTATCAGCCGGAAGACATGGATATCACTTGGACTGATGTTCGTAATGGCCTCCGGCATATGGTCGATTATTCGAAAGAGTCAAAAAACTTGTGGTACACCATTGCTACTGAGACTCAAATTTCGGAAAAGCAGTTAGATGAAATTGAAGAGTGGGTTAAGGGCTAGAATCAAACACCGTCTAATTAAGGGAAACACATGAAACCTGATGATCGATTTCAAGAAATCTTGAATATCGTCAATCAAGAAGCACGGGTTTTAATCTCTGAACTTTCCACGAGGCTACATGTGTCAGAAATGACAATCCGGCGGGATATCGAACATCTATCTCGCCTTGGCTTACTCAGGAGAGAAAAAGGCTTTGCGATTAAGGGCGTAAGTGGATCCTTCGAACCTGCCTTTGCGATCAGAAGTGAAATAGCATCCAAGCCTAAACTCGAAATAGCCAAATATGTTGCAACCTTAATTAATGATCGAGAAACAATCATCCTTGACGGCGGATCTACTGGTGTGGCGATCGCCAAACAATTAATGGAGCGAGAACTAACTGTTTGTGCGCTCAGTTTTCGAGTAGCTGACATTTTGAGAACCGCTCCCAAGATTCAGCTAATGGTCGTAGGCGGGTTTGTACGCAAGGGAGAAGAAACACTTATTGGACCTGCAGCTCTAGAGACACTAACAAACTACCATTTTGATCAAATGATTATGACGGCATCTGGACTAGAACCAACTTATGGAGTTACGGAATGGAATTCAGACGACGCCATGATTAAGCGAGCAGCCCATCATGCTTCGACCCAAACGATTGTTGCTGCAGACTCATCAAAGTTTGGAGTAAAAGCCTTTGGAAAAGTTTGCGAATTGAAAGATATCTCAATTTTAGTTACAGATTCTGCGATCGATAAAAACTATAGAGATCATTTCCGAAAAGTTGGAGTTGACCTGAGAGTTACAAAATAGAAACATGTCAACGTACATCGGAATCGACATCGGAGGTACTGGAACCCGATTAGTTGTGGCTGATGAAAATCATCAGGTATTACAAAGTTACAAAACTCCAACCAAGAGTTTTTCTGCGGCATCAGGAATAGATTCAGTATCGCTTTTAAATCGATGGATTTTAGAAAATACAGGTGACTTTGAAAGCATTGCAGCAATTGGCATTGGTTCGACCGGGCCAGTGAATCTGATTTCTGGTGTAATTGATAACCCTTATACTTTGCCTCAATTCTCAGGTATCGATCTAGCTAGCGAGCTTTCTGCCATGATAAAAAGAGAGGTGTGGATTGATAACGATGCCAATGCAGCAGGTCTATCCGAGGCACTTCTTGGAGCAGGAATGGGTTACTCATCAGTTCTATGTATAACCATTGGCACCGGTTTAGGTGTTTCACAATTTAAAGATGGGCGACCAATTCGAGCGCTGGATGGACAACATCCAGAAGGTGGCCATATCTCCATTCCAAACATCTCTGCACCTTGTTATTGTGGATTGGATGCTTGTTGGGAAATGAGTGCATCGCGGCTAGCTTTAGATGAAATTGCAAAGTCACGATCTGAACTTGTTTTACTTGATGGACATAGTGATTTTTCCAAGTTCTCTGAGGAAACATGGCGAGATTTTGGGCAGCGAGTTGCAGACGGCCTAATCACTCACTTGGTTGTTTCCAGGCCTGATGTGGTCGTTGTTTGTGGTTCGATTACTGATCATTGGGAACTGTTCAAGTTGCATCTGATGGAGAGGCTTGAGATGCACCGTGGCTTTAGTGAAACAAAAAATGTTAAGCCTTCCAGCTCTGGAGATCTCTCTGGTGCCATTGGTGCAACGATGTTAGCTCGTTTTAAAATTGGAAGGGGTGCACTACTTTGATGAAGTTAAAAAAACTGAATCCCCCAGAAACTAAAAATAAGGTGGCATTCGTATCTATCGCACATGCCGATGATTTGTTGCTTTTTTGTGGTGGCGCAATTGCAACTCTCATTCAATCAGGCTGGAAAGTAACTGTAGTTCGAGCCACAAATGATCGGTGGGACAGTTACGAAATGGATGAAAGTAAAACCATCGAGGTAAACACAAAGGAGTTTGGTGAAGTAGCAGCTCTACTTGGAATTCATCAAGTCGTAGATTTGAGCTTAGATACAGATCAACTAGGTGACTATTCAGAAGTTGATTTAAGGTCACGATACATTGATTTGATTCGAGAAATAAAACCGTATTTAGTGATTACCTTTGATCCGGACTCATACCTATATGAAGATAATGAAGATCATAAAAAAGTTGCCAGTGCTATGGCCGAGGCGATGTGGACTGCAGGATTTGATAAACACCCGGGACATAAACAGCTTGAAATCAAGCCATTTTTACCAGTAGCTCGTTGGTACTTCGGTAGAGAGGTTGCAGTGCCAACTCATATCTTAGATGTTACATCGAATATAAATCTCTTGATTTCAGCAACCGCTTTGCATAAAACCATGCTCATCAATATGGCGCGACAATGGTGGCTGAAAGGCTATGCGGCTGGCATTTCCCTTAATGATTTCTTTGATGGGGTGAAAAAAGATACAAGCACTCTTGCTGCAATGATCATTAAAAAAAGTCGTAAAAAGAAATCTCGATCTAAGAAGTTCTTTGAAGTCTATCGGGTAATTGATGATACTGATGTGGTGGCCGCATTAAGTAAACTGAGGGGGAATTAATGTTTAAGGCACAGGGTGCAAATGTCAGATATGGTTCATTGATTTGTGCACCATATTTGAATTCGCTTGGCGATTACATATTGATCACCCATAAGGAACCATGGGATTTCTTAAAAAATCAAGTTACTAATGAACCAAAGTTGATTATTGAAGCTAAAGATCTATCAAAAAAGTATCTTGATGACCTGGCAAACAGTGTTCCCGGAGTACATGTAGTTGGTTTAGGTGGCGGCTCAGCAATGGATACGGCCAAGTGGGTTCACTGGCGCCGACAACTTCCTTTGACATTGATTCCATCGATTCCGTCAGTAGATGCCTGTTTTACGAGAATGAGCGCACTGAGGGAACAAGGTGGAGTTATCTACGCAGGTAACGCGATTCCAGATCTTGTTTTAGTTGATTTCGAATTGTTTAGGACAGCCCCCTTATCTATGGTGACGAGTGGAATAGGTGATGTTTTAGCTTGCCATACTGCTTGGTTTGATTGGAAGTTTGCACACGAACAAGGAAGAGACGAATTTGGCTGGACTCCGTCTGACCCCGAAATTTCGCATCGGTATCTTGCCGAGCTTGCAGATTGTGCAACTGGTATTAAAGCTTTGACCGATGATGGATTACAAAGATTGATGGAGCTACACAGAGACATTGGATGGCGCTGTCACGAAATGAGCCACGCAAGATTTGAAGAAGGTAGTGAACACTTCTTCGCTTATACATTTGAAGAAGTAACAGGGCGAACGATTGCTCATGGAGAGTTAGTGACCCTTGGAGTTTTGCTAATGTCTAAGTTCCAAAACAATGATTTCGAAGGAGCGCAAAAAATAGTTAAGTCTGCTGGCACTCGACATAGGCTCGAAGACCTAGGAATCTCTACTCAAGAATTTCTTGATTCTGTTCGGCGGACACAGTCATTCTCACTTGAACAGAAGCATTGGTTTTCTTACGCACAAACCATCAATTTCTCAACTATCCCCGATGACCAAATATTGAATTGTGTTAATTGGTAAAACCAGCCACCCTATATCCAGAAATAGTTAGAAGGTATATTTTTCAATTGAGCGCTCAAGTTGTAATTCAAGAGCTGAAGAGTTTTGGTAATTCAACCAGAATTAGTGACCTGGCTCGCTTCTATAAAACTGGCCCTGGTGAATACGCTGAAGGTGATGTTTTTCTTGGCGCAACAGTGCCACAAACAAGAACGGTCGCAAAGAAGTTCAAGAATTTAGATTTTATTGAAATTGAAAAGTTGTTCAACTCTCCTTTTCATGAAGTACGCCTATGTGCCGCAATAATCCTCAATCTCCAGTTTCAAGGGACCAAAAACCAACAAGATCGCAAGAGGATCTTCGACTTCTACTTAAAGCAAGTTAGAGCCGAACGAGTAAACAATTGGGATTTAGTGGATGTTTCCGCGCCATGGATGGGTGTTTATTTGAGAGAAGTAGAAGATCCCATGCCTCTGTTGTTGAAGCTTTCGAAATCGAAATCTCTCTGGCAGCGACGCGTTTCAATTATTCTTACATTTGCCCTAATTCGTGCTGGAGATTTGGAACCAACCGTCACCATCGCTGAAGCCTTGCTCCAAGATGATCAGGACTTAATTCATAAGGCGGTTGGCTGGATGCTTCGAGAGCTTGGTAAAAGAGATGTAATGCTGCTCCGAAATTTTCTGACTGAAAATGCGAGCGTCATGCCTCGCACAATGTTGCGATATGCAATTGAAAAACTGTCTGAACGTGAGCGTAAAAAATGGCTAGTCGAAAGCAAATACTAGGTAATACAAATAAATAGTTGTAATGTTTTACATATGAGTGCGTACGAGGATGAGGTTCGAGATCGTTGGGGCGAGACCGAGGCCTATAGTCAATCAACCTCCAAGACATCTAAGTACACAAAAGAGGATTTTGAGGCGGCAAAAGTTGATCAAGAAGCAGCAACAGAGTTATTTGTTTATGCCTACGGAAATTCTTTGCCATTAGATTCAGAGAAAACCAAAGTAGCTGTGATCGCCCATAGAGATGCAATTACGAAGTGGTTTTATGATTGCTCAATTGAGATGCAAAAGATCTTAGCCCGTATGTATGTAGAAGATCCCAGATTCAAAGAGTATTACGATGGACGCGTTAAAGGCCTTGCGCAGTATGTTCATGATGCAATCCAAGCTCAGTAACTTTGGATGTTGAAGTCACGAATGCATCGGGCGTAGTTCAACTTTTCTGTTGCAAGCCTTTGAAGCAGAAAATGCTAACTTCTCAGCTACTTCAGGGCTCTCTGCTTCAATTAACCATAAACCGCTGAAGTTTTCTTTTGCCTCAAACAATGGCTTGCCCGAACTGATTCCTACATCATGGCGATTGTCGATAACCGTTGCGGTATCAGGTGGCTGTAGACCCCAAGCAAATATCCATTGGCCATTTTCACGAAGTGAGTCATTGAACTTATCAATCTCTATCATCTCTGCTGAAGTTCCAGGAGTTAGGAGATCATCGATTACGAAAATGACATACTTCATACACACGATTATAAACGAGATCCTTCATTTTGTGTCAGAAGATAAGAGGTGCCAAAGTTACTTGATCGCTGCTTCTAATTCACTAATGATCAACCTTGACATTCCCATCATGGCATTCATTGCAGCTGCAGCCTTTGCTGGATCTGAGTTTCCGAGACATTCACCGAGTTGCTTGGGAATGATCTGCCACGAAACCCCAAACTTATCTTTAAGCCAACCACATCTCCCAGCAGCTCCACCATTTGAGGTTAGAGCATCCCAGTATTTATCTACTTCAACTTGGTCTTCACATAAAACAAAGATTGAGAATGCCTCAGAAAATGTAAACATTGGTCCACCGTTGAGTGCGGTGTACTTAGACCCTAGCAATTCAAATTCGAGGGTAAACACGCCCCCATCAGGCCCGTGGCTCGTACTCAAAATCTTTGAGTCTTCAAAAATCGTTGTGTAAAGGTTTGCAGCTTCTTCGGCTTGATCGTTGAACCAAAGCATGTGGCTTAATTTAGGCATACTCAAATCTTAAACGGCTATACATCGAAAGCATAAAACAACCGCCTAAAACCCTGATAAGTCTTAGTGGTTGGAACTTGAGAAGTTCAAGAGGATCACTCCAGCGATGATAAATGCGATTGCCGTAATTCGAGCGATAGAGACTGGATCCTTGAAAATAATCATTCCTAGGATTGCTGTTCCTGCTGCACCAATTCCTGTCCAAACAGCGTATGCCGTGCCAATGGGTAGAACCTTCAGCGACCAAGCGAGTAAGGAAAAGCTTCCCGATGCAAAAACTATGAATCCTATACTTGGCCAAATTTTCGTAAAGTTATTTGAGAGTTTAAGCATTGTCGCAAAGCCCACTTCAAGAAGCCCAGCGGTAATGACTGCAATCCATGCCATTTTCTATTCCTTTCCTTGGATTTAAATATCTCGCTCACGCCACGCCATAACCATGGAAGGCATCGAGGCATAAGCAAATAGGGTGGCAATCATGAGATAACTTCCATCATTGCCTTCTGCTTGAAACAGCTTT
>Ga0114976_10000576_pt1 | contig 23069 bp, 23 predicted proteins | sample S_130805_EF_Meta_FD_87319 | JGI IMG/M metagenome (GOLD analysis project Ga0114976, IMG submission 87319) | Freshwater microbial communities from Lake Simoncouche, Canada to study carbon cycling - S_130805_EF_MetaG | ecosystem: Environmental > Aquatic > Freshwater > Lake | place: Lake... | reverse complement strand
TTCTAGTACTAATGCTTTTAAACCCTCCACATTAAGTGTGCTCTCTAACCATGCTACAGAAATGCCTGGGAATAATCGAACTAATGCTATAGAAGTTTCTAATTCTAAATTAACTTTTAATTTTTTAGAATTCTTTTTTGCAATGAATGGTTCATTGTATTGGATGTCAACACCAGCCTCTGCTAAACATGGATAATTCAACGATTGAAATGCATCGAATTTTGATGATGTAAATTTTTCAGTTCTATTTCCTCTGAATAATTGATTATTGAAATAAATACAAACCTCCGGTATAATTACATCTGAACATGCTAACTCTACCGAAGTAATTAAATTCCTTTTGGCATCAGTTCGTATAGCTCCTAACGGTAGTTGTGATCCTGTAAAGATTACTGGTTTACCTAAATTCTCTAACATGAAACTTAATGCTGATGCAGAGTACGACATAGTATCTGTTCCATGTAGAATTACGAACCCATCAAATAAATGATAATCTTTTTGAATTGCCTTTGCAAGATATACCCAGAATTGTGGTGTTACATTTGAACTATCGATTAATTGTCCGAATGACGAATGACTAAGTGTACATTTAATTCTTTTTAGATCAGGTACTGCTTCCGTTATTTTGCCGAAATCAAATGGTTTTAATGAGCCACTTTTGTCGTGGTGCATTCCAATTGTTCCACCAGTATATATGATTTGTATTTTTTTCATAAACCAAATAGTTGATTGGCATTATTTGTTGTTGTTGAAGCCACAAGTTCTAATGAGATATTTTTTATTGAAGCAATTTTTTCTGCAATAATTCTCAGATATTTTGGATCATTTCTCTTACCTCTAAATGGCATTGGTGCAAGGTAAGGTCCATCTGTTTCTAAAACTAATTTCTCTATAGGGATATCCTTTATTATTACATCTAATCCCGAGTTTTTAAAAGTAACAACACCTCCAATACCTAAATGATATCCTAAATTAATGATTTCTTTAGCTTCTTCAAATGTGCCACCAAAACAATGAAAAACTCCTTTTCTATTTGGTAAATTTAGTTCTGAAATTATATCTATTACTTCTCTTGTTGCATTTCTAGTATGTAACGAAACGGGCAAATCCATTTCACTTGCCCATTTAAGCTGAGTTCGAAGTGCTTCTTCCTGTTGTGTAATAAAATCTAAACTCCAGTATTTATCCATGCCAATTTCGCCTACTGCAAAATATTTATGCGATTGCAAAAGTTGCTTTACACAAGCCAGTTCTTCTTGATAATTTTCGATAACATAGCAAGGATGTAAACCCATCATGCCAAAACAATTGTTGGGATATTTTTGAGTGAGTTGGTTTAATCCAGTTACGGAAGTAGAATCAATGTTTGGCAAAATGAATTTCGTTACACCCGCTTCAATCGCATTGTTTATGAGTTCGTTTTGCAGTTCTCCATATTCTTCAGCATACAAATGTATGTGCGTATCTACCAATTTCATTCTGCGAATTTAGATGAAATATGCCTAGTTTTTAGCACAAAAAGATGATTAATCTTATATTTTGGGTACGTTTCATTATCTTTATACCCTAATCATTCTAATCATGAAAAATAGTATAGCTTTATTTATTTTAACTTTAGGATATGTAGTTGAAGCAAATGCACAAACAGTTCAGAAAACGGATCAGCGATCAGTTAATCCAAGCATGATGATGCAAGAGATTAGAATAAATCCAAAAGATACGGCTATGATGCAGATGAATTATCCTGCACCTGCAATGATGTCGTTTATACTAGATTCTAATGCTAAAATTTATACTCTTTCAGAGCGCGATAGCATTTTGAATATGTTGAAATTTGGAGCTCCTACAACCAAGTAATTAGTCATTTAGCATACTCATTTTTTGCAAAAGATTTTAATAATTCGTTTTAGTTCTATCGGTGATATCGTTCTTACTTCACCTGTTGTTCGTTGTTTAAAAAAGCAAGTTCCAAATAGTGAAATTCATTTTCTCAAAAAATCATCTTTCAAAAGTGTTTTAGTTAATAATCCTTACTTAACTAAAGTTTGGACTTTCTCAAATGATTTAGACGAAGTTCTTCCTTCATTAAAATTAGAAAAATTTGATTTAGTAATTGATTTGCATAAAAATATTCGATCACGGAAAGTAGCTTTATCTTTAGGTGTTACGACATTTGCATTTGATAAGTTAAACATCCAAAAGTGGATGCTAGTTAATTTAAAAATCAATAAACTTCCTTCAATTCATATCGTAGATCGATATTTAAATACTGTATCATCTTTAGGAGTTGTAAATGATAATCAAGGTTTAGATTATTTTATTTCAGATACGGATAACGTTTTGCCAACGAGTATACCTCAAAAATTTCATTCAGGATTTGTAGCATTTGTGATTGGAGCAAAGCATGCAACAAAAGTTTTCCCCGTTAATAAGTTGCTAGAAGTAATTGAGCAGTTAGATATGCCAATTGTTTTATTAGGAGGGAAAGAAGATAGAGAAAGAGGAGAGCAAATTGTGAACGCATCCACAAAGGATATTTGGAATACATGTGGAGAGTTTTCCTTGAATCAATCAGCTTCTCTTTTACAACAAGCAAAAGTTGTAGTTACTAACGATACGGGGCTTATGCATATCGCTGCAGCATTTAAGAAGCCGATAGTTTCAATTTGGGGAAATACAGTTCCAGAATTTGGTATGACACCATACGAGCCACAACATGAGGAGCAATTAAAATTATTTCAAGTAAATAATCTCTCGTGCCGACCATGTTCAAAAATCGGATTTGATTCATGCCCTAAGAAACATTTTAAATGCATGAATGATATTTCTTCTGTTGAAGTAGCGGAATCAATCAAGAAATTATATTAAAAAATCAAGCCGATTCTTCAAAGCCCCTCTCTTCTAGTCCCGATAGCTATCGGGAGGGGTGAGGCAAGAGATCATTTTGAAGTAACAACTTTTCCGAAAAAACATTTCAATGCATGAATAATATTTCTTCCATTGAAGTAGCGGAATCAATCAAGAAATTATATTAAAAAATCAAATAGACACATCAAATTCCCTCTCCTTTGGAGAGGGCTAGGGTGAGGCAAGAATTTATTTTCCAAATAGCGCTTTTAACTCAGTAGCTTCTTCTGCTTTCATTTTACCTGCTAGAATCAACGATAACTGGCGACGACGTAAAGCCCCGTCATAGCGTTGTTTTTCTTCTTCAGTTTCAGGAATAACAGGTGGCACTTGTATTGGATTTCCAAGTTGATCAACAGCAACGAACGTGTAAATCGCTTCATTACACTTCGTTTTCTTTGAACGCATATTATCTTCTACCCAAACATCAATACAAACTTCCATGCTCGAACTAAAAGCACGCGAAACTTTTGCTTGCAGCGTTATAATATCACCTAGTTTAATTGGCTGATTAAAAGAAACATTGTTTACAGAAGCGGTAACAACAATACGGTTGCAATGACGGTGAGCCGAAATCGCAGCAGTAATATCTAGCCAATGCAATAAACGGCCTCCCATTAAATTTCCTAAAACATTGGTATCATTCGGAAGTACAATTTCCGTTTTTATTGCGATGCTATCGTGAGCGGGTTTCGGATTCATAGTATAAATTAAAGGGCAAAGGTAAGCAAACGTAAATTCATCTACTTTTGTGCCCATCCTTTCATATATAAGTAAGCTAGTATAGTTGGATAAAGATTTATGCACCTGTAGTTCAATTGGATAGAATGGCAGTTTCCGGTACTGTTGGTTGGGGGTTCGAGTCCCTTCGGGTGCACCATTATTAATACAAGAAAAGGGTTCAATATATTATTTATCAATGTGTTGAACTTTTTCCTTTTTATATAATGGCTGATTTACTCCGAAATAAAAGCAATTTGCTCTGAAATAAAATTGAAAACAAACAAGAGAAATGATTTATCCAGGTGGAATTTTGTTTTCAAACCAATACAACTAAAACTCAATTTAAAATGAAATATCCAGTTGTTAGAGATATCACTGCATACATTGTATGGTAAAAAAAACTATTATCTTATTATTACTTGTCTTTTGTGAAATATTAGTCTACTCACAAAGTAGAAAAAATAATTTATTTAGTCTTACTGTAAATACACCTGAGAACATTAAATTCTCAGGTGTAAACGGTGAATTAAATAGTAGTTATTCTAGTCTTATTTTTATGGCAGAATATACTCGATTCGTAAATATATCTTATAGGTTTAAACTTGGATTATCTTTAAATTATCAGAGGAATATTGCTAATATTGAATTTACAAATAGATTCATAAATGACCAATATTTATTTAGTGATTTAAAAGGTCTAGGAATTGGAATTAATTCTATGTATATTCTAGCAAGGATAAATAAAAAAAGTGGTGTTAAGTTAAACTTTAGATTATCGTATTTAGTACTACGACCCGGAGAATATTCTTATGCTCTTTTATTAAAAAATAATGGTATTTTAGATTATTATAGTGAAATCTTAGTTGACTATTATCAAAGTAGTGAAAAAATTAATTCTAGTTTAAATCTACTTTATACTTTGGTCAGAAAAAAAATTGATTACAATTTTTTCATTGGACTTACATATTATTCACCATATATGAGTGATGTTAAGGCTATTTTTTATAGTAGAGTAAATCCAAATGTTTACGAGGAAACCGATTATAAATTTAAATTTTTAAGACCTTGCTTTGGATTTTCAATAGGGTTTTAGTTTTTTAACTTATTGCAATTTACCTTGTGTTAATTACGTTTTATAAATGAAAAAATACATAAATCCTTTAGCGTGAGAAGTACTAAGACCAAATTAGATACTATTTATTTATGGGTAAAATTGAAAAGACAGTGTTTTTATCTTAACTATTTGAAGCGTTTGCTTCCCATAATTTTATTGTTTTTAACAAGCAATTTTTCTGCTTATTCACAAAAAAATGAATTTCGACTTTCCTATTTCACACCACATGTTGAGAAAATAGAAGATTTAAGTTTTTTTAATCCTGTTATTCTTAAAAATCATAACATGAATTTATTGTATTACCGTGATGTATATAAAATTACTGATAATACAAAATTAAGTCTATTATTAGGTTTTGAATATGCTTGGTTTAAGCAAATTGCAACTTTTAACAATGATACTCTTAGTTATGATTCAGAGAGTAAAACTTCAGATAATTTTGGGTTAAGGGCAGGAATAAAATATGATTTTAAAGTATATAATCACAAAAAATTTTCTGTTCATTTTGATGCGTCTTATTCAATTTTAGCAAGATTACCAATAATATCTTATGACATTTCAGGGATAGTTCTTAACGACACTATTATTTATGCATTCGCATATACAATTGATGATACTGGTTCTTCTTTAATAAATCATGCTATTGATTTATCATTAATATATAAGCGTAAGATAAATAGTGAATCTACAATCAATTTTGGAATCAATTTCCTCATGTATTTAAATTATTATAGAACTATAGAGTATTATACTACAACATCAATTCAACAATTACAACCACCAATTAATCCAAATTCTGTTTCTTATTTCTACAAACAGATTGGATTCTCAGTCGGTGTTACCTTCTAAATCTAAATTATTTTCGCAGGGTTGCAATAGCTTAGGAGGTATTTTGAGGTCGTCCAAAAAAAATTCAATCATGGGAATGTTTCACCTAACCCATGGTTTAAACCATGGGTTAGGTGAAAACAAATCTTGCAATATGGTGGTAAATGTGAAAAAATATGGTATTTATTCAAACTATGAGAAGCGTTTGCTTCCCATAATTTTATTGTTTTTAACAACTAATTTTTCTGCCTATTCACAGAAAAATGAATTTCGACTTTCCTACTACACACCCCATGTTGAGAAAATTGAAGATTTGAGTTTTTTAGAATCTGTAGAATTTCGAAATCATAACATGAATTTATTGTATTACCGTGATTTATTAAATATTTCTGATAATTCAAAAATAAGGCTACTATTAGGTTTTGAGTATGCTTGGTTCAATTTAAATACAGTTTATAAAGACTATACCAACATTAACTATGAAGTAACTGAAATATATACGGATAATTATGGGTTAAAAGTTGGATTAAATACTAACTATGATATTTATAAACGTCCAAAATATTCAGTACTTTTAGATGCTTCTTATTCAATTTTAGCAAGGTTTCCTATTATATCTTCTGGTGGGTTAGGAGTAATTTATAATGATTCAACAACATATTTGTTTAGATACCAAACTGAAGATACAGGTGAATCATTAATAAACCATTCTATAGATTTATCATTGATATACAAGCGTAGAATAAATAATGTAGTATCAATTAATTTTGGAATTAATTTTCTAATGTATCTTAAAACATATAGAAAAATAGATTATTATGCTGTGTCATCCGTTGACCCAATTATTTCTAATTCGCTAAGTTATTATTACAAGCAGGTTGGATTCACAGTCGGTGTTACCTTCTAAATCTAAATTTTTTTTGGAGGGTTGCAATAGCTTACGAGGTATTTTGAGGTCGTCCAAAAAAAATTCAATCATGGGAATGTTTCACCTAACCCATGGTTTAAACCATGGGTTAGGTGAAAACAAATCTTGCAATATGGTGGTAAATGTGAAAAGACATGGTATTTATTCAAACTATGGGAAGCAAACGCTTCCCATAGTTTTATTCTTTTTAATAAATAGTTTTTCTGGTTTTTCACAGAAAAATGAATTTCGAATAACCTATTACTCACCACATATTGAAACAATAGATGATTTAACTTATGTAAGTAATGTTATACTTAAAAATCATAACATGAATTTATTGTATTATCGTGATGTTTATAAAATTACGGATAAAACAAAATTAAGTTTACTATTAGGTTTTGAATATGCTTGGTTTAAGGTAAATAAGACTTATAAAAATGATACACTTAACTATGATTTTTCGGATAAAAATTCAGATAATTGTGGATTGAGGGTAGGTGTGAAATATGACTATAAAGTATATAATCGTCAAAAATATTCTGTTAATTTAGATGCTTCTTACTCAATTTTAGCAAGGTTTCCTATAGAATCTACTGTTGGATATGGGAGAATATTAAACGATACTACGATTTATGGATTTGGATATACAATTAATGATTATGAAGCTACTGCATTAAGTCATGCTATTGATTTATCGCTTGTATACAAGCGTAAGATAAGTAGTAAAACTACACTGAATTTTGGAATCAATTTGCTCATGTATTTGGATACATACAGAAAAATAGAGTATTATAATGTAACATCATTTTATCAACCAATAACTAATCCGAGTTATATTTCTTACTCTTATAGAGAGATTGGATTGACAGTTGGTGTTACCTTCTAAATCTAAATTTTTTTTGGAGGGTTGCAATAGCTTAGGAGGTATTCTGAGGTCGTCCCAAAAACATAATTTCGATAATGGGAAAGATTTCACCCAACCCATGGTTTCACCCAACCCATGGTTTAAACCATGGGTTGGGTGAAACCATTTGCAAATCAACCCTTTCCACAAATAATTTTTCTTGCACATCACTTTTAGAATGCGTATCTTTGCACCCCCAAATAAAATTTAAAATGTTATCAGTTTCAAATCTATCCTTACGTTATGGCAAACGTGTCCTTTTTGATGAAGTAAATTTAAAGTTTACTCCTGGCAATTGCTATGGTGTTATTGGTGCTAATGGCGCTGGTAAATCTACTTTTTTAAAGATTTTATCAGGTGAAATTGAAGCTACTGGCGGACAAGTTTCCATGACACCTGGTGAGCGTATGAGTGTACTGAGCCAAAATCACTTTGCTTTTGATGAATACACGGTTTTGAATACGGTTATCATGGGCAATAAAAAGCTGTTAGATATTATCCAAGAAAAGGATGCTATTTACGCGAAGGAAGATTTCTCGGATAAAGATGGGGAACGTGCTGGAGAATTAGAAACTTTATTTGCCGAGATGGATGGTTGGAACGCTGAAAGCAATGCTGCATCGTTGTTGAGCGGTCTAGGTGTTTCTGAAGACTTCCATCAACGCAAGATGGGTGATATTGGTGGTAAAGAAAAGGTGCGTGTTTTATTAGCACAAGCACTTTACGGCAATCCCGATATTTTATTGCTGGATGAGCCTACCAACGATTTGGACGTTGAAACTATTTCATGGTTAGAAAACTTCTTAGCTGATTTCGAAAATACGGTAATCGTTGTATCGCATGATCGTCACTTTTTAGATGCTGTTTGTACGCATATTGCCGATATCGACTTCAACAAAATTCAACTTTATACGGGTAATTATACCTTCTGGTATGAGTCGAGTCAGTTGGCATTACGTCAAAAATCGGATCAGAATAAAAAGCTAGAAGATAAGCGTAAAGAACTCCAAGATTTCGTTGAGCGTTTCAGTGCAAATGCATCAAAATCGCGTCAAGCAACAAGCCGTAAAAAATTATTAGAGAAATTAGTGATTGAAGATATTAAAGCATCGACAAGAAAATATCCAGGAATCATCTTTAAACCAGAACGTGATTGTGGAGATCAACTTTTATTAGTAGAAGGATTATCTAAAAATTCACCTGAGGGAGTTCCTTATTTTTCTGATGTGAACTTTAGCATTGCTAAAGGAGATAAAATTGCTTTCATCTCTCGTGATCATATTGCTATTACAACTTTCTTCGAAATATTAAACGAGCTTGACACACAAGATGCAGGTACGTTTACTTGGGGAAGTACTATCACTCGGTCATATTTGCCTAACGAAAACTCCAAGTACTTTACAGGTGATATGAATTTAATAGACTGGTTACGCCAATTCTCTAAAGAAAAGGAAGAATCATTTGTTCGTGGCTTTTTAGGTAAGATGTTGTTTTCTGGTGAAGAAACATTAAAGATGTCGAATGTGCTCTCTGGAGGCGAGAAAGTGCGTTGTATGGTTTCTAGGATGATGTTAACCAATGCCAATTGTTTAATTCTAGATGAACCTACCAATCACTTGGATCTTGAATCAATCACCGCCTTTAATAATGCCTTAAAAGATTGGAAGCATATTGCCTTATTTACCTCTCATGACCACGAGTTTGTTCATACAGTAGCAAACAGAATTATAGAACTTACTCCAACAGGAATTATTGATAAGTATATGACTTACGACGAGTACCTTGAAGATGAGAGTATCAAAGCACTTCGCGAGAAAATGTATGGCGTTTTAGTAGCATAGATAATACTTCAACAATTAGTGTAAATCCTGGTTCCTTTATCGGCATCAGGATTTGTCATTTTTTGGTAAATAGAGTTTCTCACTCATTCAAACGCTATTTTTACCGATTCAACAACTTTGATTATGAATCTTAGTTTTGTGATCTTATATTTATGCCATAATCTGAAAAGAGGTGATAAACAAAAGTAGCATCTTATTAGTAATTGTCCTTGCCTTGTCAGCGTGTAAGCACGATATCCCTCAGCCAGCATCCAATGGAGGTGGAACAGTTGCTTCAGCTTGTGATCCAGATTCCGTTTATTTTACAAAACAAGTTCTTCCTTTACTTGTTTCTAATTGTACAATGGCCAATGGTTGTCATGATGCGGCAAGTGCTGCTGAAGGGATTGTGCTTACTTCATATCAAACGGTTATGAATTCAGGAATAGTTTCTCCAAGAAATCCTAGTAGTAGCGATTTGATAGATGTTATTACAACGAATAATCAAGGAGATATAATGCCGCCGCCACCAAGTTCTCCACTTACATCTGCTCAAATAGTATTAATAACAACTTGGATTAATCAAGGTGCATTAAACAATGACTGTATTGGCTGTGATGATACACAATTTACTTGGTCTGGAACAATAAAACCATTACTTGATACAAAATGTATTGGTTGTCATGGTTCAACTAGTGTTGATGGAAGTTTGGCAACTCATGCAGCTGTTGTTGGATTCGTATCCACTGGTCAGTTGATGGGATCTATTATGCATGATCCAAATTATGCAGCTATGCCTAAAAATGGAGCTAAACTTTCTGATTGTGAAATCAGTCAATTTCAAAAATGGATAAATGCAGGAGCATTAGAAAATTGATGTATGACAACTTCTAATTCAATTTATAAATTTAAAAGCGCTATTAATGGAATCTTATTAATGGGAATAATCATTCTTTTGTTAAGTAGTTGCTACTATGATAACGAAGAAGAACTCTATCCTGCTAGCAATAGTACGTGCGACACTTCAATCGTTACCTATGCGAATAAAATCGCTCCTATCCTTCAGCAAAATTGCACCAATTGTCATAGCGGTGCTGCACCTAGTGGTAATATAGATTTAACCACTTATGCCAATGTCTTTGCTTATGCTCAAGATGGTTCTTTGTATGGAAGTGTATCATTCAATCCGAATTATAAATCGATGCCGCAGGGTGCGCCTAAAATGAGCGATTGCAATATTGCTGCTATCAGAATTTGGGTAGATGCCGGAGCCCCCAACAACTAATATGAAAACTAATTCATAACTATGAGAATTGCCAAAACACTCATGATTATCGCTCTGCTGATAGGAACAATTGGATATTATAATTACAATAGAACAACTAGTTCTTTGGAAAATACTACTCCTAATTTTGCTCTATCAGCAGACGATATTTTTTCTGAATTTGAAAAAAATGAGGTTGATGCAAATAAAAAATTCTTAGATAAAGTAATAGAGGTATCAGGAACTGTTCAGTCATTTAACAATGAAAATTTAGCTGATAGAAATGTCACGTTACAAACGGAGTCAGGAATGTTTGGGGTGATATGTAAGTTAGATTCGACCTATGATGCCCAATATAAAATTGCCGCAGGAGAAAAGATAAAAATAAAAGGAGTCTGCACTGGAATGTTAATGGATGTAGTACTCATAAGATGTATCCCCACAAAACAAAAATAGTAGAACATGAAAAAAACAGTACCTTACTTATTTACTTTGAGCATTATATTCGTTGTATCAATGTCGTTTGTTGTGCTAAGTGATGATGGAAAAGCTGGCTTCACAGGATCCCCAGGCGAGCTAGTATGTAATAATTGTCACAACACTTTTACAATAAATTCCGGTGGCGGTTCTGTTTATATTTCCTCTACTAATATGACTAACTGGCAATACGTTCCTGGCCAAGTTTATAACATGCAAGTTACAGTTAAGAAAATAGGTGTATCATTGTTTGGCGTTGGCTTAGAAGCATTAACTCCCTCAAATACCAATGCAGGAACAATTACCGTTACAAGTACAGCGAAGGCTCAATTGAAAAATGCCAATGTCTCTTCCGTATTAAGAAGTAATTTGGTACATAAGTTAAATGGTGGAGCTGATCCAGATTCGAGCGTTTTTACTTTTAACTGGACTGCTCCAGCAACAAACGTAGGTAATGTAACATTTTATTTTGCTGGTATTGCAGCAAATAGCAATGGGAATAATTCTGGCGATTACGTATACAATTCTTCTCGTGTTATAACGCCATTCATTTCAACAAGTATTGAAGAACAAAGTAATGTTCCATTTCTAACTTCGATAAATTATAATGCTTCAGACAGAAAAGTAGAGGTAAATACAAACTCCGAGAAAACACAAACGGCAACAATCGAATTTTTTGACCTTTCAGGAAAAAAAGTTTTCGCTGAAAACGGAATTATAATAAATGTAGGTCAATCAACAAATCAAGTCGATGTTTCTAGCATACTAAAATCTGGTATCTATATTGTTAATATCAGAACAGAAGAGTTCTCCCAAAGCAAGAGAATTCCAATTATATTTTAATAAAATAATAGAAAAGAAATCACTATGAAAAAGCAATTTATTTTAGCGCTATTTTTAGCTTTGTTCTTAAACTCTGTAAATGCTCAAGATAGATATTTTACAAGAGGTGCTAAAGTTGTTTTCGTATCGGAAACACCATTGGAGAAGATTGTTGGAACAAATTCTCAAGGAACTAATGTGTATGATACCAAGACAGGTCAATTTGAATTTGCAGTGTTAATGAAATCTTTCGTTTTTGAAAAGGCTTTGTTAGAGGAGCATTTCAACGAGAACTACGTGGAATCTTCAAAGTATCCTAAATCTACTTTTAAAGGGATGGTTGAAGACCCATCAAAAGTAAACCTTACGAAAGATGGTATTTATCCAGTGAAAATTAAAGGTCAGTTAACAATGCACGGCGTAACAAAGGATGTTGCTACGGAAGGCGTATTCGAGGTAAAGGGCGGAAAAATTATTGGTAAATCAAATTTTATTATTACACTTGCAGACTACAAAATTGAAATCCCATCTTTGGTAAAAGACAAAATTTCGAAGGATGTTAAGATCTCTGTTATTTCTGATTATCAAAAGATGTAATTTTTATTAGTTTAGCAAGAGTCAAATTCGAATTCATTTATGCTACAAATACAATTTCGGTATCTTCTATTTCTTTCTTTCATTTTTTCCTACTCACAAGTAAGTGCGCAGATGGATTTGTTGAGTGCAATTGAGGATTCAACACCTCAAAAAGAGTTTGTTACTAATTCTTTTAAGTCAACTCGAGTAATTGCAGGTCAATCTATAGAAAATGTTGGAGCTGGAGTATTAGATTTTAGAATACTGCATCGATTTGGAAGAGTGAATGAAGGAGCATATGGTGCTTATGGATTAGATAATGCAACCATACGTTTAGGGTTAGATTATGGAATTTCTAAACGTTTCATGATTGGTATTGGAAGAAGCAGTTATAAGAAGGAAGTTGATGCATTCGCAAAGTATAAATTATTTTGGCAAGCAAATGGTGGTGGATCGCCTGTAACTGTTACCTTATTATCTAGTGCGGTTCGCGAAGGAATAGATTTCTCGGAACCAGGTCGAGAGAATTACAATACCTCCAGATATTCGTATAGCTTTCAAATGTTGATTGGTAGAAAATTCTCAGAAGCTTTTACTTTTCAAATTGCTCCAACACTTATACATAGAAATTTAGTTAAGACCGCTGAGGACAAAAATGATATTTATTCAATGGGCTTTGGAACAAGAATAAAATTAACAAAGCGATTTGCGTTGACAGCTGAATATTTCTTTACTAATCCAAATGATTTGGATGAAGGCTATAAAAACCCATTTGCAGTTGGTGTAGATATCGAAACAGGTGGTCACGTATTCCAATTGCACTTTACAAATTCTTTAGGAATGAACGATAAGGAACTTATTACTGGCACAACCGGTGTATGGGGTGATGGCGATGTTCATTTTGGATTTAATATCTCGCGTGTATTTACCTTATCAAAACCAAAAGAATTTAGAAAAGGAAATAAAATAGAATAGTATTTCTGATAATTAATGTTAAAAGTTAGTTAATTTAAATACTTCAACAATACAACGAATAGTTATTCGTTAATGAACTAGGTTAGGTTCTTTATTTAAGGCGGCAGCGGAGTGATGACCCGATTGTCGCCTTTTTTTATCAGCTTTTTAAAGCCGCGAAAATCCGCAAAATCTGTTGTACCTGTGTTGTCTGTGTTGCCTGTGTTGTCTGTGTTGCCTGTGTTGCCTGTGTTGCCTGTGTTGCCTGTGTTGCCTGAGGCTCTCGAAGGCGGCACTCGAAGGCGGCACTCGAAGGCGTTTATCGAGGGTTTGAGCTTACCGAAATGTCGAAGGTATCCGCGTTCTATTTATTTAGTAGAAAAATGCAGAATAAGCTCTCTTAAAATATTGTCCTAATTTACGTAATGGCTTTAAAAAAGTAGTCAATAAATTTGGCTTCAATCCATTCATTTTCCAAGCTAATTTATCCTCAATATTTGCTTTTAACTTAATAAAGAAACTTACATTCGATACACCGCCCATTCTCATTTTAACAATCGTATCATTAAGGTAAGCAAGTTTGATTTTATTCTTATGAATTAAACGTAGCATCAATTCATAATCGGCCGATAATTTTAACTCTGTATTAAATCCTCCAAACTTTTCATAAACTTCTTTACGAACAAAGAAAGTAGGATGTGGAGGCATCCAACCTTTTAAGAAAGCATCTTCTTCATATACTCCTGCTTCCCAACTTCGCATTACTTTGTTTGTGTTGTTTCTATTTACAAAAACAAGATCCGCATAAACTCCTTCAATTGTTGGATCATCTTCAAATTTCTTCATTACCTTGCTTATAACAGCGTTGTTTGCATAAAGATCATCAGAGTGAAGCATACCTATAACATCACCTGTTGCATTTTTAATACCTTTATTAAGTGCATCATAAAGTCCTTTATCTTTTTCGGAAACAACCTTGCTTATTTTATCCTTGTATTTATCTGCTATGGCAAGAGTATTGTCTTTTGATTTACCATCAATAATCAGATATTCCATGTTTGGATAATCCTGACTTACAACCGAACGTAAAGTATCTTCCAGCGTTGCTGCACTATTGTAGGTAATCGTAATAATTGAAATTTTCATGTTATAGAAATGGTTATTCGTTCATTTTTCTATCTCTTACTTTTACCGCTGGATTGCCTTTATACAGAGTATAACCTTCAAGGGTTTCGGTTGCTACCGAATCTACTGTTAAAATAGCATGGCTTTTAAGGGTAACACCAGGGCAAACTGTCGACATAGCACCTACCCAAGCACCGTCTTCTAAAGTAATAGGAAGCACAATTAAATCAAATGTCGGTTTTTTATAATTATGATTTCCGCAAAGTAACATAGCTCCTTGGCTTATGCAACAGTTTTTTCCGATTTTTACCATTCCTAGGTTGTCAATCCACACACGCTCTCCAATCCAAGTATAATCGCCTATTTCTAAGTGCCAAGGATATTTTATGTTTACCGCAGGTTTTATAATTACTCCATTACCAATCTTGGATCCGAATAAACGAAGTAATCCCACCTTCAATGAGCTGAGAGGATTAAGTGGATTGATGAAGAAAAGTACATTCACAAAATACCAGATCAATCGCTTAATAGGATTACCTCCAGGATTGTACCATGAGTTGTTATATTTTGATAAATCTGTTTTCACTTTTGATTGTTGATTTATAATTTAATTTTTATTTCTATATACCTAATACCAAACTCCCTCTCCTTGGGAGAGGGGCAGGGGTGAGGCCTTAACTTCGGATACCTTATAAATAGTAATTATTTTGATAAATCTGTTTTCACTTTTGATTGTTGATTTATAATTTATAATTTATAATTTAATTTTTATTTCTATATACCTAAAACCAAACTCCCTCTCCTTGGGAGAGGGGCAGGGGTGAGGCCTTAACTTCGGATACCTTATAAATAGTAATTATTTTGATAAATCTGTTTTCACTTTTTAAAATAGTATTAATTAAATAAAGCTTTATTCTGAGCTATTGATGTAGGATTATTTATTATCTCAGAAGCATAAGCAAGAGCAGCATTGCTACATTCATTAAATTCATTTTGATTCATTTTGCTACATGCAATGATTGCATCTTGAATTCCAATTACATTTTCATTTGCTAGATCCCAACCAACTTTTCTTTTTGTTAAATTTTTCCATGGTGTTTGGTCAGATAATAATACCATACAACCAGCTGCCAAACTTTCAACAATTGAATGCCCGAAATTTTCATTAAAGGTAAGAAGTATACTCAAATGATAATGCTGTAAAGCAGAAACAACATCTTCATTCTTGATTGCGCCCTTGTAGCTTACAGTAATATTCTTGGGCATCAATTCTATTAAGGCTTTGCACTGATTCCAATATATTTCATCTTCTATTGGCCCAAAAATGTCAAATTCTATCACATAGTTTTCAGGAATCTTAGCCAATAATTTTAATGTGCCATCTAGATTTTTTTTAGTAGATATTCGACTGATAAAAACTACCTTTAATTTATTTATTGATTTTTCTCTTGGTTCAGTTTTTAATATGCGTGGTGCTGTTAAGTTGAGAGCAATTTGAACTTTTGCCGATTTACCGAATTTATTCATGATTTCTTCCTCTTCTAAATCAGAAGATGCATGCCAACGAATATTTGAATACAAGCCACTAATTCTTGAGACTAACAAGAACAATTTCTTTTTTGTCGATTTTATTTCAAGCGCTCCTTTTCCTAGCATTCCTCTTGGTGCAAGAACTACTTTTCGAGATGGCAATAATTTATTGCGAATTAGTAAAGGATAAATCGTAAAGAATTTAGAGAATAAGCTGTTTAAATAAATAACATCAGCCTGAGACTCTAGTATAATTTTTTCAAGATTTTTCTTCGTTTGATTTTCAGGTGAAAAGTAAAAAACAGAACTTCCATCTGGCATTTTATTCCAACTGTCGACACTAATATTTTCGTACCGAGTGCTGCTAAGGAAGTCGCGATCGGAAGTAACTATATGAAAATCGAAATCGTTTTTAAAATGTCCAACAATATTTGCTACCGATTGAATAGGTCCTCCGGCCTTATATCCTGGAAGGTACCAATCAGTAAATACCAATATTTTTTTCTTTCTTTCCATCTTCTTAAGCTTCAATATTATTTTGTTGAATCCAACTTTCAAGCATCGTACAAAGCCAAATATCTAGCCATCTCACTTGCTGATCTCCAATTAAAAATCTGTTCCAAGTATCTAACAAATAAGCGCCGTTTACAATGTCTCTTTTAGCAAGCGATTGAATACTCGAATCGCATAGTGGTCTCAATTCATTCTGAAGCCAAACAGCCCACGGAAAAACAAATCCCATTTTCTTTCTGTGTATAATTTCATCTGGAAGCAATCCTTGTAAACTGTCGACCAATAATTTTTTAGGAATAGAAGGAATTTTATACTCATCTTTTACACCTAAAACATATTCAACTAGTTTATAATCCAGAAATGGAACTCTAACTTCAAGTGCTACAGCCATACTCATTTGATCTGTATCTCTTAATAAAACGTTTTGCATGTAGGTTGTCATTTCAGCAACACTAACTTTACTCAAAAGTGGTAATTGTTCTCCATTATAATAAATCTCATGTGCTAGTACACGTTGAATCTGATCTTGTGGAAGCACTCCAAGTCCGAGCAAATTCTTCACATAGTTTGGTAAGCCAACTTGTCTAGATAATGGAAAAGAATTTTGAATGGTAGAATCATCAAGTTGTAAAAGCTGCATCATTTTGTGAGAGGTAATATCACCTTTTAAAGAAGTATAAAATTTTCCAAAAAGTTGACGCAATGGTTTTGGAATACTATATAACCACTTTATATTTTCTATCTGTAATGTTCGATTAAAAACAGGATATCCAGCAAATAATTCATCACCTCCTAAACCTGAAAGTGCCATGGTAATTCCTGCTTCTCTTGTTATTCTAGATACAATATAAGAATTAGGTCCATCTCCACTTGGATGATCTATTGCCTTTAATGCTCTTGGTAATTCATTCAGAAAATCTTTGGGATTTAGTCGGAATTCATGATGATCTGTATTAAATCTTTCAGCAATTAATCTTGCATATTTAGCTTCACTGAATGCTTCTTCATCAAAAACAATTGTAAATGTTTTTACTTTTTGTTTTTGTACTTTACTCATCATCCCAACAATTGCACTTGAATCAATTCCACCCGAAAGAAATGCTCCAAAAGGCACATCACTAATCAATCTTCGCTCTACCGATTTCATCAATAGCGTGTTAATATCACTGCATACATCAGAATAGGCTTTCCCATGAGATTCCTTCGAATAATTATCCTGAAGACTCCACCATTTCGCAATTACTTTCTTGCCTTTATGCAAGCTAATGGAGTGTCCTGGCATCAGCATGAAAACATTTTCAACTAATGTATTTGGAGCATGTACCGTTTGATAGCTAAAGAATTCAGGTAACGCAGCTTTATTTATCTTTCTTTTTATTGCATCACTGTTTAATAGGGCTCTAATTTCTGAAGCAAAATAAAATTGTCCATCAACTTCTGTGTAATAAATAGGCTTAACTCCCAATCGATCGCGAACAATGAATAATTCTTCGGTTTGTTTGTCCCAAATTGCGATTGCAAACATGCCATTAAATTTATGCACACATTCTTTACCCCATTTTAAATAGGCGGCAAGAATTACTTCTGTATCGCTATGGGTCTTAAATGGATAATCAGTTAATTCTTTTTTTATTTCTTGGAAATTATAGATTTCCCCATTAAAAATAATGACAAGTTTATCATATACATCAAACATAGGTTGATGTCCTGCTGGACTTAAATCTAAAATAGCTAATCTTCTATGGCCTAATGCAACAAGAGTATCTATATAAATTCCTTCATCGTCTGGTCCACGATGTGAAATACTGTCATTCATTTTCTGAATACAGCTTCTGGAATTATCCTTTAGAGGTTGTCCATAAATTCCACTAATTCCACACATTATGCTGTATTTAATATTTTCCAAACCGTATCCGACCAAGTATCGGGCGTGATTTGTTTTGATAAATTATTACTTCGTATACCCATAACCGTTAGTTCTTTGTCGTTATGGTTTATCATTTTTATTAAGGCACTTTTTATTGATTGCTCACTTTTTGGTTCAACAAAATATCCATTTTCATCTTCTTTCAAAAAGGCAGTTGCTGCACTGGTTCTTGTGCTGCAAATCATGGGAAATCCTGCTGCAGCAAATTCATGTACAACAACACCCCAATGTTCGAAGTATGCAGGAAGAATAAATACACCAGTTTGAGCTATATATTTCGATAATTCTTTCGGTTGAACGAAACCAATATTCTTTATCCGCTTATTTGTTGGATAAGGATTTTCTAATTCTCCTTTCCCTAAACACCATAATTCCCAATCTTTAACTTCCGCTTCTGTTAATGAGTTAAAAGCATCCCACAATTCTTTGGTCCCTTTTAATTGGGTATATCTACCCACATAAATAAACCTATGCGGAAATTTATTTTCTTTATTTTCTTTGTTTTGTTGATAGTAAGATTCAAACAAAGTGGTGTCGGCCGAATACATACCTAAAAACAATTTTTCATTATTAAAACCAAGTTTACGGGCATATTTTGCATTCGGTTCGCCTGGAACCCAGCAATGTGTAAACAATTTATGTAAAAAGAAAGGCCCAATAATAGTTGCCATGTATTGTTTGATGGTGCCTAACCAGGGATTATCAAATGTGAGTACAGTGGGTATTCGTTTTTTCAAATGTTTACATACGCCAATATATCCTTTATCACTCCAACCATTTACAAATACAAAATCAGGATTTATTTTATCAGTTAATGAAATAAGTTCATCGGTACTCATTTCTTTTCTTTCGTACGTATAAATATTATCATCTAATTGTAAGTCAAATGGAGCTATTGGATTTATAGGATAACGTACCAAATGAATTTCAATAGGGTATTTACTTGCCAATCGATCAAGGCAAGCTACAACATATCCTGCCAACTCAAAGTACAGGAACAGAGCTTTCTTTTTGTCCTGGTAATGGTTGGTCATATTGTAACAATGTAATAATTAGTAATGCAATAATTGTAAATGGATTTAATGATGCTTGAAACCATGCTTCAAATGTCATTGAAAACATGATAGCAAACATTGTTGGTACTGCATAATAGTTTTTTTGTGCTGCTACAAAAAATGTTCTAAAAAACCCATATAGATACAATAGCAATCCTACTAAACCAGTATTCATCCACAATGCTAAATAGGTATTATGTATACCTCCTTGATGACCTAAGTTATTTAGCCAATTTTTATTTGCCTCAAACCACATTTCCTCATAAGCGAAACCACGACCTAACATAAAATTATTTTGAATTTCACGCCAACCATAGGTCCAAGCAATCAATCGTCCCGAACCATCATTAAGATGTTCTACACGCATGTATTCACCAAGTCCTAAACTATTAATTATTAGAGGTAGATTTTCATTTATTGCTTGGTATAAAATTGCTACAACCAAAACTAACATGAATCCCAGCCAGCTAGATATTTTATAAAATCTTCCAAAGAATACAAAGATCATGATCGAGAAGATTGCATTCCTCGAACTAGCAAACAAAACCGACATTATAAGTGAGCTATATACTAGTATTCGCTCATTCCTTGAAAACAAGTCTGGATACTTTTGTTCTGATAACATTATAAATATAAAGAAAAGTGTTGCAAGAATTCCAATACCATTCGGGTTTCCTAGTAATCCATTATATCTGCCAGCAAGGTAAACCCAATCATTCAATAAAAACATCATCACAAATCCTAATAACCACATGGTTGTGCAAGTCCAAATCATCATTCTTAGAAAACGCCTACCATCAGTTTCTAATTGACGAATAAAATAACTCGGTATGATGCCTAGCATTAATGAAAATGAGAGACATTTTTGAAATGACAAAACTGGATTCCAGTTTCTTGTTGACATTATAAATGCTACTATGAAAAATGGAATGAAAGGAATAATTAATTTGCTCTTATTCGGAAATGATTTTGAATCAAGTATAAACAAGCCAACTAGCGTTAGTAATACCAAATCTTTGCATTTAGCAGCGAACAAAAGTTCATTATGTCGATTATCCGAAAGAAATAAAATAAAGAAAAAAGCAGCAATCATTTCTGTGTACATTCCTTTTGACTTAAGTAAAATAAGTCCTGCTGGAACTAACAAGTATGAAGTTTCCTTCATAATAATTCCAAATGCTACCCATACGAGTAGCATTATAATGAATTGTATATTTTCTTTTATAAAGTCTTTCATACTGAATTCCTAAAACTATTAAATAATTCAATATGTTTTTGTGCTACCGCTGGCCAGGTAAACTTTTCCATAACACGACTATAACTCGCTTCCGATAATTCTAACCTTTCGGATGGTGTAAGTTGATAGAAAGATTGAATACCCCATTTTAGTGAACGAACATTGTTGCTTTCTATTAAATAGCCATTTTGGCTATTTACTAATTCACAAGTTGCTCCTGTATCACTCACAACAATAGGCATTCCTCCCATCATCGCTTCTAAAACAACGGTCGGCATTCCTTCAAAGAGAGTAGGGAATACAAACAAATCATTTTCTCTATATAATGCAGCTAATTTATCATCATCTGCAAAGCCAACAAATGTTACATTAGAAAAATCATATTCTTTAACGTACTGTTCATATAAAGGACCTTTACCAACAATATTGAAATGTAATCTGTTTTTGTATCCTTCATTATTTAATTCCTTTACCGCACCCATTAAAATATTAATTCCTTTATTGAATGCAAATCTTCCTACGAACAAAAGTTGTAATACCTCTTTATCAAAACTGCGTTTCACTTTTGGTGTAATGTTTACTGCATTAGGTAAAACTACAATTTGTTTACGTGGATTTGTAGTTTCCTCCTTTAAGATATCGGTTAATCTTCCTCCTAATGAAACTACTTTTGCTGCATGTTTAAATTGATAGCGCTCTAACATACGCATTGGAGCAGTCTTAATTTTTGAAGTCAAATTATGTGTTTGAAAGGGCTCTAATCCATGTGGATTTACGATCAATCGCGAAGCAAATTCTTTTAGTCCATACCAAACAGAAAAGCCTTGGCAATAAATTACATCCGGTTGTTTTTCTTTAAGTATGTTATAAATTAGTTTTGAATAATCGTAACATGCTTTCATGTAATTTCCTTCAAATTTGTAGTTTAAAGGAAATTCAGAAATACCAAACTTTGGGTCAAAAACGTTTTTATCATGTGGATGAATGACAAAGTAATCAGCATCGTTAATCCTGCCAAGCTCTTCCAATAACAGCGCAGTATGTCGTTGCATACCACCAATTGCATGTGGGAAAACACCGTCAGTACAAAAAAATATTTTTTGTCGCTTAATCATTTTTATTTCACTAATGTTCTAATTCCTTCATCAATACCAATGAGCGGTTGCCATCCAATAGATTTTAACTTTGTAACATCTGCAAGTAAATGCATACGTTCAACTTTTCGAACTCTTGTTGGATCTACTTCTATTTCTATTTTTTCACCAATTTCTCGTGAAAAAGAATCTACTATTTCAGTAACAGAATATTCGATTCCTCTACCTAAATTATAAGTATCTATTCCTTTGTCAATCTTGGTTAATAAAGCATGCACTGCATTTGCCATATCTGAAGTATGAATAAAATCGCGCTTTGGCGTTAAGTTGCCTAATTTTATTTTTCTCGCTCCACCCATAATTTGTTGTTGAATTTCTGGAATCAAATGAGGATTAGTTTCGTTAGGTCCAAATGCATTAAAAAATCTACAGATCACAGTTGGAACTTCCGTCATCAGATGAAATTCATTACACAAATGTTCGCCAGTTAATTTACTTAATCCATAAATATCTAATGGGCCAGCTGCATGTGTTTCACTCACAGCATCATCATAAATAGGATATACAGCAGCAGTAGAAGCAAAGAATATTTTCTTTACTCCATATTTCCTGCAATTAGTGAGCACATTGATAGTGCCATTTATATTTATATTACTAGACTCGTATGGATACTGATTACAATAAGGAATAAAATGTACAGCAGCTAAATGAACAACTCGATCTGGGCGGATTGTATTAAAAATTTTATCAATCGTATTATTGTCTAAGATATCTGCAAGAAAAAAATTATCATCTGTAACTGAAATAAACTCTCGTTTCCCAAACGATAAATTATCGATTACGAATATTTCATCACCTTCTCTTTGTAATTTGTCGATTACAGCGCATCCTATAAATCCTGCACCGCCTGTTACTAATGTTTTCATTAATTTTTCAATAAGATTATGTGTACAATTCTTTTATCAATTTTTGATAAGAGGTATGATGTGCTTGTTTAGTATAATGTTTAGTTACAAGGTCGACCATTCTTTTTCTTTGTTCTTGATTGTTGGAAATTAATACCGGCCATTCTTCTCCATTAATTACGTGTCCGCAATTTTGTTGTTTAACTAATTCAGAATAGTCGCCTAAATTTTCTGAAATAATGACAGGCAATCCTGCAGATAAATATTCTGCAAATTTAGTTGGAGATGCAACTTCATTTGTTACACTTTGTTCACGAATTAAAATACCATAATCGCTTGATTTCAGTATTTCAGTAACGTCGGTATGTTTTACCCATTTTCTTA
>Ga0114976_10000574_pt1 | contig 23083 bp, 5 predicted proteins | sample S_130805_EF_Meta_FD_87319 | JGI IMG/M metagenome (GOLD analysis project Ga0114976, IMG submission 87319) | Freshwater microbial communities from Lake Simoncouche, Canada to study carbon cycling - S_130805_EF_MetaG | ecosystem: Environmental > Aquatic > Freshwater > Lake | place: Lake... | reverse complement strand
CGCGGTTGGTGTCCCCAGCAAGCGTGTCTTGTGTCTGCTGTGCGTTCAGCACAATTCGGCCATTGCCCGTTTTGGTAAAGCCGACATTGCTATAAATCGGGCTGTTAATGTTGACCTGCGAAATGTAGGTCGGTGTCGCCACGGACTCAAAAATGGCTGTGAGTTCAGCACTGTCCGGGATCGTAATCGGCCCATCGATGCGTGGCACACTGAAGGTGGCTGTGACTACAGTATTGTAGTCGACACGGACCTTGCCGCTCAAAGTGATGGGCTGACCAATACCGTTCTCTTCAGTCGTTGTGGTGGAACCACGCAGCTCGATCGTTCCGGCTGAACCAATGTTGAGCTGACTCCGGTTAGAACCGAAGCCGCGGGCGTTGGTATCACCGGGGTCCAGGGACAGGGCCAGCACGCCGCCGTCGACATTGATGGTGCCACCAAAGCTGTTGTTGTCCCCACCAATCACCCAAGTGCGGGTGTTAGTCGCCGCCAAGGTCAGCGTGCCATCGCCGCGCAGAGCCCCATTGGCAGCTATGCGTGCCTCCGCACCGGAAGCATCAAGGATCAAGGTGCCGTTGACGACCACCGCGCCACTTGCAGCCCCAAGATTCGCATTCAAAGTGCCATTCTCACCCACACGCAGGGTGCCTTCGTTGATGAAGGCACCACCTGTCTGGATGTTATTGCCCAGCATGATCAGCGTTCCTTGGCCGGACTTGGTCAGGGAAACGGCTTGGGTGCCTGGCGTTGTAGAACCAACGTTGGTGCCAAAAGTGTTGGTGACCGCTGGTTCGATAACCAACGGGCCAGCGGTATTGTGCTGATGCACGAAGATATTGCGGACGGACGAGCCAAAGGAGTTATCGCCAGCGACGCTCAATCCAGACGCCAATGTGAACGTCATCCCCGTGCCCGCTGCTGTCGGCGTCGAACTGATGGTGAAGCTGGTGCCGCTCGCGATCGTGGTCACGATTGAGCCTGCCGGTATGTTGGACGGGCCGGACACAATCATGCCCACAACGATGCCTGCGGTGCTCGTCGTGGTGAGAATATTGGTCAGGGCACTATTGGCATCCAAAGTCGTTGCCACGTTACTCACAGAGGTAGCCAAGCTTGCCGTGAAGGTTTGCCCCGATCCGGCGGTGACTCCGGTGCCAGAAGCGAGCGTGAACTGGGTTGCGCTGGCCAGCGACGCCACGCGTGAACCCGCAGGGATGGTCGCGCCACTGATGGCCATGTTCACTAGCAGGCCTGCGGTGCTTGTGCAGTTAACCGTAGCGCTTTCAGCCGTGGTGACACAGTTTAGCACTGAGACTGAAGCGGCTCCAGGGCCCGATAGACGGCTGGTGTTCGCACCCACATTCTCCGTCACCAGGATGCCCCCAGTCCGAATAATGCTAGGACCATTCAGGCTGACGGTGTTGGCGGATGGGGTATTGAAAGTCAACTGACCGACGCTGCCCGAACCCGTGATGCTTGATGCCACATCCAGATTCTGGTTCACGTTGGCAGGGATGTTATTCCACGCGCCCGTTGCCAAAGTCGAAACCTGGTTGGTCGATGGGACGATGGCCAGCCCGGTTCCTGCCAGCCCACTCTGCGCCCAGATAGCTTTGTTGATCGTGATGTAGCCACCCAGCACTCCCACAACGCTGGTGTTATTCAGCGTATTGGTAAGGGCTGGTGTCAGCGGTGAAAGCGATAGTGTGCTAGTCGTGCCAGAGGCGTTCGCCGTCAGAGTGAAGGTCGTGGGGCTTGTCACCGCCAGCACCTTTGTTCCCGCAGGAATATTGGTCCCTGTCACGGTCATCTCTGGGATGATACCCGAAGTGGAAGCAACGGTAACAATGGGACTACCGTTGCTGGTGATGCCGTCCAAAGCAAGGTTAGAAGTCACATTGAAGGTGAGGCCTGTGTTCCCCGCGATAGCCGGGGTGCTGAGACCGAGGCTGGTGAACGGGGCCACTGTATTGATCTTGACGCCGAGCGGCACGTTGACGCCGAACACAGTCGCTCCAGGCACCACTGGGGCCGAGTAGTCCGCCACCAAGGCAGCTGAGGTGTCAGTGTTAACCGTGGTGATGGGCAGGGTGTTGGCGAAGGCGTAGGATGTTTGGGCCGTAGCGCTGCCACTCGCGGCGATGTTCAGAACGAAGGTGTCAGAATCAGTGATGGATTGAACAACTGCACCCATCGGAATATTCAGCCCTTGCACCATCATGCCGGGCGTTAATCCTGAAGTGGAACCACAGTCCACGCTAGCGTTGGCCGCAACGGTTGTGCAGTTGGTCAGGCTCAACGCTGGCGTCATCGCCGTCATGATCGAGTTAGTGGTCGTGGTGCCGGTGCCAGGCGTGGCAATCGTGAATGAGGTGGCGCTAGGAACTGTCGCCACTACCCGGGCAAAGGAAACCGTGCCGCTGGTAGGCGCATTAGCCCCATTCAGCACCATCCCCACCGCGAGCCCTTCGGTCGATGCGCAGGTGAAAGAGGTGCCACCGGCGGTCGTAACGCAGTTGGTCAGACGTAGCGACGCGTTCTGGCTGGTACCAAACAACGCCAGCCCAAAGCCCGAGCCGGTAGTCGATACCGAGAGATCAAATGAGACGGGGCTGTTGACGGTTGCCACCGTGGCACCATCAGGGACATTGAGCCCTCTCACTACCATCCCAGGGACCAAGCCTACCGTAGAATCGCAGAAAACGGTCGCCGTGCCGTCAGTGGTGCAGCCGGTCAGCGGCACATCAGGAGTGTAGGCATTCAAGACCTGCTCCGTGCCCGTGCCTAGCGCCGCGACACTCAGCACGAGGGCAGAAGCACTGGCCGAAACCACTGTGGTTCCAGGCACAATGTTGGGGCCGCTGATCACCATCCCTGCGGACAATCCATTGCCGACGTTGGTGGCCGTGGTGACCGCAGTGCTGCCCGCCGTCGTCGCGCAGCCTGGCATGACGACCCTGGCTGGCATCGCACGCATCGGCACCCCAGCGCCTGCACCGGTCGAAACCGCGCTATTGGTCACGGTCATCCTTTGGGTGAGGGAGGTGATGCTCGCACCCGGCGAGAGGTTAGCGTTGTTCACCACGATTTGCCCCAGCGACATGGAGGTATCACGCGTGCTTGTGATCGTAGCAGAGTTATTAACGGTCACCCCACCCGTCAAGGTGGCGGAAGTTAGGCCCATCCTTGTGAGGGTCACACCAGTTGCCGATGCTGTGGCACGCACATTCAGGTTGAAAGTTGTCGCATCTGCAATGGAGAACACGGTCGCACCACTGGGGATGTTTGGCCCATAGATCACCATGCCAAGCACCAGATTGGCGGTGCTGCCACAAACCACTGCGGTGCTGCCTCGGCGCAGAGTGCAGTTCGTCACCGCAGTCGTGGGCAACTCTATGTTCAGAGTGCCACCTGCGTTGGCCGTGATCCCCGCCAGATTGATTTGGGAAGTGCCTGAGTCAGCCGGGGCACGGGCAATGGTGGATGCCCCAGCATTCAATGTGGTGCCAGAAACTGCTTCCACATGAGTGCCCCCCTTCACTTCCAATCGCGTTCCGGCCTGCATTGCCACCTGCGTTGCGTTGCGTGAGGCCCCCCCTTGAACCGCAGTGGCAGCCGCTCCGCCAAAGACCAGACCGGCTGCGTCCGCTAGCTTGCTATTGTTCTGAGCGCTATAGTCTAGCACAACCTTGCCACCCATGGCGTTGAAGGCAGCGGTGTTCGTATTGGCACCGGAAAGGACCAGCGTGCCGTAGCCCACCTTGCTGATCGCCAGAGCACCACTGACGACGCCACTGACCGTCAAGCTCGTCGTCGCGCCTAACACACCCCAGGTGCCGTTTCCACCGTTGTTTTGCACGGCGCCAGTCCAGGTGTTGTTTCCCAGACTTGCACCCCAACCGTTGCCCGTGTTGTTCGCTCCACCGTTAATAGTGAGTGTCTCGCCGGTGACCGTGATCCCACCTCGCAGATCGAGGAACGAGATTGTGTCATTCGAGGCCTGCGACACGGTCACTCCACCTGCGCTAGTGCCCAACGCTGTATCATGGCCCACGGCCAGCGTGCCGCGCTCCACCAATACTGCGCCAGTGTAGCTATTTGCCCCGTCAAGCAGCCAGACCGAATCTTCAAGCTTAGCAATGGAGGTGGCACCACCAGGGCCGTCTCCAATGCTCAAGCTGAACCGGTTGAATCCATAATCAGCACTCGAGTAGGGCACGAAGGCTTCCGTGGTGTCATTGTACGCATCCCCGCGGTTGCCACCGCGGAGGCTCAGCTTCCGATTTCCTGATCCGGTGAACACCACAGCACCTGTGTTCGTGAAGGATACCGTCGGCACCTGCTTGCCAGATGTTTGCCCATCAGCCCAGAAGGAAGCGGCGCTTTCACCAGAAGTCGCGCCATTGCCCGTGCCAATCGTCATCAAACGATCTGTGCTCTGATTGCTGAAGCCGATGAAACGGAGGCCACCGCCCTTGCCTTTGGTATCGATGGTCAGGTTCGACGCTGCGTTCGAGGATCTGCCGAGGCTGGAGTCCGCACCGCCGTTCGCGAGGTAGTAGAAGTCAATGCGGTTCGCAGCACTGCGGTCGGACTGCGTGCCGCCCAGGATCGAAACGGCCCCACTGAAGGTATTGATATTGCTCAGGGTCAGCACGCGAGCCGAGTCATTCGCGTTGGACGACACCGTGAGCCCGCCGCCGCCCTGGATGACACCCTGGAAGGTGCCAGAGTTGGCGATCATGCTCAGGGTCTGACCCGCAGCGATGTCAACCACCGTGCCAATGGAGCCCGAAAGGGCACCCACCGTTTCACTCTGCAGCACGTTGAGCCGTGAGTTCGCATACGAGAAGCCATTCACAGCCCCGTTCGTTAGGCTGACCGTGCCGACATCTGCCAGTGCGTTGCCACCGTTGATCTCCAGTGTGCCTGCGTTGATCGTGGTGCCACCAGTCAGGTTGTTGGCGCTGTTGTTGATGATCCACTTGCCGCTGCCGTTTTTGACAATGCCAATGTTGGTGCTCTGACCACCGACAGTGCCAGTGATCGTGCCGTTGATCGAGTTGTTCGTGGCGTTGGAGCCGTCGAGCACCAGATTGCGGCCGGCCGTCGACTCAGTCGAGCCCATGGGCTGCAAGATCGAGCCATTGAAGACGAGCGTGCTGCTGCCGTCGTTGGTGAAACCGCCCGTGCCATAGAGGTTGAAGGTCTTGAGACTGTTAAAGGTCTCCGTTTCAACTGTGGGGTTCAAGAAGCGGAAGGCCCCACTGTTGTTCAAGTTGAAGGTCCGGCTAGTGCCCGCACCCATATCGCCCAGGACGCTGATGTCAGCAATTTCCAGCAAGCCGCCGAAGGCCGAGATTTCATTGGCGTAGGTCGGGCGGTTGCCCGTCAGGCGCCATGTCCCGGTGCCACTCTTGATCAGGCCAATGCCCGCTTGCAGACTGCCCGAAAAGGTATTGCCGAGCAGATTCGAACCGGCCAAGGTCAGCGTCTTGGTGCCTGCGGACCGTGTGACGGCACCGCTCAAGATCAGCGCGCCCGTTCCGTTGGAGGAGATCGTCGAGTTAACTGCTGTGCCCGCGTCATCGGCGGCCAGGACGATGCCACGGCTGGAGCTATTGCCCAAGCCAAGATATTCAAGCGCCCCCGAACTGGTGGACCCTGCCTCACCAAAAACAATGGAATCGCCACTGCCAGCAGCGCTAGTTTCACCATTATTGCGCAGGCTGAGCACTCGCGCGGTGCCGCTGACCAGGATCAAGTCGCCACCGAAATTACTGTCGGTGCCATAGAGGTTCAGCGTGCCGTTTTGGAGAGTCAGGCTGCCGCCTCCGGTGATGAAGCCGCTCATGATTTTCTCATCGCCATCATCCATGCGGATGTTAATCACGCTCTCCAGCACACCGCCCTTTTGTGTGAAGATGTTACCCACCGTTTCATCAGCGACCACGGTCAAGGCAGCGCCGTTGTTGATGATGACGTCCAGGTCATTGCCCAACTGATCAATCGCCAAGGTTTGCAGTTCACCCTGGCGGATGAAGACGTTGCCATTCCAGCCGCCCAGGGTTGTGCCGGTGTTGTTGAGTTTGATAATACCTGCGTTCATCACCCAGGTGCCGCCACCGCCCATCGCGCCAAACAGGGTGCCCGTCTGAGTATTTGTATCGCTGCCCCGGAACTCGATGTGCGAGTTATTGTTGATGGCCAACGACGAATCAGTGCTGTTGGTCAGGGTAGCCCCATCAAAGATAAGGCGACCGCTGTTCACAGTAACGAGGGCCCGCTGCGTATTCGGCTCAGAATTCGCGCCGCCATGAGGACCGGCAACAAGGGCACCTAAGAAGACCAAATTGCCCGCGCCTTCCTTAACGAAGTCCGCATTGCGCGGCGTGGTTCCACCAGGGGTAGTAGGACCATTGTTATCATTTGGATTGAGCGTGACGCTGTTGGTCACGAGCAGGGTGTCTGCCCGATGGAACCGCAGCTGGCTGTTGTTGTCCGTCGGCGAATCAATGACCACCGGCCCGGTGCCCAGCGTGCCACTGAAGGAGTCCGCACCTACATGGAGAATGGCGCGCGACGTGGCCCCAATGGAGATCCCGCCCTCGAAGGTATTGTTGCCTGTAAGGTAGAGATCACCAGATGCTTGGGTCATTCTGCCGGTTCCCGAGATGTTGTTGGCGAGCACGCGGAAAGCTTCGCCCGTGTCGATGGTGAGGCCCTGGCCTTCTGTGGTGTTGTTGATCACGTCCCCACGACCCAAGTCACCACCACGCAGATCGACTGAGCCAGAGCCCAGTTCCACGCTACCCCAGTAGTTGGGCTCGTAGATGGAGATGTTGCCGTTGTTTCCGACCGCGTTGAGAGTAACAGCCTGATACTGCGGGCTAATCACCGAGCTTTTCAGACTAACGGCACCACCTGGAGCATTGATCGTGCTGGGCACCGTTGTGATGACCTGTCCCCCCAGGACAGCGCCGTTGGTCAAGTCTAGGGTTCCTCCTTTGAGCGCGATGCGCTCAAACGTTGTCGTGACACCGGCGTCACCTGAAAGAACGAGCTTGGCACCGTCGCTAACCGCCGTGAGCCCAACCACTGAACCAAGCGCCAACGGGTTCTGCGCCGAGAGCACGCCAGCGATGACCGATGTTCTTCCCGTGTAGGTATTCGGCTCTACCAGCGCCGATTCCCCGTCGCCAATCTGACGGATGGAACCGCTACCGTTGATCACATTGAAGATCGCCAACTCAGGCCCTGGCCCAACATTCAGCGCCAAGATGCCGTCGTTGGCAATGGGCGTGCTGGTAACACCCAAGGGGTTACCACTCAGCGCACTGTTATTGCCTGCTTGCAGTGTGCCTCCCGCGATCGTGACCGTGCCAGAGAACAAGTTGTTCCCCGCAAGCACCAGCTTGCCAGGGCCCGTCTTCACGAAGTGAAGCGGGATGGTGTTTTCCTAGATACTGGCGTTGATGGTCAGCGTGCCCAGCTCGTTGAACTGATGGATGTAAAGATGATTGGTTCCGCTGACAAGCTTGGGAGAGGTAATGCCCGGATTGATGGCGGCGTTATACTGCCCAAAATCGCGATTCATCAAGATACCGCCATTGGCGATGGTCGCCGTTTGGTTGATGATCAGAGCAATATCTTGAAACTCTCCGCTCGGCGGTGCACCGAAGCGTAGCGTGCCAGTCGTGGCGTTGGTCTGAAAGATTGAACCGTCCAAATTGTCGTCGTCGATGTTCGTGTGGTTACCCACCGCCCAGGAGGAGCTATAAGCGTCTTCGTTCAGCGCTTCGATCAAGCCGGTGCCGCTATTTTTGACTGCCCAGCTAGCGCTGCCTGCCAAAGCATAACCGCCCAGGATGCCGCTCGATAGGTTCGGAGTGGTTGTGGTCACCGTCCCTGGCGTGACTTGCAACGCGCCACCAGAGTTCACCGTGATAGCTCCCAGGTTGAGGGTCGCGGTGGAGGCAAAGTCGCGAATGACTTTACTAAAACCAGCGTCCAGCGTGGTAGAGGCCACTGTCTCCGTCGCCACGCCCTGCAAACGCACGGTGCCTTGACCCAAGCGCAGCACTGTCGTGTCTGGCAAAATGGTGGAGGGGCCCGCCGTGTTGCCCGTTTTCAGAGTGACGGAAGCACCGGCGCTGAGCTGTGTGGTGCCCGAGTAAGTATTGGTGCCGCTCAAAATCAACGAGCCCTGGCCGTTGACCAACACGTTGCCGGTGCCGGTGATCACACCCGTGAAGACGCCGTGAGAAAGGCCGCCCGCCTCCGTCAGCGCCAGTGTGCGCCCGCCAGATCCCAGATCCACGGTGCCCGCACCACTCAGCGAGCCAATGACTTCACCCGAGGTGTTTTCGTTTCGGAAACTCAGGGTGCCGCCCGCCGCAATCGTCACCCGCGTGGTGTCAGCCAGGTTGCCGCCGTTATTGGCTGCCGTGTTGCCCAGACGCACCGTGCCGCCATTGCCGATCACGAGCCTTGGACCGTCGATGCCGGCGAGATTGGTGCTCAGTAGGTCGCCGGAGCTTCTGGACATTAGGTTAAGAGTCCCGCTCTTCACCTCGACCACACCGATGTGTGGCAGCCCGAAACCTGTGGCTACGCCTACACCATTGGTGCGAATGGTGCCCGCGTAGTCTTCTCCATCTGCTGCGTTCAGTGTGAAGGTCCCATTGCCAAGGACGATTCGCGAGCCTTGAGAAGTCGAGATGAGAGAACGGACACCGACGTTCAGACTGTTGAGCACCAAGCTGCCGGAGGTCATGGAGACAAGAGTGCTGCTGGACAGGCTTCCAACGTAATCCGAAGCGCGCACTGCGCCAACGCCAGCGCTGCGGCTCAGGTAACCTAGTTGCAGGATGCCACCATTGATTTGGGTGTCGCCCGTGTAAGTGTTTGCGCCCATCAGGATCGCCGTGTGGTTGTCCGCCTTTGCGAAGCCACCCACACCGGTAATCCGACCGCTAAAGGCATGTTCACCATTGTTAGAACTCACCACCACGGAAACCTCGGATGTGATGTTGATCTCACCGCCGACTTGATTCAGTCGATTCCCAAGCAGAGCTCCGGGGACACCGTTGCGGAAGGTGCCAGTGGTGCCCGCACCACCTGCTAGCGACAACACGCTCTGCTGCGCGACGGTGGACAACACTGCGTTGGTAGCGTTGCTAATCACGACATTGCCGCGATCACCCTTGAGGCCGTTACTGCCGGAAGGGAAAGCGAGCGTGCCGGCCTCAACGCGTGTAGTACCGTCAAAGCCACCACCCGTGGATCGGAAGGTGAAGATGCCATCCCCTTCCTTCATGAAGAATGCGCGGCCCGGCTGATCGAGAGCGAGGGCGTCCGTCCCGTTGATCTGTCCAACGAACAGCGAGTTGGTGTTGTCGCTGCCAACCACCAGGGCACCGATGCTCTTCTCATTGTCATTGGCACCGTTGATCAGGTTGATCACGCTACTGCTGCCGGCACCACCACCGATGCTGCCGACGCGCTCAAAGCTCAGGAGGTTGGAGGCATTGTCCGCCAAATTGACGGTCTGGCTGCCCGTGGTGCCAAACTCGAGACGAGACTGATCGCTGAGGATGTTTTGATGAACGTAGCGCCCGCTGACTTCGATGCCGCCAAGCTGGAAAGTGCCTGCGTTGATGCGGGTCACCCCAGTGTTGGTGTTGTTACCCACCAGCATGAGGGTGCCGGGGCCGTTTTTTACAAAGTTGCCCGCGCCCGTCAAGTTGCTCGCCAGCAAGCCGACACGCGTGAAGTTCAAGGTGCCAGTGCCCCCTGGCGAGAGGATGGAAGCGCTCAAGACCAAGCCTGGTGAGTCGTCCTGCCCCGTGCCAATGACCTGCACGATCCAGGAAGGGTCGTAGATGAAGCTGGAGTTAGCAGCGAACATACTGGAGATCAGATCGCGTGTGCCCGTGCCACCAATCTCACCTACCAAGCGTGAACCAGAGGTCAACACCGCGCTCAAAGAACCGCCACTAGCATCAGTGTATGAGGTAGTGAGAGTGGCTCCCGCACCCAGATTCACGGTGCTGCCGAACACGCCAGTAACGGAACCGACGGTCTCATTGGTCGTGACCGAGAAGGTAGAGCCCGCTTGGCTGATGGCGACGTTGGTGGTATTACCAATCGCATTGCCATTGCCGAGCCCATCGTTGTTCGCCACCTCGAGCGTGCCGCCTTCGATTTTGACTTTGCCACCAAAATTACCGACGCCGTAGAGAGACAGTGAGCCGCTGCCTTGCTTGATGAGCTCGTTGAAACCCGAGCCGCTGATGCCACCCGATAGGGTGCCACTGCTATTGTTGCCACCCAAGAGCAGACTGCCATTGGCACCCAGATTGACCGAGCCATTACCCGTGACTGACCCGACTTTCTCGCGGAAGCCGTTGAGGTTCAGCGAAGTGCCGGTAGCGAGGATGATGGAAGAACGGTCTGGCAGGATGCTGCTGAGGCCCGGGAATGCCGCCGAGGGTGTTAGGGTAACGGAACCGCCATTGACTTTGAAATCCCCTTGGAAGGACATCGGGCCTGTCAGAGTCAGGGCTCCAGCCCCATTCTTGGTCACCGCGCCACCACCGCCGATCAGGCCGTCCATGGTCTGACTCGCGCTATTGCTGAAGATGAACTCCTTGTTGGCAGCGATGAGCAGGAGCGAGCCGAAAGGCAGATTGAAGGAACCGGACGCGGTCACAGTCTCGGTCAGCGAGAGCAGGCTACCTGCGCCCGAGATGGTGATCGGGATAGTCGATGTGCCGTCCGCCTTAGTGCCGATGGTCAATGAACCGCCATTGAGCGTGATCGCCGTCGGGTTGGTGGCACCAGGAATGGTAACAACACCACGGTTCATGGTCACTGCGCCGCTGATACTGGTCGTGCCCGTGAAGGTGATCGGGATCGGGTTATTGAACAGCACACTGCCCGTGAAGGTATTGTTACCACCAAAGATCAGCTTGCGGCTGTTGCCCAGCACAGTGTTACCCGAAACCGTCACGCCGCCATTAAAGGTCGAGCTGCCACTGCCCGTGACGTTCAAATCGCCATTGATCACCACCGGAGCCAGATTCGCCGTGCCTGCCGTGCCAAAGGTGGCCCCACCGGGACCACTGATGGTCAGCCCGCCAGCGGTAATATTGACAGCGGCGGAAGTCGCGGCCGTCAGGACGCCGTCGGTCACGACCAAACCGTTGTTGAACGTCTGTGTGCCGCCCGTGCCGGAGAAGGTTAGGCTAACGGGGCTACTCTGCGTCACAAGCCCCGCAAAGGTGTTCGTCGCGTGAGACACCGCGAGACTGCCCTCATTGATCGTCACTGGACCCGTGAACGTATTCGCAATGACCGTGTTCGTCAGCGACAGAGCCAGCGCGCCATTCAGGGTGAGCGGGCCCGTGAAGACATTGGTGCCCGCCATGGTCAGGGCTCCTGCATTGTTGAACACCAAGCCCGCCCCTCCAAATGTGCTATTACCGCTGGAGTTGAAAGAGGCGGCGGGTGCCACGGCTACGCCCTCGGTGAAGACGTTGGCACCGTTGCCGGTAAAGGTGCTGTAGCCATTGAGCGCGAGCGCTTTGTCAAAGTTGTTCACCCCCAGGAAGGTCAGCGTTATCGCAGTGGCGGCGGGAACCGTGGGAGTGGCGCTGATCGTAAAGGTCGTAGCCGAGTTCACTGCCGTCACGGTTGCCCCAGCGGGAATGCCTGCGCCTGTGACGACCATGCCCACCAGGATGGTGGACGTGTTCGTGGTCGTCGTGATCAGAGCGCTACTGGTCGTGAAGGTGCATGAGAGGGTGGTCGTGCCACCCACGGTCAAGCTGCCACCCGTCAAGGTCACAGGGGCCTTGAAGGTGGTGGAGTTCAGTGCGCTGCCCAAGGTCAATCCCAACGGACCATCAATGAGCAGCGGGCCATTGAAAAGATTCACGCCCGCCATGGTCAGCGTGCCGCCCTGACGGAAGATCACGCCATCCGCTCCACTGGCGACACCAAAGATATTGTTGCCGGACATTCCACCGATCACACCCGTGCTCTCCACCGTCAATCCCTTGGTGTAGGTGTTACCGCCGTTCGCGGTGAAACTGCCCGAACCGTTCACCGTCACCAGCTTGTCAAAGGTGGTGCCCGCGATCGCCACCGGGGCGAGGGCCGTGCCCGTGCCGATAGCCGCTTTGCTCAAGGTGAACGTGGTCGCGGTATCGACCGTACTGATCGTGGTTCCTGGAGCGATGTTGGTGCCCGTGATCACCATGCCAGGCAGCAAGCCGGCCGTGCTCGTCACCGTCACTGAGGAACTGCCAAAGGTCGTCACCCCGGCAGCCAGAGTCGTGCTGCCGCCTACCGTGACCGCACCGTTGGTAACGTTCACCCCGCCCTTGAAGCTGTTCACATTCAAGGCACTGCCCAGGGTCAGCGCCAGCTGACCGTTCACGTTCAGCGGACCATTGAACAGATTCACACCCGACAGCGCCAAGATGCCACTCTGATTAAAGGTTACCGCGTCCGTGCCGCCAGCCACCGTGCCGAAGGTATTGTTTCCGGTCATGGAGGAAATCACGCCCGTGCTGTCCACCGACAAGCCCTTGGCATAAGTATTGCCGCCATTGGCGGTCCAAATGCCGGCATTGGTAACCGAGACCAGCTTGTCAAAAGTCGTGCCAAACACCGCCACCGGGGTCAGCCCAGTGCCCGTTCCAATGGCTGGCTTGCTCAAGGTAAATGCGGTCGCGCTGGTGACTGCGAGGACGGTGGTTCCTGGTGCAATGTTCGTGCCCGTGATCACCATGCCCGGCATCAGTGCAGCCGTGCTCGTCACCGTCACGCCAGTGCTACCAAAGGTCGTCGCGCCAGCCGCCAAGGTCGTGGCACCCCCCACCGTCACCGAACCGGCGCTCACATTCACCTCGCCCTTGAAGCTGTTCACATTCAAAGCACTGCCCAGGCCCAGCACGAGGTTACCCCCGACATTCAAGGGACCATTGAAGGCGTTGATGCCGCTCAGTGCTAGCGTGCCCGTGTTATTGAAGGTGGTTCCCGCGCTACCCCCTGGGGTCAGGCCAAAGGTGTTATTGCCACTTAACAACGTGACAAAGCCCCCCGCCTGCACCAGCAGACCGCCTTTCAGCTTATTGTCCGCTGTGCTAGTGAAGGTGCCATTGTTTCCGACGGTCAGCAACCCTGCCACCCGGGTCGGTGCCACCGCCCCAAGACGGAGCCCAGACGCCGTGCCACTGGCCGCCACGCTCAGCTCAAAGGTCGTGCTGTTGGTGATCGAAGCCACCGTCGCACCTGATGGGATGTTGGTGCCCGTAATGCTCATGCCCACAGCTAAGCCTGCCGTGGATGCCGTCGTCACCGTGGTCGTGCCAGTGGTGGCGCTGTTGGCCAAAGCAGAAGCACCCGTCAGATTGGCCGTTTGGGCCGTGCTGGTCGCTAGCGCCGGGGCGCTCACCGTGAAGGTCGTGAATGGTGAACCCGCGACCGACGTGACGGTCGTCCCAGGAGATAGGTTCGCGTTGACCACCACCATGCCAGGCACCAGCAGTCCCGTGTGCGCGCAGGTCACCGTGGTGCTGCCAAAGGTGGTGGCCATGTTGGTCAGGGTTGACGTTGCGGTATGTGTCAAGCTTCCAGCACCCACAGTCGGAGCCGTGCCCGTGATGGTGTAAGACACCCCCGGACTGATCGCGGAAATGGCCGCATTGGCGGGAATGTTCGTGCCTGTCACCGCCATGCCCACAATCAGACCTGCGGTGTTGACCGTGGTAATGACGTTATTCCCACTAGTCGTCGTGCAGTTGGCCATCGAGATCGACCGATTGGCTCCCAGCGTCAAGGCACCCGCCGTGACCGTCACCGCACCATTGAACTGACTGGAGGTTTCGTTATTGCCCAAGGTCAGGCCCAGACCCCCACCATTGATCGTCAGCGGACCGTCGAAGCGATGGAAGCCCGCGGCGGCGACAGCGCCGGAGTTGCTCAAGGTGACACCGGGTGCTCCATAGATGTAATTGCCAGCGAGCGTCAGCGCCGCAGCATTGGCGCCCACCGTCAGACCTCCGGTCAACCGGCTGGTAGCGGTGGCGGAACTGAAATTGACCGTCGAGTAATCATTGGCAGTCACCATGCCGGTGAAGTTACCGACGTTGGCCACGGTCAGCGTGGCCGCATCGCCCAGGGTGGTCGTGCCGCCCACGGTGGCGATGCCTGTGGTCGTGTTGGAGTAGTTGGCGAAGCCATTCTTCGACAGGGCCAAATTGCCCGTGATGGTGGTGTTGCCAGAGCTGGACAGTGTCAGCGTGCCCGTGTTGACGGTGACATTGTTGTTGATGTTGTTGTTGCCCGTTCCGGAAATGGTGACCGCGCCGTTATTGACCGTGACCACGCCGTTCACCACATTGTTGCCATTGCCAGAGAAGGTTAATGCGCCGCCGTTGTTAAGCGTGACCGCATTGGTGATGGTGTTCACCCCGCCGGCCGTGAAGCTGAGTGTGCCACCGTTAGACACCACCGGCCCGACGACGGTGTTATTGCCAACGCCAGCGAAGGTCAGCGTGCCCAGATGAATGGTGGCTGGGCCATTCAAGGTGTTATTGAAGGCGTTGTTATAGTTCAGCGTGCCGGCGTTTACAGTGGCTTCGGTGATGGTGGTGTTGGCGGCAGTGCCGGTGATCGTAAGCCCGCTCCCGGCAGTGTTCCGGTCCGTCGTGCCTACCACCACCTTGCCCGTGAAACCGGTGTTAGTGTTAGCCAGGGTCAGCACGCCGTTGCCGACCTTGGTAAAGGTGCCCGTGCCTGTGATGGCACCCGAGTAAGTTTGGGCGGAGTTGTTGCGCCCAACCGTCAGGTTGGCGCTGCCCATGGTGATGTTGCCGCCCGTGGTGCCGCCGCCAGACAGGTTGCCCAGTTCCGTAGCGAATCCGCCCAGGTTCAATACGGCAGATGCCACGTTGGCAAAATTGAACGTCGAATTCGGCGACAGGGCCGTCGCTGAACCCGCCGTGATCCCACCCAGCGTGAGATTGGTGATGCCCATGTAGGTGTTGTTGCCTGACAGCGTCAGCGTGCTGGTCAGATTGTTTTGTGTCACCGCGCCGATGCCAGAAATGTTGTTGCTGACGGCAATCGAATCACTGCGATTGAAGACGAGTGTGCCGTTGTTCACCACCGCACCGCCCGTGCCCAGCGTGCCTGCCGCTGCACCATTGCCAATCTGAAGCGTGCCGCCTGCAATCGTGGTCTGACCAGTGTAGGTATTCGTGCCGGTCAGGATCAGTGTGCCAGCCTGGGTCTTGACCAAGCCCACCGTGGTGGGCGTCAGGGCGCTGTTGTTGATGATGTTAGAAGCCACGATGTTCGTGCCCGCTGTGGTGCCGACGTGGAAGAATAACTCACTATTGGTCGCACCAGCGCGGTAGGCGGTGGAATTGGTGGTGGTGCCAGCGGTGATTGTCGCGGTAGCCGTGCCAATCGTGCGGGTCGCAGCCGCAGAGCCAAGAATCAGGATGCCGCCGCTATCCACGGTGAGTTGCGTTGCAGCAGTCTGCGGCACACTCAGCGCCGTGGTGGTGGCTGCGGTGTCGATTTTGAAGGAATTGATCGTCCTCGCTCCTGTAGTCGTCGAAGAGGCGGTGAGAGAAATGTTACCCGTGGCCCCCCAAGTGGTCGGGTCTGTGGTCGTGGTGTAGGTTCCTAGCGCGGTGATCAGCCCATCGGCCGCGCCAGTGGAATTGATCGCCCAATTCGTGCCTGCCACCGTGGCCCAGCCACCGAGGATGGCGTTGGTGTTCAACCGGTCCGTGCTGACGATACTTGCTTCCCCAAGGTTCAGCACACCACCAACGGCGCGAGTGATGTCATTCGCGCGCAATGTGCCCGTGGTGCTGGCGGTGCGAGTGATGGATGTCGCACCGGCTCCGATTACCGTGTTCAAAACGATTTGCTCTATCCCGGAAGCAGTTGCGCCCAGGATGTTCAGCGTCGCTCGGTTAAGGTTCAGCGCTGCCGATGTGGAGAGTTTGCTGGTATTCGTGCCCGTCGCGCTGTAGTCCAGGTTGGTCGTGCCGCCCGTGATCGTCGTCGCGCCGGTGTAAGTGTTGCTGGCCCGCAAGTTCGTCGTGCCACCCGCAGGACCATAAATGCCCGTATTGTTGATGATCAGCGCAGTGCCCGTGCCTGCGATGGCTCCACCGGTCGCACCGCCGATATTGATGACGCCGATACCGTTATTAATCAGGTTCACCGTGCTGGTGGCTCCACCCGTGATGGAAGCCGCCGCTGTGTTTGCCAAGGCGACCACACCTGCCGAGGTTGGACTCCCGTTGGTGATGTTCAGCGTGGTGAAGCTGGAGATCGCTCCCGCCAGCGTCAACGCCGTGGCGCTGGTGCTATTGGTGCTCAAATTGATCGTGGGCGAGACGATGTTGTTCACCGTCGCCGCATTCACGCCCAGCGCTGCGTAAGTGAAAGAGGTCGTCGCATTCACGGCACCCGTGAAGGTGGCATTGCCTGTGCCCACGCTCAAAACATTGACTTCAGGAGCGGTCAGAGTGCTACTCAACAGCAGTGTGCCATGCGTGATGTTAGGGCTAGCAGCCGTGCCGAAAGTACCCGCCGTCACCGCACCGGTAAAGGTGTTGGTGTTGGCACCCAACGCCTTGAAGTTCACGCCTGTGGTCGAATTCAGAGTGCTACCGAACGTTACATTTCCCGTCCCGCGTGTCACCAGATTCACCAGGGGTGCGGTGGTAGCTCCGTTGAAGGCCAGCGCACCGGCGCCGAAGGTCAGCACATCAATGCCAGAACTCGCATTCAGCGTGCCGCTAAAGGTAGCGCCGCCGCCCGCATAGCCGCGGATGGTCAGCGTGGGCGTGGTGACAGTGTTGCTAAAGGTCAAGCCTGCGGAACTGTAGCTGTTCAAATTCATCGCCGTGGAAGCCGTCACCGTATCCGCAAGGGTCGCGGTGAAGCCCGAGTAAGCGGTCATGTTCGTGGTCGGTGCCACGATGGCTCCGCTGAACGTGGTGGCACCCGTTCTGGGGGCCAACAAATTGAACACAGTGGCATTGATAGTGCCAGCAGTAGCGAAGGTCAGCGCACCCGAGCTGTTGCGCACGATGTCCAGTGTGGTCGCTTTCACCGGCTGGTTGAAGGTGAAGACCGAGGAGTTGTGCGCGTTGATCGCCACCGGCCCCGTTGCGTCCGCTCCGATGCTCGAATTGACAACCGTGGGGGTGCCCGCGCCGTAGGACGAGATGCTCAGTCCACTAGCGGCGTTGATCTTTTTGAAGTTCGGAGATGCCTGACCAAAATCCAATTGCGAGGGGCCGTAGTTGACCACCGTGAGAGTTGGAGCAGTCACGTCGCCGTTGAATTTAATGGTTCCGGTGCCAGTGGCTAGGCCGCGATAGTTCACCAAGTTCAATGAGGTGCTAGCCGTAACGTTGCCGGAAAACAGCAGCGCCGTGGTCGCCGTCGAGACTGTGTTGTGTGTGATGTTGATGGTCGTCGCGTTCACATTCCTCGTATCCGTCGTTGTGCCGAAGTTCAGAGCCGCTGTGGTTGAAGTCGTTAGCGACTGGACGGTGACGTTCAAAGCACCCGGCGTGGTCGCTCCGATGGAGGAGTTGAGCGTGGTCGTGTTCGTGCCCTGGATGTTCAGGTTGAAGGCTCCTCCAGAGGTGTTGATCGCAGTGGCAGAGGCGACCGTGCCAAGGTTTACGTTACCGGTGCCATAGGCAGTCAGATTGAACGTCGGGGCGGTGATGTTGCCGTTGAAGGTCAAAGCGCTCGCTTTCCACGAGGTCAGACTTAACGAGCTGCTTGCAGTTAACGCATCCGCAGCCACGGTGCCGAAGGTCATCGCGCCCGTGCTGTTGTTAAAAACGTTGATCGTGCTGCCGGATACCGCCTTGGTAAAATTAGTAATGGCACCGACATTGGCGTTGATCGCAATAGCACCCGGAGCGCTCGCCCCAATGGTGCCGTTGACCGTCATGGTATTGGTCTGCAACTGAGTAAGATTCAGGGCGGTGCCTGCATTGATCGTGATCGGGCTACTAGCCGTGCCAAAGGTCGTCGCGCTTGTTCCGTAAGTGACCAGGTTGAAGGTCGGGGCGGTGACGTTGCCGTTAAAGGCAATCGTGCTGCTCTTGGTTGCAGTCACATCCAGCAAAGTGGCGGCCGTAACAGTGTTGGCAAAGGTCAATCCGCCCGTGCTGTTGTGGTCGATATCAATCGACGACGTCGATGATACCGCCCGCGAGAAGGAGAGAGCCGTGGTCGTATTGGTGTCGATATTGGTAGCCCCAGCCGTGACCGTGCCGCCGATCAGGTAGGTGCCTGTGCCCACGGAGTTAATATTCAACGCCGTGCTCGCAATGATGTTGGCATTGGTGCCAAACGTGACATTGCCACTGCTCAGGGTCGTTAGGTTGAAGGTCGGTGCTGTCACCACCCCATTCATGTTCAAGGCGCCGCTCTTGGTAATGTTGATGTCAAGTTGGCTGGTGGCATTGACCGCATTCGAAAATAGTAAGGCACCTGAGCTGAGATGCTGGAGATTAATCGTGTTCGCCGTTACCGCACCCGTGTAGGTCGCCGTGCCAGAGGAATTCGTCGTCACATTCAACGCACCGGTGTTCAGCGTGCTGCTAAAAGTCAGCGCGCCCGAAGACTGCGAATTGATGGTTGTCGAGGTGCCCGCACTCACGGCACCCGTGAAGGTCAGCGCGCCACTGCTTTGGTTATTAACGTTGACGGTAGGTGCCGTCACGGTGCTGCCAAAGCTTAGATTGCCCGTGACGCCGTTGACTGCCGTGACCGAACCTGCGGTGACGGCACCGTTCAGCGCGACCGCTCCTGTGCCTTGCTTGTCGATCACCAGGGGGGCTGCACTCAAATTCAAGGCACCACCCAGCGTCATGGCGGCACTGGCCCCCAAGGTAGCGAGGGTCAATTGGCTCGAACTAGTCGTGTCGGCATTCACGGTCAGCGTTCGACCTGGACCGACATTCCAAAACTGGGGTGAAGTCAGGTTGAGCGCAACCGTGCCCGTGCCGTTGGTTTTATTGATGGTGAGGCTCTGGCTGGCCTCCGACATGTCGATGCCACCGGCACCTAGGTTGATCGTTTGGATACCGCTCAATGGGGGTCCGACAACGTTGGCAGCCTGCAGGGTTAGGCCGCCCTCCGCCGTGCTGGCGATCTGAATGCCCTCAAGGTTGATGGCACCGCCTCCTCGAGAATGAACATTGATCGTGGCCGCGCCTGCGGGCAACGGGCCAGCCCACACCAATGTGTCCCCGGAAATGCCAGGGGTCCATTTTTGGAAGCTGAGCGGTGAGTTCAGGCCTTCAGCCCGCCCGTTCAGATACACCAGTGCAGCCGAGGAACGCACTTGGCCAAAGGCGAGCGCCACGATCATCGTGAACGCCACCTGTTGCCGCATTTTGCGATAAGGACGAAGGGTAGTCATGGCAGGAGAGAGCTAAATTGACTCGGCACAAAAGAAATACTCGCAGGCGTGGCCTTGCGAAAAGATGGAAGAATGGCCTTTGACAAGCGTCCCATTGGGAACCAGAAGGGGCGCAAAACTGCTTGGGCGAGATTTTGGCATTTGATTAACGATGTAAACACATTGCATGTCAGCGAAGCAATAAAAAAAGCTGGGAGTGCAGAGCAGCGTCGTTCAGAGTTCGCGACAGGGGCCGCCCGCAGAGCAGTCAAGTGGCTCGTAAAACTGGGTGGATGGGATGACACGGCAAAGGATGGGCGTTGGCCCAACCGCATTGGACCCCAGGCAGCATCTTTTGTTCGATCCCCTGACTCAGCCAACTCACTGCCAAAATGAAAAAAGGCGGCAGGAATGACCCTGCCGCCTCGCGATTGCTCGAACACAGACTACAGTTTAGCTACTCAGCTTATTTTTTTGTCGCCTTATCCTGATCAGAATCTCCCGCCTTGTTGGCATTAGACTTTTTGGATTTGGCTGCTTCTTGAGCAGCCCCAACGTTGATGGTCAGCATCTTAGAACTGCCATCTGCTGACTTCTGGACAGATCCACCAACTTTGCGCCCTACCTTGATATCTTCCAAAGTAGCGGGCTTCCCGTCGTTGTGAATCTTGGTCTCGGCACTAATGGTGAACATACGGTCCCCCTTCCCCTGACCACCTTTGATGGTCAACGTCTGAGAGGTGATTGCGACCACCTCACCCCAGAGAGGGTAGGTGTTGGATTTTGCCTTGTCTTTCTTGGTGGCCGGCGCATTGGCCGGATCTGTGGCTTTTTGCTCTTGAGCGGCTGCGTTGGACAGCCCCGTAACTGCTAGTGCCGTGAGGCACAGGAGACGAACGAATAGCGTTTTCATGGATAACAGATGCACTGATGATTACACAACAAGGTAGGCACAGGAGTGTACCTACCGAGTGAAAATGCGAATTTTTCGCACCTACGCAAGTATAATCTTAGTCCACCTAATCCAGACCAGCGGTCATCGCCCTCAAATGCCGCCACCCTTGGTCAGGAAATTTAAGGCGAGGATGACGACGGCAAGAGCAAAAACAACGAGAGCGAGAGGCATAACAGGAGCAATGGAGGTTAAAAATTACTGCGGCAGCTCAGGCAGCACGGTGCTGAACTTGCTGATCACACTGCCATCCTCGGCATCGCGCGTTTCCCATGGCACTGACTCGTATTGAGGCACCATCCAAGAGGATTCTTCCCCGGGAGCTGCGCTGAACAACCGATCTGTGGCAAGAACCTGAACGGCCATAAGGATTAGAGAGAGCACAAGGCAGATCATCGAGAGCGGCACCAAGCCCGCTTCGGGGTCTTTCTCTTCGTAGAATTGCTGGGAATCAGCAGCCGCCGAACGCTTGACCGGCGCACTCGGGGGAGCTGGCTTGATGGTTGGGCGGCCCATTGGCTGAGTAGCCTGCAGTTTTTGGGTCGCCTTGGGCAAGCCGCCACCCGTGGCACCACCAGCTAAGGGAGCCGTGCCGGTGCCACCGCCCGGCGGGCGCGGGGCGGCCATAGGAGGGCGGCCAGCAAGAGGCTGGGTAGCCGCACCCGTTTCAACACGCGGTGCAGTAGGTGCCATCGGACGCGGGGCCGCGGGAGCACCGCCTGGAGCCATCGGGCGAGGAGCTGCGACAGGAGGGCGAGGAGCACCCCCGGTGGAAGCTGGAGGAACGGATGGGGCGCTCGGAGCTACCGGCATGGCATTGCGGCCTGGAGGTGGAATCGGCGCAGGTGGCAACGAAACAGGATTCGTCAGCGACTTTGGCGAAGGCGGTGGCAACGGGGCCGAAGGAAGCTGGATCGGAGCCGTGGAACGCTTGTCAGTGGGTGGCGGGATCGAGCCTGCGGATACCGTTGGCACGGGTGAAGTCGTCTCACGCGGCTGCGTGCTTCCAGCACCAGGGCGGGCGCGCAGAGTGATGCGCACCGTCTCTTTCTTCAGCGGCACGGCCGAAATCTTTGGCGGTGGGATGGCGGCAGTCTTCGGGGTTGGCGGTGGCAGTTCTTCGCTCATGGGATGGTCGAGTTTAGGAAAATCGGAAATTAGCCCACCTTTTTAGCGGATCGTCCGCCTGCACGTCAATGCGTTTCTCCCGATAGCTCGATTTTCATTCCGCTTCCTGCCTCGCCCAGCGGTTTTCCGGGGTTGCAAAAACCGTGGGCATCGCCGAAAAACACGGCCCGCATGGCCAACCACACGCGGGGCTTCCCATCTCACTCATGAAAGTTCTCGTCACCGGCGGCGCCGGATTCATCGGCAGTCACACCACCGAACGTCTGCTCAGCCTGGGCCATGAAGTCGCTATCCTGGATTGCTTCAACGACTACTATAACCCGGCCATCAAGCGCGCCAACCTGCGTGCCGTCGCCGATCGCGTGCAGATCTTTGAAGACGACTTGCGCGATGCCGCCGCCATTGACCGCGTGGTTGCCGCGGCCAAACCCGACGCGGTAATCCATCTGGCCGCGCGCGCTGGCGTTCGGCCCTCCATTGAAGCGCCTGAGCTTTACATCGACACCAACATTAAGGGCACTTTTTACCTGCTCGAAGCCATGCGCAAACACGGCTGCCAGCGCTTCGTCTTTGCCAGCAGCAGTTCCGTCTATGGCGTGAACAAGAAGATCCCCTTCGCCGAGGAGGACCCGATCCTGCAAACGATCAGCCCCTACGCGATGACCAAGATGACGGGCGAGCAGATCTGCTCCAACTACGCCCAGCTCTACGCGATCCGCTGCGTGTGCCTGCGGTTCTTCACCGTCTATGGCCCTCGCCAGCGGCCTGACTTGGCCATTTCCAAGTTCACTCGCGCCATCCTGGACGGAAAACCAATCGACAAATATGGCGAAGGCCACACGCGCCGTGACTACACTTTCATCAGCGACATCGTCGATGGCATCATCGGTGCGCTGAACTTTAATGGCGATCCGCTGTGCTCGATCTACAACCTCGGTGGCTCACAGAACGTCAGCCTCAATGAGATGATCGTCGCCATTGAGCAAGCCGTCGGCAAGCAGGCCGTCATCAATCAAATGTCCGAGCAGCCCGGCGACGTGCCCCTCACCTCGGCAGATGTCACCAAGGCCATGCGCGACTTGAACTTCAAGCCCACCACGCACATCGACCAAGGCATTCCCAAGTTCGTGGAGTGGTTCCATCAGATGCGCGCGGAAGGCGCGGTGTTATAAATGCGGACTCTCAGTGTGTTGGCGGTGAAAGTGCCAGGTTATGTGTGACCACGCCAAGACGCACGATGACCACTTTGCGCTAGGCACTAAATACTCATTATTTCCCTCTCCTCATGACCCTCACCTTCCTCGGCACCGGCACCTCCACCGGCATCCCGATGATCGGGTGTGGGTGCGAGGTCTGCCGAAGCGATGATCCGCGCGACCAGCGCACGCGCTGCTCCATTCATCTGCAAACACCGGAGTGCTCGTGGGTCGTCGATACTGGGCCGGACTTCCGTGTGCAGTGCTTGCGCGGGAACATCACACACCTGGATGCGGTCCTCTACACGCATCCGCACATGGATCATTTGACGGGCTTCG